>JAESFT010000297.1_pt1 | contig 39230 bp, 40 predicted proteins | sample 9269451 | NCBI WGS metagenome assembly JAESFT01 (sample SAMN14502557, study PRJNA617106) | algae metagenome | isolation source: Scytonema hyalinum WJT4-NPBG1 and co-occurring heterotrophs from well... | place: USA: Mojave Desert, Joshua Tree National Park, California | collected 2006-05-25
CACCAACTTTCTTGGCGAAGCAAAAAAGTTGGTGGCCCGCCGGGGCCAGTCCCGGCAAGTCTCTTCGAAGAACCGACGGCATCGCATTACCGAAGACACTCCGTAACCCTGGATTCCCGCCTGCGCGGGAATGACAGGCTGATGTATTACCAGAGAATCTCCGTCGCTCTGGATTCTCCCTTGTAAAACCCTACTTGGGAATGACAAGGATAAGAAGCCAGACATCAAGGGGAAAGCGAAAACATCCCGCTTTCCCCTCCTGTTCATCATCACAATCACTACGGCCGACGATTACCAGTTACCGGCACAAACTTCTGCGTCCGCTTGCCGGTATCGACCTCAGCGGTATAGATATTCCCCCGCGAATCGACCGCCAGGTTATGCACCCAATGGAACTGGCCCGCATAACGTCCGTGCCGTCCGAAGGTGCTGACAACCGTGCCGGCGAACCGGTCGAGTATCCATACCTTGTTATTTTCGCCATCGGGGTTGTACAGCTTGCTTTGCTGGCGGTCGGGCGACACGTCCACATCCCAGGTGGAACCATTGCCGAGCGTATCCCGGGCGACGAAGAACTCCTTCACGAAGGTACCGTTCTTCTGGAATACCTGGATGCGGTTGTTCACCCGGTCGCATACATAGACCAGATTGTCGTTGGTGATCCTGACGCAATGGACAGGGTTGCGGAACTGGCGTGCCGGTGCCTGTCCGGCGACGTACGGACCCGGATTGGCATCGTCGGGCGTGCTGCCGTAGGCGCCCCAGTGACGGATATATTTACCGGTATTGCCATCGACCACCACCACGCGCTTGTTCTGGTAGCCGTCGGCGATGTAGGCCTCGTTGTTCGTCGGGTCCACTTCGACATCGGCCGGCTGGCCGAGCAGCGGTGTGCCGCCCAATCCGCCCGTGGTGGCATTGCTGCCGCCGGTCTGGCCGGCCTTGCCGACCTGGAGCAGGAAGGTGCCGTCGCTGCTGAACTTGAGCACCTGATGGTTGACCGCACCATTCCCCGCGATCCAGACATTGTCATTGTGATCCACGAAAATGCCGTGCTCGTTGGTCGGCCATTCGCAGCCTTTCGCCGGCGTGCAGCGATCGGTCAGAAAACCCGGATCGGCGGTGCCGCCCCAGGCAAGCAACAGGTTGCCTTCGCGGTCGAATTTCATCACCGATGGCGCGGGGAAACAGCATTCCGAGCGCGGCGGCGTCTGCGCGGCGCCGGCCTCGTCGACAGTCAGCGAGCCCGGACGCTGGACGATCCAGATATTGTCATGACGATCGACGGCCACACCTGCCACCTGCCCGAATTCCCATCTGTTCGGCAATGGCTTCGGCCATTTGTGATCGACCTTGAATTCGGTCGCACCGTGCGCACCGGGATTCTGGTTTCCTCCGTCGTTGTCTGCCCAGGCCGGTTGCAAACCGACCACCATTGCGAGTACTGCCGCTAGCCATGCAAGAATCGTTTTCATGATGTCTCCTTAAGGAGTGACTTCGTTGTTGACCCAGGTTATGAAGGTGGATTTGCTTGGCGATAGGCAACCGGCGCCGGCTTGCGAAGGCGGGTGGCAAGGCAGGTGAAGCGGCACGTCAGCGCGGCGTGGATGCAGCCTGTCGGAAAAGCAAATGGATTGACGTGAAGGAGTGAAGGGAGATGACGTCCGGACCGTCTTGTCAGGACATGTGTCCATGCATGGTCGACAGCGAAAGCGTTCAACGCATGCGTCATTCCTGTCTCCTTGCATTTAATTGTGCGCAGTGCCTCGCGGGGAGCGCGACACGACCTTATCAAACTAGATCATGATTCGAAGCGAAGTCTGATAATTATCAAAAGGAGTAAGGGTATGAAGTGAAACGAATTTCTGCATGGCGATATCGCGATCGGGCATCTTTATCATTGTGCAAATCTCTATCCGGAGAAGTGCAACAGTTGTCCATGACGGTTTGACAGTTTTCCATGTTTGCTGCAAATCCAGCTTTACGAATGCCATCGAAAGTGCAAATAATCAATACACTGGCCAGCAGGTCAGGATCATTCGCATCGGGAGCAATCATGGCTGATCACATCATGTTGACGTCGCATTCCCAGGGACGCAAAAAGAACGCCGCCACCGACATCCGGTGGGGCGCACCCAGTCCCGAAGAGCGCGGTCCGATCATTGCCAGCCTTACCAACCCGCAGCAGCGCAATGTCATCGGCACGCATTCCGGTGCCTACGCGGTGTACCGCGCACTGGCAGTGGCCGCCGGATCGCTGCACCGCGAACACCGCCCCGACCTCACCAACACCGCGCCCGCCGAAGACATCGGCCCGCATTCGCAATGGGCCGATCCCGACAGAATCGTGTCGCTAGATCCGTACGGCCACATGATCGGCAGCGCCTTTGCCGAACAGATCGCCGCCGGCATGGATATCCGTCCGACGATTGCCATCACCAAGGCCCACATCAACATGCCCGAACTCAAGGATGCGATTGCCGCCGGCCGCCTGAAACCTGATGACCGCGTCCTGTTCGCCAACGGCGACGTGCGCGTGACCAAGGCGGCGATCGATCCGGTGTGGTACCTGCCGGGCCTGGCAAAACGTTTCGGCATCAAGGAAAGCGCATTGCGGCGCAGCCTGTTCGAACAGACCGGCGGCATGTTTCCGGAACTGGTCACGCGCTCTGACCTCAAAGTATTCCTGCCGCCCATCGGCGGCATGACGCTGTACTGCTTCGGCGACATGCGCCTGCTCGGCAAGGACACCACGCGGGTTGCCTGCCGGGTGCACGACGAATGCAATGGTTCCGACGTATTCGGCTCCGACATCTGCACCTGCCGTCCCTATCTGGCGCACGGCATCGAGGTGTGCATCGAGATGGCGCAGCAGGGCGGCGTCGGCCTGGTCATCTACAACCGCAAGGAAGGACGCGCATTGGGCGAAGTCACCAAGTTCCTCGTCTACAACGCCCGCAAGCGACAGGTCGGCGGCGACCGCGCGGCGACGTATTTCGAGCGCACCGAATGCGTCGCCGGCGTGCAGGACATGCGCTTCCAGGAACTGATGCCGGATGTGTTCCACTGGCTCGGCATCAAGCGCATCGACCGCTGGGCGTCGATGAGCAACCTCAAGCACGGCGCCCTGACCGCGCAGGGCATTGAAGTGGTCGAGCGGGTGCCGATTCCGGATGAACTCATTCCTGCCGATGCGCGGGTAGAGATGGATGCCAAGGTGGCCGCCGGTTACTTCTCCACCGAGGGCGCGGTGCCGAGCGAGGAGCTGCTGGTCGCCAAAGGCAGGAGCCTGACCGAATGACGACGCCAAGCCATGCCGGTGCAGGCTGGCATACGCCGGTGCCAAGGAACCATCCGGCGGCGGCGCTCCTCAATGCACAGGCGGTGCGCCGGCAATGCGCGCAGATCATGGCGAAAGCCGAGCAAGGCGGCGCAGCGCATTTCACCTGGCATCCGGAACGGCTGATGCAGGTTGCCGAGTATGTGGCCGACACGATTCAATCGCGCTATCCGGACCTGGCGGTGCCCTATCACAGCCGCTGGCGGCATTTCGAAACCGGCGGCGTGGATCGCTGGCGGCAACTCGCTGCCCATGCGGGCCTGCGCGGCAGTGAACGCGCGCGTACCCGAATCGATCTCGTCATTCCCAGCGTGCTGCTGGATGCCGGTGCCGGCCCGGACTGGTGGTATCTCGACCATGCCAACAACATGCGGCTGGCACGTTCCGAAGGTCTCGGCATCGCCAGCCTTGCGTTGTTCGCTGCCGGCGTCCTGTCGGCGGACCGCACCCAGTCCCTGCGGACCGATGCATCGGCGTTGGCCGCGCTCACCGAAGAGTCCGTTGCGGCCGCTTTTCAGGTTGACGACGGCAATCCGCTGGTGGGGCTGCCCGGGCGCGTGCAGATGCTGCGCCGCCTCGGCGAGGTGGTCGAGGCCACGCCGGCTGTCTTCGGTAAGGCACGGCGACTTGGAAACCTGTTCGACTATCTGGCCGATCATGCGCACGGCAAGACCATCAATGCCGCATTCATTCTCGAAACCCTGCTGATCGCGCTCGGCCCGGTCTGGCCCGGTCGCATCGTGCTCGACGGCGTATCGCTCGGCGACTGCTGGGGCCACCCGGACGTGGGCGGCGGACTGCTGCCGTTTCACAAACTGACGCAATGGCTCACCTACTCGATGCTGGAGCCGCTGGAAGAAGCCGGCTATGAGGTCGTCGGGCTCGACGAGTTGACCGGACTGCCGGAATACCGCAACGGCGGCCTGCTGCTCGACCTGGGCCTCATACAGCCGCGCGATCCGGCCTTCTTCAATGATCGTCTGACGGTGGACCGGCCCGACGTGGTGGAATGGCGCGCGCTCACCGTCATCGGACTCGACCGGATCGCCGACGCCGTGCGTGAACGCCTGGGTGTCAGCGCCGAAGCATTTCCGCTGGCGCGCGTGCTGGAAGGCGGCACCTGGGCCGCGGGCCGCCGGATCGCCGCCGAACGACGGCCGGGCGGCACGCCGCCAGTGAACATCCTCAGTGACGGCACGGTATTTTGAATTTTTCGGGAGAGGCCATGACAACCAATCTGCATCTCATCAACCACCCGCTGATCCAGCACAAGCTGACGCTCATGCGCAGCGAGGACACGGCGACCGACAACTTCCGCCGCCTGCTGCGCGAGATCAGCCAGATGCTGGCGTATGAAGTCACGCGCGACCTGCCGACCGAGCTGATCACCATCAAGACGCCGCTGGCGACCATCCAGTCGCCCGCCATCAGTGGCAAGAAGCTATGCATGGTGTCCATCATGCGTGCCGGGAACGGCATGCTGGACGGCATGCTCGACGTGCTGCCATCGGCACGCGTGGGCTATATCGGCCTGTACCGCGATCCGGAAACGCTGGAGCCGGTCGAATACTATTTCAAGGTGCCGGACGACATCGGCGAGCGGCTGGTGATCGTGGTCGACCCGATGCTCGCCACCGGCAATTCGGCAATCGCGGCGCTGAACCGGCTGAAGGAAAACGGCGCGGTGTCGATGAAGTATGTGTGTTTGCTGGCGGCGCCGGAGGGTTTGGCGGCATTGCAGGATGCGCATCCGGATGTGCCGGTGACGACAGCGGCGGTGGATGAGTATTTGAATGATCACGGGTATATCGTGCCGGGGCTGGGGGATGCGGGGGATAGGATGTTTGGGACGAAGTAGGGGGTGTTATGGAAGAGCGTGGGCTGCTCCTTCAACTTTATAACGACCTTTGAGCGTTACCTTGGCATACTCCTTCCCCCTTCTAGGTGGGCGTAGCAGGGAATTCGCACAGCATGCTGTCCGCCTGCGCAGCGGATTGCCCGTAAGGGCAATCCTCTTGGTTGGGATGGGGCGGCCCGCGTAGGGGTGTGAAGGTTGGGTGACTGCATGCGATAGCTCGACCTCACTACCCCACCCTAACCCTCCCCCTGCAAGGAGGAGGGAACCGTTCGGCGACGAAATTACGTAAGCCTCCGAATTTATCATTTTTATTAAAATTCGACCCTATCCAACATCCAATCACCCCAAGGCAATTATCCCCATCCACCCCATGCTAGACCTCCTCCTCCGCAACTGCACCCTTCCCGACGGCCGGACCGCCATCGACATCGGCATCCACAACGGCCGCATCGCCGCATTGCAGCCCGCGCTGCAAGCCTCCGCCGCCGACACCATCGATGCCGCCGGCATGCTGGTGTCCCCGCCCTTCGTCGATGCGCACTTCCACATGGACTCCACCCTGTCCTATGGCCTCCCCCGCGTCAACAAGTCCGGCACGCTGCTGGAAGGCATCACGCTATGGGGCGAACTCAAGCCCTTGCTGATGCAGGAGGCGCTGGTCGAGCGTGCATTGGCCTATTGCGACTGGGCCGTCGCCAAGGGGTTGCTGGCGATCCGCTCGCATGTCGATGTGTGCGACCCGCGCCTGCTTGCCGTGGACGCGCTTCTGCACGTGCGTGAAAGGGTCAAGCCGTATCTCGACCTGCAGCTGGTGGCCTTCCCTCAGGACGGCGTGCTGCGTTCGCCCGGTGCGCTGGACAACCTCAAGCGCGCGCTCGACAAGGGTGTCGATGTGGTTGGCGGCATTCCGCACTTCGAACGCACGATGGCCGATGGCGCCGAGTCGGTGCGCATCTTGTGCGAACTCGCGGCGGAACGCGGACTGCGGATCGACATGCATTGCGACGAATCGGACGATCCGCTGTCGCGCCACATCGAAACTCTTGCGTATCACACGCAGCGCCTCGGCATGGCGGGGCGTGTGGCCGGCTCGCACCTGACGTCGATGCACTCGATGGACAACTACTATGTGTCCAAGCTGCTGCCGCTCATCCGCGAAGCAGGCGTGGCTGCAATCGCCAACCCGCTCATCAACATCACCCTGCAAGGCAGGCATGACACCTATCCGAAACGGCGCGGCATGACGCGTGTGCCGGAACTGCTGGAAGCCGGCGTGGCCGTCGCATTCGGTCACGACTGCGTGCTCGATCCCTGGTATCCGATGGGCAGCGCCGACATGCTTGAAGTCGCCCACATGGGCATGCATGTGGCGCAGATGACCGGGCAGGACGGTATCCGCGCCTGCTTCGATGCGGTCACCGTCACACCGGCGCGCATCCTCGGGCTCGATGGTTACGGCCTCGACGTGGGCTGCAAGGCGGACCTCGTCGTGCTGCAGGCGCGCGATCCGGTCGAGGCCATTCGCCTTCGTGCTACCCGGCTGCTGGTGCTGCGGGGCGGGCGGGTGATCGCCCGCACGCCGGCGGCGACGGCATCACTTGCCATCGAGGGCCGTCCTTCGGAAGTGAACTGGATGATTCAAAGGGCGGGCTAATCCAAGAGAGATCAGTTCCCCGGCTTGCCGAGATGGCGATAGAACTTGAGCCGGTCATACTCGTGATAACCCAGCCGCTCGTACACCGGCGCGCCGAAAGGACTGGCCTGCAAGGTGACGATCGATGCGCCGTCGGACAACGAGCGGTTCGTCACGAACGCCGTGCATAAGGTCGCCAGTCCCATGCGTTGCGCGGCGTTGGCCGTTCCCACCCAGTAGATTCCGGCGGCATCGGTGCTTTTGATGGCTAGCGCGGTGGCAAGCGGCTGTTCGTCGCGATAGGCGACGCATCCGAAGACAGCGGGTGAAAGAAGCTGCGCGGGGGCGAAAAAATACTTCCGTGTTTCCGCAGCGGGCAGTCCGAGCGCTTCATACGCTTGCGCATTGATGCCCGCCGCATCCTGCACATGCCGCAATTCGCCGAAGGGCTCGATGCGGATTCCCGCCGGCACGTCGGGCATCGCCACCGGGCTCGTCACCAGCATGCAGGGGGAATCGGAACGCTGCGTGTAGCCTTCGGCTTTCAGCGCTTCTTCCAGGTCGCTGTCCCGGCTGCCACGCGAAAATACCGTGAAGCCGCGCCCGCGCCTGCCGAAGAAATCCTTTGCACGCTGGATGACCTCCGCAGCCGGCACCCTGGGGTCCGTGCGTGCGACGCAGTTTTTGTATGCGCCGGGAAAATCGGTCTGGCCAGCCATCAGGATGATGCCCCCGCCATCGGCCAGTTCGCACGGCTGCTGCCAGCGTGCATGTTCCCGTATGCTTTGAAGGATGTTGGCGTCGGCAAGGTCTGCGGCGTTTCCTGTCATTTCTCGTCCCCTCATTATTATGTCCGTGCCGCCCTCTAACGGACGGCAAACGTTTGTGCACCTCGATTCTAAGCCATTGAGGTCCGGCATTCCGTGCTGTCCGCATCTGTTGAATGTCGGCGGCGGAAACGATTGAATGGCATCGAAGGACGTGTGCCTATGACCGAACCATCATCCTCTGCCGCGGGGTCGAACAATTGTTGATGCAAGAAGGTAAGATGACGACCGCATTCACAAATAATTCAAGGAGACTGCATGTATCAATATCGTATTCGCCCGCTGCAAACGTTCTGCCTGATCGCAGCGGCGGCATCATTGTCCGCCGCCTGCACGACAACCCGGACTTCGTCACCCGCCTCGTCCGCCGCGGCGCCGGTGCCCGCCGCATCTGCCGCCGCCCGCAACGACTACGCCAGGGACGACAACTGGCTCTGTCGCCCCGGCCGCACGGATGCGTGCGTCACCGACCTGACGGCGACCATGCTGAAGGCCGGCGCGGAGTCGGGCGCGGAGGCATGGAAAGCCAATCCGGATGCGGCGATCGACTGCTTTTACGTGTATCCCACCATCTCCAACGACCCGACACCCAACAGCGACATGACCGCCGGTCCGGAAGAGAAGCGCACCGTGCAGCAGCAGTTCGCCCGCTTCGGCTCCGAGTGCCGTCTCTATGCACCGATGTACCGCCAGGTCACGCTGGCCGGGCTGCGCAACGCCATGAGCGGGCAACCGAGCGGCATCGATCCGAAGATGGCTTACGGCGACGTGGTCGACGCATGGAATCACTATCTGAAGAACGACAACAAGGGCCGCGGCGTCGTGCTGGTCGGCCATTCGCAAGGCGCGCGCATGCTCGGCGACCTGGTCAAGAATGAAATCGAAGGCAAGCCGGCGCAGAAGCAATTGATTTCGGCCCTGCTCATCGGCTACAACGTGCCGGTCCCGAAGGGCAAGGACACCGGCGGGCAGTTCCGCCAGATTCCCTTGTGCCGGTCGGCCGCGCAAACAGGTTGCGTGGTCTCCTATGTCACCTTCCGCGATACCTCGCCGCCGCCGGCCAACAGCCGCTTCGGCCGCCTGACCGACGGCAACGTGGCGGCATGCACCAACCCGGCAGCGCTCGCCGGCGGACGCGCCGCGCTGCGCTCCTACCTGCCGGCGAAAAGCAATCTGCTGGGACAGCCGCTGGCAAGCAGCCGCTGGGGCGCGGTGACGCAGAACATGAACACGCAATTCATCGCCACGTCCGACATCGTCACCGCCGAATGCGTCGAACGTGACAATGCGTCCTATCTGTCGGTTACCGTGCAGCCGGCGTATGCGGCAAAGAACATCGACATTCCGGGCGACCTCACGGTAAACAACCGGACGCTGACCGACTGGGGCCTGCACCTGGTGGATGTGGATATCGCACAGGGCAACCTGATCGACCTCGTGCGCCAGCAATCGCAAGCCTATCTGAAGGCGGCAAGATAAGGGCTCGATCCCGGTACGCCTGCGCGGAATACCAATACCCTGCGCAGCCGTACCGTCCTTCCCTTGCCCAAGGCAAGGGAAGGAGCGGCTCTGCAATGGCTTGCAGCGCCGCAGCACCAGACCATCACACCACCTGATACTTGCGCCGCGCACCACTCGGCCCGATGCGCTTCTCGATGAGCTCCAGCATTGCCTGCGCGGCGATCGACAATCCCTGATCCTTCCGCTTCGCAATGAGGATGGGACGCATCAGGCCGTGCGATTCCAGCGGGATGGCCACCAGGTCCAGTTGACGGAACTGGAACAAGGTCAGTTCCGGCACCAGCGTGATGCCCAGCCCCTGCTTGACCAGCCCCGCCACCGTCGCCAGGTGCTCGACCTCGAAGCCGGAATGGATCGCCTGCACATCGCGCAGCAGGTTGTCCACATGCTGGCGCACGCTGGAGGATTTGGCGAGGTGGATGATTTCGCAGCCCGCCAGCCTGTCGACCTGCACGATGCGTTTTTTCGCCAGCGGATGATCGCGGCGGCAGACGACATAGAAAGGATCGCTGCATAAGGTCTTCGATTCGAATTCATTAAAGTTGGAGCCGGGTGCGGTGAGCACGAGGTCGACCTTGCCCTGCCGCAGCAGGGACAGGCACTGATCGGACAGCGCGTCGTACAGGCTTACGCTGACGCCGGGATACAGCTTCTTGTATTCAGCGATGACGGCGGGCAGGCCATTGGCCGCAAGCGACGGCAGGGCCGCCACCGCCACCCGGCCGCGACGCCGCGCCACATAATCCGACATATCGTCGAAGGCGGATTCGATTTCCGACACAAGCGAGCGGGCCACTTCGGCGAACAGCTCGCCTTCCGGCGTCAGCGTGACATTGCGTGTGTCGCGCTCGAACAGTTTCGTTCCGACCGCCGACTCCAGTTTCTGGATCATGACGCTGAAGGCCGATTGCGAGGTATGGCAGCGTTCGGCCGCGCGGGTGAAATGCTTGAGTTCGTCGAGCGCGATGAAGGCATACAGTAGTCGCGTGGAAATGTTGGCGCTCATCAAGTTCTCCCTTGCTGATTCGGCACTCGGTCGATTGATCTGATAAACAGATCAATCCATCGAAAATATCCATTTTACTTAACTATCCGGGCACGCCACAATGCATTCGCCTGCTTAATAAATAGGCAGCAGCATGATGAGTCGGATACGGCCATACAAGCGGCAGGCAAGAGCAAGAGGCAGACAAACATGCGTCGCATCAACACGGCGCGTTTTCAGAGGCGTGCATGAAACAAGTCAGAATCGGATCGGGCGCGGGTTACTCCGGCGACCGCATCGAACCGGCCGTCGAGCTGGCCGAAAAAGGCGACATCGATTACCTGATCTTCGAATGCCTCGCCGAGCGCACGATCGCCATTGCCCAGCGCGCGAGGATGAAAAACCCGGATGCCGGATACGATCCGCTGTTGCCCGAACGCATGCGTGCCGTCCTCGGGTTGTGCAGCGAAAAAGGCATCCGCATCATCACCAACATGGGCGCCGCCAATCCCCTCGCCGCCGCCGCGAAGGTGCGCGACATCGCGAAAGAGATGCGTCTGCGCCCGCTCAGGATCGCCGCCGTTCTCGGCGACGATGTGCTGGATGTCCTGCGTAGCGGCGACTACATCGACGATACCGGCGCGCCGGTCGCCAGCCTGGGCGAACGGCTGCTGTCCGCCAACGCCTACCTCGGCGCCCAGCCGCTGGTCGATGCGCTGGCCCAGGGCGCCGATGTCGTCATCACCGGCCGCGCCGCCGATCCTTCCCTCGTGCTGGCGCCGCTCATCCATGAGTTCGGCTGGGCCATGGACGACTGGCATCGCCTCGGCCAGGGCACGCTGATCGGCCACCTGCTGGAATGCGCGGGGCAGATTACCGGCGGCTACTTCGCCGACCCCGGCGTCAAGGATGTGTCCGGCCTCGCCCGCCTCGGTTTTCCGATCGGCGAAGTCTCGGAGGACGGCACGGTCGTCATCACCAAGGTGGAAGGAAGCGGCGGCAAGGTCACGGCGGCAACCTGCAAGGAACAGATGCTGTACGAGATCCAGGACCCCGCCGCCTATTTCACACCCGACGTGACCGCCGACTTTTCCAATGTCGAGATCGAGGAAGTCGGCATGAACCGCGTGCGCGTCAGCGGCGCGAGCGGCCGTGCACGGCCCGACACGCTGAAGGTATCCATCGGCTATATCGACAGTTTCATCGGCGAGGGGCAGATGTCGTATGCCGGCCCCGGCGCACTCGCACGGGCGCGTCTCGCGGTCGACATCGTTGCCGAGCGGTTGAAGATCACCGGGGTGGAAGCGAGCGAACTCCGCTACGACCTGCTCGGCGTGAACGCCATGCATGGCGACAGCCTGTCCGGCACGCATGCCGAACCGTATGAGGTACGCATCCGTGTTGCCGGACGCACGAATAACCTGCGCGAAGCCGAGCGCATCGCCAACGAGGTGGAGAGCCTGTACACCTGCGGCCCCGCCGGCGGCGGCGGCGCGACGAAATCGGCGAAGGACATCGTCGCGGTGCGGTCGACCCTGCTGCCGCGCGACAAGGTGAATACATCGGTGCATATCGAGGAGAGCTGACATGCTGTTGCGCGAGATCGCCCATTCACGGGCCGGCGACAAAGGCAATATTTCCAATATCTCGGTCATCGCCTTTGACCCGAAAGACTATCCGCTGCTGGAAAAGTACCTGACCGCCGAGCGCGTGAAAGCGCATTTCGCCCACATCGTCCAAGGCGACGTGCGGCGCTACACGCTACCGAAGATCGGCGCGCTGAACTTCGTGCTGCATAACGCATTGACCGGCGGCGTCACCCGATCGCTGGCGCTCGATGCGCATGGCAAGACATTGAGTTCAGCGATGCTGAGCATCGAGATTCCGGACACTGAGGCCGCTGGCATCCAGCGCTGACCGTCACACCATCGCACATATTGCCTGCCCATTCTTACCGCCCTACCCTTAGGAGACATCCAATGAATATTAAAAAATTGCCCCGCCTGATCCTGTCGGCCGTATTCCTGACCGCTGCCGCCGGCGCGTCGGCACAATCCCAATTCCCGGAAAAACCCATCCGCTTCGTCGTGCCATTCGCCTCCGGTACCGCCACCGACCAGCTTGCCCGCGCGCTTGGCCAGGCCGTGACGCAGGAGACCAAGCAGCAGGTCATCGTCGACAACAAGCCGGGCGGAAACGGCTTTATCGGCGCCAGCGAAGCGGCGCGCGGCGCACCGGACGGCTACACGGTGTTCATCACCACCAACACCACCCATGCGGCGGCGGAGCACCTGTACAAGAAGCTGCCCTACGACCCGGTAAAAGATTTCGCGCCGATCACCGGGCTCGGCAAGGGCGGGCAATTCATGGTGGTCAATACGCAATTTCCCGCCACGTCGGTGAAGGAGTTCATCGCCCTGGCGAAGAAAGATCCGGGCAAGCTCACCTTCGGCAGCGGCAGCTCGTCGAGCCGTATCGCGGGTGAACTGTTCCAGCAGCTAGCGGGCGTGGAACTGCTCCACGTTCCCTACAAGAGCAACACCTTCGCGATCACCGACCTGCTCGGTGGACAGATCCAAATGATGATCACCGATTCGGCAACAGGCATGCCGCACATCAAGAGCGGCAAGCTGCGCGCGCTCGGTTATTCCGCCAAGACCCGTTCCCCGCTCGCAGCGGACATTCCGACCATCGAAGAGGCCGGCGTGAAAGGGTATGACATCGGTTACTGGTTCGCCGCCTATGCACCGGCAAAAACGCCGCCGGCCATCGTCGCCCGCCTCAATGAGCTGCTTACCAAAGCGGCCAAGAGCCCGACCGCGAACAGCGCTTTCTACGCGAACAGCGGCACCGAGGTGTTCGTCACCTCGCCCGAGGAACTGGCAAAGTTCCAGAGCGCCGAATCGAAGAAGTGGGGAGAGATCATCCAGAAAGCCGGCATAGAAAAAGAATAAGCCAGCCGGCCAGGCGGAAAGGCGGTGTCGATTCCCCTTTGCCGGTCACGGCAGAGGGCGGGGATCGTGCGTCCTCTGCCGTTCACGTGCAAGAGCTTCATCGCAGAAATACCAACCCGGCAGTCCAACCATCCATTCACATCGTGCAGGAGACAACAGTGAACTCACGTCTTACCTACCTGACGGCAGCAGCGTTTGCCAGCGCCCTCGCCGGCTGCGGCTCCGGCGGCGGCGACACCGCCAATGCCAATCCGAATACCTCGCCCGCCACGGGCGCGCCCATCCAGACACTGACGATTTCCTCGACCCAGGACTTCGCCTCCGGCGCCAGCTTCGGCGCGGTCGGTCCCTACGAACAGGTGACCGGCACGATCACGGGTGAAGTCGACCCGAAGGATCCGAAGAACGCCATCATCCAGGACCTCTCGCTGGCGCCGGTCAACGCCCGCGGCATGGTCGAATACAGCGCCGATTTCACCATGCTCAAGCCGAAGGACATGAGCAAGTCCAACGGCGTACTGCGCTACGACGCGCCGAACCGCGGCAACATCCTCACCATGATCAACCCGACTGCATCGCCGAGCGACGCGGTCTACCTCGAGCGCGGCTATGTGGTGCTGTACTCGGCCTGGCAGGGCGATGTGCCGAAAAGCAGCCCGGCGCGGCTGACCGCCACCGTGCCCGTGGCGAAGAATCCTGACGGATCATCGATCACCGGTCCCTATCGCGCCGAACTCGTGCCGAGCGCCCCTGTGCCGGTGATGAGCCTGCCGGGCGGCGTCTTCAACGGCACCATGATTCCGTACGCGCCCGTATCGCTCGACACGGCGCAACCGGGCTTCTCGCTCACGCGCCGCGCCAACGAAACCGATCCGCGCACACCCATCCCGCCATCCGACTGGAAGTTCGCCAACTGCGACACCGCAGCCAATGCCTTCCCCGGCACGCCGGACCCGACCCGCATCTGCCTCAGGGGCGGATTCGATCCGAAATACCTGTATGAAGTGGTCTACGTCGCCAAGGACCCGCTCGTCATGGGCGTGGGGCTGGCGGCACTGCGCGATACCGTCACTTTCTTCAAGAGCAAGGCCGCCGACAACACCGGCCGTGCCAACCCGGTCGCAGGCCGCATCACGCACACCATCGGCCAGGGCACGTCGCAGTCCGGCAATGCCATGAAAACCTTCCTGCATCTGGGCTTCAACCAGGCGCTGGACGGCAGCAAGGTTTTCGACGGCATGTATGCGCACGTCGCCGCGCGCCAGACCAACGTCAACACCCGCTTCGCTGTGCCGGGCGGCGGCGGCGGATTGCGCACCGACCATACCGCGTTTGGCCAGACCGCCCCGAGGGCGCTCGACAAGGATTACATCGACAACCTCACCGGCCAGAAAGGCGGCGTGATGACGCGCTGCGCGGCGACCGATACCTGTCCGAAATTCTTCCTCGGCCTGTCCGGCACCGAGTTCTGGCAATTGCAAGGCTCGCCGGTGCTCACCGATGCCTATGGCTTCCGCGACCTGGCGCAACCGGAGAACGCGCGCATCTACTACTACTCCAGCACCCAGCACGGCGGTCCGGGCGGCACGGCCAGCATCAGCTACGCGCCCACCCGCGATGTCTATCCGCGCGGCACCGTGGCCCACTTCAACGACACCTTCCGGGCGCTGTTCCTAAACCTGGAAGACTGGGTCACGAAGAACACCCAGCCGCCGGCCAGCCAGGTGCCGAGGATCGCGGACGGCACATTGGTGCGCCCGGAAGACGTCCGGTTCCCGGTCATGAAGGGACTGACCTGGGCGGTGAACGGCACGCAGACGCCGGTCCCGGAATTCAATTACCTCGCCCGCTACAACGGCTATCCGCTGCTCGACTTCGGCCCGCAATACCGGCCGCAGGATGAATCCGGCATAGCCACCCAACTGCCGCCGTTCTATACCGGCAAGGACTACGCCATCCTGGTGCCGCAGGTCGATCCGTCGACCGGCCTGACCCGTGCCGGCATCCGGGGCGTGGAGGTGCAGGCGCCGCTCGGCACGAGCATCGAGTTCAACTATGTCGCCACGCCGGGCATCATCGATCTGTCCAATCTGGGCGGCTCGTACATTCCGTTCCACCGCACGGAAGCGGAACGCACCGCGGCGGGCGATACTCGTCCTTCGCTGGAGTCCCTGTACGGCAATCAGGCGGGATACGTGACCAGGGTGACGGAAGCGGCCAACAGCCTGGTGGCGCAGCGCTTCCTGCTGCAGAGGGATGCGGAGCGCATCATCCAGCAGGCGGCGGCGAATCCGGTATTGCCTTGAGGTTTGATGCATGACCACGAAAAGGGCGGGCGACCGCCCTTTTCGTTTTGGGCAGGTGAGATTGCCGTTGGATGTTCGATAGCGGCGCCGCCTTAAGTGCAGGGTATTGCAGCGCGTGGAACCGGCAGACGTATCGCTTGCGCGCACAACAACAGCCGGTGCCTGAGGAACCATGGACGGGTCTTATGCCACATACGAGGCTTGCAAGCGTGCCCCCTGTTGTCCGAATCCTTTGGCAGAAAACCTTTCCATGAACAACTTTTCATTGATACCAAGCGGTTACATCCTCAATTCCGATCCATCGGTGCAGGAAGCGCAAAGCCGCGTCGATTCGGTCACCGTCGATTCACTGCAACCTAACAGGTCAACGTCTGTTGTCCTGGCGTCGGCTGTGCAGCAAAGGTCGGTGGAAATGCCAAGCATGCAGGCCCGGCTCATGCGCCAACTGGAGGCAGGGCCGTCCAACCAGCCGCTACAGCAGCGTGTACCGCATCCAGCTGCGGCCGGCTCCTCCACCGTATCCGGTGCAGGGTTGAGTCACATCGATGTGGTGGATCAGCGTCTGCTTGCCGAATTGCGCCAAAAGGCCAATGTCAACCTGGACAATACGCCCCTGACCAAGGCCTATTGTTGTGATGTGCTGGAAGAACTGGCCAGATGGCTGCCGCAGCACACCATTTATTCCGGAGTGCATTCCCTAACGGATCTACTAGACTATGTCGACAACCATCCTGGTTTTGGCAAAATAGTTTCCTATCTGGAAGAAAATTTCATCAATAGCGGTAAGGCGCCGGTGCTGATGGGAAAGCCAGGCCCAGCTGGCCGCCCAGTGTATGTTGATCTTATTCCCATCATTGAAGCTTTGAATCTATCGCGCCGGGAACCGCATATCACGCTGCCGTCTGCCGCCATTTCACGCCAGGACGAGCAGCTGCTGCATTCCATTCATCGCGCTTTAGTAGGAGGAGGCATGAAAGATACAACGGCTTCTGTCTACATTGCGGCCTTAAAGCACTTCTGCATATGGCTTGAGCAGCAAAAGCTGGCCGGGGTGCAGATTCCACACGGGCTGGATAGCTTGGAAAAGGTGTTGGGCCATCACGACCCACAACTAGTGAAAGACGTGGTGGACGGCTTCAAGGCCCCCCCAGACACCACTAAACCAAGCGGATGCCATCATGCCCGTACCGCCATCAATAAGTTGCGGCAATTGAAGAGAATGCCCCCGCTCCCGCGCAAGGTCCGTGCGAGAGCGCAGCCGACGCTTCGGCAACCGGTTTCCGCTCGGGCCCAGCAGCCCGCCAACCTTGCGCCGCCGCACACCCCAAGCCTGGGTGGACCCGCCTTCGTGGCCGAAGCGACCGCCTTGCCGAGTACGGCATCCGCTGAAGCAGGAAGCAGCCGGTACGGCGTATGGCGTCCTGTGCCAGGGTCACAGGACGCCTCTCGTAACGTGCGGCCGCGCGTGGAGCCCGCTCAGTCCGAGCAGTCCGCCAACTTGGTGCAGCCGCACGGGTCCGGCATGGTTGAGCCGGACATCAGGGATGAAGAGCTCGCGTTCCTTGTCGAGCCGGCCACGACAGAGGATGAGTTCGACTTCTTCAACAACCTGTTCAAGTGAGAAAGAGGCAGGCAGTACGGCGCATGAGCTGCAAGGCCCCAACACCGGCACCCTGCTTCGGGTGCACAGAAAGCCGGTCATCATCGGTCCATAGGGCGACACCAGAAACACCAAGCCGCACACGTTCATGACGACGGTACCCCAGAACGCGGTGCGGAATGATCGCTTGCTTGATTTGTGGTGCAGCACCTGTTGGGCGACGATCGCGCCGGGCCATCCGCCCGCAAGCCCCAGCAGCAACAGCGTGCTTTCGGAGGTGCGCCAGGCGCCCGACGTGGCGGCGGATTTGTCCGCCGCATAGGCGAAGAATGTCACCGCGCTCGCCACGGCATACAGGCCGTCCACCCAGGCCGGAATGTGCCAGGCGATGGAGGCGGCAATGTACGCCGGCAGAAAGAGCGCAGCCACCGCATAGCTTCCGGTGCCGGAGCGCGAGTGCTCCACAGGCTTGCGCTGCGCCGCCCGGCCCGCCGTTCCGGCGGACGCGACGCGCACCGCCCTTTCCCGGCCGTCGTCGCTGGTGCCGATTCCATAACTAAGGCGTTGGCCGGCCTGCGGGCGCAGCCCGGCGCGACAGGCTTTGATATGGACGAACACGTCCTCTCCTCCCTGGTCCGGTTCGATGAATCCGAAGCCGCGCTCGTCGTTCCAGGTCTTTACCGTTCCGGTGAATCGCATGTGCGTCCTTGCCAAATGATGATCGGAGTCAGCGCAGTGCGCTGGGTGTCGCGCCGAATTCCCGCTTGATGAGCTTGCGCAATGCCGTGCCGTCCTGGTAGCCCACGCTGGCGGCGACGGCTTCGATCGACATCGAGGTGGTTTCGATCAGGTGGGATGCATGCAGCAACCGCCGCCGCTGGATGAACTTGATCGGCGGCAGTCCCGTTGCGGCGGCGATGCGCCGGGACAGCGTCTTCGGCGATACGGCCAGCGCGGACGACAGGGCCGTGACGCTGATCGGCGCAGCCAGATGGTCGTCGATCCATCGCTCGGCCGCAACCACCGTCGGGTCCATGTGCCGGATGTGAGTCGAGATCATGTAACGTGCCTGCGAGGCCCGGTGGTCGATCAGCATGTAGCGCGAACAGAGACGGGCAATGCCCGCGCCCATGATGTCGGCGACGATCGCCAGCGTCAGGTCCAACTGTGAAAATGCGGCGCCGGCGGTCGTGTACGGACCGTCGCTGACGATCATTTTCGTTTCTTCCAGCGCGACGTCCGGAAAGCGCGAACGGAACGCGGACGCGAGCCACCAGGTCGTCGTTGCGCGACGGCCATCCAGCATGCCGGCCTCGCCGAGCAGAAACACCGATGAACAGGAGGCGGCGATCCTGGCGCCGCCATCGCCGACCGCCTGCAATAGCCGCAGCGCCTCGGTCACATCCTTACGTGCGAAGCGGGCCGTGATGGCCGCATCGTCCACGAGACCGCAGCCGGGAATGACGACCCAATCCGGTTGGATGCCGGACGCCGGAATGTCCCGGAACAGGACATCCGCCTGCAATGCAAACCCGCCGCCGGTGCTGATGCGTCGCTTGTATCCGGCGGTCAAGACCCTGATCCTGTGCGGCTTGCCGGCCGCGGCGAGAAAGCCCAGCGCCGCATTCAGGGTATCGATGGTAATGGCAAGGCTGGACGCCATGACGCCGTCCAGGGCGAGGATCAGGATGGTTTTCATTTGTCTATTCTGGCATGAAACAAGTCATTTTCAACAATGGCAGACCAGCTCTTCCAAATGCACACTGGAGGCATTGCAAACGGGTTGCCCGACACCATCGCGGCAGCCGATCCAATGAAAGGAGATGTGGCGATGCTGAAGCGGAGTATGGATGAGGACGATCCTCTCGACGATTTCAATCCCAGGGAGATCACTCTCGATGGCGTGATGAAGATCGTGCATGTGAGCGGCACCGGGCCGGCGGTGATCGTCATGACCGAGATGCCCGGCATCAGTCCGCATGTCGCCCGCTTTGCCCGCTGGGTGCGCGACGCCGGCTTCACCGTGTACATGCCCTCGCTGTTCGGACGCGACGGCGCGGTGCCCGGTGCGGACGAAGGCAAGGCCGTCTTCCAGCGCGCCTGCATCAGCGCCGAATTCCGTGCCTTCGCCGGCAAAGGGTCGAGCCCGGTCACCAGGTGGCTGCGGTCGCTGGCGAGGCTGGCGCACGGCGAGTGCGGCGGCCCGGGCGTCGGCGCGATCGGCATGTGCTTCACCGGCAATTTCGCGCTCACGATGATGCTCGAAGCATCGGTGATTGCCCCGGTGCTGTCGCAACCCACGTTGCCGCTCGACGATCCGGCGGGAATCGAGATGGCACCCGAAGAACTTGCCGCGGTGCGGGAACGCCTGGAACGCGACGATTTGACCGTGATGGCATACCGCTTCGAGGGCGACCGCTTTTGCCGGGCACAGCGCTTCGCCACCTACCGCGAGGCGCTCGGCGATCGCTTCATCGGCCGCGTGCTTCCCGACAGCGCCGCCAACCGCGATACCCTTGCGCCGTTTTTCGAACACGTGGTGGCCAGCCCGCACAGCGTCGTCACCGCGCACCTGATCGATGAAGCCGGCCAGCCGACGATCGCCGCCCGCGACGAGATCCTGTCCTTCTTTACCCGGCGGCTCATCGCATGATGCCGCGAACGGGATTACGGCACCGCTGGTGAACGTGCAGGTAGAGTATCGCCCGTGCTGCTTACGTTATCGAGCGCAGCGGCAGGATCATGTACAAGGACTTCGGCGAAGGCCAGACGAAACGGAAAGCGCCACGCGCAAGCTGCCGAGCGGGCAGAAGCCGGGCATGCAGGTAACCGATGTAGGGCGGACACCCTGAAACCGGCCCGCCATCCATGAAAAACGGGCCGATGGACTTCCGTCCACCGGCCCGCCTCGGACCCACCCCTGGGTGTTACTGCTTAGCTGCCGATGCGGCCGCCGTCATTCTTGGTGATGACGATGGTCGCCGAACGCGGACGCGCCGTCGTCGCGCCGCCTGCGCCATAGCCGGCGTTCGCAGGCCAGTGGCTCAGATACTTGGTCGGGTCGGCGACGTTGGCGGCGGTGATGGTCTCGCCCGGATGCTGGATGTTGACGAACATCGCCTTGCCGTCCGGCGTCTCGGTGATGCCGGTGATTTCGCAATCGGCCGGGCCGACGAGGAAGCGCTTGAGCGTGTCGGCGGTTGCCGGCTTGCCGACCTGGGTGTTCACCGTTACCGCGCTGCCGTCGGCCCTGGTGTAGCTCAGGCTCTTTGCCGCGCCGTCGCCGACCTTGCCGGGAATCGCCGCCAGCATCATGCAGTTGGTGACATCGGTATAGGCGCCGTCGTCGGTCTGGATCCAGCACAGCCCGGTGTATGGGCTGAACCAGAGGCCGTCCGGGCTGGAGAAGTCCTGGTCGTTCGTGAGCGACGACAGGTTGACCTTTGCGGGATCGGCACCGGCTTCCGCGCCGAACAGGTAGACATCCCAACGGAAGGTCGTCGCGGCGCTTTCGCCGCCGGTCTCGGCGATACGGATGATGTGGCCGTTGACATTGCCGCTGCTGGTGGACGTACCCCGCTGGTCGGTATAGGCGCGCGGGTTGGCGGCGTCGAGGCCGAACTGGCTGCCGGTCGGTTCCACGCGACGGTTGCTGTTGTTCGTCAGCGTGTAATAGATCTCGCCGGTGGTCGGATGCACGGAGCACCATTCAGGGCGGTCCATGCGGGTCGCGCCCACGGCATCGGCCGCCAGGCGGGTGTTGATGATGACATCGGCCTGGTCGGCGAAGCGATAGTTCGCGTAGCCGGCGATCGCCGGATTGGCGATGTTCAGTTCGATCCACTGGCCGCTGCCGTCGGCATTGAACCGGGCGACATACAGCTTGCCCTGGTCGAGGTACTTGTCGCCGGTGGCGATGCGGTTCGGCGCGCTGGCATCGGCGGCGTTCCATGTCGCATTGGATACGAACTTGTACATGTACTCGCCCTGCGAATCGTCGCCCATGTAGACCGCCAGCGGCTTACCTGCCGTGAGCTTGCCGAAAGCCGCGCTCTCATGCGAGAAGCGGCCGAGGCTGGTGCGCTTCTTGATCGGCGCGTTCTTGTCGTACGGATCGATCTCCACGATGTAGCCGTAGGTGTTGATCTCGTTGCGGTAGTCGTCGCTGCCGTCGGCGGACGTGCCGGTCTTGCTGATATTCCAGCGTGCGTATTTGTCGTCGGTGCCGGTGGTTTCCCAGCCGTGGCGGCTGCTCGAATTTTCGGCGCGGCCGTAGCGGTTGAGCGCAGCGACGCTCTTGTCGTTGCGTGCCGCATTGTCGCCGGCGGCGCGCCTGAAGTAGCCGGCCCAGTTTTCTTCGCCGGTGGCCAGCGTGCCCCAGGGCGTGGTGCCCGTGCCGCAGTTATTGATCGTGCCGCGCGTGTCGGTGCCGGCGGTCGAGTACCTGGTTACCAGCAGGCCGTTGCCGCGTGCGACGCCGGCCATCTGGATCGGCGTCATCGGTGTCACGCGGCGGTTGAACGACGAATCCCTGACGTACGAAAAGGCGCCGTTGCTGCCCTTGCGTACTTCCACGACTGACACGCCATGCGCCGCGATTTCCTTGTCGCTCTGCACTGCCGGACGCGGGTTGGCGCTGGCGCCGTTGGGATGCAGGAAGTGCTGTGTCAGCGCTTCGTGATTCATTGCCAGCAGGCCGCGGGCCGAGCTGCTCGGGTCGGGCGTGCCGGTGGCGGACAAGCCGAAATATTCGATGCCGTCATGGTGGTCGCCGGCGCGGTTATCGAAATCGGTATCGGTGCCGTCATTCTTGTATGCCGGTGTGGCGGCGTTCAGCGGATCGCCCAGCGCATACAGGACCGTTGCGGTGTAGCCGGCGGGTACGGCGACTACGTCAGCCAGGCTTTTCGGCACGGCCTGGAAAGCCAGCAGTTTTTCAGTCGGCGTTGTCGGCGCCGGTGCCGCCGTGGCCGTATCGTCGCTACCGCCGCATGCCGACAGGCCCAGCGAGCCGAGCAACGCGCCTGCCGCGGAAGCTACGCCGCCGCGCAGCAAGCTGCGGCGGCTCAGGCGCGCATCGAGCACGGCGCTGAAATGGTCGTTATGCGAATTGTTGGAACCAATGTCATCGTCGTCGAGCACGACGCGGGACAGATCGGTAGGCTTGTTCATCGGTGGATTTCCTATGACGTTGGGAGGGAATGGAACGGGGGCGATTCTAGACATCCACCGTTACACCAACGTGACAGGTTCATGACCGTATCGTGACAAGCTCCCATGACGGCAGACCAAACAACGACTGCCTTCCGTGGCAGCCGGCGTCGCACCGGCCGACGATTACGCCCCCGACTTGGATGACAGGAGCTGCCCGGCCCTGCCGAACGCTTCCCGCGTCGCGCCGCTCATGTGTCCGCGCAGCCAGGTATGCGCCGGATTGCGCGTATCGCGTTCGTGCCACAGCATGTCGACGTGCACATTGGGCAGGTTGAAAGGCAATTCTTTGGCAATGAGTTCGCCGGTGATACCGGTCGATGCGATAAGGTGGCGCGGCAATGTCGTGATCAGGTCGGAACTCGCCACCACTCTGCCGCCGGTGAAGAACTGGTTGACCGTCAGCAGGATGCGGCGCTCGCGGTTCAACTGCGCCAGCGCTTCGTCGACCAGCCCGTGCGCGCGGCCCGAAAAGCTCACCAGCAGATGGTTGGCGGCGCAGTAGGCGTCGAGCGTCAGCTCGCCGTTCGCCAGAGGATGATTCTTGCGCATCACGCATACATACCGGCCGGAATACAGCTGCTGATGGCGGATCGGCGACACCGATGCGCCGCCGCTGGCGATCTGCGACACCACGCCGGGGAAAAATCCGATAGCCAGATCGATGTCCCCGCGCAGCAGCATCGGCCGCGGCTCGCGCGTGGTCAGCGGCACCATCCGCACCAGGATGCCGGGCGCCTCGGTTTCGATCTTGCGTACCAGCGACGGCAGCCAGAGCGCCGCTGTCGCATCGGCCATTGCCATGCGGAAGGTGTTTTGGGCGCGAGACGGATCGAAGCTCTGGTCGGGGGCGATGGCTTCTTCCAGTTCACCCAATGCGCGGCGTACCGCCGGCCATAAGGTTTCCGCGCGCGGCGTCGGCTTCACGCCATGGGCGGTACGGATCAGCAATTCGTCGCCCAATGCATCCCGCAGCCGGCGCAGTGCATTCGATACCGCCGGTTGCGTCATCGCGAGCCGGCTGGCGGCGCGCGTCAGGTTCTGTTCCGTCATTACCGCATCGAACACGCGAAGCAGGTTCAAATCCAGCGTCAAAAAACTCATGTCTCTTCCATTCAGTATGTGCAGTAATTCGCCCGGCATTTCCACGCCAGTTATTCATGCAGATTATAGTAGATATCGAAAATCGAAATTGGATTAATAACTGGGGTAGTTCTACACTGCAATACACACAAAGAGAATGTCATTCAAGAGAAATTGTTATGTCTATACTGACTATTGCTTTCCCGGTACAAGCCGTGCTCCCTAACGTACAACTCATCGCCGGCGCAATCGCGCCCCTGGCCCGCCTGCTGATCGGTCTCGGCGCGCTGATCGCCCTGTTCATGGTTTTCAAGCCGCTGATGCTCGGCTTGTTGCGCGCCGCGCTGCTGGTGGTCAATCCTCGCCTGTCGCTGGAAGAGCGCCGTTCCCGCCGTACGCTGCGCAGCATGCTGCTGGTGAATCGCCTCGCGCAGGATGTCGAATCGAGCCAGCCCGGTCTTGCCGCCGAATTGCGCCAGCTGGCCGCACAAGGCTGAGGCGACAGCATAATCGATAACGCATCATTGTCATGAACCACTCAATCACCACCAACGCCTCCGTCACCAATGCTTCCCGCAGCACGGCGAGCCGGGCAATAGAGAGACTGCGGCGCTCGCGCAGCCTGGCGTCGATGCTGCCGTCGCTGTTGTTTACCGGCGCCCTCACCCTCATCATGACCGCCGTCATGCAACTGGTATGGGAAGGACTGACAGCGGATTTCTTCAGCGTCTGGATGACTACCTGGCTGACGGCATGGCCGATCGCTTTTCCGGTCGCCTACCTGATCGGTCCGGCGACAAGCCGCTTCGCGGCGCGCATCACCGCTCCGGCGCGGACCCGGAAACCGCAGGTACGCCAACCGGTCGGCTTGTGGTTCGACGATATTGCCGATGCATCCGCACGCGCGACGGCGAAGAACGGATTGCGTGCAAATCACCGCTTGCGGGACCCTTTCCATTAAAGATCCCGTCACCCCTTGTCTCCTCCGTCCTGCAACAGGATGGATTTACGCCCCGCACCGGCTCAGGCCATGCGGGGCTTTTTTCCATGGCGCTTGGGATAGAATCAATCCACACAGGCCGCCGTATCGCATCGCCGCACGGCCCATCTCGCGCGATGCCACCAAGAAACGATTTTCATGAACGAATACCCCGAAATCAAACCAGGCCAGTCGATCGAGCTGCTCAAGGCGCTGCACATCCTGACGCGCGACGGCAAGATGAACCAGGACAGCCGTCGCAAGCTCAAGCAGGTGTATCACCTCTATCAGTTCATCGAGCCGCTGCTACAGGATATCCAGGCTGCCGGCAAGGACATACGTCTGGTCGACCATGGCGCCGGCAAATCCTATCTGGGATTCATCCTGTATGACCTGTTCTTCAAGACGCTGAACGATCAATCGCATATCTACGGCATCGAAACCCGTGATGAACTGGTGCGCAAATCGCAGGAACTGGCGAAGCAGCTGAAGTTTCCCGGCATGTCCTTCCTCAACCTGTCGGTGGCGGAATCGATCGAGTCCAACCTGCTGCCGCCGAAGGTCGATATCGTGACTGCCCTGCACGCCTGCAATACCGCGACGGACGATGCGATCCGCTTCGCCCTCGCCAAGGCAGCGAAATACATCGTGCTGGTACCTTGTTGCCAGGCGGAAGTGGCGACTGTGCTGAAGAAAAACAAGGGAAAGGCGATCGGCCGTGATGCCTTGACCGAGATCTGGCGCCATCCGCTGCATACCCGTGAATTCGGCAGCCAGGTCACCAATGTGTTGCGCTGCCTGCAACTGGAAGCGCACGGCTATCAGGTCAGCGTCACCGAGCTGGTGGGCTGGGAACATTCGATGAAAAACGAATTGATCATCGCCAGCTACAAGAACCTGCCCCGTAATCGTCCGAGCGAACGCCTGCGCGAGGTGTTGCATACGCTGGGTCTGGAAGAGATGGAACATCGTTTCTTTGCCCCGGCCGATTAGCCGCATCACGCCATATCGGCTCGCCTGCTGCGTCAATGTGGCATGATGTGGAAACAGTCCAGCATTTCACCACTCCAAGCAGAGTAGTGAGCGACATGTTGCATCCAACGCACATCACGCGCCGGAGCAGTTGCCGGTCCGCCTTTATCGAACTTAACCAGGAGCCCTCATGGCAAAACCGAATTACGCGTTCGAGAAGCGTCAGAAAGAAATCGCCAAGAAGCAGAAAAAGCAGGAAAAGCAACTGCAGAAGGCCGCAAGGACCGAACAACCGGAGCCGGAATCGGTAGCGGCAGACGGGGTCCGCGCCGCACCGCAGCCGGAGTCACAGACTTAAAAGGAGTCAACATCATGAGCAAAAGCCAGGACGCAAAGAAAACAGTCAAGAAGGAACCGGTAAAAACGGCCAAGGAAAAGAAAGCCGCAAAGAAAGTGAAGAAGGAAGAAAAAAAGCGGCAGCAGTAAAGTGGATCGCCGGTCACAAACCCTGCAGCAATAACTGCGTATCTACCACCCTGGCCGGGCCGCGTACCGGCTTGCCTTTTTCGATGAACCAGCGCTGCACCACGAACGGCGCGAACAGGGTTTCCTCCCGGATCGCGAACTGGAAAATCGCGTCCCAGTCGCTGTCATGCGGCATCACCCACGCCACCTGTCTGCCGACATCATTCCTGATACCGGCATGGCGCAGGTTTTTGCGAATTCGCTCCGCCCGCTGTTCCCGGTCTTCCGCATACAGGCCATTGACATCCGGCGCCGGCAGCACCGCCGGTACCCGGCGTTGGATCAGCGAAGCAGCCCCGGTCTTGAAGCGGGCGAACGGCCCGATCAGGGTCTGGGTGACAAACTGCAACTCGGCGCCGTTCAGCGGTTCGTCAAGGTAATAACAGGATAGGGCGAAAGTCATCGTTCGGGTATGCCGGTAAGGATGGTGCTTTCCAGTTCGGGACAGGCTATTCCAGCAGCAGCCCGGCGGTCTCGGCGGCAATATCCGCGCCCAGCGCCACGCCCATGCCGTTGCAGCCGAAACCAAGAACGATCCGCTCCGCAATGCGGCGCACGATCGGTTGCTTGCTTGTGCTGAAACCCATGATGCCTGCCCAACGATGGGTAATGCAAGCATTGCGGCCCGGCAGTATGACTTCGTGCAACAACTGTTCGAGCGCGGACTGGATTGCCGTGGTGGGCATGAGTTCGCTGGTCGTCTCGCCGGCGAAGTCGAGATGGCGGCCGCCTCCGAGCAATACCCGGTCACCGACGTTGCGGAAGTAATAGAAGCCCTGTTCAACATGATGCGCGCCGCGCCATGGCAGTCCGGGCACTGCTTCCGTCAGCAACACCTGGCCGCGGCCGGGCACGATGCCGCTGTCCGGCAGCAGATCGGCGGCCAGCGCATTGGTGCATACCGCCACCCGCCCCGCTTCAAACACCATGCCGGAACGGGTACGAATGCGCACCAGGTCGCGGTCCGGCTCCAGATTGTCGACGTTGATGCCGGTATGGATCTCGATGCCTTGCTCGCCGGCGAGTTTCGCCAAGGTGCGCATCATCTTGCCGGCGTGCAGCTGGCCCTCGAACGGATTCCGGATCAATGCCTTTGCCCGCGGGCCGAAACCGCCGGCTTTCAATCCGCCCTCGTCTACCGTAAAAACATCGGCATCGAACAGGGGATGCAAGGCATGGTTAACTTCATCGAGCCGCTCAAGCGCGGCAAGACCGGAGTCCATCAGGAGTTCGAAACCACCGGCATGCTCGAACCCGATCGTGTCGTCGCCGAGCCGCCGCCGCATCCGCACGAGGCCGTCACGCCGGCGTTGCACAAGGGACAGCGTTGCGTCCAGGCCAATGGCATCGATATCGTGAATGATTTCGGTGATGCTGCCGAAACAGGCGAAACCGGCATTGCGGCTCGATGCGCCGGAAGGCAGGAGGCCCCGCTCCAGCACCTTGATGGTGTCGTTCGGGCGGCGGGCCTGGTATTCGAGCGCGGTCTGCAAGCCGATCAGGCCGCCGCCGATCACGATCAGGTCGGCGGCAAGCATGGCATCCTGTTCCCAAAAACTCAGCATTGCGCCTCATTCTCATGACAGTGCCGCTCTCCTGCGGCTGGTGTTGGTCGCTACGAATTATTTCCTGCTGGGCCTGTTCTTGTCCCAGATCGCAAACAGGATCAGCGCATAGGACAGCAGACGTACCAGATAATATTCCGGTACATCCTCGGAAGACATCGAATTCGGAACCAAAAATACGCGGTTCAGGGCTTCGATCAGGAAGGAGAGCGCAAAGAAAAGAAAGAAGCGGTCGTGCGTGCTTCGCCAGAATCGCAGGAAGAACAGCGCGGCCACCATGGAGGCCATCGCGATCGCGCCAAGGAGAATATCGTTCATACGCTCATTCCTCTTCCCAAATCAATCCATACAGCAGCGGCAGCAGCGCCACCAGCGCGGCCACCAGCCGCCAGGTGGACAAATCCACGGTGGTAGGAAATACGATCCTGTCGAAAATCAGGAGAATGTTGTTGATGGACAAGCCGGCGAAACACAAGCCGCTCCAGAACAGCAGCCGGTAACCGGTTTTCTTGTAGGTGCTCAGCAGCAGCCAAGTGCAGGTCATTGCGGTCAATGCGCACAATCCGTAGATGATAGATGCCATGTCAGGAATCCTTTCGCAATTTGAATGCATCGGCGAATTGCTGCGCCTTCTTGCTGGTTTTCGAATGGATAAGATGGGTGACTTCAACGAGGTGCCTGGCATAGGTATCGGCGAGTTCGTCAATGATCTGCCGCAACTCTTCGGTAGCCGGCTGATACCGATAGGACCGGAACTCGTCGTCGACGACAGCAAGAACGCCAGCGGCATTCAGCTCTTCGAGCACTGCCTCGGCTGCCTTCTCGGGCATGTATAGACGCTGTGCGACCTTCTTGCCATCCCACCATTGGGCAGGCGCGCTACGCAGCAGCAGCATGGCTTCGAGGTATGGCACGCTGTTGATGCTGGTCAGGATAAAGCGCCTTATCGTGTCGGGAATGAGGTCCCGATACATAGATTTCCCCTGAACAAATGTAATCGAACAGGGCATCTTACTGAGCGGCTCCTTTACTGTCCAGTCGGCAATCCTGTAAGACACATTTTCCGCAAGGAATCTTAATCTGCGTCATGTCTCGTGCATGTCGTGTACAAGACAATAGCCAATCTGGTATTGCGAATAAAACCAAAGTCGGGGACAGGGGTCCAATTTCCACTCAAAACCAGAAGAGATCCGATTGTGGACAAGCACAACCCCACCGGGCGGCCTCCCCGGCCAGCAGCACGCCCGCGCCGTTTCAAGCGCTATTTCCTAATTACCTTTACCGGCATGCTGTTGCTGACGATCGCCGCCCTCACCGCGATCGGTTTTTATATTGCCTCCGTCGTACCGAAAACCCCCAGTGTCGAAGACCTGCTCGATGCCCGTATCGCGGAGCCCAGCGTGCTGTACTCCGCCAACGGCACGCAATTGGCGGTATTCAGCCAGGGCTATCAGGAAAGGGTAGCGCTGTCGCAGGTGTCGCCGCATGTCGTGGACGCATTGGTCGCAACGGAAGACCATCGCTTCTACGAACACCAGGGCATCGACCCGCAACGGATCGTCTCCGCGGTCATTCATACGCTTGGCGGCGACGCGCAAGGCGGTTCCACCATCACCCAGCAATTGGTGCGCAATATGTTCCCGGAAGAGATCGGCCGTTCGCGCACCATTGAGCGCAAGCTCAAGGAAATCATCACCGCGCTCAAGATCGAGCGCGCCTACACCAAGGATGAAATCCTCGAAACCTATCTCAACACCGTCCCGTTCCTGTACAGCGTGCTTGGCATCGAAATGGCGGCGCGCACCTATTACGATAAATCCGCCGCCGAACTCGATGTGCTGGAAAGCGCAACGCTGATCGGCATGCTCAAGGGCACCAGCTACTACAACCCGATCCTCAATCCGGAACGCGCGCAGAAGCGGCGCAACGTCGTGCTGGCACAGATGGTGAAACGGGGTTTGCTGGAACAGGAGGAGTTCGAGACGCTGCGCAATGAGCCGCTGCACGTACAGTTGCACCGCCAGCCCGACCCGCTCGGATCGGCGCCGCACTTTGCCGCTCATGTGCGCAAGTGGCTGATCGAATGGGCCGACAAGAATGACTACAACATCTACGCCGACGGCCTGATGGTTCACAGTACGCTCGACGACCAGCTGCAGCAGGCGGCCACCGAAGCGGTCGAGCGGCAGGCCCAGGTGCTGCAACAGATTGCCGATGTGGAGTGGGGCCGGAGTTCGCCGAGGGTTGCGTCCCATTCGGCAAAGGCCTATGCCGCATTGCGCCAGAAAGTCGAGCCGTTCAGCCATTTCTGGGTCGAGCGCCCCGACCTGCTCGACGCGTTCATCCGCGAAAGCGCCGAATACCGCAAAGCAGTCGCGGGCGGCCAGAAAGATAAGGAGGCACTCGCGAAGCTGAAGGAAAACAAGGATTTCATGGATAGGCTGCGTGCCGTCAAGACCAGGCTGGAAGCCGGCTTCGTCGCCATGGACCCGGGCAGCGGCGAAGTCAAGGCATGGGTTGGCAGCCGCAATTTCGAGACCGACCAATTCGACCACGTGGCGCAGGCGGCACGTCAGCCGGGGTCCACCTTCAAACCATTTGTGTACGGTGCCGCGCTTGAAGCAGGCATGGTCCCGGAACGCATGTACTTCGACGGCAAGGTGGAGATCCGCTCCACGGATGGCAGCGTGTGGCGTCCGACCGACATGTCCGGTCCGAGCGAACGCATGATGACGATCCGCGAAGGCCTGATACTGTCGAAGAACACCATCACCGCGCAGCTGATGCAGGATGTCGGGCTGGACAACATCGCGGCGCTCGCCCGCGCTTCCGGCGTCAACCGCAGCAATCTCCATAAGGTTCCGTCCCTGGCGCTCGGCACCAGTCCGGTGACCCTGCTCGAAATGGTGTCCGCGTATTCGACCATCGCACAGGTGGGTCAATACCATGAGCCGCTGTTCATCCGGCGCATCACTGACCGGTCCGGCCGCGTGCTGGCGGAGTTCGTGCCGGAAGGAAAGCCTGCCATGTCGGAGGAAACCGCCACCGAGTTGATCGACATGATGCGCGGCGTGGTCAGGCAGGGTACGGGACAAGCGGTGAAGACGAACTTCGGCGTCGTCGGCGATCTCGCAGGCAAGACCGGCACGACCCAGAACAATACCGACGGCTGGTTCATCCTGATGCATCCCGACCTGGTGGCCGGCGCCTGGGTCGGCTTCAACGATTCGCGGGTGACGATGCGCAGCGATTATTGGGGGCAGGGCGGGCACAATGCGATCCTGCTGGTCGGCGATTTTTTCCGCGGCATGATGAAGTCGAAGCTGATCGATGCCAAGGCAAAATTCCCAAGCCCGAACCGGCCGCAGCCGTTGATGGTGCATACGCCGGCGGAAGAGTGGCTGAACGAGATCACGCAGGGTGAACAGGTGCCCTCCGGTTACGGGGTGATCAACCGCAACGGTGAAACGGTAGTGATCGGACCGGATGGCGTGGTGCAGGGAAGCGTGCAGCCTGAACGGCAGGCCGGCGTGTTGCCGCCGCTGATCACCGTGGACGAGTCCGGCCGCATGACGGGCAACCTGAACCGGGAGCCCGTGCCGGACGTCTCGGCCGGCATCAGCAGCGGCGGTAGCAATGGCGGCGGCGGCAACTCCGGCGGGCCGGAGGACAGTGCATCATCGTCCGGAAGAATGCCGAGCCAGGCCGATATCAACGTGTGGTGATCTCTTTCGTCCCCGCGGCTGACGCAATGGCAATTGCAATCATCCGGCTCGGAACCGAACGTCTTGACGGCGAGGGACTGCGCCTGGGCACGGTCCGGCGTCCGCCGCGCGGCGTGCCCAGGACCGAATACGCGAGAAGAAATTATTATGATGTCTGGCTGCCCGCCTTGGCGCCGAGTCAGGCATTGCTGCAAGAGTGGAAGGTGATGCAGGACGAGCGCCAGTGGAAGGCCTTTACCAGGAAGTTTCGCGCGGAAATGCGGCAGCCGGATGCAGCAAAACTGCTTGATCTGCTGGCGGCGCTGTCGCATCAGACCGATCTGGCGATCGGATGCTATTGCAAGGATGAATCCCGGTGTCACCGGTCAGTGCTGCGTGAACTCCTGGCGGCGCGCGGCGCCTTGCTGGCGTGGACTGATTGCCGCGCGGAATCGTCATCTTCCCTCCGGGAGCATAAAAATGGCAGATGAAAATCCGAGTATCATTTCCCACGTATCCATCGGGGTCAACGATTTCAATCGCGCGGTCGCGTTTTACGACAAGGTCATGGCGACGCTCGGTTGCACGCGCGTGATGGAGCATCCCGGCGCGGTGGCCTACGGCAAGGCTTTTCCGGAATTCTGGATAGGTACGCCCATCGATGGCTACCCGGCATCCGTCGGCAACGGCACGCATGTCGGCTTCATCGCCGGTTCAAAGGAAGCGGTGCACGCCTTCTACGACGCCGCCTTGGCGGCCGGTGCGCAGGACAACGGCGCGCCCGGACCGAGGCCGCATTACGGCGCTCCTTATTACGGCTGTTTCGTTCGCGACCCGGAAGGGCACAAGATCGAGGCGGCGTTTTGGGATGAGTCCGCAGCGCCAGACGCATGAGCGATTCGCGGCATCATCCGGGCAGTTCAATCCACGTTCGCAGTTCAACCCGTTTTGATTTTTTGGAGGCAATGACTATGGAAATAGATATCGGCATTTCCGAGCAGGACCGGCTCGGCATCGTTGACGGCTTGTCGCGCTTGCTGGCGGATACCTACACGCTGTACCTGAAGACGCATAACTTTCACTGGAACGTCACGGGACCCATGTTCCAGACCCTGCACTTGATGTTCGAAACCCAGTACACCGAACTGGCCATGGCGGTCGACCTGATCGCCGAGCGGATTCGCGCGCTGGGCAGCCCGGCGCCGGGTACCTACTCGCAGTTCGCCAGCCTGACCAGCGTCAAGGAGCCGGACGGCGTGCCGCCGGCGCAGGAAATGATCCGGCAGCTGGTACAGGATCAGGAAGCGGTGGTGCGCACCGCGCGGTCGATTTTCAAGGTGGTGGACCAGGCCGGCGACGAGCCGACCGCCGACCTGCTGACACAACGGATGCAGGTCCATGAAAAAACGGCATGGATGCTGCGTTCGCTGCTGGAGAAGTAATCAGGTAATTTGCCGTGACAATGGCTGGCCTGGACTTCAGGCCGGCTGCGCGGCGTCGGTTCCGCCGATACGCGGCTGGGTCGATGTCCGCGATGCCTGCTTCGCCTCGACGCGGGCACGAATCCTTTCCCACAATTTCTCATGCAGCGGCATGATGGCTACATTGCAGATCGGCTCCAGCAGCGCCGCCATTCCCCCGAATGCAACCGAACCGGTGAACGCATACATGACGGCAAATGCCACGCCCATGTGCACGATGATCTGGCTTGTTGTTTTCGCTGCGGTAACCATTGATTTCTCCTTGTTATCATTGCCGGACCGGTGCTGTCGATCCATGCAGTGAATAATAATTGTTCTCATTTGATAGAACAAATTAATTAATTCAAGTGAATTTATAGGGAAACGCTATTGTCATGGGCGAGCTTCCAATGCCTGTGCGTTGTGCCGCGCTGCCGCTCGACAGCGCGCCCGGCATTGATTCCCAAGGGAAATGCTTGCCTGCGGACAGTGAAGGTCAGCGGAACGCGTTCACCACCTGCAGCGCCTTTTCCACGTCCTTTCCGCTCACATCGAGATGCATTACCCAGCGTATCCGCTTGACCAGGCGCTCCTGCACCCGCAGGTCGCCGGCCGTGACCTTCACATCGTTGGCCGCCAGGTGCGCGAGCAATGGCTGTCCCAGATCCGCGTCGACATCGGTAAAGACAATGTTGGTCCTGTCCGCATGCACCGCCAGCCGGCCCGACAGTACCGGGTGATTCGGAATGATTTCCGCCAGTCCCTCGCTCAGCAAACGTGCATGCGCATGATCGTCGGCCAGCCTGTGCACATGGTGCTCCAATGCATGAATGCCCGCCGCCGCCAGCATGCCGGACTGCCGCATGCCGCCGCCCAGCATCTTGCGCAACCGGCGTGCTTGCCCGATAAAGGATGCCGAGCCGAGCAGCAGCGAGCCGATCGGCGCGCCCAGGCCCTTCGAAAGGCACAGCGACACCGAATCGTAGCCATGACACATGTTCTTCGCCGTCGCTAGGGGATCGCCGCCATCCTCATGCGCCAGTGCCACGGCCGCGTTGAACAGGCGGGCGCCGTCGATATGACAACGCAAGCCGCGGCGCTGCGCAAGCTGCTGGACATCGCGCATATACTTCAGCGGCAGCGGCTTGCCGCCCGTGGTGTTTTCAATCACGACCAGCCGCGTGCGGGCAAAGTGCGGGTCGTCGGGCTTGATGGCGTTTTCGATATCGGCCAGCGCGATCGTCCCGTCGGGTTGGTGTTCGAGCGGTTGCGGCTGGATCGAACCCAGCACCGCCATGCCGCCGGCTTCCCACCGGTAAGTATGCCATTGCTGGCCGACGATCGCCTCATCGCCGCGCTGGCAATGCGTCATCAATGCGATCAGGTTGGTCTGGGTACCGCTGGGGGCGAACAACGCGGCTTCATAACCGAGCATGCCCGCCGCCATTTCCTGCAGGCGGTGCACGGTCGGATCATCATTGAACACGTCATCGCCGAGCGGCGCGTCCATCATTGCCCGCTTCATCGCCGCGGTGGGTTGCGTTACGGTATCACTGCGAAAATCACTCATTGCCATGTCCTGGTTTCAATTCGAAACCAGAATTATCGATGCTTTACGGGGAATGCGTTGTCGCCATCCCCGATGAGTAATTTGCTAACCGCGCGGCACGATGACCGGCACGCCGAACAGGTAGGGATGCAGGAACAGGAATGCGGCATAGGCTGCCAGCCCGATGGCCAGCACGGCGATCGTGCGGCCGGCTGGATAGCGATTCGATGCCGGACTCGCGCCGCGCCGGTTGGCGGACCACATGTCGAACAGGGCATAAGCGCCCAGCGACCCGAACAGGAGCAGCGACGCCAGATCGCCGTTGGCGGAAAGATGCGCCGCCGCCCACAATGTCACGCCCCACAGCATCGGATGGGCGGTCAGGCGCTTGATGTTCGACGGCAGGTAGGCCGCGACCAGAAGGATGAACGCAAACGGCATCAGGGTGAGCGCAAGATGGCGTGTCCATGCCGGCGGCGTCCACACCGGGACGAAGCCGGCGTAGGCCTTTCCGAAGATGATAAGAGCCAGGCCCGCCGCCGAGGCGATGGAAAACAGGCCCTTGTAGCCGCCTTCGCCCATCCGGCCGATCAACTTGTGGCGAGCCGGGACGAAAGTCGGTAACAGGTGAATGCCGATGAAAAGCGCAATGCCGAGAATGAGCAGAGTCATGAGGGCTCCTTGCTGGATTGGACGGGCTTGGCAACGTTGCCGCCAATAGTACCAGCCAATTCCGGAAACGAACCGGTCCATCCCATCCGCCGCGAGCGCGGCCCGCATCATCGCCGGCGTTTTTTCCAGTCGTAGTCGGCGGACGGATCGGCCACGCCCGGGTGGCCGACCGATTGCGGATTCTCGGAGGACATGGTTATGAAGCTGATCGCCTCACCGCCGCGCTGACGGGTGCGCAGCTCTTCCATGAAGCGCAGCGCGCCGGACATATCGTCCGACGGAAAGCACCGGCTGAAAGCCGGCGCGTCGCCCTCGCTAAGACCGCCTTCAGTCCAGTACACCATGAACATGCCGCCTCCTCTCTCCCTGCGTCAGCCGTGCCATGCCTGCGCAACGATTTCATAGGAACGCAGGCGGGCGGCATGATCGTAGATCATGCTGTTGATGATGAGTTCATCGGCCTGCGTCGATGCAGCAAAGGCTTCCAGCTGTTCCTTCACCATGGATGGATCGCCGATGACCGAGGCACGCAGGGTCGACTCCACGCCCGCCTTCTCGTGCGGCAGCCACAAGCCTTCCATGCTGCGCACCGGCGGCGGCATCTGTCCCGGCACGCCGCGCTGCAGATTCAGATGCATCTGCTGCTGCGACGTCGACAGGTAATGCGCCTCGTCCTCGGTATCGGCGGCGAATACATTGACGCCCACCATCGCATACGGCTTTGCCAGTACCGGCGACGGCTGGAAGCCTCCCCGATACAAGCTCAGCGCCGTCTGCATGTACGCCGGCGAGAACTGGCCGGCAAAGGCGAACGGCAGACCGAGCCGGGCGGCGAGGCGGGCGCTGAAATCGCTCGAGCCGAGCAGCCAGATGGGAATGTCCAGGCCTTCGCCGGGAATCGCCCGCACCATCCGCCCTTCCTGGCGCGGCGCAAGATAAGCCCGCAGCTCGGCCAATTGTTCGGGAAATTCCTCGCCGTCGCTTTCCAGCCGCCGGCGCATGGCGCGCATCACCGCCTGGTTCGAGCCGGGCGCGCGGCCCAGCCCGAGATCGATGCGGCCCGGATACAGCGATTCGAGCGTGCCGAACTGCTCGGCGATGATCAGCGGCGCATGGTTGGACAGCATGATGCCGCCGGAACCGACGCGGATGCGTTCGGTGCCGGCGGCGACATAACCGATCGCCACCGCAGTGGCGGCACTGGCGATGCCGGGCATGCCATGGTGTTCGGCAAGCCAGTAACGGTGGTAATGCCAGCGCTCGGCGTGGCGGGCGAGATCGAGGGTGCGATGCAGTGCATCCGCCGGCGTGCCGCCGGTCTGGATCGGTGACAGGTCGAGCACCGACAGTGGAATGGTTTTGCGTGAAGTCATGATGGGATCGGTTGCGTTCGAAGCATCCATCCGGCGTGCAAGGGCAATGCCAGCAGGTGCCGGGGCTTACCGAAGCATAGCCCGAATCCCGAAATTCCTCCGGCCGCTCAGAACGGCAGCAAACCCTTCTGCCAGAGATAGCGCCCCAGCATCACGACGCAGACGGTGACGATCATCGGCCGGATCAGCTTGGTGCCGCCGCGCACCATCGCATGCGAGCCGCCCCAGGCGCCGACGATCTGGCCGGCAATCATCACCGCCCCGGCAATCCACACCACCTTGCCGCCGAAAATGAATACCAGCAGGGAACCGAGATTGCTGGCGAAGTTCAGCGCCTTCGCATTGGCGGTGGCGGTCACCAGGTTCTGGCCGCGCAATGCCACACCGGCCATCGAGAAAAAGGAACCGGTGCCCGGGCCGAACATGCCGTCATAAAAGCCGATGGCCGGCACCACCGTGCCGCGATACGTGCCGTCTGTCATCCGGGGTTTGCTGTCGAGCGCACCGGCATTGGGCGCCAGCAGGAAATACAGCGCGATGGCGATCAGCACCCCCGGAATCACGACGTCGAGGGTTTTCGTGCTGACGAACTGCACGGCGAACGCGCCGAGCGCCGCGCCGATCAGCGAACACACGAACAGCAAGCGGACATTGGCGAACTGTATGAGGCCCTTGCGCAACATCATCAGCGTGGCGGTCAGCGAGCCGAAACTGCCCTGAAGTTTGTTGGTCGCCAGCGTATGCAGCGGCGGCACCTGCGCCAGCAACAGCACTGGGATGGTGATCAGGCCGCCGCCGCCTGCGATGGCATCGACGAAGCCCGCCAGCGTGGCGGCGACGAACAGGACGGCAAGTATTTCCGGCGACAACACGAATTCCATGGTGATTCCAAAGTGGTTTTGAAGAAACGGAGCGGCAGCCATCGTATCAAATGCAGGGAAGTAACTTATGCCGTATATGCATAACGAACATGCTGCGTACCCCACATAGCGCGGCATGCGGTTTGCTTCGATGCGGCGGAGCGATGCCGCACCCGGCGGCGTCAGGCATTTCTTATTGGAGACAATATGGCAAAGATTCTGGTTCTGTATTACTCATCGTACGGTCATGTGGAGATCATGGCGAATGCGATTGCCGACGGTGCACGCTCGGTCGCAGGCACGGACGTCGTGATCAAACGCGTACCCGAAACCGTTCCCGAGGATGTCGCAAGGCAGTCGGGCATGAAGCTCGACCAGCAGGCGCCGATCGCGACGGTCGAGGAACTGCCCGAATATGACGCGATCATCTTCGGCTCGCCGACCCGCTACGGCAGCATGGCGGCGCAGATGCGCAACTTCATCGACCGCACCGGCGGCCTGTGGGCAAAAGGTGCATTGATCGGTAAGGTTTGCAGCGTCTTCACCTCGACCGCGACCCAGCATGGCGGACAGGAAACCACCATCACCTCGATCCATACGACGCTGCTGCATCACGGCATGATCGTCGTCGGCGTGCCGTATTCCTGCCAGGCGCTGTCGAGCATGGATGAAATCTCCGGCGGCTCGCCTTACGGCGCCGGCACCATCGCCGGGCCCGACGGCAAGCGCATGCCGTCGCAGAACGAACTGGAGATCGCCCGCTTCCAGGGCAGCCATGTCGGGTCCATCACCATTTCCCTGCTTGCGGGCCGCGCGTCCGGCAGCGCGTCCCGCTTATAGTCTTCTTGTGTGCAGGCATCAGTCGCCGAGGTTCCGGCGATGATGGGCAATGTGGTCTTCGATGAATGAGGCGATGAAATAGTAGCCGTGGTCGTATCCCTCATGCCGGCGCAGCGTAAGCGGCTGGCTGGCATGGGCGCAGGCCGATTCGAATTCCTGCGGCAGCAATTGCTCCTGCAGAAACTTGTCGCTCATCCCCTGGTCGACAAGAATCCCCTGCGGAAACGGCGCATGCAGCCGCTTCATCAACTCACTGGCATCGTGCGACGACCACAGATCCCGGTCGTCGCCGAGATAGCGCGACAACGCCTTCTGTCCCCATGGACACTGGCTGGGTGCGGCGATCGGTGCGAAGGCAGATACGGAACGGAACAGGTCCGGATGCCGCAATGCCAGCACCAGTGCGCCATGACCGCCCATCGAATGACCGAAGATGCCGATTTTTTCCGGGTCGGCATTGAACTCGTTGAGGACCAGAGGCACCAGTTCCCGCACGATATAGGACTCCATCCGGAAACGCTTGTCCCAGGGCGGCTGCGTTGCATCCAGATAGAAGCCGGCGCCGTTGCCGAAATCCCATTCCGCATCCACGCCGGCAATGCCGGTATCGCGCGGACTGGTATCGGGGGCCACCAGCATCATGCCGTGCTGCGCGGCGAAGCGTTGCGCGCCGGCCTTGATCATGAAAGTCTCTTCGGTGCAGGTGAGTCCGGCAAGGTAGAAGAGCACCGGCACCAGTTGCTGCCGTTCGCGCGGCGGATGATAGACCGAGAAGCGCATCGGGAGACCGATCTCGTCCGAATCATGCCGGTAGAACGCCTGGACGCCGCCGAAGCAGCCGTGTTCGCTGAGGATCTCGAGCATGATCAGTACAGTACGACGGAGCGGATCGACTCGCCGCTCTTCATCAGGTCGAAGCCCTCGTTGATGCGGTCGAGCGGCAGCGTATGGGTGATCAGGTCGTCGATGTTGAGCTTGCCTTCCATGTACCAGTCGACGATCTTCGGCACATCGGTGCGGCCGCGCGCGCCGCCGAAGGCGGAGCCTTTCCATACCCGTCCTGTCACCAGCTGGAACGGCCGCGTGCTGATCTCCTGCCCGGCCGCCGCCACGCCGATGATCACCGACTGGCCCCAGCCCTTATGGCAGCACTCCAGCGCCTGGCGCATGGTGGTGGTATTGCCGATGCATTCGAAGCTGTAGTCGGCGCCGCCGTCGGTAAGCTGAACGATCGCATCGACGACGTTGTCGACATCCTTCGGATTGATGAAATGCGTCATGCCGAACTTGCGCGCCATCGCTTCACGCGCCGGATTGATATCGATGCCGATGATCTTGTCGGCACCGACCATCTTCGCCGCCTGGATCACGTTCAGGCCGATGCCGCCGAGGCCGAACACCACCACGTTGGCT
>JAESFT010000298.1_pt1 | contig 39176 bp, 42 predicted proteins | sample 9269451 | NCBI WGS metagenome assembly JAESFT01 (sample SAMN14502557, study PRJNA617106) | algae metagenome | isolation source: Scytonema hyalinum WJT4-NPBG1 and co-occurring heterotrophs from well... | place: USA: Mojave Desert, Joshua Tree National Park, California | collected 2006-05-25
GTCGCTGGCGATCGGCCGCCGGGGCCAGAATGTGCGCCTCGCTTCGCAGCTGACCGGCAAGGCGATCGACATCCTGACCGAGACCGACGCATCCGAAAAGCGCCAGCGCGAGTTCGCCGAAAGGTCCGAAATGTTTCAGACCGAGCTGGACGTCGACGAGACGCTGTCGCAGCTGCTGGTCGCCGAAGGCTTCACCAGCCTGGAGGAAGTGGCGTACATCGAAACCGACGAGATTGCCTCGATCGAGGGTTTCGACGAGGAGCTGGCCGCCGAGCTGCAGAGCCGCGCCCAGGAAGCGCTGGAGCGGCGCGAGGAAGCCAATCGCGAGGAGCGGCGCGCCTTAGGTGTCGAGGACGATCTCGCCACCATGCCGTACATGACCGAGGCGATGCTGGTTACGCTGGGCAAGGCCGGCATCAAGACGCTCGACGATCTCGCGGATCTCGCGACCGACGAGCTGATCGCCAAGAAGCGGCAGGAACCGCGCCGACGCAACGAAGACGCCCCAAAGCGCCAGGAAGACAAGGGCGGCATCCTTGCCGACTATGGTCTTACCGAAGAGCAGGGCAACGAGATCATCATGGCCGCGCGCGCGCATTGGTTTGAGGAGGACGCCGTTGCGGAAACCTCCCAATGAGCGGCCGAAGCTAGGGCTGAAGCATCCTCGCAGTTCCCCGGCGCAGGCCGGGGTCCAGCCGGCGGATGTGAGTGGACCCCGGCCTTCGCCGGGGAACAAGCCTGATAAAGACGGACCTGAGCGCAAATGCGTGCTGACCGGCGGCAAGACCGACCGGGCGGCGCTGATCCGGCTGGTCGTCTCGCCCGAAGGTGAGGTGCTGCCCGATGTCCGCGCCAAGGCGCCCGGCCGTGGCGCCTGGATTGGCGTCGATCGCAAGGCGCTGCAGGCCGCGCTTGACGGCGGCAAGCTTAAGTCCGCGCTCGGCCGGGCCTTTCGCCGGCGCGATCTTACGATACCGTCGGACCTGCCGGAGCAGATCGAGAAGCAACTCGAACGCGCCGCGCTTGACCGGCTCGGCCTTGAGGCGCGGGCGAGCACGCTCGTCACCGGCTCCGACCGGATCGACAATGCGGCGCGATCGGGCCAGGTGCATCTGCTGCTGCACGCGGCTGATGCGGGCGAGGACGGCAATCGCAAGCTCGACCAGGCATTGCGCATGGGCAGCGATGCGGAAGGAAGCGGCTTGCGGGGCCTCGTAATCGCCGCGCCGCGTACCATATTGTCGGCTGCCCTGGGCCGCGAGAATGTGGTACATATCGCGATCATCGATCAGGGTGCGGCCAGGCGTGTCGGCGAGATGCTGACGCGCTGGCACCGGTTTATCGGATTTGGTTCAGGCGATCGGCCTTGCGAAAGCAACTCGCAAGGTTCAATCGCCGCTGCGACGCCGGCGGGCGATGCGGCAGATGCTGCGAATGAAGGGCTGACGACGGTTCATGAGTGATATCGACAACAAGGAAAAGCCGAAGCTGGGTACGCGGGCCCCTCTTGGCCTGAAGCGCACGGTCGAGACCGGCAAGGTCAAGCAAAGCTTCAGCCACGGCCGCTCGAACACCGTCGTGGTCGAAGTGAAGCGGCGCCGCATCCTCGGCCGCCCGGGCGAGGCCGAACCGACGCCGACGCCTGAGCCGGAAGTCGCGCAGCCGACGCCCGCGCCTGTCGCCGAGGCGCCGCGTCCGGCCGCGCCGCCCCAGGCTGCGCCCGCCCGCCCGATGACCGCGCTCGAGCGGCGCGAGCAGCAGGAACGCCTGCTCCGCGAAGCCGAGGAAGCGCGCCAGCGTGCGCTGGAAGAAGCGCGCCGCCGCGACGAACAGCAGCGGCAGCAGCAGACCGAGGAAGAAAAGCGCCGCGCCGAGGAGAATCGCCGCGCGGAGGAAGAAGCGCGCAAGGCTGCCGAGGAAGAGGCGCGCCGCGCCGCCGAAGCGCCGCCTGCCGAAGCCGCGCCGGCACCGGCCGCTCCTGCCGCCGAAGAGCTTAAGGCCGAAGAGCGGACTGCCACCGCTCCCGCGCCCCGTCGCTTCACGCCCGTCCAGGCGCCGCGCCGGCCCGAGCCGCCGGCGCGTCCGGCCCGTCCGGGACCCCGTGGCGGCGACGACCGCCGCCAGTCCGGCAAGCTGACCGTCACCCGCGCTCTTTCGGACGATGAAGGCGCCCGCGCCCGCTCGCTCGCCGCACTGAAGCGTGCGCGCGAAAAGGAAAAGCGCGCGCACATGTCCGGCTTCGGCCAGCCCCAGGCCAAGCAGGTCCGCGACGTGGTGGTGCCGGACGCGATCACCGTCGGCGAGCTCGCCAACCGCATGGCCGAACGCGGCGCCGACCTGGTGAAGGCGCTGTTCAAGATGGGCATGCCCGTCACGCTGACCCAGACTATCGACCAGGATACGGCCGAGCTGCTCGTCACCGAGTTCGGCCATCGCATCAAACGCGTGTCCGAGTCCGATGTGGACATCCAGACGACCGACGATGTCGATGCCGAGGATACGCTGCAGCCGCGTCCGCCGGTGGTCACCATCATGGGCCATGTCGACCATGGCAAGACGTCGCTGCTCGATGCGCTGCGCGGCACCGACGTGGTCGCAGGCGAAGCCGGAGGCATCACTCAGCATATCGGCGCCTATCAGGTGCAGGTGAAGTCGGGCGACAAGATCACCTTCCTCGACACGCCGGGCCACGAGGCGTTCAGCGAGATGCGGGCGCGCGGCGCCAACATCACCGACATCGTCATTCTGGTGGTGGCGGCCGATGACGGACTGAAGCCGCAAACGATCGAGGCGATCAACCACACCAAGGCGGCCGGCGTGCCGATGATCGTCGCGATCAACAAGATCGACAAGCACGAGGCCAATCCGCAGCGCGTCCGCGAGGAACTGCTGCAGCATGAGGTCATCGTCGAGCAGATGGGCGGCGACGTGCAGGACGTCGAAGTCTCGGCACTGAAGCGTGAGAATCTCGACGAGCTGATCGAGAAAATCCAGCTGCAGGCCGAACTACTCGAGCTGCGCGCCAATCCGGATCGCGAAGCGGAAGGCACGGTGGTCGAGGCGAAGCTCGACAAGGGCCGCGGCCCTGTCGCGACCATTCTCGTCAACCGCGGCACGCTGAAGGTCGGCGACATCTTCGTTGTCGGCGCGGAGAGCGGCAAGGTCCGCGCGCTGGTCGACGACAAGGGACGCAACGTCAAGGAAGCAGGCCCCTCGGTGCCGGTCGAAGTGCTCGGCATTTCGGGTGTGCCCGGCGCCGGCGACAAGCTGACGGTGGTCGAGAACGAAGCGCGTGCGCGTGAGGTCGCGGCTTACCGTGCCGGCGTCATTCAGCAGAAGCGGACGACCTCTGCTCCGGCCTCGCTCGAATCGATGTTCTCGGCGCTGCGCGAAAAGCAGGCGATCGAATATCCGGTGGTGGTCAAAGCCGACACGCAAGGCTCGGTCGAGGCGATCGTCGGCGCGCTGGGCAAGCTCGGCACGGACGACATCCGCGTGCGTGTCCTGTCGGCCGGCGTCGGAGGCATCACCGAAAGCGACGTGATCCTGGCCTCGGCCAGCCGCGCCCCGATCATCGGCTTCAACGTGCGTCCTAACGCCAAGGCACGCGAGATCGCCAATCGCGATGGCGTCGCCTTCAAATATTACGACGTGATCTATCACCTCACCGACGAGATCCGCGCCGGCATGGCCGGGCAGCTCGGGCCGGAAGCAATCGAGCATGTCGTCGGCCGTGCCGAAATCCGCGAGGTCTTCTCGGCCGGCAAGCACGGCAAGGCGGCGGGTCTGCTCGTCACCGAAGGCGTCATCCGCAAGGCGCTCAAGGCGCGCATCACCCGGGCCGATGTCATCATCTACAATGGCGAGATCGCCTCGCTGCGCCGCTTCAAGGACGATGTCGCCGAAGTGCGGGCGGGCCTGGAGTGCGGCGTGACGTTCAGCCAGAACTTCACCGACATCAAGGCCGGCGACTATCTAGAAACCTTCGAAGTCGAGATGCGCGAGCGGACCCTGTAATCTTTCCCGTTCGCTTCGAGCGAAGTCGAGAAGCGTATCTCGACTTCGCTCGATACGAACGGAATATGTGATAGATATGCCCGCTCACACCACTCCCGAAACCCGATCCGTCCGCCTGCTCCGTGTGGGGGAGCAGGTGCGGCATGTGCTGTCCGACGTGCTGATGCGCGGCGAAGTGCATGATCCGGTGCTTGCCTCCCACAGCGTCTCGGTGACGGAAGTCCGCATGTCGCCGGACCTGCGTCATGCGACCGTGTTCGTTAAACCCCTGCTGGGCGCCGACGAAGGCGAAGTGCTCGCGGCCTTGAAGCGGAACGTCAAATATCTGCGCGGCGAGGTGGCCAAGCGCGTGAACCTGAAATTCTCCGCCCAGCTCAAGTTTCTCGCCGACGAAAGCTTCGACGAGGCGAGCCATATCGACTCCATCCTGCGCCGGCCCGAAGTGGCGCGCGATCTCGGCGGCGACGAGGACTGACCTTTTCTTTTGAAGTCCAGCCGCTAACGCCGTGGGCGGAGGTACGCTGATGGCATCCGGTCTGTTCGCCCTGCTCGACGACGTCGCGACGATCACGAAGCTCGCGGCCGCTTCGATCGACGATATCGGCGCCGCAGCGGGCCGCGCCGGAGTGAAGGCGGCGGGCGTGGTCGTCGACGATACCGCGGTGACGCCACGCTACGTCCATGGCTTCACGCCTGATCGCGAACTGCCGATCATCGCGCGCATCGCCAAAGGATCGCTGTTCAACAAGCTCGTCATCCTGCTGCCGGCGGCTATGCTGCTGACGGCGTTCCTGCCTTGGGCGATCACGCCGTTGCTGATGATCGGCGGTGCCTATCTCTGCTTCGAAGGCGTCGAGAAGTTGATCGAGGCGGTCAGCGGCCATGGTCATGGCAAGGCCGACGATCATGTGGCGCTCGAATCGACCGAGCTCGAGAAGAAGATGGTGAGCGGCGCCGTGCGCACCGACTTCATCCTGTCGGCCGAAATCATGGCTATTGCTTTGAACGAAGTGGCCGACCAGTCGCTGCTGACCCAGGGTCTCGCCCTCGCAGTGGTAGGCATCGCGATCACCATCGCTGTGTATGGCGTGGTCGCGCTGATCGTGAAGATGGACGATGTCGGCCTGCACCTGTCGCAAAGGCCCGGCACCGGGGCGCTCGGCCGCGGGCTGGTCAAGGGCATGCCCGTGCTGATGAGCATCCTCTCGGTGGTGGGCGTCGCCGCCATGATCTGGGTCGGCGGCGGCATTCTGGTGCACGGCCTGGAGGCGTTCCATTGGGAGGCGCTGCCGCACGCGCTCCACAATGTCGCGGTCGGCGCAGCGCATGCCGCGCCGGTGGCGCATGGCTTTGTCGAATGGCTGGTGACGGCGATCGGCTCGGGCATCGTCGGGCTGATCGTCGGCGGCATCATCGTCGGCGTCCTGCACCTGGTCCCGCGCAAGGGCGGCGCGCACTAACGGGAGCTTCTAGCTTTTCTCGTTTGCGTGGCGTCGTCGCCTCGCCGAAGCTTGTCGGCGAGGGAGAGAGCGATGGATCCACTGACACGGCGCGACGGGCTGGCGACGATCCTGTCGAGCTTCGCAGTCTACGCACTTGTCGGTGAAGCACGAGCGGCCTCGAAGCGGGGCAACGTCGCGCGCTGGATCGACGAGCAGCAGGCGCTTGCATCCAGTCTCGCGGCCGGGCGGATCAACGGGCCTTCATGGAGCGCGGGAGTGGAACGGCTTGCCGCACAGGTCGAACTGGAGGAGCTTTGGGCGGAGATCGCCCGGGCTCGCGTGGCGCCCGCCGGCAAGGGCTCCGCCAACGACCCGTCCAAGCGTCATGTCCGCTTCCTGGACGAGCAAGGCGCACCCCACAAGCTGAGCTACGGCGTCGCCTTGTTCGACTTCGCCCCCGACAACGTCATCACGCCGCACGGGCATCGGCACATGGTCTCAGCGCACATGGTCGTGAAAGGCGCCTTCCGCATCCGCAACTTTGACCGAGTCGGGGATGAGCCCGGCGCCATGCTGCTCCGGCCCACCCGCGATTACGTCGCCAAAGCGGGCGAAGTCTCAACCATGTGTTCGGAGCGGGATAATATTCACTGGTTCGTGCCGCAGGGTGGGCCCGCGACGACCTTCGACGTGGTCGTCTCCGGTCTCGACGCAGGCGCCCCCGATTACGACATCAAGGCGGTCGACCCCGTGCGCGGCGAGCGGCTGACGGGAGGCGTGATCCGCGCGCCGATCATCGACTTCGACGAGTCCTCCCGCTTCTATACGGCTGCGGTGTGATGCTGTCCGCCTTGGTGTTTGCCGCCACGTTGAGCGCGGAAGAGGCGCGGTGGAACGCGCCTGTCGCGCCGTTCCGGATCGCCGACAATCTCTATTATGTCGGAACGGCCGATCTCGCGGCTTATCTGGTAGTCGACCCGGAGGGCATGATCCTGCTCGACGGCGGCCTTCCCCAGAGCGCGCCCTTGATCCTCGACAGCATCCGGCAGCTCGGCTTCGACCCGAAGCGGGTGCGATTTCTGATCAACAGCCAGGCGCACTACGATCATGCCGGTGGCCTCGCCGAGCTGAAGCGTGCGACGCGCGCCAGGCTGCTGGCATCCGCGCCCGATGCGGAGCTGCTGGAGCGAGGGGGCAGCGGTGACTTCGCCTTTGGCGACACGCTCACCTATCCGCCCGTGAAGGTGGACAGCCTGACCAAAGATGGCGCGCGGCTGACGCTCGGCCGCATCCGCATGACGGCGCATGTGACGCCCGGCCATACGCGCGGCTGCACAAGCTGGACGCTCCAGGTGCGGGTCGATGAACGCATGCGCAACGCGCTCTTCATCTGTGGCGCCAGCGCGCCCGGCTATCGGCTGAGAGACAACCCGGCCTATCCCTGGATCATGGACGATTTCCGCCGCTCTTTCGCCAAATGGCGGTCGCTCGATTGCGAAGTGTTTCTGGGCGCCCACGCTTCTTACTTCGGAATGACGGAGAAGCGGGCGCGAATGGCACCGGGAAGGCCGAATCCCTTTCTGGACAAGGAGGGCTGCGCCGCCTTTCTGGACAAGTCGGAAGCGCGTATCGAGGCGCAGCACGCCAGGGAATCGCCCGCGCCTCGATGATCCGCCCATACCTGCCGCTCAACAATCTTCGCGCCTTCGAAGCGGCGGCGCGGCATCTGAGCTTCACCCATGCCGCCATCGAGCTGCGGGTCACGCCCGCGGCGCTCAGCCACCAGGTAAAGGCGCTGGAGGAGCGGCTCGGCCTGCCGCTGTTCCATCGCTTGCCGCGGGGGCTGGCCCTGACTGACGAAGGCAAGGCGCTGGTGCCTGTCCTGAGCCGCTCGCTCGACGATATGGCTGCGATGGTCGAGCGGCTGGCCGGCAGTTCCGGCGCGGTGCTCAGCATTGGCGTGGTGGGGACGTTCGCCGTCGGCTGGCTGCTGCCGCGGCTGGAGCGGTTCCGCACCACCCACCCGCAGATCGACCTGCGCCTCTCCACCAACAATAACCGGGTCGACCTGGCCGAGGAAGGATTGGATCTGGCGATCCGCTTCGGCGACGGCGCCTGGCATGCGACCAATGCCGAGCGGCTGGTCGACGCCCCGGTATCGCCGCTCTGCACGCCGGCGATCGCGGAGGGTTTGAAGCAGCCGGCCGACCTGCTCGGCACGACGCTGTTCCGGTCCTATCGGGCCGATGACTGGACGCGGTGGTTTGCCGCTGCCGGATTGCAGGCACCGGTGCTGCGCGGGCCGGTGTTCGACTCCTCGCGGCTGATGGTCGATGCGGCGCTGGAAGGGCTTGGCGTGGCGCTGGCGCCGCCTTCGATGTTCATGCGCGAACTCGAAGCGGGCCGGCTGGCGCGGCCCTTCGCAGTCGAGGCGGACATTGGCGGTTATTGGCTGACGCACCTCAAGTCGCGTGCGCTCACGCCCGAGATGGAGGCCTTCAGGCGCTGGCTGGTGGACGAGGCAGCTTCAGCACTTCTGCGCTGATCACCGCTTCGATCAGCGCGTCATCGGGCTCGATTTGCCGTTCGAGGATCAGCAGCGCCAGGCCATGGGCGATTGACCAGGCGCGGACGGCGATCACATGCGGGTCCATGCCGGTCAGCTCGCCCGCAGCGCGGGCATTCTCGCGCAGGAAGGCCATGGCGTCTGGCACATGTTCGGGCGGCTGGGCGAGGATGTTGCGGGCTGCCGTTGCGCTGAAGGTGAGGCGGAACAGTGCGGGATGATCAAGCGCGAAGCGGACATAGGCGATGCCGGTCGCAACGAACCCCTTTTCGCCGCCGCCCGCCGCCTCGGCGGCGCGGTGCTGCGCCGCGCCCAACCGGCCCAGCCCCTCGGCGGCCAGCGCGTCGAGCAGCGCATCCTTGTCGGGAAAGTGCCGATAGACCGCGGTGGCGCTGACGCCGACCGCGCGCGCGACTTCTCGCAGGGAGAGATCATGTGCCTCGCGCGTCTCCAGCAGCTCCAGCCCGGCGTCGAGTAGCGACCGCCTCAGATCGCCATGATGATAGCTGCGCTTTTCCATGTTGACACTGTTACCATTGGAGCTATGTTTATGCCGTCAACATCTGGCGCAGGAGAGTCGCTGTGGCAAGCTCCGTAGAAACACTGATTCGTTCGACGGTGGCCAAGGGGGTCACCGCTTTGGCCGGCTTCAACCGCAAGCGGCTTCCTCCGGTCGAAGATCACCCGTTCCTGACCGGCATCCACGCGCCGATGACCGATGAAAAGACGCTGACCGAGCTGCCGGTCAGCGGCACGATCCCGGCGGCGCTGGACGGGCGTTATCTGCGCATCGGCCCCAATCCGATCGCGGCCGATCCGCGCAGCCATCACTGGTTCAGCGGCGACGGCATGGTGCATGGGCTTCGCCTGCAGAACGGCCGCGCGCTCTGGTACAAGAACCGATGGATCCGTTCGAAGCGGGTGGCGGAGCTGCGCGGGGTGGAGGCGGCGCCCGGCCCGCGGCATGGCGGCTTCGACACGGTCAACACCAATGTCACCGGCATCGGTGGCCGCACCTGGGCGCTCGTGGAAGCCGGCAGTTATCCGGTCGAGCTGTCGGACGATCTCGACGAACAGACCTATAATCCGTTCGACGACACGCTGCTGGGCAGCTTCAGCGCGCATCCGCATTTCGATCCGCTGACCGGTGAGAACCACGCCATCTGCTATGAAGGCATGGATCAGAACGTCGTGCGCCATGTGGTGGTGTCGGCCGAGGGCAAGGTGGTGCGCGAGGAGCCGATCCCGGTGCAGCACGGCCCATCCATCCATGACTGCGCGATTACGGCGCGCTATGTGCTGGTGTTCGACCTGCCGGTGACCTTTTCGATGAAGAAGCTGATCGCCGGGCATAACTTTCCTTATGCCTGGAACCCCGATCACCGCGCGCGGGTGGGGCTGCTGCCGCGCCAGGGCAAGGCGGAGGACATCATCTGGTGCGATGTCGAGCCCTGCTACGTCTTCCACCCCTGCAACGCCTATGACCTGCCGGACGGGCGCGTCGTGGTCGATGTCGTGGCGCATGAATCGATGTTCGGCCGTTCCGCGCACGGACCCGATAGCGTCGCCAGCGCCTTCGAGCGGTGGACGATCGACCCGGCCGCGCACCGCGTCGCGCGCCAGGCAATCGACGCCAGCCCGCAGGAATTCCCGCGGCCCGACGAGCGGCTGACCGGCGAGCCCTATCGCTATGCCTATGCCATGGCGCTGCCGGAGGGCCGCGCCGACCAGTTTCTCGGCGCGACGAAACTCTACAAGCATGATCTGGAGACCGGCACGCGCCAGGTGCACGACTTTGGCGATGGCCGTTACCCAGGCGAGTTCGTGTTCGTGCCTGCCCATGCAGCGGCGGCGGAGGACGAAGGCTGGCTGATCGGCCTCGTCGTCAACTATCCGGCCGAGAGCACCGACCTCGTCATCCTCAACGCGCGCGATTTTGAAGGCGAACCGCAGGCCAGCATCCGCGTGCCACACCGCGTCCCTCCGGGCTTTCACGGCAACTGGGTGGCTAGCGCCTAAACACTTCGTCATTGCGAGCGTAGCGAAGCAATCCAGTGGTCGACGCCGCTGGATTGCTTCGTCGCTATGCTCCTCGCAATGACGAGATCAGGAGCGCAGGCTCCGGAAGGTTATGGACCAGCGCGTGCGCTCCGCGGCACTGATGCTGTGCTCCCATTCCCAGCGCGCGGGTCCGCTCAGATGATAGGCGGCGCGCGGCTCGAGTGTCATCGAGTGACGCTCGAACCGAGTGCCGGAGCGGCGGCGGAAACGCATCGTGTCGGGCGCGCCGAGCGAGATCCCCACCACATGCTCGAAGACCGGCCGATCCCGGTGCCAGCCAATGCCGGCGCCGGGATCGTAGCGGATCAGCAGGGCATGCGGCAGTTCGTCCGGCCGCAATCCGGCGAAAGCGGCGGCGCGGGCGCGGATCGGCAGCAGCCAGCCGGGCAATGGCTCGGTCTCGGCGAAGCGGCTGTCCTCGAAGTCATAGCGCCAGCCATAGGAGGTGGTGAGGCGCTTGCCGGTCCAGCCTTGGAAGCGGAACGGCTCGAGCGGTGCGGCATTGATTGCCGCAATCAGCGCCTGTTCTTCCTGCGGTGAGACGAAGTCGACGGCGAACGCGAGGCCAGCAATGCCCGGCCCGAACAGGTCGCCTGTCATGGCCTAGATGTGGAAGTCGCGTCCCTCACGCAGCCGCCGCTCCAGCGTCGCCCGCATCGGCTGCACTTCGGTGAGCGCGATCGGTCGCCGCAGCCGCGATCGCACGAACGACGCGAGGCCGAGCGCCAGCAGGAAGGAAACAAGGACGGCGATCCACAGCATCAGGTTACTCCCCGCCGCCACAGCGCGCATCCTGCACGTTTGTTCCGGCCTCGCATCGGTAGACCGGGCGCATGCTCCAGCGAAAGGTAAGTAGGTGGTTAACCGCTGTTCCGGAGCGCGGTGGCGATCGCATTGATCGACAACTGAATTCCTTCCGCGACCCGCTCATCCTGCTCGCCGGCGCGATGCCTCTTCAATAATTCGACCTGGAGCAGATTGAGCGGCTCGATATAGGGCAGGCGCAGCCTGATCGAGGTATCGAGCGACGGATTGCGCTCGAGCAGCCGGCACTGGCCGGTGATTTCCAGCAGCTGGTCATGGGTGCGGCGCCACTCGTCGCGGATGCGGTCGAAGAGAGTCTCGCCGAGTATGCGATCCTCGACCAGCCCGGCATAACGGGCGGCGATTTCCATGTCGGATTTGGCGAGCACCATCTCCAGATTGCCGAGCGTAGTAGCGAGAAACGGCCATTCTACCGCCATGGTGCGCAGCAATCCGCGGTCGCCGAAACCCTCTAGCGCGCTGCCGACGCCGTACCAGCCGGGCAGCATGACGCGCGCCTGCGCCCAGCTGAACACCCAGGGAATGGCGCGCAGATCCTCGATCGCGTCGGATTTGGTGCGGCTGGCCGGGCGCGATCCGATCTTCAACGTCGCGATCTCCGCGATCGGCGTCATCTGGCGGAAAAAGGTCCGGAACCCCTCCGTCTCATAGACGAGGCCCCGATAGGCGCCGAACGCGCTTTTCGAGAGTTGCTCAGCGGCCGTCTGGAACCGCCCCGCATCCCCGGCACTCAACAGCGGCGGTTCAAGCGAGGCGAGCAGGGTGGCGGCCGCGATCGCCTCCAGATTGGCCGCCGCGCTTTCGGGCGTGCCATATTTGGCGGCAATGACTTCGCCCTGCTCGGTGATCCGGATGCGACCCTGGACGGTGCCCGGCGCCTGGCCGCGAATGGCGGTGAACGACGAGCCGCCGCCGCGCCCGACCGCGCCGCCGCGGCCATGGAAGAGCTGCATGCCGACACTCGCCTCGGCGAACACCTCTCGCAGAGCTTCGCTCGCGCGATAAAGCGACCAGACGGAGGTCAGATACCCTCCGTCCTTGTTCGAGTCCGAATAGCCGAGCATGACTTCCTGACGCCCGCGCGCGCGGGCCCAGTCGGCAATGCCGGGCAGCGCGAGCCACTCGCGCATAATCGCGGGTGCGGCTTCCAAGTCACCGATCGTCTCGAACAGCGGCACCGCCATGATCGCCGGCGCTTCGCCTGGCCGGTACAGCCCCGCTTCCTTCAGCAGCAACTGCACTTCCAGCAGGTCGGACACCGACTTGCACATCGACACGATATATTGGGTGATCGCGGCGGGGCCGTAGCGCCGGTGCGCTTCGGCTGCCGCGTGGACGATCGCGAGTTCGCTTTGCGTCTCGTCCGAATAGCCGGCGAACGGTGTGGCCAGCAGGCGGGGCGAGGCCAGTTCTTGCTGCAACAGCGCGACCCGAGCAGACTCGTCAAGCGCGGCATAGTCCGGCGAGACGCCGGCAACGCGCAGCAGCTCGGCGACCACCCGCTCGTGCACCGCGCTGTTCTGGCGCAGGTCGAGCGTCGCCATGTGGAAGCCGAAGGCATCGACTGCGCGCATCAGACCGCTCAATGCGCCGGCGCCCGCCAGCACACCTCCATCCTTGGAGATGGAGTGGTTGATCGCGGCCAGGTCCGCCTGCAGCTCGGCGGGCGCGGCATAGGGCGCGGCCGTCAGGCTGGTGGCGCGCGGCGGCGCCTTGCCGGTCAGCTCGCGATAGGTGGCGCTCAGCCGTGCATAGATGCCGGACAAGGCGCGGCGATAGGGTTCGTCAGCCCGCGCGGGTGAGGCGTCGTGGCTCGCCTCCGCCAGGGCCAGTACCGCCTCGTCAACTTGTGCGAGCGTCGAGGAGACTGACAGTTCTGACCCCAGCTGGTGCACGGCATCGAGATAATGACCCAGTGCCGTTTCTGCGCCGCTCGCCATCGCCAAGCGGAGCGAGTCGGCAGTGACGAAGGGATTGCCGTCACGATCGCCGCCGATCCAGCTACCGGGCCGCACGAAGCTGGGCAGACCCTGGCCGAGTGCGCGTTCCCAGCGGGCGTAAAGCGCCGGCAGCACCGGCAGAAAGGTGTCGCGAAAATAGGCGCGCGTGGTTTCGATCTCGTCGGCGACGTAGAGCCGTTCGCGACGCAAGGGGCGCGTCTGCCACAGCAGCGCGATCTGGCGGGCGATCGCCTGTTCGAGCGGCTCGCCCGATGCGGTCTCCTCCGCGCCCGTGTCGCGCCGCCGCATCAGTTCGGCGATGCGGTTGCGGTGATCGATCATGCTCTTGCGGCGCACTTCGGTCGGGTGGGCGGTCAGCACCGGCGCCACGAGGGCGGTTTCCAACAGTTCGAGCAGCGCCGCGTCGGTGACGCCCTGCTCGCGCAGGCGCGCCACCGCATGGGCGACATCGGCACCCGGCTCCGACGCGATCCCCTGCCGGTCCTCGGCGAGGTTGGCGAGCATCGAAAAAAGCATGAAGCCGCGCACGAAATCGAGCGTGTCGTCGAGCGTCAGCGCTTCAAGCCCGGTGTCGATCGCCTGCGCGGCGCCCCGATGCCGGTCGACCGAGGCGCTGCGGATATATTCGGTGCGCCGGTAGAGCCGTTCGCCGCCATAATGGCGGATCACGTCGCCAAGCAATTTGCCCAGGAAACGGATGTCGGGGTTCTGCGCGATCGGGGGGAGCTCGGCCATGATCCGATGCTGCGGTGCAGCAGCGGCTTAGTCAATCGCGCTGACCTGGCCATTGCTGCAGACCACCGCCATGCTATTGCGGCGCCAAAGAATAATCAGGAGCAGGAACATGCGCGGCATCCCCTTTGTCCTTAGCTTCGCGCTGCTGACTGTTCCTGCCGCCGCGCAAGACTCGGCCAAGGCGGTTGATGCGGGTGCCAAGCCCGCCGATCCCGCGACAAAGCCCGAGCCGCTGCCCAAGGGCGAGGAAGCCTATTTCACCGCCCTTAAATGGCGCAACATCGGCCCCAATCGCGGCGGCCGCTCGATCTCCTCCTCGGGCAGCGTGGCGCGGCCCAACGAATATTATTTCGCGGCGACCGGGGGTGGCATCTGGAAGACGACCGACGGCGGCACCAGCTGGTCCGCTGTCACGGACGGCCAACTGGACACGGCCGCGATGGGCGGCGTCGCCGTCTGCGAAGCCAATCCGGATGTGGTCTATGCGACCACCGGCGAAACTCAACTGCGCGGCAATATCCTGCCCGGCAACGGCGTGTGGAAGACGGTCGATGCCGGCAAGACCTGGAAGAAGATCGGACTGGCCGAGGTCCAGAATTTCTCCCGCGTGCGCATCCATCCGAAGAATTGCGACACCGTCTATGTCGGCGGCTTCGGCCATTATGGCGAGCCGAATGAAGAGCGCGGAGTTTTCAAGACGGTCGACGGCGGCAAGAGCTGGAAGAAAGTGCTCTACCGCGACCCGCGCACCGGCGCCGTCGACATCTCTCTCGACCCGAACAACCCAGACACGCTCTACGCATCACTCTGGGAAGCCTGGCGCAAGCCTTGGGGGATGAGTTCGGGCGGGCCGGGCAGCGGCCTGTTCAAGTCCACCGACGGCGGCGCGACCTGGACCGAACTCACCCGCGCCAAGGGCATGCCGCAGACGGGCCTGATCGGGAAGATCGGCGTCAGCGTCTCGCCGGCCGATGCCAAGCGCGTCTATGCGATCGTCGAGCATCAGGATGGCGGCGTGTTCGTGTCCGACGATGCGGGAGCCAGCTGGACCCGCACCAACGATCATCGCGACCTTCGCCAACGCGCTTTCTATTACTCGCGCCTGGTCGCCGATCCGAAACTGAAGGACCGGGTCTATGTGCTGAACGTCGACTTCTTCCGCTCCGACGATGGCGGCAAGACGTTCAAGACCAAGATCAAGGTGCCGCACGGCGACAATCACGACCTGTGGATCGCGCCCAACGACAATCAGCGCATGGTCCAGTCGAACGACGGCGGCGCCAATGTCAGCGTCAACGGCGGCACCAGCTGGACCAAGCAGAATTATCCGACTGCGCAGATGTACCGCGTCTCGGTCAGCAACCACTTCCCTTACTTCGTCTGCGGCGGCCAGCAGGATAACTCCACGATCTGCGTGCCCTCGCGCGACTGGAAGCACGTCAATGTGCTGGGAGGGCTGTACGGCTTCGCGGCCGGTGGCGGCGAGAGCGGCTATGTCACCAACGATCCGCGCAATCCGAACATCTTCTATTCGGGCAGTTATGGCGGCACGCTGGACCGATACGATCATGCGACCGGCCAGGAACGGCGGATCAACGTCAATCCCGACAATCCGATGGGCTATTCGGCCGGCGACATCGCCGAACGCTTCCAATGGACCTATCCGATCGTGTTCGATCCGCACGAGCCGGGCACGCTCTATGTCACGTCCCAACATGTCTGGCGGACGCGGAACGAAGGTCAGAGCTGGGAGAAGATCAGCCCCGACCTGACGCGCCACGATCCGGCGACTTTGGGTCCGTCGGGGGGACCCATCACCCGCGACCAGACCGGCGTCGAGACCTATGCGACGATCTTCGCGCTGGCGCCTTCGCGGCTGGAACGTGGTGTCATCTGGGCCGCGTCCGACGACGGCATGGTGCATGTGACGCGCGACGGCGGTGGCAATTGGGCGGACATCACGCCCGAGGCACTGCCCGCCAATGTGAAGATCACCACGGTCGAGGATTCGCCGCACAAGGCGGGCACCGCCTATCTGACCGGGCATCGCTTTCTGCTCGGCGACTTCAAGCCCTATGTCTTCAGGACGACCGACTATGGCCGCAGCTGGTCGGCGATCGCGAGCGGCATCCCCGCCGACGAGATGGCGCGCAGCATTCGCGAGGATTTGAAGCGGCCGGGCCTGCTCTATCTCGGCACCGAACGGGGCGTGTGGGTGTCGTTCGACGCGGGCGGGCGCTGGCACAAATTGCAACGCAACCTGCCGGCGGTGCAGGTCTCCGACCTCGCCGTCACCGACCGCGACCTGGTCATCGCCACCCATGGCCGGTCCTTCTGGGTGATGGACGATATCGGCGTGCTGCGACAGCTCGCGTCAGGCGAGGACCGGCGGCTGCGGCTGTTCACGCCGTCGGCGGCCGTTCGCGGCGTCGACGAAGGCGTGGCGATCGATTATTTCCTGCCGAAAGCCCCACGCAAGCTATCGCTCGATATCCTCGGCCCTGACGGCAAGCTGATCCAGAGCTTCGCTGGGAGCACCAAGGAGTATAAGAAGCCCGAGGAAGACGATGACGGGCCGATCCCGGTGCCGACCGCGGGCATGAAGGCCGGTCTCAACCGGTTCGTCTGGAACATGCGCCATCCCGGTTTCACTGAGTTTCCGAACATGATCCTGTGGACCAGCCGCAACCGCGGCATTACGGCGCTGCCCGGCCGCTATCAGGCCCGGCTGACGGTGGATGGCCGTGCCCAGGTGCAGCCATTCGAACTGCGCGCCGATCCGCGCGTCACCACCGCGACACCAGCCGACCTGCAGCGGCGCTTCGACCTCGCCAACCGCATCTCGGCGCGCGTCAGTCAGGCCAACGAAGCGGTGCTGCTGATCCGTGGCGTCAAGCAGCAGACGGCGGCCGCATCCGCAAAGACGGCCGATGCCGGGCTGAAGGCGGAACTGGGTGACTTCGACGCGAAGCTGAGCGCGGTCGAAGGCCGGCTCTACCAGGTGCAGAATCGCAGCCGGCAGGACCCGCTCAATTACCCGATCATGCTCAACGACAAGCTTGCCGGGCTGATCGGAACGGTCGAGAGCGCCGAAGCGCCACCGACCGACCAGACCGAGCAGGCGTTCGCGACCCTGTCCGGCCAGCTCGATGCGCAGCTCGCCGCACTAGAGCAGGCGCTTGGCAGCTTGCCGGCGCTGAACCAGCGGCTGCGTGCGGCCGGGCTGAAGCCCGTCGAACGCCGCGCGCTCCCGGCCGCACCGGCAGGAACGGCCAAAGAAGGTGGAGCGGGAGAAGAATAGCCGCTCCCCGGCGAAGGCCGGGTCCAGCGGCACGGACGAGTGGGCCCCGGCCTGCGCCGGGGAGCAGTTATGCGTCAGCGGCTCGGATCGATCAGGTATTTCGATCCCGTCCGCTTTTGCTCATAGGCGCGGACTACCTCCGGCCTGAGCGCATCGCGAAGGCTGATCGTGTCGGTATAGTGGCTGGCAAAGGTGGTGCGGAACTCGCGCGCGACGCGTTCGCGCAGGCGCACATTGGTCTCCATGCCTGCTTTCTGCAGGAACGGCGTCAGCAGCCAACCACCGACGCTCCAGGAAAAGCCGAAGGACAAGCGGTTCAGGATGGTGGGCCCGAGATCGAGCGCGCCATAGATATAGAGCTGCTTGAAGCTGTCGGAGCCGTAGCGGCTGTAGCTGCCCATCTTCCGAGAGGCGACGCGCTCCATGGCCGACATGATCTGGCTGCCGAGCTTGCCGCCTCCGATCGCGTCGAAGGCGATGGTCGCGCCGGTCGCGTCGATCGCGGCTTCGAGCTTCTGGATGAAGTCGGCCTGGCTGCTGTCGACGACATGCTCGGCGCCGAGGTCGCGCAGCAGCTTCTCCTGTTCGGCGCTGCGGACGATGTTCACCAGCGGCACGCCATCGGCCAGGCAGATGCGCACCAGCATCTGGCCGAGATTGGAGGCGGCGGCAGTGTGCACGATTGCCTTGTGCCCTTCGGCCTTCATCGTCTCGACGAAGCCGAGCGCGGTCAGCGGGTTGACGAACAGCGACGCTCCTTCGGCCGGGGTGGCGCCTTCCGGCAGCACGATGCAATCGCGGGCGGCGATACGCCGATGCTGGGCGTACATCGCGCCGCCGATCATGCCGACGACGCGGCCGATCAGCTGCTGCTGGTCCGGCCCTGCGGCAATAACGGTGCCGGCGCCTTCATTGCCGACGGGCAGCGACTGTCCGAGCCGCGCCGCGACCGCGCCCAGCCGCTCCTGCGGCACTTTGGCGGTGAGCACGTCGCCGTCCAGCTGCAGCGTCGACACGTCGGCGGGCCCGAGCAGCAGGCCCAGGTCGGACGGGTTGATCGGCGCCGCCTCGACGCGCACGAGCAGCTCGCCAGGGCCCGGCTCGCCCAGTTCCTGCGGCTCTAGGCTGATGCGCAACGTGCCGTCCCCGGTGACGAGCGAGCGAAGTTCCAGGCTGTCCATGTCCATGCCCCTTTGTTGGTCCGGCCCGATCTATAAAGCCGGATCGGGCATGATCTAGCCTTGCGGGCGCAGCTTGGCGTCGATCTCCTGCGCGCGCTGCGCGGCCGGACGGCTGGTCAGCCGACCGACATAGGCATCGAAACTGTCGCGCTTCGGCAGCGTGCCGAACTGCGTGCCCCAGACGATCTGCGAGCCGAGATAGACGTCCGCCGCCGTGAACCGGCCACCGGCGGCCCATTCATTCTCGGAGAAATGGCCATCGAGCACATCGACGACCGTGTCGTAATCGCCATAGCCGACCATCGCCTTCTTATCGGCCGGGATGTCTACGCCCAGCGTCTTGTCGATGATGGCGGCCTCCACGGGTCCGGCCCCGTAGAACATCCAGCGATAATAAGGCCCGCGCTCCTTGGAGCCAGGCGGCGGCGCCAGGCCCGCCTCCGGGTATGCATCGGCGAGATAGGCGCAGATCGCCGCGCCCTCGGTCACTACCACATCACCGTGCTTGATCGCCGGCACCTTCCCCATCGGATTGATCGCGAGATACTCCGGCGCCTTCATCGTCGTGCCATATTCCAACACCACCGTCTCATAGGGCGCGCCCACTTCCTCCAGCATCCAGCGGACGATCGCGCCGCGCGACATCGGGTTGGTGTAGAAAGTCAGCTCGGCCATGCGGCTCTCCCTTGTTCGAGTCGATTAGAACATAGCAGGAACAATCATTCAGGCCAAATGCGTCTTGAAGAAGGCCAGCGTCCGCTCCCAGGCAAGCTTTGCCGCCGCCTCATTATAGCGTTCGGCCGAGGTGTCGTTGTTGAAGGCGTGGTTGGCGCCGGCATATTCGTGCAGCGTCACCGGCTTGTCTGCCGCCTGCAGCGCGGCGACGAAAGGCCGCACCGTCCCAGCCACCCGCGCATCCAGCTCCGGCAAATGAAGCATCAGGGGAATGGCGACCTTGGCCGCCTCCTCGGGAGCAGGCGCCGGGCCGTAATAGCTCACCGTCGCCGCGAGCCCCGGCGCGTCGGCGACCGCAAGCCGGTTCACCATCGCCCCGCCCCAGCAAAAGCCGGTCACGCCCGCCTTGCGACCACCGGAGAAGCGCGGGAACACCGATTGCGCATCCTTCACTGTGTCGGCGAGGTCGAGCGCACCGATCATTTGCCGTGCCTTGTTCTCGTCGGCCGGGGTGCCGCCCGCAGGCGTCAGCAAATCGGGCGCGACCGCGCGATAGCCAGCCAGCGCAACGAGCCTTGCCACGTCGCGGATATGCTCGTTGAGGCCCCGATTCTCGTGAATGACGACAATGAGCGGCCCAGCCTTGCCGCGCGCCGGCTCGGCGACATAGGCGCTCATCGCCCGACCCGGCGCGCTCTCCCAACGATCCCTGCGCGTCTTCAGCCGCTTGTCGTCCGCCGGCACCACGGCCGCGGCAGCCGGCGAGGCAGCGATGGATGCTATCAGCGCCTCCGCTGCGGCGGCACCGCCAGCCAGCAGCGTCATCTCGCGCAGAAAGGCGCGGCGGTCGCGGCCTTCATGCGTGAAGGCATCATACAGTTCGATCGCCTGCTGGCGGATGCTGTCGTTCATTCACGCTCTCCTGCTTCTTCTTCCGTCATCCCCGCGAAAGCGGGGACCCAGCTGAAGCGAAGAACTGGGTTCCCGCTTTCGCGGGAATGACGAGGGGTATTATTTGGCCCTGTACCGGTCGAACCAGGCGATGATCGCCGCTGCCTTGGCCGCAGATTGCGACGGTCGGACGGCGAGGCCGCCATGGCTCGCGCCTGGAACCTTGACGAGCATCGTGGGCACGCCCTGCAGCTGGAGTGCAGAATAATATTGCTCGGCCTCGCTGACCGGGGTCCGGTAGTCCTCCGAGCCGACGACGACCAGGGTCGGCGTCTTCACATTCCCGACCAGCGACAGCGGCGAACGCGACCAGTAAAGCTGGGGGTCTTCCCATGGCTTCTTGCCGAACCAATATTTGGTGAAGAAGGCGGGGTTGTCGGCGGTCAGCGCAAAGCTCGCCCAGTCGATCACCGGCTTCTGAGTCGCGGCCGCCTTGAACCGGTCGGTCTTGCCGATGATCCAGCTGGTCAGCACGCCGCCGCCGGAGCCGCCGGTCACGAACAGATTGTTCGGATCGATCTGCCCGGTCGCGATCGCCGCATCGACCGCGCTCATCAGGTCGTCATAGTCGCGCGCCGGATAGGTCTTGTCGATCTCGTTGGCGAACGCCTCGCCATAGGAGGTGGAGCCGCGCGGATTGACCGACAGCACCGCATAGCCGGCACTCGCATAGAGCTGGTTGTCGGTCGCGAAAGACGGGCCGTATGCGGAGTGCGGGCCGCCATGGATCTCCAGGACCAGCGGGTGCTTGCCACCCGCGGCCGGCGTCGGGGGGAGCGTCAGCCAGGCGTCGATCGGCTTGCCGTCGAATGCGGTGACGTTGACCTTCTGCACCGCGCCCAGCGTCTTGCCCGCGAACAGTTCCTGGTTGAGCCGGGTCAGAGTCCGTGTCGTCCCGCCCCGCACCAGCGCGATGTCCGACGGGCGCTGCGGATTGCCGACAGTGGCGGCGACGGAGCCGTCTCGCGCCACGCTGAACTCGCCGCCGGTGTAGGGCCGGTCGAGCGCTGACCCGGTCAGCCCCTCGGCCACCGTCCGCATCGATCCGTCCATCCCAACGCGCGCGACCTTGGTGACGCCCTTGTCATCATAGGAGACATAGATGGCGCGGCTGTCTGCCGACCAGACCGGCGAGGAGACGCTGCGATCGAGCCGCGGCGTCAGCGCGCGCGGCGCGCCGCCGCCGGCGGGCATCACATAAAGCTCGTCCGCCTCATAGGCGCGTCCCGCATCGTCATAGCCGGTGAAGGCGATCCATTTGCCGTCGGGCGAGGTAACGGGATCCTGATCGGGGCCGCGGCGATCGGTCAGCGCACGGATGGCGCCGGTCTCGACATCCACTTCCTGCAGTTCGCTGTCATTGCCTTCCAGCTGCCATTTGTCGGTCAGGTTGGCGCTGAACAGCAACTTGCGGCCGTCGCTCGTCCAGTCGATCTGCCCGCCGATCGGCGCCTTGGCGAAGGTGACCTGGCGCGGCGCGCCGCCCTCGGCCGAAACCGTAAAGATCTGGGTAAGGCCAGGCTTCAGATAGCCCTGACTGTCGGTGCGATAGACGACGCGGTCATAGATTTCGAGCGGCTTGGCCCATTCCGCGCCTTCCGGTTTCTTGAGGGGCTTGCCCAGCGCGGGCGCCTCGGCGGGCACCAGCATGGTATAGGCAAGGCGGGTGCCGTCCGGCGACCAGACGATCTGGCCGGGCGAAGTCGGCAGGCCGGTGACGCGCGCAGTCTGCGCCGTCGCCATCCAGCGCACGAACAGCTGCGGCGCGCCGCCTTCCGCGGTCGAGACATAGGCAAGGCGCCGGCCATCGGGCGACCAGCGCGGGCTGGTGTGCGATCCCGGCCCGGCGATCAGCGGCGAATGGGCGCCGGTGCGCGTGTCGATCTGCCAGATGGTCGGCCGCGCGCGGTCGGTCATGATGTCGCCCGAGCGGCGGACATAGGCAATGATCGAACCATCCGGACTGATCTGCGGGTCGGTGGCGACTTCCAGGCTGAACAGGTCGCCACCCTGCAGCGTGCGGCTGGGGCCGTCGGCGGGCTGGGCGTGGAGGGGAGCGGCGAGACAGAAGGCAAGGGCGATCAATGGGCGGCGCATGGGTCAGCCTCTTATCGGCGCGCCGGGCCCCTGCCCGGCGCCTAATCTCCCCCCATGGAAGAAGAAAAGCGCCGGCTCAAGAGAGGGATGTCAGGAGAGGCGGACGGAAGCCGCCGCGGCCCAGGCGCTGGCCGCCTGGCTGTCGGTGCGGCCGCATTCGCTCGCCTCGCGCATAAGAGAGAGCATGTCGAGCACCGCCGGCCCGCGCTCGCCCCTGGCCAGCCGCCCTTCGAGCTTCCAGGCGAGATCGGCGACCGGTCGGATTTCATAGCGCTGGGCGAGGTGCCGCAGGTCCGAGGCCTTGTCGCACAGGCCGGCCACGGAACCGTACGGAACGGCCGCTCGCAGTCCGTCGATCCGCTCGCACAGATCCGCCTGAACCTGCTTCATCCCGTCCTGATGCATATGGCCCTCCAGATCTCTGCCAAGGAAGGCTAAGCAGCTCTTCGTGAAAGCCGCGTTAAGGCCGAGCGGCTTGACTCTGCGGCGGCTTGGCTGCATGGGGCGCGGCTGACAGAGCGGCGGCGACGCCGCTTTTCTTTTTCGCGAAATCAAGAGAGTTGGGCCATGGCCAAGCCGACCACCGTCAAGATCAAGCTCGTCAGCTCCGCGGACACGGGCTTTTTCTACGTCACCAAGAAGAACCCGCGCACCCAGACCGAGAAATTGAGCTTCCGGAAATACGATCCCGTCGCCCGCAAGCACGTCGAGTTCAAGGAAGCCAAGATCAAGTGACAAGCCTTTAGGCTCGTCATCCCGGCGCAGGCCGGGATCCAGCCCGAAAGCGACTCTGGGCTCCGGCCTTCGCCGGAGCACATCATCAGACCAGCGCCTCCACGCTCTCCACGAACCGTCCGACCGAGATCGGCTTCGACACATAGGCCTCCGCCCCCGCCGCGCGGATGCGTTCCTCATCGCCTTTGCCGGCATACGCGGTGACAGCCATGATCGGGATCGGCTTCAATTGCTCGTCCGCCTTCAGCGTCTCGATCAGTTCCAGGCCGCTGACGTTCGGCAACTGAATATCCATGATCACCAGATCGGGCGCGAACTCCCGCGCACGCGCGACCGCTTCGCGGCCGTCGCGCACCGGCACGGCGACATAGTCGTGCGCGCGCAACAAGTCGCAGAAGAGCTTGAGGTTGAGTTCGTTGTCCTCGACAACGAGCACTTTCTTACTCACAAGCACCTCACACTCTCGCCCCCGCACTTATCCACATAGACCATGCGCGCTCCACCAACAAACAATGCCTCGACGCTCGCCCTGATGGCACTGGCCTGGTGCCTGGAAGACTCGCGTCGGGCCGAGCGGTTGCTTGGCCTGACCGGGTTAACCACGAATGACCTGCGCGCCCGCATCGAGATGCCCGCCGTCCAAGCCGCTGTGCTCGGCTTCCTGGAGGCGCATGAGCCCGACCTGATCGCCTGCGCCCAAGCGATCGGCGTCAAGCCGGAGGAGCTCGTCGCGGCACAGCGGGAGCTGGAAGGATGAACCGCCCCCTCCTCATCACCGATTGCGACGAAGTGCTGCTGCATATGGTCAGCCATTTCCGGGCTTGGCTCGATGAAGCGCATGACGTGGACTTCGACTTGGCCGCCCGCGACTATTCGCGCGCCGTCCGCCACCGCAAGACCGGGGAAATACTGGCGCGCGAGCAAACCTGGCCGCTGCTGAACGCCTTTTTCGAGACTGAAATGCACCGCCAGACGCTCGTGCCCCACGCCGCCGAAGCGCTCGCCGAACTCGCCGAGATCGCCGATGTGGTGGTGCTGACGAACCTGCTCGACGAGCATCAGGAGCGGCGCATGGCACAGCTGGACGCGCTCGGCATTCGGCACCGCGTGATGTGCAACCAGGGCGGCAAGGGCACGCCAGTGACGGCGCTGCTCGAGGAATACCGGCCGAGCGCCGCCGTGTTCGTCGACGATCTCGCTATCCATCATGCCTCGGTCGCGAAGGCCGCGCCGCAGGTGCATCGGCTGCACATGATCGCAGAGCCGGAGCTGGCCGCGATCATGCCGCCCGCGCCCCAGGCCCATGCCCGTATCGACGATTGGACGGAGGCCAGGCACTGGATCCGACAGCGGCTGACCTCCGAGCTTGACGCGACGGCGGCGCCGGTGATTGGGGAGCCGTCATGAGCATCGACCAGCGCCTCGCCGAACTCGGCATCACCCTTCCCGAACCCGCCGCCCCGGTTGCCGCCTATGTGCCGGCCGTAGAGATTGGCGGCTTCCTCTATATCTCGGGCCAGGTGTCGCAGCGCGATGGCCAGCGGATCACCGGCCGGCTGGGCGAAGACATGGACCTGGAGGCCGGACGCGACGCCGCCCAGAGTTGCGGCATCATGTTGCTGGCCCAGATGAAGGCGGCGCTCGGCTCGCTCGACCGCGTCGCCCGCGTGGTGAAGCTCGGCGTGTTCGTGAACTCGACTGGCGACTTCACCGAACAGCCCAAGGTAGCGGACGGCTGCTCGCTGCTGATGGCGGAAGTGTTCGGAGACGCCGGAAAGCACGCCCGCAGCGCGGTCGGCGTGCCCAGCCTGCCGCTAGGCGTGGCGGTGGAGGTCGACGCGGTGGTGGCGGTCAAGGCCTAGCTGCGGAACGCCGCCCGCACCTGCGCGGCAAAGGTGCGGCCCACCGGCACGTTAAGGCCGTTCGACAAGTGCAGCCGGGCGCCTTCCATCCGCTCCACGGCATCGCGGCTCACCCACCAGCTGCGGTGCACCTGCAAGCCTTGGTGACCGTCATCGGCCGCGACCGCGTCGGCGAGCCTCATCAGCACGAGCGTCGATCCGCTCGATCGGTGCACGCGCAGATAATGATCCTCCGCCTCCAGCGCGATGACATCGTCGCCAAGCTCCCGCGGCAGGCGTGATGTCCGCGGTGGCTGGGAAGGTTCCGGAACGGCCGTGCCCCGCCTGACTGCAGCCGCCAGGATCAGCTGCACCAGCGCGACGGCAAAGTAGAGCGCGAGCAGGCGTCCCGGCGGAAAAACCCGTCCCGGCTGCACCAGGGAAAATAGCCAGGCGACGAAGAAGGTCATTGGCACCGCCGATGCCGCCGCCAGTGCCGCCGCGCGCAGCCAGGCCGATCGCCGGGTCTTGTCGCCGAGCAGCGCATCCGCCCCCCACAGGCAGAGCAGCCCAGCCAGCGCACTCGCGACCCAGAAGGCGTAACGCGCGCCCACGCTCATCGTCGCGGAGGAGCGGAAGGGCCCAAACACGCCGAGCAGCACGCCGACAAGCAGCGCCATGCCAAGCTGACGCAGCCAGTCCGGCCGTTCGCGCTTCGCCAAGCGCATCCATCTCGCGTCCGCGAAATCGAGCCGGTTCTTCACGAATGAGCGCCTTGTCTCACCGGCTACAGAGCCGCCACTCGTCGCGGGACCAACCACAAGGAGTGTTCATGCGCCTTCTCGCCGTCGCCGCTGCCCTGATTGCCGCCCCTGCCATGGGCCAGACCGTACCGTCGGCCGATGCCGGGCCCTGCACCAATCTTCCTGCCAGCACCTCGTCCAAGCCCGCCAACCTGCAAGGCACGTGGGACTTCGCGATGGATGCGGGCGGGCAGATTTCGCGCGGCACCATGGCGCTGGGGCCGATCGACGGCGCCTGGGGCGGATCCCTGACGATCTATGCGACCAACAGCCTCGCCATTCGCAAGCTGACGCTGGACGGTGCTGCGGTAACGATGGCGGTCGCGTCCCTCGAAGGCGATGTCGTGTTCACCGGCCGGCTTTTTGACGCGGGCGACATGATGTGCGGGACGGTCGCCTATCATGGCGGCCGCATCTTCCCGATGATCGCACGGCAACGCCCCGCCCTCCTCTATCCCCGCCAGCGCTGAGACCTATTTACGTCCGGCCTTCCACTTCTTCACCGCCGCCATGGTCCCGGACACATGCCCCTGCGGACTCATCGCCGTGTAGGCGTGGACGATCTTGCCGTTGGGCGCGATGACGTAAGAGGTGCGATTGGTCATGCCGGGGCGAACCTGCAGGGCCACGTCATAGGCCTTGATCATGGCAGGGGTGGCGGTCGCAACAGCGAACTTGTTGCGGCATTCCTCGACGGAGAAGCGCTGGAGCTTGTCGATGGAATCGGCCGAAACGCCCACCACGGTGGCGCCCAGCCTGTTGAACTCGGGCGTGGCCTCGGCGAACTCATGCGCCTCGATCGTGCAGCCGGGTGTGAAGGCGGCGGGGAAGAAATAGAGCACCACCGGACCCTTCTTCAGCGCCTGCTTCAAGGAAAAGGGGAAGGGCTTGCCGGCAAGCGCGCCTTGAGTCGTGAAATCGGGGGCTACGGCCCCGCGGGCGAGAGCCGCTTGCGCGGAGCCTGATACGAGCAGCAGCGACAGGCCGAGAGCGAAGCGGATCATGAGCGGCTCCTTGGAAAGGCGTTGGGGCGCCGCCAGCTTAAGCGCCCCAGGCCCAAGGTGCCAGTGTCAGTTCGCGGCCCAGGCGGTGAGAAAATAGGCCAGGATCATAACCGGACCCAGGATCAGCACGCTGATGAACAGGGCCAGCCTGACCAGCAACGGGTCGATCCCTGTTGCATTTCCCACTCCCGCGCAGACGCCCATCAGTCTGGCGTTGCCGCGATCGAGGCGGAATGCGGACATTTCACTTACTCCCGATCGGCGGTGGATTAGGCGATCATCGGGGCGGCGGCGGGGCCGACGGCGGCGACGATGAACATGGTGCCAACGGCAACCGCGGCGATGACCGAAGCGACCGTGTCGAACATCGATGAAAAGCGAGACATTTTGTTACTCCCTGATCTGCCGGTCGGACCTTCCGTCCGGCTATGCCAGGGACTTTGCACAGCCCGTGCCAAGTCGATCTCTCAGGGAGAAATCGGCTCCGACCCGACCGGAGTTGGCGGGAAATGCCAACTTCAGCTCATCTCACACCAAGATCAGGCGGCTTTCGCCATGGGCATCAGCGGGTAGAGAGACTTCTCCTCCCGCTCCAAGCGGCGGAGCAGCTGCACGATCAGCTCTTCGGCCGCAGCGCGATAGCCCGGCCAGTCGCTTTCGATTCGGGCCGCTGTCCAATCCCGGACATGACATTGCAGCGCGCAGCTCAACTGTCCGATTTCGTCCGCCATCTGCCGCGCCGTCTCCCCCGCGGTCCCGCCTGCCTTGTACAAAGCGGGGTAGAGGTGCAGTCCCTCATAGGCCAGATGCCCGGTCACGAGCCGCATCAGCTTCCAGCGGCAGTCCGCCAGCGAGCGCGCGTCCGGCGCCGGTCGTGCCAGCTCCAGCCGGTACAGTTTGGCGATTTCGCGCAGCGCTTCATGCTGCGCGCACATGGTTTCGACTTCGGCGACCTTTTTCATTGCCTCCCGAACTGACGCCGAAGAGTCAGCAAAGCCTTAAGAACGAAGCAGAAGTTCCACGGCTTCGGCCATGCGCACGTCGCGCTCGGAAAGGCCGCCCGCATCATGGGTGGTCAGCAGCATGTCGACCCGGTTCCACACATTCGACCATTCCGGGTGATGGTCGAATTTCTCGGCCAGAAGCGCGACGCGTGTCATGAAGGCGAAGGCTTCGGAAAAGTCGGCGAAGAGGAAGCTGCGGGTCAGCGCGTCACGCGCCTCGTCATAGTCCCACTCACCCAGCCGGTCGAGCGCCGCTGCCCGTTCCGCCTCGTTCAACTGCTCGACCATTGTCCGCATCCTCCTGCCTCGCCTATGTCACCGCCATGGCCGGACAGGCAAATTACGCACCCGACGCCGCGACGATCGAACGGCTCGCCCGCGACGCATTGGCGCGCTTGCCGGAGGCGTTCCGCGCCCATCTCGGCGATGTGGTGCTGCGCGTAGAGGAGTTCGCCGCGGACGCGGTGCTCGACGAACTCGGCATCGAGGACCCATTCGATCTCACCGGCCTCTATTCGGGCCGACCGGTCGGGGAGAAGTCGTCGGGTGACAGCGGTACGCTGCCCGACATGATCCACCTCTATCGCCGCCCGATCCTCGACGAATGGGTGGAGACCGGCGTCTCGCTGGAAGCCCTGGTCACGCATGTGCTGGTGCACGAAGTCGGGCATCATTTCGGCCTGTCCGATGCCGATATGCACGCGCTGGAAGAAGCCGCCGGGTGACGAGCCTCGCTTTCGACAGTGTCGCGTGCCTGCGCGGCGGCCGGCTGTTGTTCGCAGGCGTGAGCTTCGCGCTCGGCGCGGGCGAGGCGGCGGTGGTGACCGGCCCGAACGGCACCGGCAAGTCTAGCCTGTTGCGCATCGCCGCCGGGCTGCTCGAAGTCGTGGCCGGCCGGGTGGAGCGTGACGGCGCCGCCGCCCTGGCCGACGAGAATGCCGCGCTCGATCGCGAGCTGCCGCTTGAGCGGGCCCTCAGCTTCTGGGTCGGGCTCGACGGGCGCAATGACTCGGTGGAGGGAGCCATGGCCGCCATGGACCTTGGTCATCTTGCGCCCGTGCCGGTGCGGATGCTCTCGACGGGCCAACGCAAGCGCGCCGCCCTCGCCCGCGTGATCGCCAGCGGTGCCCCGATCTGGCTGCTCGACGAGCCGGCCAACGGCTTGGACGCGGAGGCGGTCGGACGATTGGAACGCGCCTGCGCCGAGCATCAGGCGGCGGGCGGGATTGTGGTTGCGGCGACGCATCAGGCTCTAAGCCTTCCCTCTCCAAAAACGATCCTCCTTGATCCGTTCGCTTCGAGCGAAGTCGAGAAGCGTATCTCGACTTCGCTCGATACGAACGGAGTTGGGGCAGGCTGATGTATTCACTCATCCGCCGCGATGTCGCCCAGGCCTGGCGCGCGGGCGGCGTGGTCCTCCCGGTCGTCTTCTTCCTGCTGGTGGCGACCTTGTTCGCCTTTGCGGTCGGACCGGACGCGCAGTTGCTCGCACGCACCGGCGGCGGGGTGCTCTGGATGGCGGCCTTGCTCGCCGCACTGCTGCCGGTGGACCGCCTGATCGAGCCCGACCGGTTGTCCGGAGTGCTCGATCAACTCGCGGTGCGCGGCCATTCGGACGAAAGCGTCGCCGCCGCCAAGCTCGCCGCGCATTGGCTGAGCTTCGGCCCGCCGCTGCTGCTGTCGGTGCTACCTGCCGCCGCATTGTTGCGGGTCGATGCGCAGACCTTGATCAGGCTGGAGGCAGGCCTCGCCATCGGCACGCCCGCGCTCGCCGCGCTGGGGCTGACGACCGCCTCGCTCACGGCCGGGCTACGCGGCGCAGGCGCGCTCGGCGGGCTGCTGATGTTGCCGCTCGCAGTGCCGGTGCTGATCTTCGGCGCCGGCGCACTTACCGACGGCAGCGGCAGCGCGCTGAAGCTGCTCGCCGCCGTGTCGCTGCTGCTAGTCGCGGGCGCACCCTTCGCCGCCGGCGCTGCGCTTCGAGCTGCGCGGACCTAACGCCCCACTTCGTCATTCCCGCGAAAGCGGGAACCCAGAGGGAGGAGAGAAGAAAGCTGGGTCCCCGCTTCCGCGGGGATGACGAAAGCTGTGTTAGCCCCTTAGCGTCGCGTGCAGCTTGGCCGCGGCGGCGACGATGCGGCCTGAGATCGCCGTGAGCTCCTCTTCGGTGAAGCTCTTCTCCCCCGGCTGCAGAGTCACTTCGACCGCAAGCGACTTCTGTCCTTCCGGTACGCCGGAGCCGACGAAGACATCGAACAGCCGCGCGGACGTGATTGCGTTCTTGTCGGCGCCGCGCACCGCCCGGACCAAGTCGGCGGCCGCGAGCGCCTCCGGCACCAGGAAAGCGAAGTCCCGCGTTACCGGCTGCAGCGCCGGCGGCGTATAGGGCGTGCGCATGCGCCCGGTCCCGCGCCGCGCCGGAAGGGCGTCGAGGAAGATCTCGCCGGCGACGACGCTGCCGTCGAGATCGAAGGCGTGGGCGATGGTTGGGTGAAGCACGCCGAACTCGGCCAGCACCGACTTCGGTCCCAGGCGCAGCGTCGCCGACTGGCCGGGATGATAGGCGGCGGATGCCTCGCCCCTCACCTGCAGATTTTCGACGGGCGCGCCGACCGCTTCCAGCAAGGCGATCACTTCCGCCTTGCCGTCATAGGCATCGAAGGGCTGCGCTTTCCCCGTCTTCCAGTCGCGCGCGGCGCGCTCGCCCGCCAGCACAAAGCCGACCGTCGGGCGTTCGGCGTCAGCGAAATAGCGCCGGCCCAGTTCGAACAGGCGCACCGACTTGGCGCCCCGGTCGAGATTGCGCTGCGCGGCGCTCATCAGCCCGATCAGCAGCGACGGGCGCATCACCTTCATGTCTTCGCTGATCGGGTTGTCGAGCGTCCAGCTGCCGCCGCCGAGCGCCTGCGCTTCCTTCTCCGACACGAAGCTCCAGGTCACCGCCTCGTTCAGCCCGCGCGCGGCGGCGATGCGGCGGACGCGGCGCTCGACCATCTGTTCGGGAGTTGCCGTCGGCTTGGCGACGCCGTCGGCGCGCGGCAGCGGCGTCGACGGCACATTGTCGATTCCGGCGATCCGCACCACTTCCTCGACCAGGTCGGCCGGACCGTCCACGTCGCGGCGCCAGGTCGGCACCGTCACGTCCCAATCGGGGGAGACGATGAAGCCCAGCCGCTCCAGGATCGCTCGCTGCTCGTCTGCCGGCACGTTCAGCCCGCCGAGCGCGACGCACAAAGCCGGATCGTAGCGGAGCTGCTTAGGCTCGGCCGGCGGCTCGCCGGACCGGAACGGCTCCGACGCTTCGCCGCCGCAAATGTCGAGGATGCGGCCGGTCAGGATCGCCATCGCATCGTTCAGAAAGGCCGGGTCGACGCCCCGCTCGAACCGCGCCCGCGCGTCTGACGTAAGCCCCAGCGCCTGGCCGGTGCGCGCGATCCGCTCCGGCTTGAAATAGGCGATCTCGAGCAGGATGTCCGTCGTGTCCTCGGCGACGCCCGAATGCTCGCCGCCCATTATGCCGCCGATATCGTGCACGCCACCGTCGTCGGCGATCACCGTCATCTCGGGCGTCAGCGCATATTCCTTGCCGTTGAGCGCGAGCGCGGTTTCGCCGTCGCGCGCCCGCCGCGCCACCACGGCGCCAGAGAGCTTGGCCAGGTCATAGGCATGGCTCGGCCGACCATGATCGAGCATCACATAATTGGTGATGTCGACGATGGCAGAGATCGGCCGCTGCCCCACCGCCTTAAGCCGCCGCTGCAGCCAGTCGGGCGAGGCGCCGTTGCGCACGCCGCGAATGACGCGGCCAAAGAAAGCAGGGCAGCCCTCCGGATCATCCGTCCGCACTTCGACCGGCGAGACAAAGCTGCCAGCGATCTTCGGCACGTCGAGCGGTTTTAGCGTGCCCAGGCCGGCGGCGGCCAGATCCCGGGCGATGCCGCGCACGCCCATGCAGTCTTGTCTGTTGGGCGTGACGGCGATGTCGATAACCGGGTCGTCGAGTCCCGACCAGGCTGCGAAGCTTGTCCCCACCGGCGCGTCGGCGGCGAGCTCGATGATACCGTCATGATCCTCTCCGAGCTCCAACTCGCGCGCGGAGCACATCATGCCGCGACTTTCGACGCCGCGGATCGCCGCCACCTTCAGCGTGATGCCGGAGCCGGGCACATAGGTACCTGGCGCGCCGAACACGCCGACCAGGCCTGCACGGGCATTTGGCGCGCCGCACACGACCTGCATCGGCCCGTCGCCCGCATCGACCGACAGCACCTGGAGCTTGTCCGCCTGCGGATGGCGGTCCGCGGTCAGCACCTTGGCGATGCGGAAGGCGGCCAGCTTCTCGGCCGGGTTCTCGACGCCTTCCACCTCCAACCCGATGCGGGTCAGGGTGGCGACGATCTCGTCGAGGCTCGCGCTCGTGTCGAGATGGTCCTTCAGCCAGGAGAGGGTGAACTTCACTTTTGGGCTCCGTTCGTTTCGAGCGACGTCGAGAAACGGCTGCGCGGCAATAAGGCGTGTCTCGACTGCGCTCGACACGAACGGGGAAGGTGGGCATGCATCATGCGCCCACTCCTCCGCTGAGCGTGGGCACGTCCAGTGCCTGAAAGCCGTAATGCTTCAGCCAGCGCAGGTCGCCGTCGAAGAAGGCGCGGAGGTCGTCCATGCCATATTTGAGCATCGCCAGCCGGTCGACTCCGGTGCCGAAAGCGAAGCCGCTATATTCGTCCGGATCGAGCCCGCAGGATTCGATGACGCGGCGATGGACCATGCCGGAGCCGAGCACTTCCATCCAACCTTCGGACCCGCCGACGATGCGGCGTCCGTCCTTCAGGCTATAGCCGACATCCACCTCCGCCGAGGGTTCGGTGAACGGAAAATAACTGGGCCGCAGCCGCAGCATGACATCGTCGCGCTCGAAGAATGCCTTGAGAAACGTCTCCAGCGTCCATTTTAGATGGCCGAGATGGATGCCGCGGTCGATCACCAGACCTTCGATCTGGTGGAACATCGGCGTGTGCGTCGCGTCGCTGTCGGAGCGATAGACGCGGCCCGGCGCGATGATGCGGATCGGCGGCTCCTGCGACGTCATTGTCCGGATCTGCACCGGCGACGTGTGGGTGCGCAGCAGCATCTTCTTGCCGTCCCGCGCCATGTGATCGGGAAAATAAAAGGTGTCGTGCATCGCTCGCGCCGGATGCGTCTCCGGAATGTTGAGCGCGGTGAAGTTGTGCCAGTCGTCCTCGATTTCCGGACCGGTCGCCACCGCAAAGCCCATGTCGGCGAAGATCTCGGCAAGCTCGTCCATCACCTGGCTGACCGGATGAACCGATCCGCGCGGCCGTTCGGGCGCGGGCAGGCTCAGATCGAGCCGCTCGGAGGCGAGCCGCGCTTCGAGCGCCGCGCTCTCCAGCACCTCTTTGCGCGCGGCGATTGCGTCGGCCACCGCCTCGCGCAGCCCGTTGATCCGGGGCCCTTCGCTCTGCCGCTGTTTGGGCGACATGCCGCCCAGCGTCTTGAGCAACGCCGTCACCTGCCCCTGCTTGCCGAGCAGGCGCACGCGCTCGGCGTCCAGCGCCTCGAGAGCGGCCGCAGCGCCGATGGCGGCAAGAGCCTCGGCCTTGATCTGTTCGATGTCGGTCATTGCCGGCTCCCAAAGCAAAAGGGAACGGGGGGCGCAAGCAAAGCGTCTCTGAACCTTGCTGGCGCCTGACGGGCCGATTCCCGGAGTGTTCAGCCCGAATCGGCCAGAGGAGCCTCCGTCCAGATCAAACCAGGAGGACAGTAATGCGTAAGTTTCTCATCTCGGCTCTGATCGCCGCAACCGTCATGCCCGCCGCCGGAGCGAGCGCACAAAGCTATGGCGAAGCGCGCCGCAGCCAGGAGCGTGTGCGTGAAGAGCGCCAGGAGTTGCGGGATGCCCGCCGTTATGGCGACCGCCGCGACGTCCGCGAGGAGCGCGAAGAGCTGCGCGATGCTCGCCGCGAGGCGCGCGAGGATTGGCGCGATTACCGCCGCAACAATCGTCAGGTCTACACGCTGCCGCGCTACTACGCCCCGCGGGGCCTGACTTATCGTCCGGCGCGTGTAGGCGTGGTCCTGAACCGCGGATTTTACGGGCAGCGCTATCTGATCGCCGATCCCTATCGCTATCGCCTGCCGCGTGCGGTCGGCGTGCAGCGCTGGGTCCGCTACGGCAACGACGTGCTGCTGGTGAACACCCGCAACGGCCGCGTGCTGCAGGTGATCCCGAACTTCTTCTACTAAGAAGACCTTCCTCGTCATTGCGAGGAGCCCGTCGACGCCGCCTGCGGCGTCGCTCAGGATAAACTGCGGCTCAGCCGCAGCGACGAAGCAATCCAGATGGCACGGAGCTGCTGGATTGCTTCGCTTCGCTCGCAATGACGATCCACCTTCACCTGACCGGACGGCTGTCCTAAAGGCGCAACACAGCCTTTCTTCGGAGTCCCTGATGCGCCTCGCCCTGCTGCTCGCTTCCGTCGCCCTTGTTGCGCCCGCCACGCTCCTCGCCCAGACCGCCGCTGCCATTCAGGCCGACGCCAATGGCGAGCTGAAGAAGCTTTTTCACGAAAGCGACGAAGAGCAGCTGAGGCTTAATCCATTGTCGGCGATCTTCCGCGGCGACATGCGCTATGCCGATCGTCTGGGCGAGTTCGGCACCGATGCCTATTACAACGCCTCGCGCGCCGCCGCCGAGCGCGACCTGCAGCGCCTCCGCGCGATCGACCGCGCCAGGCTGACGCCCACCAACCAGATTGCCTATGACGTGTTCGAGTTCCAGACGCTCGACACGATCGAGAGCCTGAAGCCCGAAATGCTGGCGCTGACTGCGGTGCGGCCGGTCGACCATTTCTTCGGCTTTCACGTCTTCTACCCCGGTTTCGCGTCCGGCAAGGGCGCTGCGCCGTTCAAGACGGTCCAGGATTACGAAAACAATCTGAAGCGCCACCGCGACTATGTGAAGGCGATCGATGTCGCCATCATGCGCTTTCGCCAGGGCATGGCCTCGGGCGTGGTCCAGCCCAAGCTGGTCGTGAACAACGTCATCGACCAGCTCAACCTGCAGATCGATCAAGGCGTAGAGGGCTCGACCTTCTACCTCCCGGTCAAGGCTTTCCCGGATGGGATCTCAGCCGCCGACCGGACCCGCCTCACCGCCGAATATGCCGCCACGCTGAAGGACGGCATCCTGCCAGCCTATGTGCGGCTTCGCGACTTTCTGAAGAACGAATATCTGCCGGTCGCCCGCGAAGGCCATGGCCTCGTCCACATGAAGGGCGGCGACAAGCTCTACGCCTATCTGGTGCGCAACAATACGACGCTCGACATGACTCCGGAGCAGGTTCACCAGCTTGGCCTGTCCGAAGTCGCACGCATCAAGAACGACATGGAGGCGATCCGGACGCGCGTCGGCTTCACCGGCACTTTGTCCCAGTTCTTCGAGCATCTGCGCACCGACGCCAAGTTCAAGCCGAAGGACCGGGAGGGCTATCTCCAGGCCTATTACGCCATCGGCAAGCGCGTCGACGCCCGCATCCGCGAGCAATTCTCGACCATTCCGAAGACGCCGCTCGAGATCCGCTATTACGAGCCCTATCGCGAGAAGACCTCGGCCGGCGGCAGCTATGAGCCGGGCTCGCCGGACGGCAAGCGGCCGGGCGTCTTTTACTTCAACGCCTATGACCTGCCGTCGCGCTCGCTGAACGGCATGGAGACGCTTTACCTGCACGAAGGCGCGCCGGGCCACCATTTCCAGATCGCGCTCGCGATGGAGAATGCGGAGCTGCCCGCCTTCATGCGCTTTGGCGGCGTCACCGCCTATTCCGAGGGCTGGGGCCTTTATGCCGAGCAGCTCTGGAAAGAGCTCGGCATGGAGACCGACCCCTATCAGCGCATGGGCGGCTTGCAGGACGAGATGCTGCGCGCAATGCGGCTCGTCGTCGATACCGGCATCCACGCCAAGGGTTGGACCCGCGACCAGGCGATTGCCTACATGCTCGGCAACTCTTCGATGAGCCGGACCGAGGCGACCGCCGAAGTCGAGCGCTACATCGCCATCCCCGGCCAGGCGCTCGCCTATAAGGTCGGGCAGCTGACCATTTCGCGCGTTAAGGCAAAGGCGCAGAAGGAGTTGGGCGCGAAGTTCGACCCGCGCGACTTCCACGCCCAGGTGCTGATGACCGGCGCTCTGCCGATGGCGGTTCTGGAGAAGAAGATCGACAACTGGATCGCGGCCAGGAAGGCAGCTTGAGCCTTCTGTCGTCATTGCGAGAAGCGAAGCGACGAAGCAATCCAGCGGCTCCGAGCGAATGGATTGCTTCGCTGCGCTCGCAACGACCACAGCATCGGTCGCCAGGATTGCGGAGGTCAGCTTCCGACTACCTGCTTCACCTCGATCAGGATCGTGGAGCCGGTGCCGGCAATCCTCACCTGCGCATAGTCGCGGGTGAGAAGCCGCTTCTCGAAACTCACTCGCGTCCAGTTCTTCAGCTCGGCACGAGGCGTGTCGGCAAGCACGGTGAGCGTCAGGCACAGGGTATCGGGTTCGCCTGACCGTGAGCGGCCTTCCTTCAGAAAGGCCTGGGCATAAGGGTGGGTGCAGACCTCGCCCTCGACGGTCAGCTTCGGGACCGATCCGGGCCGCACCACCGCCGACCAGCCCCGCGTCTCACGCTTCATGGCTTTGCCTTCCTTTTCAGGAGCTTGTGCCGGCCCCGCTCCAGTCCCGCTCCGGCCCGTCGCGCTTTCGCCTGGCGTGCCGCGCGGTTCCGATCACCAGCAGCAGGATCATCGGATAGCTCCAGGCGGCGAGCAGGATTGCATAGGCGACCGGCTCGATCCGGTAATCCAGGCCGCGGACCAGATGCGCACCCGTGCCGAGCGCGTGAAAGGCCGCAAGCCAGAGCGGCCAAAAGCGATCGGCATATAGGGCGACCGCCAGCAGGATCGCCAGCAGCGCCAAATCAATCGCCAGCACGCCCCAGTCGACGGCGACGAACCGCACCGCAAAGGGCTGATAGGCGAGCCGCGTCAGCAGTCCGGCGAGTAGCAGCGACACACCCACGATCCGTTCGGGTGCGCCGCCCCGCCACACCGCATAACCGGAGGCGAGCAGGAGCAGGAGATTGAAGAAAATGACCCGTTCCACACTCGCGCTCCGTGTTCGATCAGGCGACGACCTTCAAGTGCATCGGCGCCTTGGCCGTGCTCGGATCGACGATCTTCGGGCATTCGGACTCATCGCCGAAGTTGCGGACGCCGATGCTGGCGGGCAGTTCGGCAAGCGCCGCATGCGCCTCGATCAGCTTCTGGCGCACCCGCACCAGATCGGCAGTGGCATCCATCACCATCTGGATTTCGGCCAGGCCCGTATTGATCGGCAGATTAGCCGAGGCCCGCATGTCGATCATCGTGCGCAGGCATTCGGCGCCCAGGAAAGCGGCCTGGTCGGCCGCTGCTTCTAGCTTCCGGAAGTCGGCGGCCACGCGCTGGACCGCTTCGCGTCGTTGCTTCAGCATTATCGTCACTCCCTCGACCGGCGCGTCGCGCCTGTTCCGTCACCGGCTGGGAGCGGTTCGCGACGGTCCGGCGAGGCTGGACAGGGTCTGGCCCAGGTTCAGCAGCGCCATCGACGACATCGAGATGAGGAAGATCAGTCCCACGATCACGCCGAGCCGCTGGCCCTTGGTGAGTGTGTTCCGCGCTTCCCCACCGCTCCCGGTCGTGGGCGGCATCCCCAGCAACCGGCGAACGAGCCACCACGGCTCGTCACCGGCAGTTCGGCTGATCGAGGGGACGGGGGGAAGGTCGAACGGTTCGGATGTGGTCTGTTCGTATGCGGGGAAGCCCTCTTTCGCCGCCAGCATGCGGGCCGCGGCGAAGCGCGAGGTGACGCCCAATATCTGGACCGCGCGCTCGATCCTCTTGTCGACCGCGGAGGGCGAGATGCCGACAATCTCGGCGATCTCCTTGGAATTGTGATGCGCGTACACAAGGCGCAGGCACTCACGTTGTGCTTCGGTCAGTTGATCGAGCGCGCCCCTGGCCATTTTTCCCTTCTACCCTGTGCGGCCACCTGCTCCAAGCAGCCGCGAACGAGGTTAACGGCTCATTATCCATTCCGCCCCAAAACGAGCCGAATGGAGAAAAGCCCATGCGCCTGATCGTGCATGCCGGGCTGCACAAGACCGGCTCGACTTATCTGCAGCACATCATGAACGACCATCATGCGGAGCTGCGCGCGGCGGGCGTCTGGTATGAGCGCCAGGACGGATATCCGGCCCACCATTTCGCGGCTTGGGCGATGCTACGCGGCGATATGGCGCCGCTGGAGCGGATGATCCGCGAGGCGGCGCAGTCCGGCTGCGGCACGGTGATCCTCTCATCCGAGGATTTGGAAGGCGCGCTGTTCGACGGCGTCACCGCAGCTGGCATCGAACGCGCCGCGGCAGCGATGGGCGTGGAGAGCGTGGAATGGCATGTCTGCCTGCGCGACCCGGGCGAAGCTTTCTCAAGCCTCTATGCCCAGTTGCAATATCATGTCTTCGCCGACCCGGCCTCGATGCTCTGGGAAGTGCTGCGCGACGGCATGCTGATGATCATCGATCCGTTGCGTGGCGCGCCTGGCACGCCCTTCTGGTGCTTTGCGTTCGACCATGAACGCTATCTCGGCGCCTTCGAAGACCAGCACGAGCTGATCGCGCATGATTTCCGCGACACCGATCCCTTTCCCGGCTGGGGCGTACTTGATGCTGCCGGCGTGCTGGACGTTGTCCATCGGCTGCCGGGCGCCGACGCGCGCAATGCGCGGCTCGGCCCCGATCAGGTGCGCGCCGCCTATGCCGAGCAGATCCTCCAATGGCTGCCGGATGCGCACCACCGCGCAGCGCTTCAGCCAGTCCTCGATCAGCAGCTGGAACTGCACGCCGCGGCCGTTCCCGCTTATGCCGCTTTGGTCAGCGCCCGCTTCGCGCCCAGCATGGAAGCCGCCATGGCGCGCTTCGGGGCCGGCCAGCAGCCGCTGCGGGCGGTAGCCTAGAAGATTCTCGTCATCCCCGCGAAAGCGGGGACCCAGCTTCTTCTCTCTTTACCGCCGCTGGGTTCCCGCTTCCGCGGGAATGACGAACGAGATTTCCACAGATTTCTGATCGGTGCAGCAGTCTCAGTCGTACCGGGTCTACCCCCCAAACCCGCCCATTCCCCGACCTCGGAACAGCGGCGAAACGAATCGTTTGAGCGACGAACGGTTCGCCGCATCAGCCACTTAGTATCTTGCGTCGAGTCCCCGCTTGGAACACAATCTGTAGCGTTCACGACGGGGGCTCACACAAGACGTGGTATTCACGTCCGCGCGACACCATATTGCGCGGGACGGCGGAGCCATGCCCTGTGGAACATGGGGACGGCGCTAAATCGCCGCCCCGGACGAGCCCCTCAAGTGTTACGGATTGGTGGCTTGCCCGAATCGAACAGATCGGGAACATGAGGGGCGCAGGATGGATTTCAGGGACACGCAGGAGTCGAGCATGAGCACGACCACTCTCGAGGCGCCGGCCATGGCTGGGACCGGCAGCGGCAGCAGCGAAGTGCGCCCGCAGCCCTATGCCGTCGAAGTCGATCACAGCCGCGATTCGCTGCTGACCGATTTCGGCAAGGAGACCCTCAGGGACCGCTACCTCCTGCCCGGCGAATCCTATCAGGACCTGTTCGTCCGCGTCGCTTCCGCTTACGCAGACGATGCTGCCCATGCGCAGCGGCTCTACGACTATATCTCGCGGCTCTGGTTCATGCCGGCGACGCCCGTGCTGTCGAACGGCGGCACCGGCCGCGGACTGCCGATCAGCTGCTATTTGAACTCGGTGGACGACAGTCTCGAAGGCATCGTCAACACCTGGAACGAGAATGTCTGGCTCGCCTCGCGCGGCGGCGGCATCGGCACCTATTGGGGCAGCGTGCGCGG
>JAESFT010000299.1_pt1 | contig 39057 bp, 25 predicted proteins | sample 9269451 | NCBI WGS metagenome assembly JAESFT01 (sample SAMN14502557, study PRJNA617106) | algae metagenome | isolation source: Scytonema hyalinum WJT4-NPBG1 and co-occurring heterotrophs from well... | place: USA: Mojave Desert, Joshua Tree National Park, California | collected 2006-05-25
TCTTCATTGGAACTAACTCTGAGTGACGGTTGCGCTCTGCGCAACCGCTAAATTGGCATTGGCGATCGCATTAATCTCAGACTGCGAAGCGCTCGAACTCAGATAACCCGCAACTTGGGTTATTACCAAAATACCTGGCGATTGTAACAGGACTTACGCAAAATTATGAAAAAACGAACCGCAAAGGACGCAAAGGACACGAAGAAATAAGAGTTTCAGAGAGTTCTTGTGTAAGTCCTATGTAAATCGCGGTTCATCTTGCACACAGATAAAACCTGCAAGACAAGAGTTTCATAAAGTCCTTGCCTTATGTGCTTCGTTTGTATAGCCCCAGACTTATAGTCTGAAGAGCTAAAAAGCGAAATTTTATTCAACAAGTGGTTGCTAACGCTATCAGTTCATTTATGATTAGTTGCAAGCTCATTTTGCAAAGATGTAAAATTATGTCATAGGTAGATAAATAATAACAAATCATGCAACTAGAAGATTACTTTGACTTTCAACGTCCCGATGATATTCGGTTGAAAGGTACAAGGGTAGGAATTGAAACCATCCTTTATGATTTCATTCATCGGTGTCGGACTCCAGAAGAAATTGCCCAAAGTTATCCATCAGTGACTCTAGAGCAGATTTATGCGACTATTCTGTATTACCTGCATAACAAAGAAGCAGTCAGTGCTTACATGGCTGATTGGCTAGAACATAGTCACAGAATGCGAGAAGAACAGCGCCGCAATCCCCCACCTGTTGTCGTTAAGCTTATGAAACTTAAAGCCGAAAGAGAAGCAATGAAAAAAACACATGGCTCTGAAATATCTTCTTGATGAAAATGTGGATAAAGTTTATCAGCGTCAATTTCTGCGACGTAATCCCAACTTAATCATGTGGGTAGTTGGCGATCCGGGCACTCCTCCTAGAGGTACACTAGACCCAGAGATTTTGTGTTGGTGTGAGGAGCATAACTTCTTGCTGGTAACTAATAATCGTACATCTATGCCTGTTCATTTGGCTGAACACATTGCTCAGAGTCGTCATACACCAGGTATTTTAGTTCTTAGTGATAAATTAACCATTGGTCAAACCATTGATGAGTTAACTTTAATTGCTGAAGGGTCTTTTGATGGTGAATATCAAGACCAAATTGTTCACCTACCACTACCGCAATAGCGATATTTTTTTTGATTTATGCAAAAAGTTTTTTTATTTATCTAAAAAATACTATTCATAGCCAAAGGCTTAACACTTTCTAGCGTCTGAAGGACTCACAAAATCATGTAAATTTGCATCCCATACACTGATATAAATGAAATCACAGTCCTGACGCACAATCTGACCCTTCAACGAACCTATACTAAAACGAAAACTATTTAACTGACGCTGTTGTACCTGTTGCAGTCCCTGGTTAATTTCTTGTGTTGCTTTATTGCCTAACATTCCTTCTAAAGTTGTCAGCATAACTTGAAAGTCTACAGATTGAGCAAAAGCGACTTCGGTTTGGCGAATTACTCCAGAATCACCGTCAAATAAATAACCAAGCTGGATTTGATTTTGCACTAATACATAACTGACAGCACGAGTATTGCGCCAAAGACCTCTTGAATGTCGAACTGGTTTACCAAGAACTTCTTCTACAGTGCTTCTTGATGTACCCGTAGGAAATCCTGGAACGTGAGCTATGTTACTAGTACCGAGTGAGTTTTTACGTGCTGCTGTACGTGTCTTGGGTATGGAAACCGGAGAGTTTTGATTGTGTTGTTCTGGTGGTACCGATGTGACAGAAACTACAGGAGCAGGTGAGGTAGGTTGCGAAGCTACAGGCGTATTGCGTTTTTTAGCAGTGGAAGCCGGGGATTGTGGTGAAAGTGTTGGATTTGTGGTGTCAGATTTGGACGCAGGTACGGATGCTGGCGATGTCGCAAGAGGGACTTCAGATGCTGGCTTGCGGGTTATATTAGCGATCGCCAGCACACTCATCAACCCACCCACAACCAGACTGCTGACGATCCAAGTCGGCTTTTGCCAGTTTTTCCTACTGGAATACACAAGCGTCAGTAGAGTATTTTGTGAAGAAGACAATAGCTGGGTTTGCTCGAGTGATGCACTATTAGGAGATTGGACTACTGTGGGTTTTGCAGCCCTTGGTGTAGGGGAATCACTAGCCTGCGAGGGTTTGTTTCCGTTGTAGCCATTGTTATAGAACTGGTGTGAAGCAGTGCGTTGGGGGAAGAACCCTCTTTGTAGCGCTTTTTGTAGCCACAATGGTCGAGCAATAGCAGACTGCAAAGCACGTAACATTTTACTAGCAGTGGTGTAGCGATCGCTTGCTTGCGGCTTAATTGCTCGATTCAGCACCTTCGCCAAACTCGTAGACACCCCAGAAGCATAATCTTGCCAAACTATTTCCCCTGTTTCGGGGTTGGTTCGGAACTCCTGCGGACGTTTACCAGTTAGCAGATAAATTGCTGTCAAGCCTAGGCTGTAAATATCAGTGGCGAAAACTGGGCGTCCAATAGCTTGCTCACTAGGCATATATCCTGGTGTACCCACGACAAGTGATTGAGTAAGGTTTCCTGGAGACACTACTGAATGGATCATTGCCTTGACTGCACCGAAATCAATCAACACGGGCTTGCTATTGGAGGAGCGCAGAATAATGTTATCAGGCTTGATGTCCCGGTGAATAATACCTTTGCTGTGAATATAATCCAAAACTGACAGCAGACTCAATAAAATTTCCCGAACTACAGTTTCACTGACTAACCCTTTGGCTTTGACAATGTTTGACAGCGTTGCTCCTTCAATCCATTCCTGAATCAGGTAAAATTGCCCGTTTTCAGTAAAGTAGGCAAACAGTTTGGGAATTTGGTCACTACCTTCCGCCAGATACTCTAAGGTTGCTGCTTCCCGTTCAAACCGCCGTTGAATCTTTTCGTAGATTTGAGCATCATGTGTGATCGGCTTGAGTTGCTTAATCACACAGCGACGGCGAGAAGGTACGTAGGTATCTTCTGCCAAAAAGGTTTCGCTAAAGCCACCACCGCCCAGCACCTCGATAACTTGATAGCGATTGTTTAGCAGCGTTGTCATGCTCCGTTAAAAGCGCTCGCCCCCTTAGCGTCAATTGTAAGATGCATCAATTTCGCCAAAAATGCTGAAACATACATTAAGCAAAAGCTTTTCAGCCTTTATTAACTCTGCACAGACTTCGACTTAATGCCGTAATGGGTTACAAAATTTGCTTTTTTCTGAAATCTGCTTTCCAGCATTTCTGTATAATTTTTAAGCTTATAGATTTTCAGCTAAACTAAATTCAATCTAAAGCTGCAACTTAAGAGTTTTTAAGCTCTAACTTTTGATAGGTTTTTTGAAATTATCAAACACTTCGTGTCTCAAGTTACTTGTTTGACTCCAACCTGCTATTTGCTTTATGTAAGTTTTGATTAATAATACTTTTGCTTATTGCAGTTTTATTCATAATATTTAATTATAGAATAATCAACTAATGTACACAATAGATGCAAGAAATCTCAGTTTGGAAAAAGTTCAGCAGCTTTTAAAATTTGAAGAGCAACTGAATAACTCCTTTACATGATTACTATCTCTGGAATCTATAACAGAATTTGAACAACAAGAACTGTTGCAAATTCGTGACTTATTTCGGAGCTACTATGCAGCAGGAAAAATCTCCGAAGGGCAAATAAAATTTCTTCTTCTTGCACCGTTAATGAAGTTAGCAGGCTTTTATCAGCCTAGCATTAAGATAAGTTTAGAATAAAATATTGCTGATATCTCCGTCCAAGATGAAGACACAATGATTAAAGGACGGATGGATATTTTAGCTGTTAACAAAACGCAAGGAAGAATAGTAACTACACCGTTTTGGATACTAGTGATTGAATCTAACTGGACTTTAGACTAAAAGTAGGCGATCACTTGTCGAGGTGCTTTCCACCGAAAGTCTTCGCAGGTCGGCACTAAAATTTGAGCGATCGCGCAACAGAGGATTGGTCATTCTGCTATTCTAGCTATCAGTACCATATATTTTGTCTATCGCTGCCCACAGTGTGATTAATATCACCGCCACAATTGATGCAACGAGTACCCGAAGAAACACGAGGTCTGATTTTGGCTTGGCTTGAACTGCTGCGGTTGTCATAGTTTTAAGTGTTGTCTGTTGTTAGTTCTATGGGTGTTGGTGGGGCGATTGGTTTCCCCACTTGTCCGCTGGTGCTTTAGTCGAGTCCGAACAAGCTGGTTGCTAGTGCGTACAAGTCCTCAAGCAAATTTAATGACTCAGCTAGATCTAGGGGTGCTGATTTGCCATTATGCGCCCGTTGCTTTAAGTCAATGCTCTCGTAAAGCACAGCTAGTACAGATCAACCTAACTCCTGTTAACTACTCAGTTACCCAATGGAAGTTTTACGCAAAACCTGCTAATTCTTTACAAAAGTTTATAAGCAACGCGCTTTCTTTATACGTTCAGTTGCGAAATCTAATCGTTGCCGCATCTACTTATCACACAAAAATAAACCCCTCAAGCCATAAGAGGGGGGTAAATAACGGTGTTGTAGCTAGCTTGCTGTCGGACGATAATTATTAATTGCAAGCAGAATTAACTTATGCAGTTGGCGTGATCGCCTTCTTGCCCAAAATCATTTCTTTTGACAAGCAGGAGTAGAACCCAAGTTATTGGCATTGGATGCATGGGAGATGAGGGTAACGTGTCCTTTGCCGTCGAATACCCACCCCGTAGCAGGTACAATCTTCCTCGCGTCATATGCAGTCGGTGGTTTGGTAGATGGTTTCTCTGACCGATACTCTGCAATGTGGTAGACGCTAATCGAGTATCCGACCAAATAACGTCGGTGCTGATGGGGTCGTAGGGACAGGTGGAAAGAATGCATAAACTAGATGACCCAACCCTAAATAACAAAAGACAGCATATATCCCGCTATCCTTTGGCGGGGTTCTCTCTCATCCACACACTTGCCCAAGCCCCTTTTATAGTCATGCCCCACAACACGTGAAATTGTGGGGCTTTTGTTGTCCGAACGATGCACTATTCGAGCGGTGGGTCGCCGGGGTGGTGGAGGATTTGATTGGATGGGACGGGTGGAGGTCGCAAAGCATAAACCACCTGTCCTCACCCCTAAGTAAATAAAGGTAGATATATCCCGCTATCCTTGAGGCGGGACTTCCTTACATATCTTGTTCATAGTAGTTACGGTTCCTCATAATCCGATGTGGTTGTGGGGGATTTTGTTTTTTATGCGATTTTTCTTTTTCACGCGATGGGCGAAGCCCCGCCGGATACGGCTCACGCCCCATAGCCTCATGCCCTTCCGTAAGGAGGGGTATTTTTGCACGAGTGGTGGTGCTTTATTTCAGCAGCGGCTGATTTGATTTGGTGAGGAGGGGTATTTTGTTTCTGCAAGGTTGCAGGTTGAGAGTGGTGGTAATGCGATGAGCGAAGCTCCGCTTTCTTGCTCACGCCTGAAATAGTAAATTTGTATTTAATAACCCGCAACGCCGGGTTAACGCTTTGTTTGAAGCAATGGCTTGTCAGCGACCTGTGATCATCACCCGTTCCTCAGGAATTATTGCCAATCTGATTGATGCAGGTATTGTTACTGGTGTGAATCCTGGTGATATTGTTGGATTAAAGCAGGCGATCGCCAAGCTCTTAAATGAGCCTCAAAAGGCTTTTGAACAGGCTCAGCAAGGTTATGAAGTAGTACTCAATCAATTTAATCATCATAAGTATACTCAAGCTTTGGTTACAAAACTCACTTCTACATTTGGGAATATCAATCATCCCAAATTGCTCTCTCATACTAGAACAAACCCTTATGTCTAGTCCAAGAATACAGAAGGCTAGAATGCTTATAAAATCAGCTTTTTTGTCATTATTAACTGTCTAGTTATTTCTGCCGCGTTGTACAAGTCTGAATTTCGTTTTATGTCAGGCTTTGATAATTATTTAATATTAGGATATCATTATGTCACCAAACATCTCTTCCTCTGTCGGTGAAGCATCACGGGTATTACTGGTGTCGATGCGGAATCTAAAATTTCATGTTTCTCGTTCTGGCTCCTATGAATTTGAGGATATTATCTGTAATTGTGATACGGTTGATTTAGTTACACCACACTTCAATCCTACTCTTTTTAAGGTAACTAATACCTTAGCTAACTCAGCAGCCAAGCTTTTAAAAAATGGCAAACTGGTAAATTCGTTAGTTAACTATAAATTTAAAGTCGAGAAAGAATACGATTTATTCTTTATTTTTTGCCAGTCAATTGAAGACATTCTGATTTTAAATTCTATACAAGGTTGGCGATAAAAGTGCTGCTACGCTGTTTGTTGGCTAGATGAAATTTGGGCTAAAGATGTTGATAATTGGCTAGTTCAACTACAGCTTCTCAAAGATTTTGATTATATTTTCATGAACTTTAGTTCTAGTCTTCGTCAAGTTGCGGATATTATCCAGCGCCCTTGTTACTCAATTCCTTATGGCGTTGACGCTATAAAGTTCTGGCCTTATCCAAATAACTTTTACCGCTGTATTGATGTTTTAAATATTGGACGGCGTTCAAAAGTCACCCATGATGCTTTACAAGAACTCGTAGAACGAGAAAAACTTTTTTACATATACGATACGATGAAAGATTTGTATATGCTATATTATCGTTACCATCGGAATCTATATACAAATTTTGTGAAGAGAAGCCGCTATATGATAGTCAATAAAGCAAAGTTTGATTTCACTGGTAAAAACAACCTTCAAGAGGAGGTTGGACCACGATTCTTTGAAGGAGCAGCGGGTGGAACAATGATGTTAGGTGTTCCTCCAAAATGTGAGGATTTTACTAAAAATTTTGACTGGTTTGATGCTGTGATTCAGATTCCATTCGATGGCTCGAATATAGCTGATATAATAGCAGAGTTAGATACACAGCCTGAGCGCCAAGAGAGAATACGGAAAAATAATACTGTTAACTCACTCCTCAAGCATGACTGGGTATACCGTTGGGAAGCTATTTTGACAACGGTAGGACTTGATAGCACTCCACAAATGATAGAACGCAAAGCGCGTTTAAGGGACTTAGCAAAGATAGTCAATACATTAGCAATCAGCCATCCAGATCTCCCACCATACCGCTTTTCAGTTAGTGGGGGGAATTGACCAATATTTTCAACCCGCACGCTTGCAGCTATGGGGATGTAGCGACAAGCGTTTTATCAACCTTGGTAAAAAAGGCGGTTTGATTTATCAATCATGAATTGAGAATAAGCCCAATACAGTCCACTTAACGGTCACTATCACCCCGTTAAGATGCAGAATTTACGGGTACACAAAAAAGCCCACCAAGTATCTACCACAATATGCCAACTTAGAGCATATTGACATCATGCTTCTATGGCTTTTGCTTGTAGGTTAAATCACTAGTTATTTTTGAGCAATTTTAAGTCACTGGAGTTTAGACTAGTTCGCCGTGCTCACTCCCATAAGAGTTCAAATGTACTAAAAAAGGAAACGCAATTACAGGTATAAAAAAGAGGAGTCGAGTCGGTTGTTGATGCAGTCATCCATCAAAGGTTCAGGGAAAGCATGACTGTGTTGACGAATTGCGTTGGCGTAGCCCACCGCAGGTATCGCAATGCTCAAACCTTTGAAAGATCGTAGCCGCTCACGCTAGAAATTGCGGTTTATATGAATTGACCAACAAAGTCAAAGGATTGGCGGAATCCACAATTTGTGCCTTCAAAGAGTAGTCTGTGCCTACCATCCACTGTTGAGGTTGATTAGAGGGGCGATCGTCAGCACAAGCGTTGAAACTCCAGTCATCCCTAATCAATCGGAGTGAAGGCTGAGCAACCGGAGATTGTCGGATAGCCCCCTAGTTGCACGAGGGGGGCTAGCGCCCGCCCTCAGGACTCCCCCCGTTGCCAGTTGCTGACCGCCCGCGACAAGAGTGACTGGTATGGCTACAAGTTTTTAAAGCGGGCAGTCACCGCTGCCCTGCAACTGGCTCAAAAAAAGCCACTAAAGGGATGTGCTAACCGACAAGATGTCTGTGTTCGGGACTTGAGAGTAGTTGGCGATACGGTAACTAGAAAAACCGGACAAGTGTACTAGTATAAAAAGAAAAGGAGGCTGTATTTGAGACAAACCCCCAGTAACGGAAGATGAGAGAAGTGCTAACAACTCTCATGACCGTTATGGAACCAATTGCACGACTCAAAGCATTTCGTCAAGCTGCATATGAAAATTTGTGTCGCTCCCATGATGCAACATTTGAGCTATATGTTTGTGGACTGCACCGCCAGAGTATTCTGGTCGTGGAAGACCTCGTCTTCATGGCAACAAATTTAAGCTCAACGAACCGGAAACTTGGATTGAGCCAGTTCAAACAATTAACATTAATGACCCAAAATTAGGTTTACTCCGAATTCAACTGTGGCACGATTTACACTTTCGAGGCGCTGCTTTGCACCCAATGTCAATAGTTTTGGTTGAGCGTCTCAATGAAGATGGTTCATTACGGGTAATTAAACCTATGTGGCTGGCATGGGTGGGAGATGCGATGCCTTGCTTAGACGAAGTATGTATGCTCTACTTACGACGTTTTGCTGTTGATCACTGGTATAGATTCCTTAAGCAACGCTTGCATTGGACTGCTCCTAAATTTGCTACACCAAAACAGTGCGAGCGCTGGAGTGATTTAATGCCAATGATCACCTGGGAACTATGGTTAGCTCGTGATATTGTTTGTGATAACCCTCTGCCGTGGCAAAAATCCATCGATAAATTGACGCCTGGAAGGGTTGCCCAGTCTATGGGAGGAATTTTAGCCGTGATTGACACACCAGCCAATCCTCCAAAACCCCGTGGAAAATCACCTGGTTGGAAAACCGGGAAGCCACGTAAGCGTAGAATTCGCTATCCTATTGTTAAAAAGCGTACCTCTAGACCTCGTAAGCCGGCTTCTAAATCTGCTTAGTTTAAGGATTGTTCTAATTTTAGAGTGTACACTTTTTTAACCCAGCATCGCTGGGTCATTTTCCGTGTCATAGTCTAAAGTCCAGTCTTATAGGACTTACGCAAATTAATGAAAAAACGAACCGCACTCGTACGCATTAGACGCGCAGCGGTGAGACAGCGAGCAGTTCTGAGGAGGGTTTCCCTCCGGGAGAAACTGCGGTGCTGCAGGAGGGTTTCCCGACCTAGGCGACTGCGTAAGCGCAAAGCGCAGGCTCCGCCAACGCGTAGCGTCTCCGTTCGCGTAGCGTGTCCGAAGGACATAGGAGATACCCGAAGGGCGTGCCGTAGGCTAGGACACGTAAGCGCAAAGCGTGCCGCTAGGCATACGCGCAGCGTGCGCTGTCTTCGCATAGCGATAAGAGTTTCAGAGAGTTCTTGCGTAAGTCCTGTCTTAATAACTTTTCATATCCGGTGCTTAGGAACTGGTAGTCGCACAATCAAAAAGCCACAATAGAAGATACAGGCTGTATACAATAAAGCCTTGCCTTGAATAAGGAGTGTGTCATCAGTGGTATTACAAGTACAAAAAAGCACCTACGAAGCGAAAACCCAAGAAATCGCTAAAGAACTCCTAGCGGCGACACAGGAGAATCGTTCGTTCTTTGGTGCGTTGCGGGATCAGATGCGCTGGGATGATAAGTTATTGGCTTGGGCGATGAGTAATCCTGGGCTGCGGGTGCAACTATTTCGCTTTATTGATACTCTTCCTGCTTTACGTAGTAAACCAGAAATTGCAGCCCATTTACAAGAGTATTTGGGCGATGAGTCTGTAGAACTACCGTCAGCCCTTAAGGGGATGCTCAACTTTGCTAACCCTGATTCTATGCCAGGGCAAGTTGCTGCGACAACTGTTTCTACAGGTGTAGAAACATTAGCTCATAAATATATTTCCGGGGAAAATATTAAACAAGTCATCAAGACGGTTGAGCGACTACGCAAAGAAAAAATGGCTTTCACCATCGATTTACTTGGTGAGGCGGTGATTACTGAAGCAGAGGCGCAGTCTTACTTGGAACGCTATCTAGATTTGATGCAACAATTGGTGGAAGCATCCAAGAGTTGGACAACCGTTCCCTTGATTGATGAAGCAGACGGACAGCCACTCCCAAAAGTCCAAGTTTCAGTGAAATTAACGGCGTTTTACTCCCAATTTGACCCGTTGGATGCTACAGGTAGTGAGGAACGGGTAAGTTCGCGCATTCGCACCCTGTTGCGTCGTTCTAAAGAACTAGGTGCTGCTGTTCATTTTGACATGGAACAGTATGCTTACAAAGATCTGACTTTCAGCATCCTGAAAAAACTTTTGCTAGAAGAAGAGTTTCGCACTCGCACAGATATTGGTATGACAATCCAAGCATATCTGCGCGACAGCGAGGAAGATGCAAAAGATTTGATAGCTTGGGCGAAACAGCGCGGTTATCCGATTACAATTCGTTTGGTGAAAGGTGCCTACTGGGATCAGGAAACTATTAAAGCACAGCAGAAACATTGGCAACAGCCAGTTTACAACGATAAAGCAGCAACGGATGCGAATTTTGAGACGATCACTCAGTTATTGCTGGAAAATCATCAATATGTGTATGCTGCTATTGGTAGCCATAATGTGCGATCGCAAGCTCATGCCATAGCAATAGCCCAAAGCTTAAATGTCCCCCGCCGTTGCTTTGAAATGCAAGTTCTCTACGGCATGGGCGATAAACTAGCAAAAGCCTTAGTTGATAGAGGTTATCGCGTCCGAGTTTACTCTCCTTACGGCGAATTGCTTCCAGGGATGGCGTATCTGATTCGTCGCTTGCTGGAAAATACTGCTAATAGTTCCTTCTTGCGGCAAAATATGGAGAATCGCCCAGTTGAAGAATTATTAGCACCTCCAGTTCCAGCTTCCCCCTCGCTTGCGGCGAAGACTGAGTTCTGTTTCTCCGGCGCTGCTGATAGAGATTATGCTGAAGAGGAGGAAAGAAAAGAAGCGGCTCAAGCTTTCCAAACTGTCCGTCAGCAATTAGGAAAAACCTATCTCCCTCTCATCAACGGCGAATACGTCCAAACCCAACAAATTATAGATTCTGTTAACCCCTCGAATTTTAGCGAGGTGGTTGGTAAAATCGGACTGATGAGCGTCGAACAAGCCGAACAGGCGATGCAAGCCGCGAAAGCTGCGTTTCCGCTTTGGCGCAAAACACCTGTAAAACAACGCGCTGCGATATTACGGAAAGCTGCTGATTTGATGGAACAACGCCGCGCCGAACTTTCCGCTTGGATAGTTTTGGAAGTTGGGAAACCAGTACGGGAAGCGGATGGTGAGGTTTCCGAAGCGATAGATTTCTGTCGCTACTACGCTGACGAAATGGAACGGTTAGATGAGGGTTACAATTACGACGTTGCTGGGGAGACGAACCGATATATCTACCAGCCTCGCGGAATTGCCGTGGTGATTTCTCCTTGGAATTTCCCGTTGGCGATCGCCACAGGAATGACGGTTGCAGCTTTGGTTACTGGCAATTGTACTTTACTGAAACCAGCAGAAACATCTTCTGTGATTACGGCAAAGCTAACGGAAATCTTAGTAGAAGCCGGGATACCTAAAGGTGTCTTTCAATACGTTCCTGGTAAGGGTTCCCAAGTTGGTGCTTACCTGGTGAATCATCCTGATACTCATGTCATTGCTTTTACTGGTTCGCAGGAAGTTGGCTGTCGAATTTACGCAGAAGCGGCAATTGTTAAACCCGGTCAAAAGCACATGAAACGGGTCATTGCTGAGATGGGTGGCAAAAATGCTATCATCGTGGATGAAAGTGCTGATTTAGACCAAGCAGTTGTTGGTGTTGTGCAGTCGGCGTTTGGTTACAGCGGACAAAAATGTTCTGCTTGTTCACGGGTGGTGGTGCTGGAACCAGTTTATGATACATTCGTGCAGCGGTTTGTGGAAGCAACAAAATCGCTAAACATTGGGGAGACGGAGTTACCCAGCACCCAAGTTGGACCGGTGATTGATGCTAATGCACACAGCCGCATCCGCGAGTATATCGACAAAGGTAAGGCAGAAGCAAAAGTGGCTTTGGAAATGCCAGCACCAGATAACGGGTATTTTATCGGTCCTGTGATCTTTAAAGATGTATCGCCAAACGCAGTAATTGCCCAAGAAGAAATTTTTGGTCCGGTTGTGGCGGTGATTAGGGTAAAGGACTTTAAGGAAGGGCTGGAAGTTGCAAATGGTACCAACTACGCCTTAACTGGCGGACTTTATTCCAGAACTCCTTCGCACATTGAGCAGGCGCAGGAAGAGTTTGAAGTCGGGAACTTATACATTAACCGCAACATCACGGGTGCTATTGTGGCACGACAACCGTTTGGTGGTTTCAAGCTTTCTGGAGTTGGTTCTAAGGCTGGGGGACCAGATTACTTGCTACAATTCCTGGAACCGCGTACGGTGACAGAGAATATTCAGCGTCAAGGTTTTGCGCCGATTGAGGGAGCAGATTAAACAATTCACTAGATGCAGAGCATCTCAGACACTAGTTCCCAGGCTAAGCCTGGGAACTAGTTTATCAGGCTCTGCCTCACTTCAAAAATCTAACCGCAAAGACTCACAGAGCACACAGAGAGTTTGATGAGTGATCTTATTGTTAAAGTTGCTGATTGGGGTAAGGAATTTGCTGCGATTCAAGCAATTAGAAAGTCTGTTTTTCAGGAAGAACAAGGGGTAGATTCAGCTATAGATTTTGATGGTAAGGATGGAACTTCTAACCACTTGATTGCTTCTTTAAATGGAGAGTATGTGGGAACTGCCAGGATTAGATATTTGGATGAGACAACAGCGAAGATTGAAAGGCTTGCGGTTTTGCCAATAGCAAGAGGCTATGGTGTCGGCAAGAAAATTATGCAAAAGGCTTTGGAAGTTATAGATAGTAAAAATATTTTAGAAGTGCTAATTCATGCTCAAGAGTATATTAAGGGTTTGCATCAACAGTTGGGGTTTGAGCAAGAGGGAGAGATTTTTGAAGAGGCCGGCATTCGCCATGTGAAAATGAGGAGGAAATTAAAGTAGGTATAGAATCAACCTCTTGCCTAGTGAAAATTATGAAAATTGAACCACAGATGGACACAGATAATTAACTAGTGTTAATCTGTGTCCATCTGTGGTTTTAAATATTTTTAAATCATACTTTTGCTAGAGGTTGAATGCGTGGACTTGTAGTAAGGCTTAAGCCCAAATGCGAATCGATTCGCGATTAGTACTGTTCCGTTACATAAATCCTACTCAGAATTAGTCAAAGCTTATCAAAGCTATACAACAAAGTCTGAGTTTCGTTTACTTCCTGCTTCATTCTGGCAACGTCGGCGTTAACCAGTCCACAGGCGCGAGCACTGTCTAACTGACAGCTATTAAAAAATTGCTTTCGAGGGGCTACTAACGATCCTCTGTCTGTGGAGCTTGCACTTCGCCTGTGGCACGTTTATCAAACGCCAGTCGTTTGCTGGAAGGGTTATCCTCTGACGGCACGGTTGTTAACCGTTAATATTTTGCCTATCCTAGCATCTTTTAGCTATACCTACTCAAAATTGACTATCTTTGATGAGGCTTGAATAGCTTTTAGGTTACAGTTCCATACCCTAATCATGAGCAATCACAAATATAAGCGAAAGAGATATAAAAATTTACTCATACTTGGCATCATTTGGTTATTGGGGGCGGTGTGCGATCGCATTTGGTTTGCCTTAGATCACTCCATCCCCGCCTGGGATCAAGCAGATTATTTAACTGGTACTCTAAACTATTGGCGATCGCTACAGAATCCCCAGTGGTGGAATCAAGAGTGGTGGCAAGGCTTTTGGCTGCTTTCTTCCAAAATACCACCCTTAACATACATAGTTACGGCAATTGTTCAGAATATCTTTGGAATTGGACCAGATCAAGCCACTCTGGTGATGCTGTTGTTCAGTGCAATTTTACTGAGTTCAGTCTATGGCTTAGGGAGTGTACTGTTTAGCGAGTCTGTTGGTTTATGGGCTGCTGCACTCTGCCAAGTTTTGCCTGCTCTTTATCGGCTTCGTTTAGAATTTCTGCTGGATTATCCCCTGACAGCTGTTGTTACCTTGAGTTTCTTTTGCCTCACTGTTTGGCGGAATCTTGGAACCGCAGAGGCGCAGAGGACGCCGAGGAAGAGAGGAGAAGTCTCCCCATCTCTTCTCTGGGCTGTAGCCTTCGGTTTAACTTTGGGGCTGGCGTTGCTGTTGAAGCAGACGGCGTTGTTTTTTCTGTTGACGCCGATACTCTGGGTTGGGATCAGGGCTGCACTTGATCGGCGTTGGGGACGGTTTGTGCAACTCCTGGGCGGTTTGTGTTTATCAGTGTTGGTTTTTGGTTCTTGGTACCGTACGAATTGGTTGCTGATCCTAACTTCTGGTAAGCGGGCGACAATTGATTCTGCTATTGCTGAAGGTGAAGCACCACTGAACACTTTGCAAGCTTGGACTTATTACTGGAAGCAACTACCGCATCAAGTCTCTGTTCTTTTGCTGCTGGTGCCTATATTTACGTTACTACTTTACTGGGGTCGCTCAGGACTGCAAAATCAGGACAAGGGGACGAGGGAACTCAAAAGTCAAAAGTCAAAAGTCAAAAGTCAAAAATTCCAATTCTCCACTCTTGACTCACTCAAATGGTTAGCAGTCTTCTTTATAGGTGCTTATCTGCTGTCATCTTTGAACATGAACAAAGATGATCGCTATGTGTTGCCCTATTTACCTGTTGTATCAATATTTTTGGCGTATGGCTTGACGCGTTTCTCTAGTCTGTGGGGACAGCGTATTCGCTGGGGTACTTTTGGTTTGGCAGCAATACTGATGTTGTTGAACTTATTTCCAGTGGGAGGTGTTGTTGGTGGTTGGGTGACACAAGCTTTGAGTCCTAATGCCCAGTTTTATCCTTATATGAAACAGGAGTTACCCCATCAGCAGGTGATTGCCCAAATTATCCAAACACAACCGTATTTACGTTCAACTCTGGGAGTTTTGCCATCAACGGCAGAAATTAACCAACACAATTTGAATTACTACGGGGCGCTACAAAACTTTCAAGTTTACGGGCGTCAGGTGGGAATCAGGAAAAAGTATGTCGATCAGGATGGGCGATCGCTTGAGTGGTTCCTCACAAAAACAGGAGAACAAGGACCAGTCAAAGAATCTCAAGCTTTTATGGTAAACACTGTGGAGCAAGGTGGTAATTTCCAACTCAACAAGTCTTGGAATTTACCTGATCGCAGTGTTCTCAAACTTTATCATCAAAAAACACCAACCGTTGAGGTAAAAAACACCTCTGAACAAAAACCACAAGCCACAATTGCCTTGTCGCAAGTTACAGTCCCAGAAAAAGCCCCGCCAGGATTACCATTACCCGTAACTTACGAATGGTCTGGTTCCTGGGATGAACTACAACACGGGTTAGTGCTGCTGACTTGGCATAATACTAGCCAACCATCACTGATGAAAAACCTAACCCCCCAACCCCCTTCCCTGCAAGGGGAGAGGTTAAAATCCCTATGGATACATGACCACGCGATCGCAATGGGAAATTTACATCCTGGTGCAAAAAAACCTGAAGGCACATTTCAGGTGATTGAAAAGATGGCGATGCTACCTCCTGCTGACATAGCACCAGGAACCTACACCCTAGAAGCAATGTATCTCAACAGACTGTCAGGAGAAAGTTATCCTATCCCAGTCCCAAAAGCAACACTGCGAATCGATCCTCAAGCACCTGCCACACAAGCACCAGAACTAGATTTAGTCAGTCAGTTAGAGACTTTAGGCGCTCAATTAACCAAAGGAACTGAAGCAGTCAGTCAAGTCTTTGAGGAAATAGGACGTATCAATCAATACGACCCTATTCAGGATTATTTGGTACAGGCGCGGTTGACTCTGGAATATCGATTGCAGCATATGAGCTCAAACCGGGATTGGGCATATGCTTTAGCTTTAGCAAATGTGTTACAGCGACGGGTGGATGGTGCGATCGCAGCTTTAAAACAAGTTATTGAGTTAGATCGAGAAAATCCCTACCCATATGCTTACCTGGCATTTGTCCAACTCTACAACTGGCAGCCAGCAGCAGCCCAAAAGTCTCTAGAACCGAGTTTAGCCAAAAATCCCAATTTACCTGAATTTAGAGGTCTTTCAGGGGTTGCTGCCCTGATGCAAGGCAATTTAGTTAAAGCATGGAAAGACTTGTCAATATTGAGGAAGTAGCAGCCAACCGCTTCGCTGAATTCAAAATTATAAATTCAAAATTCAAAATAAAGAACCCCATACTCTATCGGGTATTGGGGAATTAAAAATTATTTTTTATTGACATAGGTGCCCGTAGGGCATACTTTGAATTTTGATAGCCTAAGCGCAAAGCGTGCCATGGATCTGTGTGACATATGCCAGCGCAGTTTGATATTAATTAGTTTCTACAACCGCAACTGCTGACATCCCAGGAGTAATTCGAGATTCATAACCTTGAATACTCTCAGGTTCAAACACAATTTTCACCGGAATTCGTTGCACGTCTTGAGTCAGCGTGGAATTAGCCGTGGGATTCTCTTCTGGGAGAACGGCAACTTTGCCAAAAGAAGTGGGGGACATACTATCCACTTTGCCGCGAAACTTCCGATTAGGGAAAGCAGCGATTTTAACCGTCACGTTTTGCCCAGGCTGGATTTTTTCTAATTGGGTTTCTTTAAAGTTGGCAATAATCCAAGGATTTGGCTGCACTACCGTAATCAGAGTTTGTCCTGGTTGTACTTGCTGCCCTACAGAAACGTTTTTGTTACCAACTTTTCCAGGGACTAGCGCCGTAACATTGGTGTAAGATAGCTGGAGTTCAGCTTTTTTGGCATCCGCCTGCTTTTGGGCGACTGTAGCCAACGCTGTTTTGTACTTTTGCTGATTTATCTCTCTTTGCTGATTAATGGTTCGTGCCTGTAGTATTTTATTTCTGTTAGCAGCCTGTGTTGCTTGGGTATTCTTGTTTACTGAAGTTGGCTTCGATTCAGGAACATTAATAGTGATGGCATCTTTGATATTTTCCGCTGCCAATGCTGCTTGCTGCTTGGCTAATTCTAGAGATGCTTTTGCCTGTGTCAGAGAGACTTGGTAGTCGCCCTTGTCAAGCTTCACCAATACATCCTTTGGAGACACTACCTGGTTATCATTAACTGCTACTTCGGTGACTATTCCGCCTACGCGCGAAGTGACTTTGTAAATATTTGCCGTGACATAAGCGTTATCCGTTTGCTGAAACTTCATGGCATACTGCTGGTTATACTGCCACGTTCGGTATGCGTACGTTCCGGAGGCGATCGCTCCTGCGCCTAGCAATACTCCCAATACCACTTTGGGTAAGAGATGGCGCTTAGACGGTGGTACAGGTTTTTTGATATCACTGTTAGAGTCTCTGGGAGCAAGATCTGTCACCTTTTGCTCTAAAACTGTTTTTTGTTCCTCTAATCCGGAAAGGTTGTGGTTGTGTTGTGAAGAATCTATGTGTTCCATTAGCGACCTTTCTTACAAATTATAAATACTGGGACTTCACGCACCGTAGTGATACATCTATATTTTTAGTCTTTTTGATTGATGCTTTTCCTGTATAAACTGTTCCCTCCACACTCCATACAGCTTATATTCTGTAGGTTAACCTGAAAATTTTGGTATTTTTCAGAACTCATAGATAAGGTTTTTAGCCATTGAAGCCGAAATTATGAAAGCAGCGATACGCCAAGGGCGTCTGCACTCCTTGCCATCGCCCAAGTTGACCTTTGAGGCGTTTGAGAAAAATTCTGGTTTTGAGGAGACAACCTGCCAAGGGCATATTTTTAAGTATTTTTATTTAGCCGAACTCTCGAATACACAACTCCAGTATCTGCAATCTCCATATTCTAATGCCAATATATAGGTGTCGAGTTGTAACTTTTGTTTTAATATAATGATTATAATAATCACTGATAAGTAGAAAAATTTCAAAAAAAGAATCTCAAAGTTCTCTTCCCGGCTAACTTGTGAAAGCATTTTAATTTCTCTATAGGATAAAAATAAGTATTTTTAACTTGTTTGTGTGATCTTTTTCCCAAAATCTCATAAACTAGAAATCATCATTAAAATATAAGAAGCTTTAAAAGCTGTATGATAATGATAATCAAAAAGAGGCTAGGGCATGGTAGCTGACGTAATAACAGATTCAGTTCCCGTTACTGTTTTAACAGGTTATTTGGGAGCAGGTAAAACGACACTTCTAAATCACATCCTGACTTATGAACATGGCAAGAAAGTCGCTGTGATTGTCAACGAGTTTGGAGAAGTGGGTATCGATAATCAATTAGTGATCGATACGGATGAAGAAATCTTTGAGATGAACAACGGCTGCATCTGTTGTACTGTGCGCGGCGACTTGATTCGCATCATCGGTAACTTGATGAAACGGCGTAATAAATTTGACCACTTGGTCATAGAAACCACTGGTCTAGCTGACCCCGCGCCAGTGATTCAGACGTTCTTTGTTGATGAAGATATGCGGGAAAAGCTAGAGTTAGATGCTGTGGTGACCGTGGTGGATGCTAAGCATATATGGCAGCACTGGGACGCTGATGAAGCGCAAGAACAGATTGCCTTTGCCGATGTGATTCTCCTAAATAAAACCGATTTAGTGCCAGAAGAACAGCTCAATGAGCTAGAAAAGCGGATTCGGGGGATGAATGCAATGGCTAAAATTTACCGCACCCGCAATTCTGAGGTATCGATGGATGCCCTGTTGGGTGTCAAAGCTTTTGACCTCAACCGTGCCTTGGAAATTGACCCAGAATTCTTGGGAGAAGATGCTCACCAACATGATGAAACGGTGTATTCTGTGGCTTTGGTAGCAGAAGGCGCACTCGATGGCGACAAGTTAAACGATTGGTTGGCAGAGTTACTGCAAACCCAAGGACCAGATATCTTCCGCATGAAGGGTATTTTGAGTATTGCTGGGGAAGATAACCGCTTTGTGTTCCAAGGGGTACATATGTTGTTTGAAGGTAAACCAGAACGCCCGTGGAAAGATGGCGAAACCCGCAAAAACGAACTGGTTTTCATCGGTCGTAACCTGGATGAAGCCCAACTCAGACAAGATTTTCTTGCTTGCTTGTCATAAACAAACAGATGGGGAAAATGAGGGAGTAAGAAAACAATTATTCCCCTCCTCATCCCCCTCATCCCCCTCATTTCCCTGATCTTCCCTACACAACCATGAACCCCTCAACCCTCAACTCTCAGGAATTTGAAGAGCAATATTCGGGGACGCTTTGCGATTATGTGACTGCGATCGCCTGGTCCCCACAAGGTACAACTCTAACAGCAACTTCTGCTGCTGGTGAAGTTGTGCTGTGGCGAGATGGTGACTTAGCAACTTTACAGACTGGAAAAGGTGAATCAGTAGACTGTGTTGCTTTTTCTAAAGATGGGCAATTTTTAGCCGTTGGGGGACAGGATGGAAGGGTAAAAATTTGGCGAGAAAGTGAATTAATCGCCACTTTGGAAAATGCCCCCGCCTGGGTTGATAAGCTGGCGTGGAGTCCCACCAGTCATTTACTCGCTTTTAGTTTAGGGCGTTACGTGCAAGTGTGGGACGCCGATACTCGCGAGGTTGTCGTTACCCTGAATTTTGATAACTCTTCGGTACTAGGTATTGATTGGCGTTGTGATGGAGAGTACCTTGCTATTGGTGGATATCAGGGAGTCAAGGTATGGAATTGCCAAAATTGGGATGATGACCCATACATCCTGGATATACCTTCTGTCAGTTTAGCTATAGGTTGGTCACCAGACGGGAAATATCTTGCCTCTGGTAATATGGATCGCACCATTACTGTTGTAGAATCACATTTATTATTCTCTGGTGGCGGAAGCGAATCTTGGGTGATGCGAGGTTTTCCTGGCAAAATTCGCGAAGTTGCATGGTCAGAACTCACGACTCAACAAGGCGCACCTCTGCTTGCGTGTTCCAGTGTGGACGGTATTGTGGTATGGGAGAAGCAGGCTGATGACTCGTTAGGTTGGGAAGCAAGAGTATTAACGAATCATGTTGATGTGATTGGGGCGATCGCCTTTGCACCTAAAAGCTTGCTTCTTGCTTCCGCTGCCGCTGATGGCTGGATTTGTTTATGGAAAAAAGCAAAGCAAGTCTCCCAAATTCTCACAGGTGCTTCATCCGGCTTTTCAAGACTCGCATGGCATCCTGAAGGTAAGCAGCTTGCCGCAGGTGGTGAAAATGGGGAATTGTTCGTTTGGTCAAAAACGACGCGGGGTCAAGGTTTTGGGCGCAACTGATTTCTTGTTTCCAGTATCGACTGGGAATGGGAGCAAGATTGTAGGCTGGGCATTGCCCCTAAAAGCTTATGTGATGCACATTTGATATCAGGATCGGGAAAATACGCATCATAAAACTTGTATGTAGTAAGGACTTCAGTCCTTGTTTCCATGGAAAAGGACTAAAGTCCTCACTACAAACTTACTAAGGTTATTTAATCGGACATGATATGAGACATTAGTGAGGAATGTGCACCCGAAAGAAAACTGCTGTCATCAACTGGGTTTCTATTTTTAGAAGTTTAAAATATCTAATGATTCTTCTATTTCTAAATCTAAAATTTTTTCTCTGACATTTTTGTGTTCTTCTACCTTACCTTCTTTTCGATAAAACTCTGCTGCTTTTTGAAAATCATCAATAACCCCCTGCTTATCTCCTAAGTTATAACGAGCATAACCACGGTTGTAATAAGCATCTGCATCATTGGGATTGATTTTAAGAACCTGAGTATAGTCCTCAATCGCGCCCTGATAATCTCCGAGATCATAACGAGCATGAGCACGATTATAATAAGCATCGGCATCATTAGGATTCATCTTAAGAACTTGAGTATAATCCTCAATTGCTCCCTTGTGATCGCTTAAATCAAAACGAGAATTACCACGGTTTTTGTAACCAATAACATCATTAGGATTAATTTCAATTGACTGACTAAAAAGCTCAATTGCTCTGTTTGAATCTCCAAAGTTAGAACTATTTGGATTAATTTTGATAGCCTGATTATAATCCTCTATTGCTCCCTGATAATCGCCTACATGATAGCGAATATCAGCGCGGTTTCTATAAGCAACGGCATCATTGGAATTGATTCTAATTGCTTGAGTGTAATCTGCAATTGCTCCTTCGTAATCTCCTAGTTGATAACGAGCCAAACCAAGTTTGGTGTAAACTTTTCCGTAATAAGGATTAATTTCTATTACCTGAGTATAATCTGCAATTGCTTCCTCGTAATCTCCTAGGTGATAACGAGCTAAACCACGTTTGTAATAAGTATCAGCATCTTTAGAGTTAAGTTTTAAAGCTTGATTGTAGTGATTGATTGCAGCCTTGTATTGTTTTTTCTCGAAGCAATCATCACCCTGTTTAAGATAAAGCAGATTCATATCTCCATTATGGAAACGGAGATAGTCATTTTGCTCAGGAGAAAAGTTGGTTTTAGTAAACTGTTGCTTTGGTTGCTGATAGCTGATTTCCTGTTGGTGAGAAAAGTTGGTTTTGGTAAACTGTTGCTTTGGTTGCTGAGAAATAGGTTCCTGCTTAGGGTTATATTTATCAATAGGAGACTTTTGGTTATAAGAATTGAGATGCGTGAATGATTCTAACTGTTCTAGATAACAGCGCAAACCACCGCCATACAGTAATTGTTCTATCCCAAATGAAATTTTTCCAGTTTTCAGCTTAATCATTTGGGTAGGAAGAAAGCCAGCGAAGAAGAGGTGATATTCAGGTTGCGCTTCATTCACGTCCTCTTGAATCAAAATGCAAACCACAACAGCATTTTTTTGCACTTCTTCTGAATTAATTGACCATCTAACTTTATTAATACTGCCATGACGTGATTTTACTGCAATTCCAACTGATGGATCAAAAGTCAGCGTAAAATCAACTTTACCATCGCCAACGCCGAATCGTTTTTCATAATCTACTTCAGTCACAAAAGCAGCTAAACGTTCTTTGACAACTTCTTCACCTAATTTTCCTTTCAAATTATTGATAAAAACATCACGGACTGGTGAAGTGCGCTTATATTTCTCAGCCATCTGCCAGCAAAATTCCCGTAGTGCCTTTAACCTCTCTCCGGAGATCACCGTTAATTCGCTATATTGTCCTTCTGTTTCACAATGCAGCAAACAACCAGATGTTAACCTTTTAATGAAATCAGATTGTAGCGATCGCAGTAGGGTAATCCAGTCCATTTATAGTTCTGCGAATCTTTTTGTTTATTTTATTAAAATAGCAAATCAGCGAAAACCTGTCTAAGTTGTATTTAATTAACCTCATGCATAGAAGCCCACCCTCAATCCCCTCCGGGCAACCAGGGAGAGGGCTAATGATGTGGTGAGTGGGGGTGCAATGGTGTTTGGCAAGAGGTGTGGCGATTTTTGTTGAGGGGGACAGCGTGTTTGATGGTTGAAGTCCGATATTTGGGAAAAATAAATCAGCACGAATTAGTTACGCATCACCCAATCACTCAACAAGACAACCCACCAAGCTTTCCAACTCACTCTAATTCCCCCTCCTCGGTTGCGGGGAGGGGGTAGGGGGTGGGGTTCTACCTCACATCGTAACCAAACAAATTCACATCCACTTCTCCCAACTGCAAATCCCCCAAACCATACTCCGCCCAACGCCTCTCAACCATCGCCGCCACCTCTGGATCTGACTCCAAAGGCGCACCCCACTCATGTTCAGTTTCCGGAGGAATCTTTGTAGTTGCATCAATTCCCATCCTTCCCCCCAAACCAATCTTCTCGCTGGCAAAATCCAAACTGTCAAATGGCGTATTCGGCAAAATAAACACATCTCGCGTTGGATCAACTTTGGAACTAATCGCCCACACCACTTGACGCGGATCTCTAATATTGATGTCTTTATCCACCACAATCACAAACTTTGTGTAAGTGAACTGTGGCAAAGCACTCCAGAACGCAAGAGCTGCCCGTCGCGCTTGTCCGGGATATGCTTTATCTATAGATATAATCGCCGCTTTGTACGATAGCGCTTCCATCGGCAAGAAAAAGTCTACAATTTCCGAAACTTGTTGCCGCAAAATCGGCGTGTAGATACGGTTAAGCGCGATCGCCATCATTGCTTCTTCTTTCGGTGGACGCCCGCTAAATGTGGTTAAATAAATCGGGTCTTTGCGATGCGTCATGCAATGAAAGCGAATTAGGGGCGAATCTTCCACGCCGCCGTAATAACCCATATGATCACCAAACGGACCATCTGGCAATACTTCTCCTGGTGTAATTGTCCCTTCCAGGACAAATTCCGAATCTGCTGGAACTTGCAAATCTACCGTTTTACACTTTGCTAACTGGACGCCAGAACCGCCGTATAGCCCAGCGAACAGCCATTCTGACAAGTCTACAGGGATTGGCGTCGCAGCCGCCATGATAATCAGAGGATCTACACCGAGGGCGATCGCCACTTCTAATTTTTTCCCACGTTCTGCTGCCTTGCGTAAATGCCTTGCGCCACCCCGTACCGATAACCAGTGAACGGTCATCGTATTCTGAGATTGTAGTTGCAATCTATACACACCTACATTTGGTGTTCCAGTTTCACAATCCTTAGTGATCACTAATCCCAGCGTGATAATCTTGCCAGCATCATTGACATAAGGACGTATCAAAGGTAACTTGTTCAAATCCAATTCATTACCTTGAAGAACCACCTGCTGACAAGCGGGGAAAAAGTCGCGTCCTGGTTTTGCCTTCAGGACATCAAACAGCACCTTACCAAACTCTACCGCCTGAGAAATCTTCTTAGGTGGTTTTGGTTGTTGCAGCATTGCCAACTTTTTGCCCAATTCCTCTAACTCTAGAGGATGCTGCATATTCATTGCCCAGCATATCCGTTCCACTGTTCCCAGCAAGTTCACCGCCACTGGGAAGGATGCACCTTTGACGTTTTCAAATAGGAGTCCTGGACCACCTTTTTGCAGCATCCGGTTGGCAATCTCAGCAATTTCTAAATCTGGGTCAACTGGCGCTGAAATCCGCCGTAATTGTCCCTTTTCTTCCAGAATTTTGATGAATCCCCGCAAATCTCTTGCCATTGTTCCAATAAATTAATATTTAAGAAGTGTGAAGCGCTTTCTTATATTATTAGTCATGAGTCATGAGTCACTCGTTATGATACGTTTTTTCTCTAATCCCCTACTCACTTTAACTGCCACTTAATTAGGAAATTCATTTTCTTTAACTAATAATAAAAATAATTCTGGTATTCTCACCAAAATATGCATTTATTTTTACCAGTAAGGGCTTACCTGATTCAATATGACTAGAATATATGATACTTTCCTAGCAGGCGGTCTTGTCATGTGGCCCCTGTTGGGTTTATCGGTATTAACTTTAGCATGCATCTTGGAACGCAGTTGGTTCTGGTTGAAGCTAGTGATTCAAGAGAAACAGGTAGTCCGTGAGATTTTGACAGCGGCAAAGGTAGACTTAGAGAAAGCCGAAAAAATTGCAGAAACTGCCCATAATTTAGCCATTAGTCGCTTTTTAGTGGAACCTCTGAGGCTGAAAAATCCCACTCCCGAAACCTTTCATTTGGCAATCAAAGCCGCTTCTGATAAAGAATGCATGGCAATGCGTAAAGGCGATATGCTACTGGAAAGTGTGGTGGCGATCGCCCCTTTACTGGGTATCCTAGGTACGGCAAATGGTCTGTTCACTGTTTTCACTAATCTCAAAACTAACTCTGTGGGTATTACTGATTTCTCTACAGTAACCTCTGGTATCGTTGAGGCATTGATTAGTTCTATAACTGGAATAGCTGTAGCAATTTTTGCCTTTATATTCTTCCGAGTTTTTCTATGTTTACAATCACAGCAAATGAGCTTTTTTTCTCAAGTTGGTAACGAATTGGAACTCATTTACTTGCAATGTTGGCATCAACCTTCTACCCAACGAACCACCCAGACTAATAATGACCAGTGAACAGTTAACAGTTATTAGTGATGAGTGAACAAAACATAACTACTCTCTTCCCGCCCGTTCGCCGCTCTTGCGTTCCCGCAGGGTAAAATACCTAATATCACTAGTTCTAAATATCCATTAATCATACTTTTTCAAGAAATCTAATAGACCTCTTGCGGAATGTGAGTCCCATCTGTGTCCATCTGTGTCCATCTGTGGTTAATTATTCTTTTTTTTGGACTTTTGCAAGAAATTTAATGACTAATTCACAACTCACAACTGATAACTGACTGAAACAGGAGCAGTTCTCCAGGTAACAATAATTGCTCCTGTTCCATCTGCGGTAGGCGCAAAAGAAATGTATTCGGTGAAAGTACTCTTTTTCACTTTATAAAGTGGTCCTCCACCGTAAGTATTTATTTGAGATACTTGAAAACCTTGCGCTTCCAGCTTTGTCTTGGCAACCAAGGCTAATTCATCAGGAGTTTTGTCTATAGCGGTACCAAAGATATTCTCTACTCCAGGTTTTGAAAGAGAAAATTTATCTGGTTCTGCAAAATTTAAATCTGCGGTCAAGATAATTTCTCTTCCAAGACTGATAAAGGTAGTATCAAATGCTTCTTTATCGGAAATCGGGGCTAGCATCTCGGATGTTCGCAAATCAGGTTTGTCTATATATCCTGGTAACGAATCAACGTAAACTTCTTGAATATTCGTGCTTGTAGAAAAATCAGGAATAACACCAGAAGCAGTAGAATCTTTAGAAGGGCGAGCAAGAGATTTATTCTTTTGTTTTAAATAAGGTTTTGCCTTAGTTGTGGAAGTAGACAATTGTTTTTTATTCTTAGTTGTCTGCTCCTGAGAATTAGCTATGACAGCCAAGGGTAGCGAAGACGGGGAGAGTAAAGGAAACGATGCAGCCAGTTCTTCTCTATTCCCAGTGTCCTCTTCCGTGTATCCCTCTTTAAGCGCATTCTCTTGACTGTGTTCCCATGTTTCCATAACTTCAGGCGTAGGAAGCGGTGGTGATACTTCCTCAATCATAGATCCAGGCTCTGTTACCACAGAAGTATCCACAGGTGGTTTAGGAGCTACAAGCGTTTTATCTGCGCTGAAAAGTTCAGTACCTGTTGTTACTGGAAACACATTTGAGTCTTCTTCATTTTTTGCTGTTTCTTCATTTTTTGCCGTTGTGGACAGTTGTGTTTTTCCAGGAAACAATGAAGATATTGGTATTGCAAGTAATATGCCATGTAATGCCAATGAAAATAGCAGCATATATGGGGATACTTGCTGCAAGGCAATGAGTAAAGTCTTAGGAGAAAATGATTGGAGCATAAGGGTTTTGCGCTCTTTGAATTGCTCAATTAGCCTTCAAACTCATTCAAACAAAATTTAAAATAGCATCACTTTATTATTGTAAGAGTATAAAAGAATATCTTAATTTATGCAATATCTCAACATTTGCTATCAATAAAAAATCTACTTTTATTAGGTATTTAAGATAACATACAGGTAATAAATAGCTTTTATCTTTTGATATTTAGTCTAGATAATAAATATTTTAAATATACTTTCTTCTCCAAATAAAAAAAAAGGCTTAAAAAATATTTAATCTTAAATTGAGCTTTTCTTAATCTTTTATTAACTAGCGTCATAGTAGGGTATTTGCGTATTGTCGCTCAACAAAAATTTTTTCCTTAATAACGAGGCATATGAAATTTTCAACTACCGTTTTGAATCGTGTAGTTAGTGCTTCAGCGCTCACGGCTGTTGTTGCTTTTGGACCGATTTTTACAGCAAATTCCCAACAAGCACAAACTATCAATGGTGCAGGAGCAACCTTTCCGGCTCCGCTCTACGAACGTTATGCTCGCGAAGTAAAAAAGAAGTATCCAAACCTGGGAGTTAACTATCAAGCTGTTGGTAGCGGTGCAGCTATCCGTCAAGTCATTAGCGGAACTGTTGACTTTGGTGCTAGTGATGCTGCAATGAAAGATGAAGAAATGGCCAAAGTCAAGAATGGTGTCATCCTAGTACCGACCGCAGGTGGTGCTGTTTCTGTTGTTTATAATGTTCCTGGTGTAAAAGAGCTGAAATTGTCCCGCAAGACACTCCCAGGCATTTTCTCTGGTCAAATTACCAACTGGAACGACGCTCAAATTAAAGCTGATAATCCTGGTGTCAATCTACCAAATCAGCCGATTAAGGTTATTGTTCGAGCCGATAGTAGCGGTACAAGTTTTATTTTCTCCAACCACTTAACTAGCATTAGTCCTTATTTCAAGGGCAGAATTGGTGCTAGCACCACTCCGAACTGGACTATTCCAAATGCGCTTAAGGGGAAAGGAAACCCAGGCGTTGCTAATTTAGTAAATCGCACTCCTGGTGCTATTGGTTATGTTGAATATCAATATGCCCAGACAAACAAATTAAGCTCAGCACAGGTACAGAACAAGCAAGGACAATTTGTAGCTCCTTCTTTACAATCTGCAAATGAAGCATTGTCAAATGTAAGCTTTCCAGAAAACTATCGAGTTTTTGTTGGCGATCCAGCACAGGGTTATCCTATCGTTGGTCTCACTTGGCTATTGGTCTACAGAAATTATCCTAATGCTGCCAAAGGCACTGCTGTGAAGAACTTTGTGAATTGGGTGTTAACCGATGGTCAACAAATCAATGACGACCTCAACTACACTCGCATTCCAGCTCCTGTGGCTCAAAGGGTAATACAAACAGTTAATAGCGCTATCAAATAATCTGTCTCTGTCATCTGACACTTTTTGCTCTACCAGGGTGGGCAAGCAGTCCACCCTAATGTCATGAAAATAGTTTAATTTACTGATTTGTAATGGCTAATTCCTCTGAACCAGCTAATACCAATCAATCTAATTTGATTGATGAAAGTATAGATATAACAGCGACCAGTGGGAAAAATTTCTGGATAGACCGAGGATTTACATGGCTAGTTTACGTATTTGCTGGCGTGACGGTTGCTGTCCTGTTCTGGATGAGTTGGGTCATTTTCCAACAAGCTTTACCAGCTATTCAAAAGTTTGGAGTGGGGTTCTTATGGGGTCAAGAATGGAATACAAGTAATCTGGTTTTTGGTGCTTTGCCTTACATTTACGGAACCCTGGTTAGTAGTGCGATCGCCATGTTGTTTGCTGTACCAGTAGGGATAGCGATCGCTTTAATTACGAGTGAAAATTTTATCGCTCCTTCAGCACGAACGACCATAGCTTTTGTTGTAGAGCTGATTGCCGCTATTCCTAGCGTCATTATTGGTTTGTGGGGTGTTTATATCTTTATTCCGGCGCTGGTACCCCTACAAACTTGGCTATCCAGCACCTTTTCTTGGATAGCTCTGTTTAGTACACCAGGTCCTGCTGGATTCAATTTGTTGACTGCTGGTATAATTCTTGCGATTATGATTCTGCCTACGATGGCAGCAATTAGTCGTGAAGTTTTGTTAGTCGTTCCTAAGGAATTGCGAAGCGGGTCAATGGCTTTGGGTTCTACCCGTTGGGAAACCATTTTTCGGGTCATACTACCTGCTGCATTTTCTGGAATTATCGGTGCAGCCATGCTTGCTTTGGGACGAGCTTTGGGAGAAACAATGGCTGTGACTATGGTGATTGGTAACTCGGCTCAGATTAGTGCTTCACTACTCGATCCAGGTTACACAATTCCCTCTGTACTAGCCAATGAATTTGCTGAAGCTCAAGATCCGTTGCACCTTGGTGCTTTAACATATTTGGGTTTGATTTTGTTTGCTGTGACTTTAGTTGTAAATATTTGTGCTGTGGTGATTGTACAGTTTGTTGGTCGTAAGAGTAGATAAGAAGCTATTTCAATCCCTAATAGGGATTCATACGGTTGATATCGCACCACCGTATATAAAATATTACATTCATCGCTAGGATGTGTATTCACCTCAAATGAAAACAGCCATAATTGTAAACACGCTAAGGACACATACTTGTAGCCCAAACTACTGACAAGAATACCCTGTAAGGTATATTTCCAATGGAAGACGCTAAAGTTGCCAAGCCATTTGAATATGTAAAGGCGTAAGGGATATGACCAGTAATCGAGAGTCTGAAATAGATAAATCTGTGGCAGCAGAAATATATAGTCCTCTACCGCCTGTCAGGCTGATATTTAACAATGGAATGACTGTGATAGCATTCTTGCTCTCAGCTTTAGCCCTGATCCCTTTGCTGTCATTACTATGGGAAATCATCGGACGAGGTATTACAAGCCTCAAGCCGTCAATGTTTGTAACATCAGTCCTCTATGATGGATTTGGCAATGCAATTCTTGGTACCTTAGAAATGGTAGCAATTGCTGTGCTATTCAGTGTTCCCACTGGAGTCATGACAGGGATATTTCTATCAGAAATTGGTAGAGCAAATCGAATTGGTCGTGCTGTTCGCTTTGTCGCCTCTATCCTCACTGGAGTTCCTTCGATTGTAGTAGGTATTTTTGCATATGCTGTGATTGTATCAATCACTAAGCAATTTAGTGCGATCGCAGGTGGTTTTGCATTAGCGGTTCTCATGCTTCCTGTTGTCGTACTGACAACAGAAGAAGCCTTAAAACTTGTTCCCACCTCTGTACGTCTTGGATCTGCCGCTTTAGGAGGAACTCGTTTCCAGACCATTTTTCGCGTCGTTGTCACCGCAGCACTTCCTGCAATTACTACAGGGGTTTTGTTAGCCGTAGCGCGTGCTGCTGGTGAAACAGCACCATTGATTTTTACTGCTTTGTTTAGTCTAGATTGGTCAAGCGACTTAATTGGTCCAACAGCTTCGCTATCAGTATTAGTTTTTAACTTATACAACGACCCCTCACCAGAAAAAACAGCATTAGTCTGGACAGCTTCTCTCGTCTTAGTTGGGATCATTATGTTAATCAGTATTCTTTCTCGTGTCTTCACTAGAAAGAGAAACGTATAATCACAACATCAGCAACGTTGTGAAATTTTGTTGTAGTATATAGCACAGTATGAGTAAGTTAAACCCAGCCATCAAAGTCAGGAATCTCCGCTTCTACTATGGCACATCCAAAGCTTTGGAAGGCGTGTCAATGGATATCTACGAAAACCAAATTACCGCAATTATTGGTCCTAGTGGTTGTGGTAAATCAACTTTCATTAAATGCCTCAATCGCATTAGCGAATTAGAAGGATCAGTGAAGGTTGAAGGCAGCGTAGAATTTTATGGTCAGAATATCTATAACCCTCGTGTTAACTTAAATCGGCTACGCCGGCAAATAGGTATGGTGTTCCAAAAGCCAAACCTTTTTCCCATGAGCATTTACGATAATATTGTCTACGGTATAAAAATAGCTGGATGGCGTCCGAGAGCAGAGTTAGATGTAATTGTCGAATCGGCTCTCAAAGGTGCTGCTATTTGGAATGAAGTAAAAGATAAACTACAAAAATCAGCTTTAGGGCTTTCTGGCGGTCAACAACAAAGGCTGTGTATTGCCCGTGCTTTGGCAGTTAAACCAAAAGTTTTATTAATGGATGAGCCTTGTTCGGCTCTTGACCCCATTGCAACAATGAAAATTGAGGAGCTAATTAAAAGTTTACGCGACGAAGTGACAATTGCAATTGTGACCCATAATATGCAGGAAGCAGCTCGCGTTTCTGATTTCACCGCTTTCTTCAGCACCGATGAAAGTCGAATTGGTCAAATGGTGGAATTTGGGGAAACCACTCAAATCTTCAGCAACGCCCTAGATCCTCGTACCCGCGACTATACTTCCGGGCGTTTCGGATAAGGAGTTTAACCACGTAAAAAAATTGCTTAAATTCTCTTAAAGAGGCTAGAAAAAGAGGTGTCCTAACTTAATTAAGTTGATCACAGAATTTATGATTAAGTTTACCTTAAATAAAAGTTAACAAGCTTATCATCCAAGTATCATTTGTGTTGCCGCTTGATAAGCTAGCTCCTTACCCTCAAATATCTGCGATATTGATACTCTTGCAACTTTAAGTAATGTTTCAAAATTAAAGTGTGAAAATCCTTACCACCACAATATGGTGGTGCTTTCTTCTTGCCAATACATATAGCACAGCATAGAGAATGGCTGTTTTTTTAATTTCAGTAAATTTGAAGTAGTAAAATGACAGTATTATTGAGATTCACGAAAGAGTTCTGAAGTCAGAATGAGCTTTTTCGATATAGCAATTATTTATACTTTGTATCATTTAAATATACATATAACTGGCAGGCATAACTATAGCTTGGCTCTAATATCCATTTAAGGAAACTTTGTAATTATTAGTAGATAAAATAAGTTTATCCATAATAAATAATGTCATTTAATATAATTTTTTTTAAGTACATACTTTGAAAAAGTGTGTTTCTTAATAAAATCTTAATTAAGAGGCTCATGTACTTTTAACTTTTGTCTGCTGAAATTCTGGATATTGGTCGCAACTATTCTCAAATACCTTCCAAGATCTCAAATTCCTAACTCATCTATTTATCAGGTATATATCCTCCTAAAGCATGAGTTTTAATGCGACTCCTTCTATTTAAGTGTTTAGAGTGAGTGGCTTACGTGTGGAGTTTATGGAATTAGAAACTCCTTGCATTTGTCTATGCAGCAACATTGGTAATTTCTTCACCAGTTCCAACCAACCATTACTACTAAGAAATGTATGTCTAGCAATAATCACGTAATTTTCATTCACCCGGATGGTACGAGTCCATCCCACTACGCTGCAGCACGATTCATTAGTCAAGGTCCAGACGGTAGACTTAACTGGGATACGCTTTCCAATGCTGGTGTCTACCTAGGACACATGAAAGACCAGATCATTGGAACCTCCAACGGTGGTGCTGTGACTCACGCCAATGGCGTGAAGGTGTATGCCGAGTCCTACGGTTTGGACGAGAACGGTAACCCCGTGCAGTCGTTGTCTACCCTAAATAATCCTGACGTTCCGGCAGGTACCACCATTATGGAAGAAGCAGTTGCCTCTGGTAAGGTGACTGCTTTAATTAACTCTGGATTCATCGCTGAACCTGGAACCGGGGCGTTCGCGGCTCAGGTTGCTCCGGCAGAGACGAACCAACCATCGGCTCCTCGCAACAATTTCGCAGAAATCACCAAACAGGTGATTGAGTCTGGTATCAGCTTTATCATGGGTGGTGGCGAGTTACACATGCTACCCGTGGGAACCACCGGACGCCATGTCACCGCAGAACTTGATGCTCAATACAGTACGGGCGATCGCGCAATCCAAAACCGCCCACAAGAAAACCTGATTGAGCGAGCTCAGGAATTAGGTTATACAGTTGTTTACACTCGTGATGAATTAAATAACTTGCTTGATCCGAGCAAAACACCCGAACCTCCCCAGAAAGTTCTGGGTGTGTTTGCTGCGATCCATACCTTCAACGACCAGCCAGAAGAAGCGCTAGCCGCCAGCAACACCCCCCTCTACGTTCCAACTGCACCGACCGTTGCCGAGATGCTGGACGTTTCCCAGCAACTGATGGAGAAGCATCCCAATTTTGGCAATGGTTCCTTTACCGTTATGGAAGAGGAAGGCACTGACAACTTCGGTAACAACAACAATGCTGCTGGCGTGATTGAAGCTTTGCTGCGGGCAGATGCAGCGATTGGCATAGCACAAAACTTCATTGAGCGCAATCCCAACACCTTGCTGCTGACTGCTGCTGACAGTGATGCAGGTGGTCTCCAAACAACTGACCGACCGGCAAACCAACCCGTAGGAACTCTAAGCACCAATCCTCGATTTTCTGGGGATGCGTTGGAAGTGTTTAGAAACCCTCTGGATGGAGTCAACGGTAGCAACACACAGCCCTTCATTGCTCAACCAGACGCAGATGGTGATGTTTTCCCCTTTGGAGTTGGTTGGGTAGGCACTCCTGACTTTTATGGCTCCATCGTCACCAAAGCAGATGGTCTGAATGCAGACAAGTTGCCTGTAACGGCAGACAACACCGATATGTATCGGTTGATGTACGAGACACTGTTTGGTGTCGAGTTACCTGCTTTAGTTGCTCCACCAACTCAGGCTCCAGCAGCAACTCAGGATACGGGTAATGTCATCTTCATTCACCCCGATGGCACAAGCCCATCGCACTACGCCACAGCACGTCTTACCGACTTAGGACCCGACGGCAGGCTGAATTGGGACATGATGTCCAACGCTGGGGTCTACCTGGGACACATGGAAGACCAGTTGACCGGAACCTCCAATGCTGGTGCTGTCACGCACGCAACGGGTACTAAAGTATATGCTGGCTCTTATGGTTTTAATGAAGATGGCAGTCCGGTTGTGCCAGCTTCCGGTCAGGTCGGTATGACAATTATGGATGAGGCGATCGCAGCTGGTAAGGCAACTGCTGTGATCAACTCTGGCTACATTGCTGAACCAGGAACAGGTGCTTTCCTTGCCAAAGTAGAAAATCGCAACCAAGCTGCTGCAATCACAGAGCAGGTCATCCGGTCTGGGGTCAACTTTATTATGGGCGGCGGCGAATTGCATATGCTGCCGGAAGGAACAACCGGACGGTATGTGACACCAGAAATTGATGCCACTCAACAGGGAGAACTGGTTAGACCCCAGACTAACTTGATTGAGTTAGCGAAGGAACAGGGTTACGAGGTTGTTTATAATTTGGATGAACTTCAAGCTCTGCCTGACACTACAGAGAAGGTGTTGGGTGTTTTTGCTGCTGAAGACACTTACAACGACTATAACGAGAATGAGTTGGTAACAAGGGGTTTAGGCTTGTACGGTCAGCCAAACAATCCGAATCCGCCAACAGTCGCCGAAATGCTTCAAGAAACTATCAGGTTCGCCTCTCAAGATCCAGATGGTTTCTTTGTCGTTCTGGAAGAGGAAGGCACTGACAACTTCGCTAACAATAACAACGCAGTCGGTACTGTTGAGGCTGTTAGAAGGGCGGATGCGGCTATTGGTGTGGCAATGGACTACATCAATAACACAGACCCCAATACGTTACTTATTACTGCTGCCGACAGTGAAGCAGGTGGTTTGCAAATATCCCAGGCAATTCCCTACGGTCCAGCGTACCAAACCTTTGAACCCAAAGTACCTACGGTTGGTGTCAACCCAGCACCACCAGCCTCAACTTTGCAGAATCCGTTAGATGGCGTAAATGGCAATAATACACCTTGGGTTCCCTTTACCGCCGAAGATAGCATTGCAGGTCCGGTTGGTAACTTTGGCGTTGGCTGGGTCGGCACTCCTGACTTCCCAGGCAGCATTGTTTCTAAAACCTACGGTATGAATGCTGACCTACTTCCCAGCACTTTGGACAATACCGAAATCTATCGCATCATGTACAAGACCTTGTTTGGTAGCTACCCAGGTAGCGATACCAATTCAGCGTCTTTAGGCGATGATGATATGTTTGCTATAAATAACACCCAAACCATAATGGGTGATGGTCTATCGCCACTGAGTACAGTCAATTTCGCATAATCTATATTGTGGCTGGGGAATGACTTAAATTCCCCAGTTTCATAGGTGGCGATCGCGCGTAGCGCAGCGCCGTTAAGGGCGATGGTGCGGAACACCCACCGTTCAGGCGATCGCTCTACTCAAATACAACTTAATATTTGCACCTGTCTTAGCATCAACCAGTAGTGACAAACCTTTTGTTTCTCATTAATTTCCTCTGGAAAGAATTATCTAAAAATTTCATGAAAAAACGACAAAATGTCACTTGTCAACCATTTTAAGAAAGATTTTTATTTGACTAAGTTGTTAAAAATTGACATTGAATTCAGCAAATTCTTCAGTCACTTCATGAGTGTGCTATTTCTAATTGGGTTGGTCATAACTAAGGAAAAAATAAGACTTTTAATCAAAGCATTTCTTATTCTTAACCTACATATGAGAATTTCGATGGGGATGTAAAGGTCAGTATCTGACTTCAGTGCATTTTGCTTTTGATAGATGTAAAGGGCTTTTTTTCCATAAACATCTGTCGAAAAAAGAGATTCAATCTCAATTTTTGTGCAGCAAACAAACGCCCAATTGAAGGCAGATAGTATACCTATCGCTTAAGAAATTAGGTTGCAACCAACCAGGGAAAAACTATGGCAAACGTAACACTCAAGGGATTTGCATTTCTACCAGCAGATACATTTGCTGAGGGTCCTCCCTCTGGGAACTTTATCACAGGCAATACAAATGGAAGGACGATACCTTTTCCAGGACAACCTGTGCAAGGCTTTAGTGGCGTACAATTTGCCGACCAAAATACTTTCTGGTTCCTTTCGGACAATGGTTTTGGGGCAAAAAACAACAGCGCTGATTACTTGTTGCGAATCAACCGTCTTGACCCTAGTTTTCGAGGTACACAAGGAGGTAACGCTGGTGTTGAGGTTCTCAACTTCATCCAGTTCTCTGACCCCAATAACAAAATTCCTTTCAAGATTGTTAATGAAAACACTTCTGAACGCTTACTGACTGGGGCAGACTTTGACCCCGAGTCCTTCGTGTTGGCGGCGGATGACACAATTTGGGTTGGGGAGGAATTTGGTCCTTACCTGCTACACTTCGATGGTACTGGCAAGTTGCTAGAGGCTCCGATCGCAACACCTAATATCTTTAATCTCAATACATTAGGAGGACAACCACCTCTTGTCGTAGCACATAGGGGAGCAAGCGGTGAACTGCCAGAGCATACTCTAGAGGCTTACCAACTGGGAATTGAACGAGGTGCTGATTTCATTGAACCTGACCTCGTTTCTACTAAGGATGGAGTACTGATTGCTCGCCATGAGCCGAACTTAATCAATACTACCGATGTGGCAAGCCGTTCAGAGTTTGCTGATCGTAAAACAGTCAAAGTCATTGATGGGGTAGCTGAGGAAGGTTTTTGGGCTGAAGACTTTACCCTAGCAGAAATCAAGACCCTGCGAGCAGTGATGCCTCAGAGCTTCCGTCCTCAGGTGTTTAACGGAGTGTTTCAAATTCCGACTTTTGAGGAAATTATCAACTTGGTTCAGCAGGCGGAAGCAGACACTGGACGGAAAATTGGCATATATCCAGAAACCAAGCACCCTACATATCACGACTCCATTGGCTTGTCTCTAGAAGAACCTCTGGTGGCTACTCTAGAGAAAACTGGGTTTACCGACCCCAGTCGAATTTTCATCCAATCTTTTGAAACCAGCAATCTCAAAGAACTGAATCAAAAAACAGATATACCCCTGGTTCAACTATTAGATGCAGTTGATGTCAGAGACGATGGTTCTTTGATTGAGACTCAACCTTATGATTTCGTGATCAACGGTGATCCCCGTAACTATGCAGATCTACGGACACCAGAAGGCTTAAAGGAAATTGCGACCTACGCTGATGGTATTGGTCCTTGGAAGCGGATGATCGTCTCTGTTAAAGCGGTTGATAACGATGGTGATGGTCAACCAGATGATTTGAATGCAGACGGCGTGATCAATGATGCTGATAAAGTAACGACTGAACCGACAACACTTGTACAGGATGCTCATGCAGCCGGACTACAGGTACATCCTTACACCTTCCGTAATGAAGGACGTTATCTAGCATCAGACTACAACGGAAACCCACAGCTGGAGTACAGACAGTTTATTCAAATTGGTGTTGATGCTTTCTTTACCGATTTCCCCGGCACAGGCAACCTTGTCCGCGACCAAATTACCGCGCCTTTTGTACGTTCTCCTGACAACCCCGATGTCCTGAGAAAGACTGAATTTGATACACTGACTGGCAATGCTCCTATTGTGATCGGTCATAGAGGAGCGAGTGGTTTGCGTCCAGAACACACTTTGGAAGCTTACAAACTGGCGATCGCCCAAGGTGCAGATTTTATCGAACCCGACCTTGTAGCCACCAAGGATGGGGTGCTGATTGCCCGTCACGAAAATGCTCTTGCCATTCTCAACGCAGACGGTACAATTAACGCCTCCGACACCAGCACAGACATTTACGAACGTCCGGAGTTTGCCGATCGCCTGACAACCAAAGTTATTGATGGTCGTACCATCCGGGGTTGGTTCTCAGAAGACTTGACCCTGGAAGAAATCAAGACTCTGAATGCAATTGAACGTCTACCCAACCTGCGGGGAACCCAATTCAACGATGATGGACTGAAGGTTCCTACACTCACAGAAATCATCGATTTGGTGAAGCAGGTTGAGCAGGAAACTGGACGCAAGATTGGCATTTATCCTGAAACTAAGCACCCCACTTTCTTTGCCACAGAGGGCAAATACTTAGATGGTACCCCTATCAACATCAGTCTAGGCAAAGAACTGGTTGACACCTTAGTTACTAACAACTTCACCAACCCGAACCAGATTTTCATCCAGTCCTTTGAAGTTGGCAATCTCCAAGAACTCAATGATGTCCTGATGCCGCAAGCAGGAATTGACCTGCGACTCGTCCAGTTGTATGGTGGTGCAACAGACAAGCCCTATGACTTTGTCGTTAGTGGCGATCCCCGCACCTACGGAGATTTGGCTAAGCCCGAAGAACTAGAAAAGGTGAATGACTATGCGGCTGGCATTGGTCCCAACAAGCGCCTTATTGTCCCCGCACAGACAGTTGACCTCAATGGTGATGGGCAAGCAGATGATCTCAATGGTGATGGAACAATCAGTGATGCTGATAGAGTTCTGGGAACTCCGACTTCCCTTGTGAAAGATGCTCATGCAGCAAACCTGCTGGTGCATCCCTACACCTTCCGCAACGAAGACTTTTTCTTATCAGCCGATTACAACAGTGATCCAACACAGGAGTACAAGCAGTTTATCGAGTTGGGAGTTGATGGTTTCTTTACCGATTTCCCAGGAACAGGAGATACCATACGCAATCTCTATGTAGGAGAGCCAGTTGTAGCAAACCTGGCTGGTTCCAGAGGTTTTGAGGGCTTGGCAATCAGCCCCGATAAGACAACTTTGTATCCGTTGCTCGAAGGGACTGTTGTTGGTGATCCGCCAGCTTCTGTGCGGATTTATGAATTTGATGTTGCAAGCAAACAGTATGAGGGTTTAGTTGGTTACTACCGCCTAGAAAATACCAGCCATGCGATTGGTGACTTTACCGTTGTCAACGACAATGAATATTTGGTGATTGAGCGCGATAACGGACAGGCAGACGCCGCCCAATTCAAGAAAATATATAAGGTTGACTTCTCTGAGAAAGATGCCAATGGATATGTAGCAAAAGAAGAAGTCGCGGATCTACTCAATATTCAAGACCCAAATGACTTAAATCAAGATGGCAGCACAAACTTCACCTTCCCCTTCCAAACCATCGAGAATGTGCTGGTGATTGACGAAAAGACCATCCTAGTTGCCAATGACAACAACTATCCATTCTCTGTAGGTCGTCCTCCTGCGATCGATAATGACGAAATCATCCTCTTGGGGTTAGAAAAATCTCTCAACCTTGATCCGCGTGTCGGTCTTACCGGACTTAGCTTTGCCACTAAAGGCGGTGGTACAGAAAACGAGCCAACCCTCTCTGGCGTAGTTGACATCCAGGTTCAAGACCCTTTGACTGCAACTGAGGCTTGGGATCTCCAGGTTTCCCTTGGCTTCACCTCGATTGACCAAGTCAGTCGCGATAGTGGTCTTTCTGCCAGCACTCCACTCACAGCTAGCAATGTTACTCTGACACAGGAGTGGACCCAGCCAAGCACGTTGATTACTGTCTAGTTAAAGTAATAACTGGGAAATATCTTAATTCTTTTAGTTCACTTCGCCTTCACCCCCCCCATGCAGCAAATGCAGGGGGAATTTTTTATAGTCAGCCAAGAGTAAAGGAAACAAGACTTTGGCAGACCGAACCGTTTGAAAACAAAACAGGGGAAGCAAAAAGCCAAGTTCAAAATATTGAGCTAATATGGGATAACGCGAAAGCGACTCACTAGCGTTTCAAAATCAAGGGTCAGAAAAAAGTTTGAATTGC
>JAESFT010000300.1_pt1 | contig 38973 bp, 39 predicted proteins | sample 9269451 | NCBI WGS metagenome assembly JAESFT01 (sample SAMN14502557, study PRJNA617106) | algae metagenome | isolation source: Scytonema hyalinum WJT4-NPBG1 and co-occurring heterotrophs from well... | place: USA: Mojave Desert, Joshua Tree National Park, California | collected 2006-05-25
CCGGATATGTTACAGGCTGGTTAAAACCAGCCGCGTCGTCTTTCATCCCCGGTCTAAAGCACGCTTGGACGGCGCGAGCGCCTGTTCCTCCGGGGCTTTCAGACTCCCGTTAAGTTTCTGGTAATTTACAAAAGCCTATGTTGTTATGACAACATAGGCTTTTCTATTCAAAATTCAAGAAGATTCATTATTTCCCCCAAGAAATAAGTTCCCAACTCTTTAATTCCCCTTCATGTCGGAGACTTTACTTTGACGGATGAGTGGGACATGAAAGGTCGCTCAAACACTTGATGGAATAGGTAGGCAACCAGTATTGACAATGGAACAGCGATCAGCAACCATTTAACAGCCATGATTGTAGGAGACAACTGGAAGCTGAGTAGGAGTTGATGTACAAGCCATACTACAGGACCATGTGTGATATAGAGGCTATAGGAAAATATTCCCAGTGCAACAACCGGCGGTGATTCCAAAAGTCGCACAGCTGGGGGAAGTGGCTTGTCGTTGATCACAAAGTTGGTGCAGTAAATCAGAAAACAAGCCGTCCCCAAGCCAAGAAGATGATGAACAACCCATTCGTCAATACCTGTCATAACCCCAAACCGCAGCCACTCTGCCAGGAAAGCAAGACAAGCAAACACAGCAGCAAGCCTACACCAAGGTAATGAATTTTTTATCCGTATCAAAGATGGTTTTTGAGAAAAACTAATTTCTGCTGCAGCCATTCCCAAGGCAAAAAGACCGAGAAACCACGGGTGGATATTTTGCGAGGCTTCACCCAACAGATAGTTAAGTGTAATTCCACTCAAGAAGGCGATCGCTAACGTAGGCAATAACCCTAAACGCCGCCATATCGGTATTAACAAGATGGCAAACACAAAATAGATTTGCCACTCCACAGCGATCGTCCATGTTGGACCATTAATTTTGTTGATGTGTAAGCCAAAATTTTGAAGAAGTAGAAGATAGACAAGCACATCATGAAACGAAAAGGTAGGAGAAAATAAACCTTTCAAAATATGCAGTCTCTCATGATCCCAATTTAAAGCAGAAATTTGCTCTATCCAAAGTATCAATATGCTCATTAATATGCATAGGAACAGAGCTGCGTAGTAGGGTGGTATGATCCGCCGGATTCGTCGCTTAAAGAAACCTAGTAAACCTCCTGAAAAATATCTTTTATTAGAACGAACAACCGGAAGCATCAAACAGTAGCCGGAAATAACAATAAAAATGACAACAGCAAAAATTCCATATTTTAGGAACTTTGTCATCGGTAACCAAAGCAAGGCAGGTTGTAAAGCTTCAGCGAGGTTGGGATCCCAACTGTGAACTAGCACTACATAGAGAGCCGCCAAACCTCGTATGCCGTCTAAGTAAGCCAGACGGAGCCGCCCCTTATTGGAGTTTTCAGAATAACTATTTGAAGGTTCAGAAATTTCAGTGTGATGCATTGATAATAAGGAAGTAACTAAAGGTTAAAAATGAAAAGTTGCACACAAAAGAATAATCGTCAGTACGAGTTTATGAAAATGGGCTCATGCTATTTACAAGGGATTTTATTTCCAAACAGAGCAAGATATTAATAAAAAATGTTTCTGCAACTTAATGTTAGAAAATGGCTAATTCAGCTAAAGCTCATTGTCCTGGCTCAAATAGCACTCGTAGCAAAGCTATGTCGTTAACAATCATGCTTAATATTCTGATTGCACAGATAAAAGCTTTCTCCCAATCTGAACAAAATCTTGAAGATGAGTAGTCATTACAAGGTAGGAGAACAGCCTACAAACATGGCTCTTGCAATAGCACGTCGTTAAATAGATATATAAGTATTAACGACTTCTTCAGATGTTATGCCTCAGGGTAAAACTACGTCTGTTACTACCAATGGCAAATGAGTTCCGAAGCCACTTGAGCGATTTTTGACAGGGACAGCAAACTCCTGCTTCAGGCGAAGTTCTACAAGTTTTGCCCTATAGAAAACGAACTTCTGTATTGAACTAAATACAGATACTTATACATAAATTCACATCTTTAATGATGTGAAGTTGCGCTACTCTTCTTTGAAGCTGCGCTCTGCGTGTTAACAGCACTCGCAAGTGAAAATCCTCACTAACTTGCGCAATCATGTATTAAATCGTGTTTTGTTCAAGCTTTCTCTTGAAAGGCTGCATAGAGTAGAAGCAAGACCTCTAATATTTAAAATCAGGGGGGGAGTTAAACCACCAGGAATTTTTACGGCGGGGACTCTCTGAAGTACTAGCTCATATTCTACAAAAAGAGTTCCCTTTAGCAGGGGTTGGTGGATGTGAGCCAGAAGGATTGAGCGGATAAAGCCTAGCTTAAACATACAAATTACCTCTGAGCTTTCATCGTCCAGTTTGTCTGTTGCGACACATAGTCACTAATTCGCAGCTACTTTGACATTAGACTTTTCACAAAAATTTTGGTTCACTTTTTAGAAGCACAGATGAACCAGTGTAAAATGTATTCCTCTGTTGTACCCACAACTGTAGTGTTCTCTTTCTTCTGCTCTACTAATAGAGGAATAGGAGAAAATAGTACGAGTAAGAGGCAATATATACAAACTAACTACTTGCGGTTATCGATGTACATCCTTGAATACACTCAAAAATATCCGCTTTTGCTAGCAGCCTAATGTTTTTACTATTTAGATACACACTAACATTGAAGCCAAGATAAATAGCAATAGTTTTTCCAGTATTTAACAGAATTTTTACGCAAAGAAGTAGAAACTTTATAAAGTCTTGATTTAAATGAAAAGCTTGTTATACGTAAAACTACTTTACTTTATGTTTACTATAGATAATTTCCCCTTGCCCTTCTTGTCAAGCTAGGTTAAAGGGGGCTGATTTTGAACATTAAATTATAGGGAATTGCTATAAAAAATAGCCGTATCAGTAGTCAAACTTAATTTATCAGTGCAGAGTGCTGAGTAATGAATGTAAAAAAGTTCCCCTTGTAGTTTTTACTCAGCACTCAACACTCTGCACTCATGAACATATCCCACTCGTTGACGAGGCTATGAGAGCGACATTTCCTAGTACAATCGGATTGTTAAGTTTTATATTGCAGTGCCAAGCAGCAAGAACTGCCAAGCACAAATCTGTCATTTCCAGAGCTACCACATAAGCTCTAAACTAAAAAACGGTAAAGAGAGGATTTACACAATGGCATTTGAACTTCCCCCATTACCATATGACTACAAAGCTCTAGAGCCGCTGATTTCGGCTAGTACCCTAGAGTTCCATCACGATAAGCACCACGCTGGTTACGTTACCAACCTCAACAAGCTTGTCGAAGGCACAGAACTTGCTAACAAGTCATTGGAAGAAGTCATATTAGCGACGGCTAATGACCAGACTAAAGCTGGTATCTTCAACAATGCGGCTCAGGTATGGAACCACACCTTCTACTGGAATGGTTTGAAGAAAGACGGTGGTGCTCCCAGTGGGGAGTTAGCTGAAAAAATCAATGCTAGCTTCGGTAGCTTAGATGAATTCAAAAAACAATTCAAAGAAGCTGGAGCAACCCAGTTTGGTAGTGGTTACGCTTGGCTGGTGCTGGACAACGGTCAACTGAAGGTTGTGAAAACACCTAATGCTGCTAACCCAATCACCAACGGTCAAACTCCTTTGTTAACCGCTGATGTGTGGGAACATGCGTACTATCTGGATTACCAAAATCGTCGTCCAGACTACCTGCAAACTTTCCTAGACCAGCTGATTAACTGGGACTTTGTTGCCGAACAGTACGCTAAAGCTAAATAAGCAGGCATAACTCTGTTTTTATTGCATGACTTAAGTCTGTTAGAACTGACTCAAAAATCTGAATTTTAGTTGGTTCTAACTCACTCAAGTTATCAGCCAGGAACTGAGATTCCTGGCTATTTTTTCAAAACAAGCAATGACTAAGGCATATGGACAGCACAAACTTAGCGCAATATATAGAAGCAACTGGCAGTATTGCCAAACCTTGGCTATTAGTGCAACTGCGACTGAAAAAACTTCAAGAGCGTCGAGCGACACTTTCAGACAATGAGTATGCTCAACAGTTAGAAGACATTCACCAAGACTTGATGAATTTGGGGGAATGGTGGCGCGGTATGGAAGATGAGGTATTTTAAAGTAATGAGTCATTAGTCATTGGTAAAAAACTTTGGACTAGTAACTGTGAACTTTAGCCTTATGATGATTGACTAACTTGAATTGATGGCGGTGTTTTGACTGATGGATTATAAAGATGCTGGAGTTGATGTTGAGGCTGGTCGAGAGTTTGTCAATCAAATTCGTAATTTAGTTCACAGCACCTTTAGACCGGAAGTTGTTGGTGGCTTGGGTGGCTTTAGTGGCGGCTTTCAACTACCAAGTGGTTACAAGGAACCTGTTTTGGTTTCTGGGACTGATGGTGTGGGAACAAAGCTGAAAATCGCTCATGCTCTCAATCGTCACGACACCGTTGGCATTGATTTGGTAGCGATGTGTGTCAACGATGTGTTGACATCTGGCGCAGAACCGCTGTTTTTTTTAGATTATCTGGCAACAGGTAAACTAAACCAAGAGCAGCTCACCGGAGTGGTTGCAGGTATAGCCTCTGGGTGTCAGCAGGCGGGTTGCGCTTTACTGGGAGGAGAAACCGCAGAAATGCCAGGTTTTTACCAGGTTGGTGAGTATGACTTGGCTGGGTTTTGTGTGGGAATTGTGGAAAAAAGCCAAATGCTCGATGGTTCCCAGGTACAAGTGGGAGATGTGGCGATCGCACTGGCTAGCACTGGCGTACACAGCAATGGCTTTAGTTTAGTCAGGAAAATTGTCAGCGAAAAAGAATTTTCGTGGAGCGATCGCCTAGAAATATTTGGTTCACAAACATTAGGAGAAATTTTCCTCACACCCACGCGTATTTACGTCAAACCCGTACTTGCTGCGCGTCAAGCGGGGTTGGAAATTCACGGTATGGCTCATATCACGGGTGGAGGATTGCCAGAAAATTTACCTCGTTGTTTAGGTAAAGGACAAGCGATTAAGGTTGAGGACGAAAGTTGGTCTATCCCACCGCTATTTCAGTGGCTGGCGGAAGCTGGCTCAGTAAGTCCACAAGCTATGTATAACACTTTCAATATGGGGGTAGGATTTGTGCTGCTAGTACCTCCCCATCAGGTACAACAAGCAATAACCTACTTTGCTTCACAAAACATAACAGCCTTTACAATTGGTGACGTTATTCCTGGCTCAGGTGAACTAATTGGATTACCAATATAACTGATAATATTTATACACGATAGAATTGATTCTTGATTGTGTTCTCAAGTGCTTTTTTGCTTTATTTTTAATATTTTATAAATATTCTCCACAGTAAATGAATGTGGATTATACGGTTGTCAATGGCAGCATATTTTACTTTTACTTATAAAACGAATCGAAAATACGCATGATCGCTAGCCTTTGAATTTGCTAACGTAGTCTTAACATATTGAAAAATTTTGCTAATGATGCCCAGAAAATAGCTACCAACACTCATTTGCGGTGCTGGTATATTCTGGGCTGTTAGTGTCGCATATTCAAGTGTAAAAAATTACCTAGTACAGAAAAGAGGGGGTTATGACTGTCGATATTGTTGAGGTATTTACCTCTACCGAACAATTAAAGCAAGTATTCCAGAGCATTCATGCAAAAAGTTGTCCAACGTGTTTCAACTTTCATATGCACACTGTCTATTCAGATGGCAGGTTGCAGCCGAATGCATTGATGGAGCAAGCGATCGCCATCGGTCTTAAAGGGCTTGCTATTACCGATCATCATAGTATAAGTGGCTACCAGGCAGCTTTAGACTGGTTGGAAAACTGGAAGTGGAACAACCCTGGGGCAAATGTTCCTCACCTCTGGAGTGGCGTAGAAATTAATGCCAAGCTTTTAGATATTGAAGTTCATATTTTGGGTTATTCTTTCGAGCCAGAACACCCCAGTATGAAGCCCTACATTCAAAGAAAAATTACTACAGGTGGAGAATATCAAGCAGCTAACGTCATTGATGCCATCCAGAAAGCAGGGGGACTCGCGGTACTAGCTCACCCAGCTCGTTACAAGCGATCGCATTTTGATTTAATTCCTGCTGCTGCACAAGTCGGTATCAATGGCGTTGAAACTTTTTATGCCTATAACAACCCCAACCCTTGGAAACCTAGTCCCGTAGAATCGATGCAGGTGCAACAATTGGCTAGTGAATACGGTCTTTTGAGCACCTGTGGTACCGATACTCACGGTTTAAACCTGCTCCAGCGCTTGTAAACATGGAGTCTAGTGTTTTAGCAATACTCCTGGTTCAACAAACCAGGGGCTAAAAACAGATTATTATATTGGATCTGAGATTATCGATTGTAAAAGTTAGAGTTAGAATTCTGCTAAATTATTGCTGAAATTGGGATAATAACCAAGCACCCACCCTGCCGTGATTCATTTCACGAGTACGGCGGAAACCCTCTTGCAGAAGAGAAATTGCTAACCCAGGTAGAACTTGAGACTGAGTAATTTTCCGACTCCCACGATTTTCTACAGCAAAAGCAATAACTTGAACATTTTGTACATCTATAATCCAGTATTCACCTACTCCTAATTCCTCATACAGAAGGCGCTTGTCACCTTTATCATCTGCAACAGAAGTATTTGCAACTTCAATAACCAAATCAGGGGCTGGATAGATATCAAGTTGGATTATCGAAGTACCCCAAGGGATGACTTCCGCGTTTTTACCAATGTAGAACGACGCATCAGGTTGCGCATCGTTATAGCCTGTTTTCCGGTAGGTGCAGTTATCATTACCGTTTAAATCGATACCTTTAACGCTGGCAAACAGATGTTCTCAATCTCTCAAACTTTCAAATCCTGACATAGCCTAACACATCCTACTTAATATTTACTTTAGAAATTACCTTTTATTTTTGTCTTGAAAGTAATGATGTAGGTTAGCAACAGTGAAATCTGGTATTTCTTGCCAATTTGAGGGAACCAATCCTTTATAGCCAGTTGCTGTTGCTTGTTGAGTTATATAATCTTCGTAATCTCTGCGCGAATCTGGCTTAATCATAAATTTAAGCTGATCCCGTAGAGATGTATAATGAGATTTTTGTTTTAAATTATCATATAGTAATAACTCTTTTGGTTCGGTAACAATAGCTGAGTCTTGATTACCTTGAGAAAGATTAGTAGATTGAATATCTGAAGTTGCCAAAAGCTGTTGTTCATTTGGAGAAAGAGTTTGTATCCAGTCAACATGATTTTGCCAGGATTCCAACATAACTAAATCATGATTGCAAATCCTAGTAACTTCTGGAAACAAAAAATCTAGCTCTTCCTCAGATTCACAGCGTTCAGTAACAGAAACGCAATCTTGACGGATTTTATCTTGAAGTTGGGTGAGGCTGTCACTTACAGCAGCAGACTGGTTCTGCAACTGGTATGTTAAGACGATAGCCTGATCAATGGCCCAAGCACATTCCACTCGACGAAGATGTCCAGCCGCACAAGTTTCTGATAACAAGTGTGGATTGCTATAGTCTGCCAAAGCATTCGTTAAAATATGACGTGCAGTTGCTAAGTCAGTGTTTCTGATACTTAGCTCTGTACACAAAGCAGTTTTAATTAGCTTTAGCGCTGCCTGGAACTTTCCGTAGGCTTGAATCAAGACCAAACGATGCTGCTCAAATTTGATATCTTTGGCTACTTGATCAATTCGTTTGATGATTTCTGCTCCCTGGTCTATTAGGGCTTTTTTCAAGTCAAAAAATCCATCTTTAACTTCGAGTCGGAGTTGTTTTATGTCTTCTCTCAGTTTCAATGTTTGATAAAGGTTCACTGCTGATAAGACTACACCTGCTACACTTCCTACACCAATCAAAGCTGTAGTTGCTTGTAGAACACCAACGTTATTCTGAAGGGTATTTAAACTTGAGTGAATTATATCTAGTTTTTCATAGGTTTTTTGAAAACCTCTATGGATTTGAATCATTTGTACGCTGTCTAATATCATCTGTGGCATTGCCAGAAACGGCTGGCTGATCACACCAACAGCATGACCAATAATTTTACCTGTGGTCCTATCTCTTACCATGCTCAGTGGAATCCCTGAGGATGATACGACCAGCTTTAGCGTGCCATTAGCAAGACCAATCATGTGTTCTGGACGAAATACAAAAATCATAATACTTATTCAGTTAGCATTTTAAATAATACATTACCTAATATTTTATACCAAATTTCCCAAAAACCACTACAGATGAGAAAATAACTGTAGGGTTGGGCTAAACCTGCGATAAAGTAGCCCAATCTTATTCAAATCTATTCGGCAACTATACTTAATAGGGGCGGCAGTGGTGCAGAGATTTATACAAAAATCCTGAACACCCAACGAATCAAACCCGCACCACTTGCCAAGATTGGGCAGATTTGAGTAACGAGGCGTGAAGCGGTTAAGGGAAGTCTAATGGCAGGAGTCTACAAGCTTGAAATTGATGAAAGCGTGGAAGAACTAAAGCAAACACTGGCAGCACAGAAAAGCGCACGCGCTAAAGAACGAGTGCAGCTATTGTATTTGCTCAAAAGTGGTCATGCAACAACCGTTCAACACGCCGCACAAATTCTTGATCGCAATCGGGTAACAGTACAAACGTGGTTGGGGCTCTACAGAGAAGCAGGGATGGAGACGTTGTTGGAGCAAAAGCGATCGCGCAAAGCGCAGTGCTGTTCGCAGAGCGTCTCCCTCAGGAGAAGGCAATCGCCAGTGAGTACAATCCTTAATGAATTAACTAACTGTGTCGTTGCATCTATAGCCCGACGGCACGAGATCATCTATGCTTTATCTGTAGTTGGCTTTTATAATTAGTATAATTACTTACAAAATACAAATGGTATTGGAGATTCTACGGATGAATGAATATTTGATGGCATTTCAGAGAATTAGTGAATCTGTTGAGCCAGTGCTGAAGGATGAGCATAATTCACTAGAAATTAAGCAAGCTGTTACAACTGTGAAACAGTCAGTTGAACCATGCTTGAGAGAACTTAAGCACTCAGCTACCAAACTCAAGAGCTTAATTCAGGTATCTTTTAAGGATTTGTACCAGGCTGAAGATGTTTGGAACAGCAAGCAAAGAATAGCTGAAATACCAACCCTTGAAATATGGGAACAAATTGGCGAGTTGAGTGCGCGTACTTCCAGACTTCGTCGTCTAGGCAGTCAATGCAAATCTGAGGCTATTAAAAAAGTTAAATATTCTTGGTATGAAATAGAGAAAACACTTACTTGTAATTGTTTTCACGATGCAAAAAATAATTTTAAAAGTAGCTTGAATATTTTTGAAAAAGATAACTTTATTAAAGAGTTTCGCAGCGAATTGCAATTTCCTATAAAAGCAGTAAAACAAACTCTTATCGAAAGCCTCGAATTAATAATATACAAAGAACTTGAAGTACATATACCATTTATTCAAAAATGTATTAGTCAATTAGATAAAAAAGAAGAACGTGAACTTGCTACCAAGCTGAATTCAATTACTGAATCAATAGTTACTCTAGTGGACGAAGCATGGAATCCACGATTAGATAAATTATCTGTCAATGTTAAAGGTTTAGTTGATTCTGTCACCAATGCGGCTGACACTTTAGGTAAGCAGGGTGTTTTAGGTATTAGTTGGGATCAATTTAATAAATGCTCCAAAGAAGTTGCTACAAAATTGGAAACAATTGTTATTATCATTTTTGATGAGCTAATCAGATTAGCTGAACAAGCGATTGAGCAAGGGCTGACATTTTATAACGACTTTCTTGAACGGCAAATGCGATATCGCCAAGAGACACCAGAACAACGTGAAGCAGAAAAAGCTTGGATCGAGCAGCAACTTCAGGAACTGGCGCAAGTGCAAAATGGAATTGAAGCTATCCTAAATCACTACGCTGGATAGCATCGCTTGGATTTGTACATAGATTTGCGCCTTCATACAGACGCAAAATTTTGCGTTTCTACCTTCATAAAATCGGACTGCAATTTTGATCCACAACCTCTTTCATAACCTCAAGGAACGTCCGCAAAACTGGTAATAGCTCATCTTGTCGCCACACTGCCACTAGCTCCACCTCTGCGTTTAATGTATTGAGAGTAATGTAAACAACCCCTGTCCTGTGAATATTACGAATGGATGCAGGAGCGAGAGAAACACCGAGATGAGCAGAGACAAGACCAAGAATTGTCTGCTTTTGGCTGGCTTTTTGCACTACTTTAGGAGTGAAACCTGCTTGTTGGAACAAACTGATGCACTGGTCGTAGTAGCCAGGTTCTAAGTGACGTGATACCAGAATGAAAGACTCGTTAGCCAGCATCGGTAATGTTAACTCTGGCTGAGTTGCTAGTGGATGAGTTTCTGGCAATATCACAACAAGTGGCTCTCGTAGAATTGGTTCAAGGCTCAAGGTGGCGTCAGGTATAGGCGGAATCATCAAACCAACGTGGATTTGCTGCTCTTGTAGCGCCTGTACTTGAGCAGTCGTTGTCATTTCCTCTAATTCCAGTTCCACACGTGGAAAGCGCTCTCGAAAAATCCTCAAAGCTTTAGGTAAAATGCTGTAAGTAGCAAAACCAGAGAATCCTACCTTGAGTCGTCCACTCTGTCCCTGAGCCACTTGCCTTACTATCTCCACAGCCTGAGCGGCTTTTAACAGAATCTGGCGTGCTTCTACCAAAAATGCTTTTCCTGGTTCCGTTAACTGAACTCGCCGCTTAGTACGGTCAAACAAGAGTACGCCTAATTCATCCTCCAATTGGCGGATTTGTTGACTTAGAGGTTGCTGAGTCATGTGCAACTGTTCTGCAGCTCGACCAAAATGTAACTCTTCTGCCACAGCAACAAAATAACGTAGATGTCGCAGTTCCATTTGAATGTTTTAAGTGTTAATTGCCTATAAAAAATGTGTTGGACAGTGAAAAAATTAGCATTTATGTTGGGAATTAACAACATGAATGGTAAACAGACTGACAGCAAGAATATATTGATTGCAAAATTCTGATTGCACTACCAACGAGAAATATACCCTAAACAAAATAATTCACAAAGATAATTAGACTATGAATTTGGAATTTAGCACGAATACTTTTGAAAAAGAGAAGATTGTCTTAGCAGGTAGGGAAGAATATATCGTTCGAGGAGGACGCCATCTTTTTCCGCTTTTACCTAAAGCTTTTGAAGAAATTCATCAAGTTGGAGTGATTGGTTGGTCGTCCCAAGGCCCTGCTCAAGCACAGAATTTAAGAGATTCTCTGGCAGATACTAACATTAAAGTCAAAGTAGGTCTTCGGAAAAATTCATCTTCTATTTCATTGGCAGAAAAAGCTGGCTTTACTAAAGACAACGGCACATTAGGAGAAATGTATGAAGTGATTTCCGAGTCGGAACTATCAATCATTCTTATTTCTGATGCTGCCCAAGCACAAAATTACCAGCAGATTTTTGAGGCTATACGTCCTGGAGCCACACTTGGGTTGTCTCATGGATTTTTGCTCGGACATTTGAACAACATTGGTGAGTCATTTCCTGAAAATATTAATGTAATTGCTGTTTGTCCTAAAGGAATGGGACCTTCTGTTAGGCGACTTTATGAACAAGGCAAAGAAATTAACGGAGCAGGTATTAACTCCAGCTTTGCCATTCATCAGGATGTTAATGGAAAAGCAACAGATTATGCACTTGGATGGGCAGTTGCAATTGGTTCTCCGACAATTTTCCAAACAACTCTTGAATCAGAATATAAATCTGACATATTTGGAGAAAGAGGAATCCTTCTGGGAGCAGTTCACGGGATTGTAGAAAGTTTATATCGCTGGTTTCTTCATCATGGATATTCTCAGGAAGCAGCTTATGTAAATTCTGTAGAGTTGCTCACAGGAGCAATCACCAGGATGATTTCTAAAAACGGAATTTTATCTGTTTATGAATCTCTAAATCATGCAGACAAAGAAACCTTTAAGAAAGCTTACTGTGCTGCTTATCATCCGGCTTTTGAAATTTTAATGGAAATTTATGATGAAGTTGCTTCTGGAAACGAAATTCGCAGCGTCATTCAAGCAACTCATCGTCATCAGCGTTACCCTATAGGAAAAATTGACGGCACACAAATGTGGCAAGCTGGTATTAATGTTCGTGCCAATAGACAATCCGAAAAACTTGCCATTCATCCTGTCACTGCTGGAGTTTATATCGCTACTATGATGGCTCAAGCAGACTTACTCAAGGAAAAGGGGCATCTTTATTCTGAAATTGTCAATGAATCCATCATTGAAGCTGTGGATTCTCTAAACCCTTATATGCATCAAAAAGGAGTTGCTTTTATGGTTGACAATTGCTCTATCACAGCACGGCTTGGAACTAGAAAATGGGCACCACGATTCGATTACATTTTATGTCAGCAGGCTTTCACTGCACTCGATAATGACAAGCAGGCAGATGAAAGATTATTTGACAACTTTTTGACGAATGAAATTCACCAAGCTTTGTCAGTTTGCGCCCAGTTGCGACCTTCTGTTGATATTTTTGCATAGAATATAGCAATCTTAAATCATTGGTGAACAACAAAATTCCCGACTTCTTTAAGAAGTTGGGAATCTTTGAATTTTGAATTGCTTAATACGGTGGATAAGCAAAATCATCTTCATCAGGATAAACGTAGGAACTAGAAACCCCCGCCATCTCCATCCGAGGTGTTTCTACTTTCATAGTTTCCTTACCAAAGTCCTTATACTCTTCAAAAGTCTTGCAGATAATTTCAGACTCTTTTGAGTCGGAAGCAATTAGGTACTGTATTAAAGTGGCGACTGTGGGATGTTTATAGTCCACAGTTGACGCTACTAAAACTATGTTGGGTTCAATTCCTCTTTCTTCACAGTTAATAATGGGGGAGAAAATTCCGTGGGCGTGGAATAGGGAACCTTTTGGTGTGAGAGGCTGCTTGCGGTATCCAGCATAAGCCTTTTCTAGTTCGGCAAGGAACCCACCAGTGACCCTACCTTGTTGGTATTCACAGTAAGCTTTACTGAAACTTGCTCCTGCTGCTCCATTTACAGTTAACTGCAGCGGTGATTCATGTAAGAAATTTTTATCTTCTCCTACTAAATAAATTAAATAGCGAGTAAATGTTTTAAATTTAAGTTTGTCTGCTAAAAAAGCATCATAATTGTCTTTGAGTGTACCCAATTTTACCCCAGTTTCCCGGTCTTTGACAGATAACGGTCCCCGACGTACTACGACTAACCGTGGAGTGGTGGTGAGATACACTGTTTCGACTCCGGAGCTAAATTCATGCTCCATTTGCTGCCAATTGTCATCGGGCTGAAAGCCTACAGCGTTGGCGTTATCCAGCTTAATTGCCAAACCGTGAGGTTGTAAGCCATTTGTGCCATAGCGAGGATTTATCATCTGACACCAAGGGAGTACTTGAGAAGCTGGTGCGCTGTACTTCTCGTCCTCAAAGTCGAATTTTGCAGATGGTTTCATCGTCTTAGGCGGTTGTCAATGTTTTGCAGATCAAGTTTACCGAAAAAATGGGTTTAAAGCCCCGTCCTTCTAGGACGGCTTTTTTAGTCAAGAATAAATCAAGTTTTTTAAAAAGCCTATTATCGATTTGTAAAAAATACAATATACTGAAAGTGGGAGGTGATGAAAAGTGTTTTCTTTGACTTATGAGTTTAAGCTACAACCAACTAAGCAACAAATACAAAGTTTTGAAGATTGGCTAGAAATCAATCGCAAAGTTTATAATTATGCCCTCGCAGAGCGCAAAGATTGGTACAAGTCACGCTCATGTCAAGTTAACGCTTGTTCATTGCGCTCTGAATATATAATACAAGCCGACGTACCGCGTCCTACTTATGCAAGCCAGTGCAAGTCTTTAACCGTTGCAAAACAACAATATCCAGAACTTAAACGTGTTCAATCTCAAGTATTGCAACAGACGCTTAAAAGACTTGAACAAGCCTTTGTGTCAATGTGGGAACGTGATTTTGGTTTTCCACGCTTTAAGAAAGTAGGACAGCTTCGGTATGATTGTCTTTCCCCAATTAGGGAAAGAACCATTTAAACCAGGGCTTGTGAAACTTCCTGTTATTGGATGGGTTAAGTTTCGACACTCACGAGACATACCAGCAGATGGAATAGTTAAGCAAGCACGAGTAGTTAAGCGCTCGTCTGGTTGGTATGTAATGTTAACCCTGCAATGGAACGTATCAGTTCCTCAACCAATGCCTTATGGAGAGGCGTTAGGTGTAGACGTAGGATTAATGAGTTTTGTTGCTGCTTCTAATGGATATTGTGTCAAGCGTCCGAAGTTTTTTGTTGACCTCCAAAGCAAGCTTAAATTGCTGCAACAAAGAGTAAGTCGCAAAAGACTAGGATCAAACAATTGGCACAAAGCACAACAGAAAGTTGCAAAACTACATGAACACATTTCCAATACGAGAATTGACTTTCATTGGAAAGTAGCACATGAGCTATGCAATCAGGCTAGAACAATCTTTGTAGAAGATTTAAATTTAGTAGGGTTGTCAAGAGGGATGTTGGGGAAACATTCTTTAGACGCTGGATGGGGGCAATTTTTCAGCATATTAGAACAATGTTGCTTCAAACGAAATGTGTACTTTCAGAAAGTGGAAAGTAAAAAGACAAGTCAGATATGCCCGAATTGTGAGACACAAACAGGCAAGAAATACTTGTCAGAGCGTGTTCATGTATGTAGTAATTGCGGCTATAGGACGGATAGGGATGTAGCAGCCGCTCAAGTCGTCCTTAAAAGAGGGTGTGCAGCCGTCGGGCAGACGGTGAAGATACTTGCTGAGGGTAAATTCATTGGAATCCCTATGAAGCAAGAATCCCCTTGCCTTTAGGCAGGGGAGTGTCAAACGGTTTAGCAATGCTTGAGACTTCGATGCACTTGGTGGCTTTAGACACAATTGGTCTATAAGTGAAAATTTTCGCTTACCAATATGATGCGACGGATGCCCCATACCAGATTTTAACAACTGCATGTCAAAGCGCCCATGTAGAGTATTTTTAGTGGGGATGGGTAATATGTTAGAATCAACTTAAGAAACCCGATTTCTTTAAGAAACCGGGTTTTTAGGTTTTGAGGCAGAAATCAAATCAACACTGACAGAATATTTGTGGCATTCGGCTGAAAATTAACACCAGGGGCAAAGTATTTAAGATAATCGCTGCTGGTAATAGTCAACAATTTGTTCTGTGACTTCAGAAACGCTCAAACCATCAGTTTTAATTTCAACGGCATCTGGTGCTTTTTTTAAGGGGGAAACTTTACGGGTGGTGTCTTTCCAGTCGCGTTCAGCGATGTCCTTTTCCATCTGCTCTAAACTCACTTCAGGTTGACCCTGTTTTTTAAAGTCTTGCAGGCGGCGACGTGCACGTTCACTGACAGAAGCAGTTAGAAAGATTTTCAGTTCCGCATCGGGGAAGACGTGAGTACCTATATCCCGTCCTTCAGCAACCAAACCACCTTTTTTACCCCAGCTATGCTGTTGTTTAACCAGTGCTTGACGCACGGCGGTCTGTGCTGCTATTGCTGAGACTTTAGATGTCACCTCTAGAGTGCGAATTGCCTGTGTAACATCAGTACCATTAATCCAAACCCGCATTGGTGATTGCAAGTTCTCGGTAGGAGTCAGTTCAATGACACACTCGTTAGCTAATTCAGCGATCGCACACTCATCGTCTAAAGCAATTCCCTTTTGCAGCACCAGCCAAGTGACAGCGCGGTACATTGCTCCTGAATCTAAATAGACTAAACTCAGGTTTGCCGCTACTTGACGAGCAACAGTGGATTTTCCAGCTCCTGCTGGTCCATCTATAGCGATGATCGGTTTGCGATCGCGCAGGATGGTATTATCAATCAAACGTGTAGAACCAAGGCGAGCGGCGATCGCGAGCATTCCTTCCTCCTGAACTTTTTCTTCTATAAGCATCAACGTATTTGGTTCAACCAATTCAATATATTCCACTAAGACAGAACTAACCATTGCCACTTCTTGCTGCACCACTGCTATAAGCGCTTTTGCATCACGAACTCCAGCTTTGAACGCCGTTTGCGCCTTCTGCAAGCCGCTATACAAGACTGCTGCTTGCTGCTTGTGTGTTGCGGTCAAATATTGGTTGCGAGAACTTATGGCAAGACCAGATGCTTCTCGCACCGTAGGACAAGCAACAATTTCTATCGGAAAATTCAAATCAGCGACTAGCCGTTTAATAATGGCAAGCTGCTGACCGTCTTTTTGACCGAAGTAGGCTCGATCAGGCTGTACCAAGTTGAAAAGCTTGGTTACAATCGTAGCTACACCCTGAAAGTGACCCAGCCGAGAACGACCACACAAGCCAGATATCATAGCAGATGGTGGAATAACTTGTGTAACTTTTAATTCTTGTATATTCTTCTCGGCAACTCCTATCTCTTCCGGAGTAGGAGCAAAAATTGCATCTACCCCTGCTTGAGAGCAAAGTAATTGGTCCTGGTCAAAAGTGCGAGGATAGCGTTGGTAATCTTCGTTGGGACCAAATTGCAGCGGATTAACGAAGATAGTGACAATCACCGTGGCATTTTCGTGCCGCGCCTGTTGAATCAAGCTTAAATGACCTTCATGCAACGCTCCCATTGTCGGAACCAAACCAACTGCTGTCTTTGATCTACCAGTCACCTCAAATGGCAACGGCTGCGGTTGATCCACAAGTTGGTTTTCAAAACGGTGTTTAGCTAAATAGCAGCGTAAAGCTGCGACTGTTCTCAACAGGCGCACAAAAATACCCCTAGTTTTCTCTAGCTCTCCCCGTTAGTTTATATCTGAAAGCGAGGAAGAGACCAGCAACTAGGGGAACGAGGATAATTTCTAATTGATAATTCGTAATTCGTAATTACCAACGAGTGGGACAATTACGAATTACGAATTCTACCTACCTAGAATTTCTACCCGTACTGGTGCAACGCCACTGCCCATCATTCCCAAAATCCGTGCGGCGGCAACAGAAAGGTCAATAATTCGACCACGAATGAAGGGTCCTCTGTCATTAATCCGCACCACTACAGAACGACCATTACGGGTGTTGGTAACGCGGACTCGCGTACCAAAGGGTAAGTGGCGATGGGCAGCTGTTAATCCTTCTGGATTAAACCTCTCACCGGTGGCGGTACGATTGCCAGATCCATCATAGCCGTAATAAGAAGCCATACCCTTAGCGCCGGCTATCAGTTGTGGCAACTTTGGTAGAGATATTGGCAATGATCGCTGGGGTAAATTAGCAATCTCCTTCATGGGAGATGCATTGCCTATGAGTCTGCGCAAGCGATTTGTTGCTTGCAGTGCATCTTTTGCTCGATCGTTGGTTGTATCTGCAAGCTGTGTATCGCCATCGATTTCCACAATTTCTTCGCCATTTGCCTTGATGATATAGCGACCTTGTCGCGGTTGCTCACCAAGTTGGTTGTTTTTCTGCTGGCTCTCATTGGCTGTGGATTCGCCTCCTGCTTTCCAACTGACTGTAATCTTGCTGGCGTCCACCTTGTCCCAGATCAGCTGGTTTATCCTAGCTGCTACAACTGTTGCCCTCTGAACTGGGTCATCTTTGGTAGAGTTAGCCTGGTTGTTAATATCCACGCTTGCCCCAATTGATGCTACCTTCGTTGGACTGCTTGCATTTGTACTGACAAGCTGTGCGCCGTTCTCGTTACCAAATGCACCGATTTTTGTCTCTGTGCTGGCAACTGACTTGTGACCAACAAAGGTAAGAACTGGGATGTTGCGAATATAGAGCGTTGCCGCCTGACGTCCTGCCACTTGATGAGTATGAATTTCAGTCATCATAGCAGCATCTGAAGCAGGGTTCTCTGCTGCGGATTTATACTCTCCAACTTTCACCACATCACCAGAGGCAATAGGTAGCGAAGATGGAGCCGTTTTCTTGGTCGTCTGAGCGCGACCTACTGACGGTATCCCAACAACAGTAGAAAATAGAGCGACAACAGCCCACAAATGTTTTTGATTCATGCGTCCGATATTAAAGCGACTGAAGAACAAAAGTTTCATAATTGGCGGGATTTTGCACCACTGATGAGTGACATATCCCTAAAACTCCAACTCGTTCCGCTTTCACTTTTTGCTTTTAACTGCAATAGACTACCACGAACCTATAGCGTTGCGGATCGGGGATCTAGCGTAATCCTTGGTAAATTTATCAAATTCAGACTCACCTTTCAAGCCCGAAACCTCACTCAAAAGAGCTTTTTGGCTGTGTAACAGTTTTTTGTTTGATTAAAAATTTTATTATTAAAAGCTAACAATATTTGGTAATTAAATTGTTCAGGGTAGCGTACACACTTGTCTATAAAGAGAATTAATGGTATCTACTTTCAACAGCGGCTTATACTACCATACTTTCACTTCATTGCCAGTAGTTTTACTTGAACGATAAGTTTAAAGACAAAATCAATATTTTTAGTGATTTTGATAACTACATAGAAACTATATGTTAAGTATCGTTGGCTCAGTACTAGCTTTTAACAGTGAACAGTGAACAGTAAACAGTTATCAGTTAAATACGAGTGGTCGCGCGTCCCCCACCAAGAGCGTGGAAGGCGTTGGTGGCGCTTCTTTATCCCCCACCATACGCCTGACTGACTGATAACTGATAACTGATAACTGATTTAAGCCCTTTTTCAGGCTTTGTTTGCAAGCAATGACCCAGTCTTAGCTTCAAAGATGACAGGAGTATTGAAGTTAACTTTAAAATAATTATCATTTTTAACTAGTACAGCACGGCGTAAGTAAAGCACCCATTAAACCGCTAATACTTTACCCTTATAAGCAGGGTAAGCGCATCTCAAATGCTATTGACAAGCGGATTTAGAGACATCATATTGGAAGAAACAAGCAGAAAGAATAGTCAGCATATAATTATTATCCATAGCAGCTCGATTCGATTTTTGGCGATTGCTACGTTTCAAAGGGCGTTGCATAATAGAGGGATGAATTGAGGTCATCTACTGTGCAATGTCCATACTGCGGATCTACGGAAATTCGTAAGAACGGAAAGCGCAGAGGTAAACAAAATCACATTTGCGTATCGTGCGATCGCCAATTTATTGATTTGTACGATCCGCCGAAAGGATATTCTGAGGAATTGAAGCAAGAATGCTTAAAAATGTAGCTTAACGGTATGGGTTTTCGTGGTATTGAACGAGTTAAAGGAGTGCATCATACTACTATTATTTATTGGGTCAAACAATTGGGAGATAAACTTCCAGATGCACCTAAAGAAGATGTAATTCCAGAAGTTGGAGAACTTGATGAATTAGAGACATTTGTTGGCTCAAAAAAAACAAATTTTGGTTATGGACAGCAGTAAATCACTTTACTCAAGGTATTTTAGCCTGGGTTTTGGGAGACCATAGTGCCGAAACTTTTGAGCCATTGTGGGAAATTGCACTCACAGTGGAAAAGCTATTTTTATGTGACAGACGGCTGGAAAGTTTACCCAAGTTTTATTCCAAATGGAGACCAAATTGTTAGTAAAACATATATGACACGAGTTGAAAATGAAAACACAAGGCTTAGACATTATCTGGCACGTCTTCACCGAAAAACTTTATGCTATTCCAAGACAGAAGAAATGCTGAGATGCTCAGTTAAATTGTTACTTCACTATTTGAAGTATCAAACTGTACCTACATAAATCATCGTGTTAGAAGCTGGTGACCTGATAAATTTAGCCTATCATTGCTCTCTCAATTTCTAGATCTTATTCAATCCTTAATCCTTAGGTGTTAACGTCAACCAGTTTGTCCGTATTTTTTTGGACTGACGATCGCGGTTCTTTACGTCCAGACAGATCATACAGCAAGCCCATAAGTGCGGGGACAACAGTGGGAGTCAATATCGTAGAAAATGCCAGCCCGCCGGTCAGAACAATGCCTAATCCTTGATATAACTCTGAACCTTGACCTGGTAAAACTGCTAGCGGTAACATCCCCAGCACACTAGTTCCGGCAGACATGAAAATAGCACGCAGGCGATCATTGGTGGCATTATATAACGATGCATCATAATCTTCACCTGCTTCTTGAAGTTGCAAGGCGCGATCAACCAGCAGAATGGCGTTGTTGACGACTACACCTGTAAGAATCACAAATCCTAACGCTGTAATCATATCCAGTGCTACATTCATTCCCGGAATTCGGTTAGCAATTACCAGACTTAATAGTGCGCCACTCATACCCATTGGTACTGTTGCCATAATTACCACTGGGTAGAGGAATGAGCGATACAACGCTACGAGTAACAAGTAAGTAATCAAAATCGAAACTGTAAATGCAGTAGCTAATTGAGCAACGGTTGTTGCTAACTGATCTGCTGAACCCGACAGTTCCAGCCGAGAGCCTGTTGGGAGATTGGCACGCAGAGGAGCCAAAATTTCCTCTTCGGTACGTTCTACTAGTGTACTCAGGGGGGCATTGGGTGCAACAGAGACAGTTAGGCTAATTGATCGCTCCAAATCGACGTGGTTAATAGTATCGGCTCCAGTTGTTTCACTAACTTCGGCAATATCACCCAGTTGTACTTGTCGTCCCCGCGCATACAGTGGCAATTGGCGCAATTGTTCTGGAGTTTCGACAGCTGTATTTTGCAGTTCCACTGAGACATCTAGTTCTTCTTTACCATCAATGTAATCGGAGGCAACCCGACCGCCTAATGCTGCTTCCACCATTGAACCAACTTCTGCTTCCGAGAGACCCACTTCGGAGATGCGTTCCCGGTTGGGAATAACTTGTAATTCGCCAGCTCCCATCACAAAGTTAGATCGCACATTCTGCACTCCAGGAATATCCCGCAATTTACCCGTGATTTGCTGCTCCAAATCGCTGATTTGATTCAAGTCTGCGCCTATAATATCTACTTCAAATTCCTTACCTGGATCGCGGAAGATGGAAATTCGCGTTGGTATGATAAAGCGGTATCCAGCAAAGTTGCTGCTTTGGGCACGCAAGCGATCCACCATGTCAGCTAGTCCGGTAGTGGTGGCAAATTCTGGCTTGAGGATCGTCGCGATGCCGCGCAGTGCCCCTGGACGATCAACGTACATGATGCGTTCAACTTCTGGTTGCGATCGCAAATATTTCTGTACAGCTTCAGATTGCCGAATCGCTTCTGGTATACTAGTTCCCGGCAATGGTTCCGCCCGCAACACAACTAAGTTGCGATTTCCTTCAGGTAAATAATCCGCAGGTGGAAGTAGAAAAATACTGGTAACAAGTAAAGCAACAGGAATCGACAGCACGATTAACCTGCGACCAACACGCCGGCGTCCGAGTGACCAGCTGACAGTAGATGCCAAAAAGTTTTCGAGTTTCCCTTGGAAATGACGGAATACTGCCGAAGTTTTTGCTACTAAGCGCTCAAACCAATTGCCGCCGCGATATTCACCGCCCTCCATCATTTGTATTGCTTCTGATTGCTTGAGGAACAGTCCAGATAGCATTGGTACTAGGGTCAATGCGGCAAACAGCGAGAACACAGAAGAAGCAGAAAGAGCGATCGCCATATCGGCGTAGAGTTGCCCTGCTTCACCCGTTACCATAATCAGCGGCACAAACACAACTATGTTAGATAAAGTAGAACCGAGCATCGCGCCCCAGACTTCTTGTGTGCCATCGATTGCTGCCCGGATCGGATTTTTGCCCTGCTGCATGTGGGTAAAGACATTCTCAATCACGACAATTGAGTTATCCACGACCATACCCACAGAAAACGCTAATCCTGCCAAACTGATAATGTTCAATGTCCGTCCTAGTGCAGACATGACAATGAACACAGCAATTGTGCCAATAGGAATGGTGATGGCGACTACAGCAACCGTTCGCATCGAACCCAAGAATAGCAATAAAACGATGATTGCCAGTAATGCTCCACTAATCAAGTTCTCCTGCACGAACGTTATAGATTGATTGATGTACTGGCTTTCGTCGTAGTTGTAAACAAAAAGAATGCCCTGGTTTTCCCTGTCGAACTCAGTTTGGAGTGCGGCAATTTCGGCTCGGATGCCCTTAGCAACCTCTGGCACATTCGCCCCAATTTGACGAATCACACCGATTGCTACCCCAGGTTTACCGTTGAACATCAATGCACTATCTTGCGGTTTGCGCCCCATTTGCACCTGTGCCACATCCCGCAAGTAAACTGTGCCCGACCCGTCACGCCGCAGTACAAAGCCTTCAATTTGCGATAGATCTTGCGATCGGCTGACTGTGCGGACTCGATATTCCCGCCGTCCTAAAATTAATGGCCCACCCCGGATATCGCGGTTGTTTTCTTGAAGTACCCGCACCACATCACCAATAGTAAGGTTGCGATCGGACAATGCTTGCGGATTGACCTTTACCTCCACTTCCCGCTCTTGCCCACCCACTAATAGAAATTGTCCAGTTCCCTCAATTCGCCGCAAGCGCGGAATCACTACCTCATCTGCTAAATCTCGATAGCGGTCTGCATTTGGCTGAAATCCTTCCTTAGTGTCAAACGGAATCCACATCATTGGGGAACTATTGCCACCCACCAGTTCTACATTCGACTCTTGTGCTTCTGGAGGCAAGCTTTCCACCTGCTGCAAGCGGTTCAATACATCTACCATCCGCTCTTTGACGTTAGCATCTTGAGCAAATTCCAGCGTGATAGTGCTGCGTCCCGTCCGAGAGGTACTGCTGATTTCCTGGACGCCCAGCACTTCTTCCATTTGTTCTTCAATTGGGCGCGTAATCAGGTCTTCTACTTCCGTAGGCCCTGCTCCAGGATAAGTAGTGGTGATGGTAATTTCCGGGCGATCGCCCCCTGGTTGCAATTCCAAGGGCAACCTCAGTAACGAGAACACCCCAAACATGGCTACCAAGCAAAATAAGACAAAGGTGCCATGTCGCCAACGAACAGCAGTTTCAATAAAGTTCATAATTAAAATTGTGAGTTAGGACTCAAAAGTGTCTTTGGTAAAATGTTAGGAAAGGGTTAAAGGAAAAAGGAAGATTTTTGCCTTTGACCCTTCCCCTTGACCCATCTTCTGCAAAGAAGTCTATTACCTCGTTCCCAGTCTGCGACTAGCACTCAAATACCACTAACTGTCTTCACAGGCGCACCATCTTGCAACCCATCACCGCCACGCAGCACAATGGGTTGACCGCCGCGTAAGGTGGGATGGTAAATTGCAACATTTTTACCCATATCAGCAACCATTTCTACTTGAATTTGCCTAGCTTTGCCATCAGCAACCGTAAAGACAAGCCACTGATTTTGGCGTCTTGTTACTGCATCGCGTGATATAACAAAGCTAGACCGATTCGAGGGCATATTCAGGTTACCTGCGATCGCCATTCCCGGTAACAAACCTGGTGGCGGGTTGTTGATTTGGACGCGGACGCGCTGGCGACGAGAAGCAGCATCGGCTGAGGGAACCACACCGGTGATGGTGGCTCGTTGTTTCCATTGCGGTAGGGCACGAGTCGTGAGATCAATTGTCATGCCGGGAGTAACTTGGCTGCTCAATTCTTCGGGTAACTCCAAAAAAATATCGAAGCGATCGCCTGCTACTAAAGTCACAATTTGACCAGAACTTTGCACCAAATCACCATTACTAACATGCCGAGTCTGCACCACACCCGCTTCCGATGCCACAATGCGAGTGCGCTGCTGTGCCAGTTCTGCTTGAGCTAGGGTGGCTCTAGCTGCTTCTACGTTTGCCCGTTGAGCGGCGATTTCTTCTCGAATCGGCCCAGCTTTGGCTTCAGCAAACTGGGCTTCAGCTTCTAACCGTTCTCCCTGGATGTTATCCAATTGTGTTTGAGCTTCCACGAGTAATCTTTGAGACAGAGCACCTTGTTTAACAAGATCGCTGGTGCGCTTCAGGTTATCCCGTGCTTCCAGCTCTCGGGCCTTGGCAGATGTGACTGTTGCTTGACGTTGAGCAATAATTTCTGGACGAGTACCTACTTCCAAGCGTGCCAAATTGCTACGCTGCTGAGCTAGTTGTGCCCGTGCTTGGGAGATTGCTAATTGCTGATCGGAGTCGTCTAGGATAGCGATCGTCATTCCTGCCTTGACGCGATCGCCCGATTGCACCAAGATTTTCTCAACAATCCCATTAGTTTGAGCGCGGAGTGTTGACTGCTGACTGGCTTCCACCTGTCCTAAAAGCTGCACACTTTTTGTAGCACTTCCAGTTGCCAGGGCGATCGTTTCAATCGCTTTTGGAGTTGGTGCTTTCTGCTGTTGGGCAACAGAGGGACGTGGTGCGCCACCAGGAGCGAGTATTCGCCAAAGGATAATGCCACCAGTTGCCAGAAATAGGATCAGCAAACTCCAGAACCAGGGTTTGCGAGAACGAGTAGGCGCTTCAGACGGCGCAGAACTGTCTAACTGGGTTTCAACGGTTGAAGCTTGGTCTTCAGAAGTATCCATAATGGTTGATGGTAGCTACTGAAAGCTGAGGGTTAATTGTTAACGGTTGACAGTGGACAATGAACTGTCAACTGTCAACCATCAACGGTCAATTTTTTAACTAAATTTAAATAATGTAACTTTTTTACAGTTTATTGGAAAATTATGACAAAAAAATGTCAGATGTAATGACAGTAGACCGAAAAGTTCGGTGAGCGCTCTGTGTTCGATACCTGTAAGCCCGATTATTGTTTAAAAAACGTATAGTACAGTGTAAAATCTCTAACTTGTAGTTGTTCGGGAAATTATTCGATTTCTCTCCCTTTGCGATCGCGGGTTTTGAGAAAAATAATGCGGTTTAAATACAATATACGCTGTTGAAAACATCTACCGCCGACTTGTCCTAACAGCTTTGGCAACATGTTTCTTTCATCAAAGGTCACTTTATCGAAGGTTTTGGTATTTCCAGTATCTAGTTGCAATGCTACGGCTTTTGCCCCGATTAATTCGATTTGGGCCACGACTTTTGTAACTTCCTCAGCATTGCTATGGTAGGTCACAATAACATCGACCCCTTTTTTAGCAAGGTTCAAGACAGTACTTTTGCCCAGTCCTCGGTTCGATCCAGTTACTAGTACAGCACGGCGTAAGTAAAGCACCCATATTATGGGACACTGGAGTTAACTGAGATAAATTGCTGTAAGAGCGCAAAGGAAGGAGAACGTGGCACGATTAGCTCCAAAATCATTGGCTCTAAGTGAGTGCGATCGCCAAGAGTTAGAAAAGTTGCTTAATCGGCGTAGTACACCACAACAAATAGCGCTCCGAGCAAAAATAATCTTACTGGCAGATAAAGGGAACAATAATCGTGAGATTGAACGAGAACTGAACATCAGCCGATTCATGGCTCGCAGATGGCGCAATCGGTGGTTGGAGTTAAGCAAGCGTTCGATTGCAGTCATTGAACGATTAGAGGATCAAGAGCGCAGGGGTAAGCCAGCAAAATTTAGCATCGAGCAAGTAGTAGAATTATTTGCACTTGCTTGTTCCGACGCTGAGGATTACGGACGACCCATCAGTGATTGGACAGCAAGGGAATTAGCAGAACAAATGGTTCAACAGGGTATTGTCGAAAGTATATCTCCACGTCATGTGGGACGGTTATTAGAAGAAGCTCAAATCAAGCCACACGCCTAGCCGCTACTGGTTAACCCCCCCCTGTGGATAACGAATTTGATGTCAAAGCCCAAAACATTTCCAATCTATACATCACAGCAATTGAACGTGCACTCGCCAGGGAACGAACAGTGTGTATTGATGAAATGACAGGTATTCAAGCAATCGAGCGTAAAGAAAAAGACCTGCCATTACGACCAGGTAAAGTTAAACGACGAGAAGCGCGAGTATATCCGTCATGGCACACAGGCATTAATCGCTAACTTTGATGTCGTCACAGGTCAAATTATCCATCCGACTTGTGGAAACACCCGAACAGAACAAGATTTTGCCCAAAACATTCGTAAAATAATTGAGAGTGACCCTGATGCCAAAAAATGGAATCTAATAATGGATTGTCTCAATACCCATCAGTCTGAATATGAGCGTTCGTTTTGTAGCTGAACTTGAAGGATTAGAAATTAATTTGGGTATTAAAGGTGAATCAGGCATACTTCAATCAATGAAAACACGGGCAGCTTTTTTAAGTGACCCAACACAACGAAAGAGTTTTCCATTACACCCCTAAGCATTCCTCTTGGCTTAATCAAATTGAAATATGGTTTAGCATTCTTGTCCGTAAACTACTCAAACGTGGGAATTTTGTCAGTACAAATCACCTCAAGACTCGAATCTTAGATTTTATTGATTACTTTAATCGCACTATGGCAAAACCATTCAAGTGGACTTATAAGGCTAAAGTATTAGCGGTTTAATGGGTGCTTTACTTACGCCGTGCTGTACTAGCTGCATATTAGATGAGTGATAATGTGCATACTTGTTAAACCTTATTTAAAATTTAGTAAAATAAATTACATACTGTCTGAAGTGACAAAACAGGAGGCTAGATGTTACTTGCATGAATATTTTTTACCGTCAAAGCAAAATCCTTGATGAGAATATTAACTAGATTTGCTTATGCAAATCGAATACATCAAAATTTGTCAAGTATAGAAGAAAAAGCGTAATTTTTCACACCCAACTGTCAGCTTCATGGCAAAGCAAGAAGATTCACAATTTCAATCTTTTGTTGAGGACTTGCATTCAAAGTACCAGTCCTTAAGCGATGGAACTGTAGCAAACTACATTCCTGAACTAGCAAAAGTCAATCCAGACTTGTTCAGCATTTGCATCGCTACCGTCAATGGCGACGTTTACGAAGTTGGGGACTACAATCAGCTATTTACGATTCAATCGATTTCCAAAGTGTTTGTTTACGGACTGGCGCTTGAGGATCATGGACGAGATTACCTTTTGACAAGAGTAGGCGTAGAACCGACAGGGGACGCATTTAACGCAATTGTCCTTGATGAGAAATCAAAGCGACCATACAACCCAATGGTCAATGCAGGAGCTATAGCAACTACCAGCTTAATCAAAGGGTCGGATGTAACTGAACGTCTCAACCAGATGCTGGATATGTTCCAACGATACACTGGACACAATGTGTTCGTTGATATTTCAGTATTTACCTCAGAACGCCTCACAGGACATCGTAACCGGGCAATGGCGCACTTAATGCTCAATTTTGGCATGATTGACCAAAATATTGATGAAGCGCTAGACCTTTACTTCCAGCAGTGTTCTGTCATGGTGAATTGCCATGATTTAGCAGTGATGGCGGCTACCTTGGCGAACAAAGGTATCAACCCGATTACAGGAAAACAAGCCGTGGATAGCGGTTACGTTAAAGACATTCTGAGTGTAATGTACACCTGCGGAATGTATAATTTTGCAGGAGAATGGGCATATAAGGTTGGTATTCCGGCAAAAAGTGGAATTTCTGGCGGAATTATTGCTGTAATACCAGATAAGATGGGAATTGGAGTGTTTTCTCCACTACTCGATTCACGCGGTAATAGTGTTCGAGGAGTTAAGGTTTGTGAAGAGCTTTCGCAGCAGTTTGGTTTACATTTGTTCGAGTGTGCAAGCAATAGGTTAAATTTTGGTATTTAGCATATAAGGAAAATGCGATGGCGCTTTTCTCGCGCTTTAGTGCGATCGCATTCCGTGCCCGCCTGCGGCGATGGCGCTTTTCTCCCGCTTCGCGATCGCCACTCTAGTTTTTTAGATGATGCTGGTATCAGGTTTTTAGAATAGTGAAAAAATAATCATTTCCTTGCGTTTTAGCAAAGACAGGCTATCCGTACATTTCTCGTTGTTTGTTACTGACAGCCCTCTTTGGAGTCCTATGGTAGTGTAATAAGAAGTAAAAGGCTGACTGGTGTAGGGCGCACCTGAAAAACGCTTCGCTCGCTCCATCCAACCGCACAGCTTTATAAAGATTAGAGCTATCTGTGAGCAACTGAATGTTTGGAACCGCTTAAATTAAGCTTTTCCAACCGTCTCAATATTAACCAACCACTAAAATCCTCAAATGACTTAAGGGTTTTGTGGAAATGGCAGATGCTTCACAGGAAATAAGACTAGTGCTTTTAAAGCTTGATTTCATCACTCATCAATTTAAACGCCCACTGAGTAGCTAGTTCGTACCTAGCTCCCAGTAGGACTTCCCCCTAATTGAGTAAGCAATGAGGAGACGATATTATCGTGTCAAACGATTCTGAAAATTTTCATCCCGAGGACGATATAGATGATTTTCAGCCTTTAGAAGGGTTACGGGTACTTGTCGTCGATGATGATGCCGATAACTGTAATTTAATCGCTTTTATTCTTGAAAGCGCTGGCGTCGAAGTGATGATGGCAGCATCGGCAGTAGAAGCGCTACAGGTTATAGGACAATTTGAACCAAATCTCTTGATTAGTGATATCGCTATGCCAGAGGTTGACGGCTTTTCCTTAATTCGCAGAGTCAGAACGTTTGATCCTCCCCTGGGAGCGATTCGGGCGATCGCTGTAACGGCTATGGACATACAAGAAGGACGTGATCTCGCTTTCATGTCTGGGTTTGAAGCTTACCTGATGAAGCCTGTAGAACCAAGAGAATTAATCACAGAAATAATAAAGTTAATAGACTTAGCTTGACTGTAATTAAAATCGCTCGCGTCGTGTCTCGTCCGTTGTCTAAACGACTAAGTACTTTTACTCAAAATACCACTCTTTGGTGCCGTTAACTACATTTTCCAACAGTGTGAATCGCAGCTAGATAATATGGTAACTGCGTAATCTCAACTCACTGCACTTCCCCACTCCTGCACTTTCATTCGCCAACCTATTGACCGCAGACACTGCATGAGTTCCTAGTTCAACAGTAGCAAACGGTGTACCACTAGACAAATGCAGTTAGACGAACACCTTATAATTGCTATCTCTCTTCCTGCTCTAGCAGCTTGGAAAGTCTATTTTTAATTTCTTGTACTTGCTTATCGCCCCTAGGTAGTGTTAACAGACGAACTTCAATCTCTGCAATATTATCAATCCGAGTGGTCTTCTCCCAAACCCTGTTTTCTACGTCGGATTCATGTTCGTAACGAAATGTTACAATGTCATAATTAACATCTAAAATTTCTACGTTCTTTAACCAGCCGTTACTACTTTTGACGAAAAGCCAAACATTAGGCTGACCAATCAGTTCCTTGAGTTTACTCTCCATACAGATTATATTCTATTTAAGTGCTTTTACTAGGCTTAACAAGATTTGTCAATTTAGCTGAAGATATATTCTGGCATCTAGCTTTAGATATATATTTACATTATTTTCTAATTTTGAAAAGCTTTTGGTTAAAAATTTTTGGTAATATCTGATACAAATAACGCGATTCCCTAAGATTTGTACCTAATGGCTGGGTCGCTGACTTGCCAATTGATACATCTTTTCTGTAATGATAGAAAAGATAATAAAAGTAAATTTTTATTAAGCGAGGATAGAGATGTACATCGTACAAATTGCCTCGGAGTGCGCTCCTGTGATCAAAGCTGGAGGCTTAGGCGATGTCGTTTACGGACTCAGTAGGGAATTAGAAATCCGGGGGCATTGCGTCGAAATCATTCTGCCGATGTACGATTGTATGCGCTACGACCACATTTGGGGGCTTCATGACGCCTTCATGAACTTGTGGGTACCCTGGTATGGCGGTGCAATTCACTGTTCAGTCTATTGTGGCTGGGTACACGGGCGGCTGTGTTTCTTCATTGAACCCCACTCTGGAGATAATTTCTTCAATCGGGGCTGCTATTACGGTTGCGGCGATGACAATATGCGCTTTGCGTTCTTTAGCAAAGCCGCTTTAGAATTTCTGCTTCAAAGCAACAAGCGACCTGATATTATCCATTGCCATGACTGGCAGACGGGCTTGGTTCCAGTCATGCTCTATGAAATCTACAAATATCATGGCATGGAGTCCCAACGCGTTTGCTACACGATCCACAACTTTAAGCATCAAGGGTTTGCCGGTGTCGATACTCTCACGGCAACCAATTTAAACCGAGAGTCTTACTACTTCCAGTATCATAAGCTGCAAGACAACTTCAATCCTTTTGCCCTGAACTTTATGAAAGGGGGCATTGTTTACTCCAATGCTGTGACGACAGTTTCGCCACACCATGCTTGGGAAGCTTCTTACACTGACATTGGCTATGGATTAGGTCACACCTTGCACTTATACCAGGATAAATTCACTGGTGTACTCAACGGCATTGATAATGATTTTTGGAATCCTGAAATAGACCGCTATATCCCCTATCACTACTCTAAGGACAATTTTGAAGAAAAGGCAAAGAACAAAAAAGCCTTACGTGAGCGGCTGCTATTGCAGGATGTTGATAAGCCAATCATTGCTTACATTGGTCGTTTAGATGACCAAAAAGGCGTGCATCTTGTCCATCATGCAATTTATTACGCCCTCCACAATGGAGCGCAATTTGTGCTGTTGGGTTCGGCAACAGAGTCAGGAATCAATGCTCATTTTCGCCATGAGAAAAACTTTTTGAACGATAATCCTGATGTTCATTTAGAATTGGGCTTTAACGAAGAATTATCCCACCTGATTTATGCAGGGGCAGACATGATTATTGTCCCTAGTAATTACGAACCTTGTGGACTCACCCAAATGATTGGGCTGAGGTATGGCACTGTACCCGTAGTTCGAGGAGTCGGTGGGCTAGTTAACACCGTCTTTGACAGAGACTACGAGCAGAATAAGCCTCCGGAAGAACGCAATGGCTATGTATTCTACCAGTCAGATTATGCTGCCTTTGAGTCGGCAATGGAACGTGCTTTGAAGTTGTGGTACAACAATCCAGAGGAGTTCCGCAAACTTGCTCTTCAAGGTATGAAGTATGATTATTCTTGGAACCACCCAGGAGAGGAATACGTAGAAATTTACGACCGTATCCGACACAAATGGTAGTTCTGTAATCTGCGACTGCGGCAAATGATATTACCCAATCCTACTAAAGGGGGGTTGGGTAAATCTTCGATTGGCATACCATGAAGAATCGGGAGGTTTTATGCTTCGCTTACTCTTTGTGTCATGGCTGTGCCTCACATTGCTTTGCCTACCTGCGTGTGCAGTGGAAATATCTTATGGTAATTCGTCTAGCATCCCAATCCAGAACGTCAACTATCGTAAGGACGAATTTCAAATCCAACGCCTACAAGTGGTAGAAAAACAAATCCGGGCGCGTGGGATTAAAAACAAGGCTGTCTTAAAAGCTATGTCCAAGGTGCCGCGTCATCTGTTTGTAGATCCATCTTTTGCAGATTTAGCGTACCAGGATCATCCTCTGCCGCTCGCTCATAACCAGACCATTTCTCAACCGTATATTGTCGCATATATGACAGAGGCAGCTGAGATTTCCCCGGAGGACAAAGTGCTGGAAATTGGAACTGGTTCTGGATATCAGGCGGCTGTCCTTGGTGAGTTGGCTAAAGAAGTTTATACTATCGAAATTATTCCTCAACTGGCTGAAAGTGCGCGCAAAACTCTCAGTCAACTAGGCTATCGGAACGTTCATGTCAAAACTGGTAATGGGTATGAAGGCTGGGCAGAATATGCACCCTACAACAAGATTATTGTGACTGCTGCACCACAGGATATTCCTGAAGCTTTAGTTCAACAACTGGCGATCAATGGAAAGATGGTGATTCCAGTCGGAAGCTTGGAGCAGGAAATGATGGTTATTATCAAGACACCAAATGGATTGCGAAAGGAGAAAACCATACCAGTGCGGTTCGTGCCGATGACGGGACACTCGCCTAATGTTAGATAGGATCTAAATGAGAATAAAATAATACTTCTAATGACCTAGAGTCAAATACAAACTTTATTGTTTGAAAGGTGGCTATGGCAATTAATATTTACTTAAAATTACTTAGAAAAGTTGGCTTTCAACGAATTTGGAATTCATTTATCGGCAACTTTGGTCTTCTCTGGTTACTGCTCGAACCCGCTGCACTATTTTTACCAGACAAACTAAATTTTGGCTGGGCAGGTTACTTTGGACTAGGTAGTATCTCCTTGATTCTTGCTATCATTCAGCGGTTTCCCAAAAGAAGTTTTTGTAGTAAGTTATCTTCTCCCGATTCAGAAATTGAAGTCAAAATCGGAGATATTTTTGATGAAAAAGCTCACCTCGTAATAGGTGCTAATGATGTTTTTGACACTGAATTAGGAGAAATAATTAAACCTGAGAGCGTTCAAGGACAATTTCTTACAAAAGTTTATAGAAGTGACATAAGATTACTAGATAAAGAAATCGAATCGGCTCTCCAACCATTAAGTCATCTACGACAAGAAGAGCGAAATAAAACACGCGGTAAAACAGGACGATACCCCATTGGTACAACTACTGCTTTAGGTACGCATGATAAGCGTTACTTTTTAACTGCTTATGGATACATGAACAACAATTTAACCGTAGAGTCTAACTCTGATTATATCTGGCGTTCGCTCTCGTCTCTTTGGCGAGAAGTTCGTCTCAAAGGTCATACTATGAATGTTGCAATTCCAATTATTGGTTCTGACCTAGCTCGCACAGGATTACCGCGAATGGCACTAGCTAAACTAATTATTACTTCATTTATAGTTGCATCTAAAGAAAACTTCGTCACAAGAAAACTGACTGTAATGGTGTATCCAAAAGATTTAGATTCTGTAGACTTATATGAATTAGAAGAATTTTTAACATCAGCTTGCTTTTAAAAGTTTGATAGTTAAAATCAATTTATTCTGCACTTATTTCCAGTGCACTTTCACTTTATGAATCCAGAGCACATTTACCTTTTACTTGTATTACACTAATTTCTTTATTATAGTGAAATTGTCGTATTTGTCCGCGAAAGTTTACGGATACAACATTCTTACTAATAAAAATTATTTTTAATTCCAATATGTGTTCGACTATATTATTAATTTTTAAAAAGCATACTGCCGCTAAACGTGCATTTATTAAAAACATCTGTGGTTCCGTAATCCACTTTTTCCATACATTAGTAATAATATGCCCTTTTGATTCGACTAGGTAGTCGTTTTCTCGTATAATATAATCCGGTGTTGATTGATAAGCTTTATCTGCACTTTTCGGAATTTCGTTTAATAATAAAAACCGAATCTGTGATTCAGCAACCTGCTCGAAAGTATAGCCATAATAATTAATAATATTGTAACTATACGACTGTGGTGTTGGCTTTAGCGTAACTATATAGGAAGTTTTACCTTTTATAGATTTAGTCTCAACACTTTCCACCTGCACCATATATGCATCATTTTGGTAAGCATAGATAATTTGTCTTCTGGTGTGATAATGACTAATTGATTGTAGTTCGCGTAAATTCGCCTCCTGTTCTGCACTTACAATTGGTATATTAAGGACAAGGTTTTTATTGGCGTTCATTTCAACTAATTGGGTTTCAAATAAATAGTCATTAAGTAAAACCCAAGCTCCAGAATTACTTATACTTTTACTTTTTTTAGCTTTTGATTTAGTAGTTGATTTCTTATAATTTTTAATAGTGGATATTTGCCTTTTAGGTATTACATTGGAGCTTACGCCTACTTGTTTGGGATCGTCATAAGTCTTTAATTTACTTGCAGATGCTTTTTCCGTTGATAATGAACTTGTATTCGTTTTTGAACTGGTACTGCTCTTTTTTACTCTTTTTTTCCTACGATTAGTTAACCATAGAGTAATATGTTCGCGTAATTTATTGCGGAACTCAGAAGGGTTTTTATACTCACGAAATAATCCCCATCCATTTTTACTATAACTATTTTTAAATCGCTTAACTTTTCCTTGCTGTTCTAATTCAATTTTGGTTTTTACCCCTTCAGTCATTGACCGAAAATAAAACCATATTTCGGGTTGATCAATTCTATTAAAAGTTCTCCTAGCTCGTTTAAATTCTTCAATTGTTCCGGATATATCACGCTTTGTTGGAGTTCCAACGCGGTTCCACATAATCCCAATAAACAATACGTAATCGGACATTTTGCCTATCTGCTCGTTGATAATGGCTTGACCGTCTTTACCATATCCAGGATAAGCATTCTCGGAGCGAATCACCTCTAATACAACACCTTTATCGGGAGCTACAGTACGATTTATCTCTTCGACAACTTTAACAACGTGATTTCTTTCCGTACTCACATCGCCAGGAGAAGCAAGAAAAATTTTTAACTTTTCTACTTGGGGCATAGCTAATTCCTTCAGTATAAAATGATGCTAGCTGGATAATAATATCAAAAACTTTCTAAACGGGGTACGAGAATCATCGCCCCTATCCTCTTATTAATAAACTTTAGGATTGACACAATGAGGCAATCGTTCCCCCTTCAACCCAGCAATTAGATTAGCGATCGCCATGTTTGCCATTTTTTCTCGTGTTTGGAGGCTGGCACTGCCAATATGAGGTGTAATAATCAGGTTATCTAAGCTCAGTAAGGGACTATCAGTTGGTATCGGTTCTGGGTCAGTGACATCTATGGCAGCACCTGCAATTTGACCACTCGTAAGCGCTGTGTATAATGCTTCTGGGTCTATAATTGCTCCCCGCGCTGTATTGATGACAATGGCAGACTGCTTCATCAATTCAAACTGGCGATCGCCAAAAAGATGATAAGTTTCGTCTAACAAAGGTGTATGGATTGTCACAAAATCGGATTCTTGCAGCAGATGTTCAAACGTAGTAAAATCCACACCTAAGAGTTTTTCTAACTCCTGGTCACATCTGTGTCTGCTGGTATAAAAAATTTTCATATCAAACCCTTTAGCACGACGAGCGATCGCCTGACCAATACGTCCAAAACCAACAATCCCTAAAGTCGCACCTGTGATATTCGGTCCCAATAACAAATTTGGTTCCCACGTCCGCCACTGACCCCACGAGCAAATCGATCCGCTTCTACCACTCGCCGTGCAGCCGCCATGAGTAACGCCCAAGTCAAGTCAGCAGTCGCATCTGTTAAGACACCTGGTGTATGACCAACTGGTATCTTGTGTGCAGTAGCGGCAGGAATATCAATATTGTCGTATCCAACTGCCATTTGGCTAATAACTTTAAAAGAGCTTCCAGCTGCTTTTATCAGTTGCTGATCAATTTGGTCTGTCAGCAAGCACAGCAAACCATCAATTGTTTTGACCTTTTTCAGTAAAACTTGATACGAAGGCGGTTGGCGTTCTTCCCAGAGTTCAATGGTAGCAATTTTTTGCAGTTGCTCTAATTTGGTGGGGAGGCGGCGAGTGATGAAAACTTTGGGTTTGGACATGGTTGAGGGTTTGTTGGGTTTGCTTACGCTCAAACGGACACTTCCGTGCGGGGGTTTTCCCGTTAAGGAAAGTGTCCTCCCCAACCTAGTCTAATGTCAAAGGCTTAGATGGTGTCCGTACCATTTGCGATTGCCTCCGGCACTGCCCCTTGGGCAATCGCCTCCAAACAGACAGCAGCTTTATTCCCTATTCTAGATTTCGCATAAATTGGGCAACCAGGAACTCAATGATGAAAAAATGCGGTTATTGCATCCGCAAACCCCGCAAATGAACTATAATCCTGGCTAACTATCGAGACATTTAAACCTAATTTCTGGGCATTGGCTGCTGTATAAGGTCCAAAACAGGCGATACGCGTAGCGTCAAGCCTCCGGCTTATCGCACAATGCTCGTAATCACTTCTTGCATCAACCATTTGCAAAAAACCTGCTACTTCCACAGTACTACTAAAGGCAATGACATCAATTTTGCCTTGCCGAATCAGGTTTAACTCAACCTCATAAATATTTTTGTCCAAACACCGCGTCCTATAAGTTGGTACGCGAGTCACCTTCATGCCCAATTTTTCTAAACCTGCAATAAAGTTTGGAATCACATTGGGTTCTGGTACACCGACAACTTCTGGAACTGGAACGAGTATAGTTTGCTGGGCAATATTTGGAATTTTAGCCAATTCAGCAATGATTCCTGCGGGGCTGGGTTGTGTTGGTATTAAATCCGCTTTGATGCCAAAAGCTGCTAATCTTTCCGCGTCTGTACCAATCGCACAAAATATACAATTTGTCAATACAGAAAGGTTTAGCCCCAAATCTTTCAGGCGTTGGAAAAATGCTTCGATACCGTTTCTACTGGTGAAAGCAATCCAATCAAATGCGTGGATTTGTTGCAGTGCGCCATCTAACTCAGCAAAGTTTTCCAGCAGACAGGTTTCGATGGTTGGCATCAAAAACGGCAAACCGCCTTGGTTGATCAGTTGCTCAGATAACCTGACGGCATAGTTACGGGGTGCGGTAACGATAATTCGCTTACCGTGTAACGGCAGTTGTACGGATGGAGTCAGCAGTTTAATTTACCTCCTTGCACAAGATAATAACGAACCGCAAAGGCGGCTTCCCACAGGGAAAGACTATAATTTAAGGACTAAGGGCTTAAAGTTTACCTATTTTAAGCAATACGACCAGGAGAGCCATCTTGCCGCATTCGATTCAACTCGCTCAACCGCCCCTAGAGTTTATTCCCGAGCGATTTAACCCATTTGTATACTACATTACCCAAAGGTTACTGCCAGTCCTGATGCGGTTTCGGATTCGACCGTGGTTACCTGCTGGGATCGCACAGGTTGAAACTGTGAATGTTGAGGCGTTAGTCAATCTTTACCAACAATTCCAAACTGGCAAAATTCGCTTTTTGATAGCATTTCGGCACCCGGAGGTTGATGATCCTCTTTGCATGATGTATTTACTCTCCCGTGCTGTACCGAAAGTTGCTCGTCAAAAGGGAATTTCATTACACCATCCTATTCATTCTCATTTTCTCTATGACCGAGGGATGACTTTGTGGGCTGGGGATTGGCTTGGTTGGTTCTTTTCTCGGTTAGGGGGCTTGCCAATTCATCGAGGTAAGCGGCTAGACAAGGTTGGTATGAAGACAGCGCGAGATTTGTTTGCTAATGGCAAACTGCCAATTGCTGTAGCTCCCGAAGGCGCAACTAATGGACATAGCGAAATTGTCAGCCCTCTGGAACCTGGCGTTGCTCACATGGGCTTCTGGTGTGTGGAAGATTTGGTGAAAGCTAACCGTTCTGAGGAAGTTTTCATTGTACCGATTTGCAATCAATATCACTACATCAATCCATCTTGGGGAAAACTAGATTGGCTTTTGGGCAAATTAGAAGCTGATTGCGGCTTACAAGTGCAGCAAGTTGATGAATCAAACCTCGTTGAGCCAGAAAAAGTTTTCTATGAGCGACTCTTTCGCCTTGGTGAACATGTCCTTTCCCAAATGGAACAGTTTTACGCTCGCTTCTACCATCAAAGTACACCAGTTGTAACGCAAACAGATCCATCTGCGAGCCGTAACGAGGTACTTGAGGCTCGACTCCAAACAGTATTAGATAGGTCACTCAAAGCAGCCGAGCAATATTTTGGTCTTGAAAGCCACGGAACAGTGATTGAGCGCAGTCGCCGAATAGAGTCAGCAGGCTGGGATGATATCCACCGCAAGGATTTGTCAAATTTACACGCATTATCACCCGTAGAGCGGGGCTTGGCAGACTGGATTGCTGAAGAAGCATCTCTGCGGGCTCTACATATGCGCCTAGCGGAGAGTTTTGTAGCAGTCACAGGAACATATGTTCAACAGAAGCCGACTTTTGAGAGATTTGCCGAAACGTCCTTAATCTTATTCGATCTGATCGCCCGGATCAAAGGCGAGAAAAACCCTGCACGACCTCGGTTAGGTTGGCGAAAATCACGGCTAACGGTAGGTGAGCCAATTTCTGTAACACAACGTTGGTCAAGTTATCAGGCAAGTCGTCAAGCAGCAAGAGTTGCCGTTAATGACCTAACGCAAGATTTGCAAGTGGCGTTTGAGAAGATGATTTCGTAGATTTGTTGGGGGACTTGGGGGCGATCGCAGGGATGATCAACTAATAGGAAAGTGCGATTGCCTATGTCAAACAACCTGTACAAAGACTTGCCGCTTGCAGGGGATTCGCGCCCACATCGTACAATATTTTGCTAAGTAGAACTCGTTATTAATGCGGGTCGGAAATCAAAATTTTGACAACTCTGGACAATGATTCATCCTTCAGGCGATTCTGAACCCCTCTTAATGGTGACGCCTACTAAGCACTCACAAGTCTATTTTTATATTAAATTGGTATTAGTGTAAAGTATTAAACACCGTTGAGAAAGTGAGGTTGATTATGAAGATGGAACCTGCATACACTTCTGTAGGAAAAATTTTCGAGTATAGACCCATGTTTTTTATTCCTAAATACCAAAGAGCTTATGCATGGGAAACTGAATCTGTAGAAGATTTTATCAAAGATTTAAAAGAGTGTTTTGAGAGAAGAAAATCTAAAACACCTGTCAATCATTTTTTTGGAGGAGTTCTGAGCGTAAGGTATCCAGTGGAAGGAGCTGTCAATCAACTTGAATTTGAAATTATCGATGGTCAACAGCGAATTGCTACTTTTACATTACTTATGAATTGCCTAATCAAGATATACAAAGAGTTACTAGAACAAGCAAATAAATCACGTGATTCAGATAATGAATATATATTGGAAGAACGTATCAAAGTTTTATCTGAGAGGTTTCTAGAATTTCGCCAAGAGTTTCAAAGAAAAGTTAACTCTGTAGAGGTAATGAGATTATCAAGAGTAGATCACCCATTTTATAAAGAACTTATTCGGGGTATGAATCCTTCTCCTTTAAGAGGATGTTTGAAAAGTCCGCAATTAAGTAAAAAAAGCTCTCAGGGCATAAGCTGTTAATAAGTAAAGACAACAGCACCACTGAGAGACTATGAGTAAATCATACTCCACCAACCTTACCCAAG
>JAESFT010000301.1_pt1 | contig 38902 bp, 38 predicted proteins | sample 9269451 | NCBI WGS metagenome assembly JAESFT01 (sample SAMN14502557, study PRJNA617106) | algae metagenome | isolation source: Scytonema hyalinum WJT4-NPBG1 and co-occurring heterotrophs from well... | place: USA: Mojave Desert, Joshua Tree National Park, California | collected 2006-05-25
TGAACGCTTCCGTGGAAGCGGCTCGCGCAGGGGACGCCGGAAAAGGCTTCGCTGTCGTTGCAGTTGAAGTCCGCCGGTTAGCCCAGTCTGCCGCAACCGCCTCTGCAGACATCAAGGGGCACATTGAGCAGAGTGGCAGCGATGTGGGATCAGGCTCGCAGCTTCTCGATACAGCGGCCAAAAAGCTGGCCGAGTTGCTCGCAGCGGTTCAGGAGAACGAACGCCTCATGGAGATGATAGCAGCTCGCAGCCGTGAGCAATCGGCTGCCATTGTTGCGATCACAGGCGCCGTTTCGACCATGGATGAAGCTGTTCAGCAAAACGCTGCATTAGTGGAACAGACCAACGCTGCTATCGAACAAACCGAAGCTCAAGCGTCTCAACTCGACCGTGTCGTTGATAGCTTCGTATTGTCAGCAGACCGACAGCCGTTCGGAAAAGTTGCGGCTTGAGGCGCGATCGCTATAGCGGCTAAGCGCCCCATTGTGGTCATTTTTAAACCGGCTCATAATCACTAAGAGCAGACGTTACCTGGAGCACGCCAAAGACCAGCTATCGACTTCGTAGCTCGAACGGACGATGAAAGCGGAATCAGAGTGGCTATCGAGACCGAAGGGATCGGGAACACTATCGCGGCGTTCTGTATCATACCCTAAATTCAAGATTCGCCCGTTCTATCAGGCGCGACATCAGTTCGTGTCGGAGACGGTAAATCGATTGTTGAGGATGCCCGTTGATCACGCCGATGGTTCTCAGCTCATCAAGCGAGATCGCAGGGTTGATATAGGCCACCAAGAGATAGTTGATTACCTTGACCGGATGCTCCGGGGTCGCCTGCCAGTCCTCGAGTTCTGCTTCGCTATAGACGGACCTGCCCCCCGTCAGCTGCATCAGTTCCTTAGTGGACCGCGCCAGCGTCAAGCTCTCGAGGATCCCTAGCGCCGTCATAGCCTGGGACGGGGGATTTTTTGAGGTGCTCTTGTAGAAGAACAGAACGGACCCTGCGGGCCCCAGATTGGATTTGGCCTGACAGAGGTAAACTTTCCGGATGGTATTGCCTGGTCTCGTGATGGTCTCAGCAGGCGACGCGCCGCTGAAGAGGTCCCGCTGCATTGGGTCCCAGAGATCCGGATACAGAGTGTCGTGGTAGGCTTCTTTGATTGGAATGCCGAAACCATTGGTGCCGTCATGAACAACGAACCTGGGGTAGTTCTCCCGCGCTTGATCAAAGCTCGACTTGCCGCTCACTTGGGCAAGTGCTTCTGAGGAGAAATCACGTTCGTAGATGTGTTCGCCCTTAGAGTTCTTACCTGCGTTCTGGAACCCGTAGTAGTCTAAGAGGTTCATCAACGCGACCTGATCCTCGTACGTCGTTAAATAAGCGAGATGATACCCATTTCGTTGTCCATACCAGAGCACCTGCTTCAATAGCAGCTCACCAAGCTTCACTCCCCGGCTCTCAGGAGCGACTTTGAAAGTGCAGATCTTGAGGATTTTGCTGGCTTTCGTGACTGCGTCCGTGTTTTCCGCACTTTCATCCTTGCGAACGATCAAGCCCGCCAGTCGATCGTCGGCATAGACTACCCAGCAGGGACGATGCTGCTTCACGCACTTGTCCCGCCACCAATCGTCGAATTCGGGGTAGCCATGCCGCAAGCTGTCGAAAAACGGATCGTTACCGTTGATCTCGTGGGCCTCTACTTCACCCACGTGGCGGATTGGTACTGCCTTGGGCGCGTAGGTCTGGATGAGAAGTTCAGCGGCATCGCCAACGAACAGCACCCGTCTAGCTAGATCAGCTGAACGGTTCTGGGCTCGTTGATGAAGGCCCTTGTCCTGGGTGACCAGGAAATCCGCCGCTCCGATTTCAAGGGAATGCAGGAGAGTGGCGTCAACAACGTCGTTCGGCTTTTTCAGCGGACCAAATAACGCCTCTAGATCATTGCGTTCTAGCCCGCGCTGCTTCTTAAGCAGGCGATACTTGGCTATTTTGCTATAGGAAATCTCTCGGCGACTAGCGTCCTTGTCACGGGAGAAGTCATCTTTCGCCGCCTCGTGAACAAAAATGTCTACCTTATGGGTTAGGGCAAGCGAATGGAATCTGGAGTAGGCAACCTCGACTGTGTGGTTATCTTCGAGCCCGATCAGGATGTTCGTATCAATGAGATACGACTGCTGGCTCATCTTGAAGGGCCTTTCTCAGATCGTGCTTGGCATAAAGGAAGGACTGCGGGGGCTCGAACCCGAATTTCTCGCGGAGCTCATGAAGCGGTAAAGGACGGGAGAAGGACCTCACGTCGTCAAAGATAAGGGCGTACCCTTGATCTAGACCTTCGAAATATCTGTCGAACAGCGGGCGTTCGATGAACGCCATGCTCTCAAACTCGGCCCATATCTGCTCAACCGGCAGCTTCAGCACGTCGCGGATAGACACCGTACCCACCATCGCTTTGACGGGCGAGCTGGAGTAAATGTATGCGATAGCCCCATTTGGGGCGGAGACAGGAAAACGGCGGCGCAACTCGACTGTTTTTTGACCGGCGAGGATCTTCTCGGAGTAAACAGGCTTGACGGATAGGACTACGTCTCGCTGGGGCTTGAACGGATCGTCTTCCATCAGCGGCAAGACCAGTTGGTCCTCATTTCCGAGTTCCACATCGAAGTGGGTACCGTTCAGACGGGCCGCAATTGGCGCGTCAGTGGGGAAATGAGCATTCAGATGCAACGAAGCTCCAAGCGCCTCCACATAGCGTTGGACCGTACTGAGGAACATCTCCTCCCCCTGCTCGATCTTCGAAATGGCGGCCTGTTGGACACGCATGCGAACGGCGAGCTGCTGCTGCGTCAACCCGGCCAAGATGCGAAGGCGCCTAAGTCCTGGACCCACTTGGGCTGTGTCGTGCGCACTCTCCAGGGCTTGCGCCTCAATAACCCTACCAGCGAGCTTGCCCATTTTTTCACCTGCTTGCTAGAGCCGAAGTGTTAGACGACATTCCTTTGAAGGAATGTATATCCCTGTTTGGTTCAATCTCAACATAGCTCTTGTTTGATTTAGGCCGCAACGGTTAGGCGGCTGCTTTTGGCTTATGTGCTGCTACCAGCAGTCAGTCCGCTTCCGGCCCCCTTTCAGCCGAAGGCTAACTAGCTAGCTAGCATGGGTGAACGAAACAAGAATGCGCGTGGGACTTTCGTGGGACTTGCAGGCCCGCCCGAGACTCTTTGGTCGAAGATATGCTTTTTTGTTCACCCGAGTTTGAAAAATGAGGTTGCACGCAAACCCCTGTTTCTCTATGTCTCCGCGCAGTCGGGGCGTAGCGCAGCCTGGTAGCGCATTTGTCTGGGGGACAAAGGGTCGTCGGTTCAAATCCGGCCGCTCCGACCATCAAAACCACAGTTCTGCCTGATGCCTTTGGCGGCCTTGTCCACCGGATCGCTGGAGCGCCTATGCTGCTGACCACGGCAGAACTAGAACCGGCTCTGCCGCTGTGGGACCTTCGGGGCGCCCGGGCCAGCCTGCTCAACCATTCCGAAAACCAGACTTTTGCGGTTACAAGCCAAGACGGCGAGCGTTTTTGCCTGCGCGTGCACCGGCCGGGCTATCATTCACGGGCGGCGATCGAGAGCGAACTGCTTTGGCTCGATGCAGTGCGGCGTGAAACGCTGGTCCGAGTTCCTCTAGTGGTGCCCGGAACGGATGGCGGCATTCTGCAAAGCATTGAGGCGTCCGGCCGAACTTTCCTTGCGGTGTTGTTCCGCTTTGTCCGAGGCGCGGAACCAACGCTGGGGGGCGATCTGGTTCGGCTATTCATAAGGCTTGGCGGGTATGCGGCACTGCTGCATAATCATGCATCGAGCTGGATTCAACCGCCCGGTTTCGAGCGCCCGACCTGGAATGCTGAGGCAATCCTGCGTCCAGATGGTCTCTGGGGGGATTGGCGCGTGGCGCCAGGCGTGGGGGAGGGCAATCGCCCAATCCTCGAACGCCTCGAAGAGGCGCTTCACGGGCGGCTGGTGCGCTACGGAGGCGGGGCCAAGCGCTTTGGCCTCATCCATGCCGACATGCGTCTGGGCAATCTTCTGGTGGATGGCGCTGATCTGACCCTGATCGATTTCGACGATAGCGGGTTCGGCTGGTTCACCTATGACTTCGCCGCTGCCCTGTCTTTCCATGAGGCCCATGCCGCAGCGCCGGCGCTCCGCTCGGCTTGGCTCGAGGGCTACCAGCGCGTCCGACCTCTCGATGCTGCCGATATCGACTCGCTTGAGACCATGGTCATGTTGCGTCGCATGGCGCTTCTGGCCTGGACTGGCTCGCATGCCGAAACGCGATTGGCGCAGGCGCAAAGCCGCGGTTTTGCCGAGACCACTGCTCGGCTGGCGCGCAATTATCTCGATGGCGCGCTCTGGCCAGGGAGCTAGAGCAGCAGGTGCTCGTGCCGGCGGCCCCTGTCGGGATCGTTGTGGATGGCGCTGGCAACGCCCCAGATCAAACCAACGATCAGGAAATAATGCCGCCAGTGATCGCTGTCGATAATGATCGATTCTCCTACCAGCATGACATAGGTGGATAGGAGCGGGATCATGAGGAGGCGATAGCGTGAGCGCACCATCAGGGCTGCCGCGCCGCGCCAAAGCGTCAGCAGTACGAGCAGGTAGTACATGGCGCCACCGCCCCAGCCATAGACATGGAGCACGGTGACATAGACATTGTGCGGTGCCTCGGTGACGCGCAGGCGGTAGAATTCCTGCGGGCCAAGGCCAAGTGGATTGTTGAGCGCCAGCTCGAACGCATAGCCCTGCCGGCCAAAGCGGCCGGTTTCGCCCTCGTCGTAGTTCTGGCTCGACGCGCGCTGCTCGAAGAGTTCAGCCACGGAAGGAATGCTCAGCAGTCCCGCCAGCGCCACGACCAGGAGGCACAAGCCAACCAGGCCCATGATCATGATGCGCACCTTGTCGCGCGCGCCAGCCTCCAGCCAGAAGCAGAGCCCCAGCACCATGAGCGACGACAGGGCAAAGTGCCCCCAGGCGGCGCGCGAGAAGCTGACGAAAACGCCGACAAAGAGGATTGCATAAACTAAGGCGGCCCAGAATTGGGTTTGCTTGTTGCCAAACAGCAATCGCTGCAGCGCGAACATGGCCGGTAGCACCAAGAACGGACCGAACACATTGGGGTCGTTGAAGGCGGCCTTGGCGCGTCCATAGCGCACGAACAGCTCTGCGCCGGGGAGCAGACCCAGATAGGCGAGCGATCCGACAAGGGCCGAAAGCACGGCAGCCCAAGTATAGGCGCGCATGACGATGCGCATGCGCCGCTCGGTATCCTCCGCCACGTAGTTGGCAGCGAAATAGCTGGTGACCAGGAGGAACACCGTAACGAGCGTAAAGATCAGCGCATCGGTCAGCGGCGTAAAGCGCACCTGGAAGGCGGCGACCAGTGCAAAGGGCGTAAACACCATCAGGATGGCGAAGAGCCCGAAGGTGGAGCGGTAAAGCCCCATGCCGGCCAGGATGGCGACAGGCAGGACGAGGAGAAAGCTCAGCTCATAAGGGGACGGCTCGACCAGCACGAGGGCGCCGGTGAAGATCCACACGGCGACGACGACGTCGAGCAGGCGCATGGCACGCGCCCGCACCGCCTCGGCGCCCAGGCGGCTCTGCCCACCGAGGTCCGCATCGAAAGCGGTTGTGGTCAATACGCGTTCTCGTTCTTGGCGACGAGCGAAACGGGGGTCATGGCCACGATGTAAAGGTCGAACAGGATGGACCAGTGGTCGATGTAGTAAAGGTCGTGGTTTACGCGCTGCATGATCTTGTCAATCGTGTCTGTTTCCCCGCGCCAGCCATTGATCTGCGCCCAGCCGGTCATGCCGGGTTTCACACGATGGCGGGCGAAATAACCTTCCACGGCGTCGTAATAGAGCTTGTTCTCGGCCTTGGCTTGGATGGCATGGGGCCGTGGACCAACGATGGAAAGCTCGCCCTTGAGGACGTTGAAGAGCTGCGGCAGCTCATCGATGGAGGTTTTGCGGATAAACTTGCCGACCCGCGTCACACGCGGATCGTCGCGAGTCACCTGCTTGGCCGCGCTATAGTCCAGCATGTCCGTCCGCATGGAGCGGAACTTGTAGATGCGGATCAGCTCGTTGTTGAAGCCATGCCGGTTCTGCACGAAGAACACCGGACCCTTGCTTTCGAGCTTCACCGCAATGGCAGTGACCACCATGATGGGCGAAAGGAGGATCAGCGCGGTGAGCGCGACAACTTTGTCGAACAGCCACTTGAAGACGAGGTTCCAGTCGGAAATGGGCCGGTCGGCCATGTCGAACACGGCAAGATCACCCACATAGGAATAGGCTTTGTGGGTGAACTTGAGCTTGCTCATATGGGCCGACAGCCGAATGTCGACTGGCAGCACCCAGAGCTGGGTCAGCATGTCGAGCACGCGCGATTCCGCCGATAGCGGCATGGAGACGATCACCAGATCAACCGGCGTGCGCCGAGCAAACTCGATGAGGTCGGCGACCTTGCCCAGCTTGGGCAGGCCGGCGACCTGTTCGGGCGAGCGGTCATCGATCCGGTCGTCGAACAGGCCCAGAACGGCGATGTCGTTGCTGGCACTGGCGCGGATCTGCTCGATCAGCGCTCCGGCATCCTTGCCTCCGCCGACAATGGCCGTGCGGCGGCGCAAGCGCCCTTGTTCAGTCCAGCGCAGCACAAGTGCGCGCAAGGCCAGACGATAGGCGACCAGCAGCGCGGCGCCACCGAGGAACCAAGTGGCGAGCCAGAGGCGCGAGAACAGGTCGGCTGCCTTAAGGAAGAAGATGCCGACGGCGATCAGCGTCACAACAACAGTCCAGGCGGCCAGAACGCGACCGATTTGCCCGAACAGGGTCCGGTACGCCGCGATACGATGCGTACGCGCAGCGTTGAACAGGATATTGGCGATGAGGCTCGCAGTCAGGATCACCGGCAAGTAAAAGGCCGGCGTGCCGAGCTCAACGAAGTATTCGTAGATCGCGTAGCCAAGGACAGCGAGCAGTACCGCCTCGACAGCCTGCGCCACGCCAACAACTACGGCGCCGGAAAAGGTCCGCTCCACCGGCGATGCGATGATCGCCTCCGCTTGCGGAGACAGCACGCGCTGGGTGGGGTCAACAAAGGTCTGCTTGGATACATGCTCAAGCACGGCTTGCTTGGGATCAACGCGGAACATGAAGGCTTACCGGAACAGGAGTTGTTCCAGCATTGTCAGCCCAGAGCGTTTAAACTCAGTGAAGTTAGAGCTTCAAGCTGTTGCAGCGGCGTCAAGGTATAGTGCCTCGATGGCGTCCACCATGGTATGGAGCGAGAAGTGCTCGGCAATGTAAGCGAGCCGCTGCTCCATCTCTACGCGGACTTTATCTGGGTGATCCAGCGCGGCTTGCATGGCGGCTCGCAGCGCGGGGATATCGTTAGGCGGAACGAGGCTTGCCGCTGTTGGTCCGAATATTTCCGGGATGCCGCCGACGCGGGTCGCAATAACCGGCAGCTCGGCGGCAGCTGCCTCCAGCACGATGTAGGGCAGGGACTCGGCGAGGGATGGCACGACGGCGATGCGTCCCTTGGCGAAGCTCGGCCGTGCTGGTTGCGCGCCGAGGAGGGTGACACGATCGGCCAGTCCCAGGGCTTCGATCTGCATCACGAGAGCCTGTCGAGCGCCACCGTCGCCAGCCATCACCAGCCGGGCCGGCCGGCCATCGGCATGTGCAACGCCAGCCAGGGCTTCGACCAGGATGTGGATGCCCTTGAGATCGCGTAGTTCGCCAACGAACACGAAATCGGCAGCATCGGGGAGCGGTTGGACGAAATTGAATTCGTCGGGCTGCAGCCCATTGTAGATGACCTGGGTGGGGCAGGTCGGCTCGCCTATCAGCTGCGCATAGGTTGATTTGGCATATTGGCTTTCAAAGATGATGGCAGCTGTCTGCCCCATCAGCCAGCGCTCGAGCAGGTGAAAGACACGGCCGGAGGCGGATGAACGGCTGAAATGCAGCACTCCGCCATGGGGCGTGTAGAGCGCGACGCTTTTCCCGCCGCTGAGGCGCGCCAGCCGGGCATAGAAGCCGCCCTTAGCCCCGTGACCATGGAGGACGTCGATATTCAGGGAGCGAGCCAGCCGCCGCACGGCCAGAGGGGTCGCAAGATCGCCGCGGCCCAGGACGCGCGGCATGGCGAAGCGGTGAATGCCGAGGCTGGCATGGGGCAGCAGGGCCTGGAGCTTGCCTTCGGTCTGCGCATCATTGGCCAGGCTATCGACCACAAGACCGACCTCGTGGCCGCGTTCAGCCAAGGCCCGCGTCAGGTCCGCCACATGGCGGAACAAACCGCCGACTGGCGCCCGCATCACTTGCAGGATGCGCAACTTGCGGGCGGCCATGGTGTGCTCCGCTAGAACCAGCGTTCCTGAACAACGATCGTGTCGCCGGGGAAGATCGGGAAGTCGAGATCAACACTCCCCTTGACCATCTGGTCACCCTGGCGGCGATAGACCACCGCCTTACCGCGGTTTGCCGTGTCGGAAAAACCGCCGGCAACGCTGATAGCCGAGCGCACCGTCATGCCAAAGACATAGGGGAACTGCCCGGCCGTACCCACTTCACCCTGGATGAAGAAGGGCCGGTATTCCGCGACCTCTACAGCAACGTCGGGATTGCGCATATAGCCATTGGCCAGGGCTCCGGCGAGCCGCCCGGCCGCTATCTTTGTGGTCTGGCCACGCACCTGAACCGGCCCCACTAGTGGGAAGGCGATCGCGCCGCTATCATCGATGCGGTAGGTGTCGCTGAGTTCTTCGTCGCCATAAACAGTGACGCGCACAGTGTCGCCCGTATCCAGCTGGTACGGCCCCTTGGTTTCCACCAGATAGGTCGCAGGCCGCGTCGTTGCGCAATTGGCCAGCGGCAAGGTCATGACAATCGTGAGAATAGGAAGCCAGCGCATGGAGACTCTCGCGCATTTGAGAACGGCTGCAGCATCCGGTTTTGTGGTTAATAAAGTCCTTCGCTCAACTGGCAATTATTGCGCCCTGCAACAGGCTTAACGGATTACTTACCACGACAGGGCCATAACTCGCTCACTTGAACGGGGAAGTCCTATGGCACATGAGTCGCAAATCGTGCGGGATACACGCATCGATCTCCGGGCGTTGCTCGGTGCTGTCATCCGGCGATTGCCGCGCATCGTCCTGGTGACGCTGGCATTACTAGCCGTGACTTACCTGATACTGATGTTCACTCCCAGACTCTACGAGTCCTCGGCCTCGATCCTGGTCGAGCCGCGCAGCAATATTTATACGCGAGCAGCGAACGAACAGGCGCCTGCGCTCACGGGCAGCGAGGCGGGCGTGGTTTCGAGCCAGATCGAGCTGATCAAATCGCGCGACACTATGCTGCGCGTCATCGACCAGCTCGACCTTCGTTCGGTTTCCGAGTTTAACGGAACAGGTGACGGTGGCTTTTCCCCGCTCGGCCTCATGAGCCAGATCCTAGGCAAGAAGTCGGCACCCGTCAGTATCGATGAGACGGTGCTCAACAATCTCGTCAGCCGCCTGACTGTGATCCAGGAGCGCGACTCGCGCATCATCTCGGTGCTGGTGCGGTCGACCGATCCGCAGCGGGCGGCCGATATCGCCAATGCCATCGCCAATGCCCACGTGGCGCGTCGCGCCGAACTGTCGCTGTCGGATACGGCCGAGGCCTCCGGCTGGCTGCGCACCGAAATCGAGCGCCTGCGGGTCGCTACCACCAATGCCGAAACCGCAGTCGCCAACTTCAAGGTCAACAACGACTTGTTCGTGGGCGCCAACAACACCAGCCTCCCGGACCAGCAGCTGTCCACCATCGCGTCCCAGATCAGCGCGGCCCAGGAAAGCAAGAACGCCGCCAACTCCCGTGCGGCTCTGATCCGCGGCATGCTGGAGCGTGGCCAGTCTATTGAAGGCATTGCCGACGTACGCGAGTCTGCGGTTATCCAACAGCTTAACCAGGAAAAGGCACGGCTGCAGGGGGAGCGTGCCCAACGTTCGGCCACCCTCCTGGGGAATCACCCCGTCATTCAGGCGCTGACTGCGCAGATATCGGAACTCAACAACCAGATCGCCATCGAAGGCCGCCGCGTTGCCGACGCGCTGACTGCCGAGGCGCAGATCGCAGCTGACCTCGAAGCATCCCTCCAGCAGGATCTTGAGCGCGCCAAGGGCACTGCCTCGACCGCAACGCAGGACAACGTGACGCTGGAAAGCCTGCAGCGCGAAGCCAAGGCGCAGCGCGACCTGCTGGAAGGCTATCTCCAGCGCTACAATGAAGCCTTCTCGCGCACCGAAACCAACTCGGCCTTGCCTGATGTGCGTGTCGTCAGTGTCGCGGCACCCTCTGTGTCGCCAGCTTCGCCCAAGACCCAGCTCGTGCTCATGGCTGTGGGCATCGTGTCAATTGTCCTCCAGGTCGGATTGATTGCCTTTGGCGAACTCATGTCCGGACGCGCCATTGCGGTTGTTCAGGATCCCGTCCGCGTGCGCGATGAGGACGAGGACCTGGCGATCGTGGAGACTGAACTCGCTGCCGATGGACGCTGGGAAGAGCCGGTCGAGGTCGTTGCCGTTGAGCCTGCCGTAGTCGAGGGCGAGAGGATAGAGCCGGTTTATGTGGCGCCTGCTGTGATCGTCATGCCAACAGAACTGCCCGCTACCGAAACGGAAGAGATTGAGGCTGAAGCCGAAGTCGAAGAGCAGGCCATTGCCGCCTATGAAGCCGACCCGGATTTGAGCGAAGAGGTTGAGACGCTTGAAGAGCGCGGGACGGTTGTTGAGGCGCCGCGGTCCGTGATGCCGGTGCCGGTGGCTGGCATGTCCGATGACAATGGGCTTACCACCGTGTCGGAGCTGTCGTCCGACCTGGTGTTCGGCCGGACGCATCTCCTGCTGCTGGCGGCGCACAGTGCCGTTGGCGATTGCGAGGCCCTGGCCGAGGAACTGATCGGCGACGCCCTGGGTCGTGGGCTGAGCGCAGCGTTGATCGACGCGGGCAGCGGTCGCTTGACCGATGAACTTGGACTGAGCGATCTCAGCGCTGATGTGGCTAGCTATGGCGACGTAGTGCAGAAGTCTGCCGACAACAGCTTTGCTGAAGTGCCTTGGGGCCAGCAGCAAAAGATCTCGCGCCGCTCTGGCAAGCCGCTGACCCTGGTGGAAGCGCTGGGCGATATCTACGAGGTTGTCATCGTCATGACGGGACGCCTGGGCGCCGGTTCGACCTTGCCGATGTTCGAGGGCCTCGACGGCCGCCTCGTGCTGGTGGCTGGCGACGGCGATGACTTCGGCGATGTTTCCGCCCGTCGCCAGCAATTGCTCCAGAGCGGCTTTGCCCAAGTCGACATTGCGGCTATCCCCGCGCGCGTCGCGGCCTAACGGGCAAGATGTCGCTCAAGTACACGGCAATCCGGGCCATGTTCGAGGCCCTCTGGCTGACCCGGATGCCGAGCCTTGTGCGCGCACTATCCCAATCGCGCGGCGTGATCTTTACCCTGCACCGCGTGCTGCCGGGCGTGCCACCCGACTTCTCGCCCAACGCCATCCTGCAGATCGAGCCGGACTTCCTCGACTATGTCATCGAACGGGTGCGTGCGCTCGGCATCGACATCGTCTCGCTTGACGAAGCGCTTGACCGGCTCGCGGCCAAGTCCCGCGGCGAGCCGTTCATCGTCCTGACCTTTGACGATGCTTATCGCGACAATCTCCAATACGCGCTGCCGGTCCTCCGGCGCCATGAGGCGCCGTTCACCCTTTATGTGCCAACGGGGCTCGTGGACGGGGTAGGGGAACTGTGGTGGCAGGCAATCGAGGACATCATCGCCCGACAGGACGCTATCGCGCTGACCTCAAACGGGCAGACGGACTATGTCGATACGCTGACGGTTGCGGAAAAGACCGATGCGTTCAACACGCTTTATTGGCAGATGCGCAAGATGCCCGAGGCCGACCGCGTGCGCCTCGTGCGCAGCTTCGCGACCGCCTATGGCTATGACCTGCAGAAACAGTGCCGTGACCTGATCATGGATTGGCAGGAGCTTCGCCTGTTTGCCGGCGAGCCGCTTTGCACCATCGGTGCCCATACGGTGCACCACTATGAGCTGGCCAAGCTGCCGCTGGAGCAAGCGCGCAGCGAGATGGCGCAGAGCGTCGACGTTCTCTATGCGCAGTTCGGCGTGAGGCCGCAGCACTTCTCCTACCCCCTGGGTGGCCCGCTTTCGGCCGGGCAGCGCGAGTTCGACCTGGCACGGGAGCTTGGCTTCAAGTCCGCTGTAACGACCCGGCCGGGCGGACTCTACAGCCGGCATGGCGCCAGTCCCCATGCCCTCCCACGCGTTTCCCTCAACGGGTACTTCCAATCCCGCCGTTATGTCGATGTTTTTGCAAGCGGTGCGATCTTTTCGCTCATGGGTAAGCTGACCGGCTGACCTATTCGGGCTTGGCCATCCAGCGGATGATGGTGATGGCGGGATAGAGCCAGCCCATGCCGGCGACAACGAAATAGGGCAGCAGGATCCAGCCGGGCAGGTCCGCCGGCAGGGCCAGGTAGATGGAGGTGAAAACCGACACCCAGGCAGCAATCGAGCCCAGAAGCACGAAAACGCCGATCAACTTGCGGTTACGCTGGGTCATGTGCGGCAATGGACACTATTGCGAGTTGTATCAGGCGGGCATAGCACTCCCCGCTGCCGACCGACACCGGGAAACTGTTGTGACCATCGCCCAAAACGCCGCACTTAGCCAAACCTCCTTTGCTACGGACCGCCTTCGCCCGGTCCGCATCTGGCTTTATGGACTAGCGGCCTTTGTGCTGCTGATGGTGGTTGTCGGCGGTATCACGCGGCTGACGGAGTCGGGTTTGTCGATCACCAGTTGGAAGCCCATTTCCGGCACCTTGCCGCCGCTCAATGACGCGCAATGGCAGGCAGAGTGGGAGGCCTATCAGCAGATCCCGCAATACTCCGTGCTGAACTCGTGGATGACCATCGACGACTTCAAGTACATCTTCTTCTGGGAATATCTCCACCGCCTACTGGGCCGCATCCTGGGCGTGCTGTTCCTCGTGCCTTTTCTCGTTTTTCTGGTTCAGAAGCGCTTTACGGCTCAACTCGCCTGGCCGCTGTTTGGCCTCTTCATTCTCGGTGGGTTCCAGGGCCTCCTTGGCTGGTGGATGGTATCCTCTGGCCTGACGGAACTCACTTCGGTTTCCCAGTACCGTCTCACCGCTCACCTCACTGCAGCGTCGCTGCTGTTCATTGCCTTGATCTATGTGCCGCGCTCCCTGGAGCCTGGACGGGTAGGCGGCTTGGTCCGGCCCTTCCACATCTGGTCTGCCGTGTTGCTCTTGGTCCTCCTGATCACTCAGCTGGCGGCAGGTGCCTTCGTTGCCGGTATCGATGCCGGCATGGGCTACAATACCTGGCCGCTGATGGACGGCGCTATCATTCCCAACGGGCTCGGCGTCATGCAGCCGCTTTGGCGCAACCTGTTCGAGAATGCTCTCACTGTGCAGTTCATCCATCGTGGTATCGCATACTGCATCACCGCTTATGTGGCCGTGCTGGTCTGGCGGCAGTACAAGGCCAGGGGATTCGATGGCGTCCATGGCTGGTTGCCACGGATCGGGATTCTGGTGCTGGTACAGGTATTTCTGGGCATCATGACGCTGCTGCATGCCGTGCCGATCTCGCTGGCTGTGGGGCATCAGGCCATGGCCTTCATGCTTGCTGGCGCGACGATCGCCTACATTGCCGACATGCGTCGATCAATGCGGTAATATGATACCATTCTGATAAACTATTGTTTTGCTTGCAGAAAACGAAGCCTCTTGACGGCTGCTGCAAACCTCCTTACACAGCGCCCGAACAAGCCGCTTTCTCCCCGGATGAAGGCTGGCAAGCCCCAAAATTCTAGGGAATTCAAGCATGAGCACTTACTCGGCAAAACCGAGCGAGATCGAAAAGAAGTGGATCCTGATCGACGCCGAAGGCCTCGTCGTGGGTCGCGTCGCTTCGATCATTGCCTCGCGCCTGCGCGGCAAGCACAAGCCAACCTTTACGCCTCATATGGACATGGGCGACAACATCGTTGTCATCAATGCCGACAAGGTGAAGCTGACCGGCCGCAAGCTGGACCAGCACAAGTTCTATTGGCACACCGGCTTCCCCGGCGGCATCAAGGATCGTACCGCCCGCGAACTGCTGGAAGGCCGCTTCCCCGAGCGCGTGCTTGAGAACGCCGTCCGCCGCATGATGCCTGGTGGCCCGCTGACCCGTGCCCAGCTCAAGAACCTCCGCGTCTATTCGGGCGCTGAGCATCCCCATGAAGCGCAGAACCCAGCCAAGCTGGACGTCGCTGCGATGAACTCCAAGAATGCGCGGGTGAAGTAATATGGCTGAAACCATCAACTCCCTCGAAGACCTCGGCACCTCCACCGTCGCTCCGGCCGTCAACACCGCTCCGGTGCACGTCCAGAAGCTCGACGCCCAGGGCCGCGCCTATGCAACCGGCAAGCGCAAGAACGCTGTTGCCCGCGTCTGGATCAAGCCAGGCAAGGGTACGCTGACGATCAACGGCCGCGAATTCGCGACTTACTTCGCCCGCCCCGTTCTGCAGCTGATTGTGAAGCAGCCAATCGTCGCAACCGATCGCAACGACCAGTACGACGTTGTCGTCACCGTTGCCGGTGGTGGTCTTTCGGGCCAGGCCGGTGCTGTTCGTCACGGCATCTCCAAGGCGCTCAACTACTTCGAGCCAGCCCTGCGCCCGGTCCTCAAGAAGGGTGGTTTCCTCACCCGCGACAGCCGCGTCGTCGAACGCAAGAAGTACGGCAAGGCTAAGGCCCGTCGCTCCTTCCAGTTCTCCAAGCGCTAAGCTCTGGGTACGAGTATTACAGAAGGGCCGGGAAACCGGCCCTTTTCTTTGTCTCTCGTGATGGCCGGCCTTGCGGTTCAAGGTCTTGCATCCATCTAAGTTCTCATGCGCTTGCTGATTACCCGCTTCCACCTGCTGATCCTGATCGTCACCATCTCGATCACTGGCGTGGCCTTCCTGCGCATACCTACCGACTTCGCCTATCCGGCCCATTGGAGTGGCAGCACTGCCGATTGGCTCTGGCCGCGCGATCTCGCTCTTCCTGTAGCGCCGGTCCTGCAGGTGATCTTGCTGGCCATTTTCTTCTGTCTTGGACGCGCTTTCACTTCAAATCAGTTCGCCAAGTCGCAGCACATCCTTGATCCCGCCTTGAGCCTTTTGATGATTGTGGTGATGGCGACGCAATTGGGCCTGCTGCTGGCTGGCATAGGTTCCGACCTGGACTTCATTCGCCTGACGAGTTTCGGGCTGGGTGCTACCCTGCTCGTGCTCGGGATCGTTCTCGCCGAAGCCGAGCGCCACACCTATGCCGGGCTGCGCATGCCGTGGCCGATCCAGTCTGATCGAAGCTGGACACTGGTGCACCGCGTAGTGGGAACAGCTTTCGGCCTTGCTGGATTGGTTCTGCTGGCCATGGCCTGGTTGAACATGGGCATAGGAATCCTCACCATTGGCTTTGCCATGGCATTGTTTGCCCCGGCCGCCTTGGCTGGTTTGACTACTGCCGTCTTCCGCTAGCCACCGCAGCATCTGCATTGCACCTAAGCGCAGTTACACAACCAAAATTTCCTGTGTGGGCAAGGACAATGGAAATCCGTGCGCAGCGCAAAGCCGCGCACCGGAGTAGTCTTGTGATCAATCACAAGGCGCCATGCCTATAAACTAGGCGTCTTTCTTCCTGCAGGTTCAACATGTCCCCCACCACGCTTTCTGCTGCTCGGGCGCCTCGTGCTCCCAAGCCATTCTATCGGAGCTTTGGCTTCCAAGTCCTCGCCGCCATGGTCATCGGCCTTGTGCTCGGCTACATCGCCCGCCAGATGGGTGCCGATGCCGCTGGTAATCCCAACTGGTTGACGCAAACGCTCTCGACCATCGGCTCGACCTTTGTGTCGCTGCTGCGTGCGTTGGTGCCCGTGCTGGTGTTCACCGCCATCGTCGCCTCCATCGCCAACCTCCGCGAACTCAACAATGCCGCCAAGCTCGTCTGGCAGACCCTGCTTTGGTTTGCCATTACGGCGCTGATCGCCGTTGCTATTGGCATCGTTCTGGGTCTCGTCATCCAGCCCGGCATCCACACAGCCGTTGCTGAAACGGCTGCCAAGGCGCCGTCTTCCAGCGGGTCCTGGCTCGATTTCCTCAAGGGGATCATCCCCTCCAACATTCTTGGCCTCCAGGCCTCCTCGCGCGTGACCGACGGTTCGGCGACCACTTCGCTCAACTTCAACGTGCTCCAGATCCTGGTGGTCTCGATCGCCGTTGGCATCGCCGCGCTGCGCGTCGGCCCAGCTGCCGATCCATTCCTCGCGTTCAACCGATCCTTCCTCAAGATCGTGCACAAGATCCTCTGGTGGGTGATCCGGTTGACGCCAATCGGCACCATTGGCCTTCTGGGCAATGCCGTTGCGGTTTACGGCTGGGACGCCCTGGCACAGCTTGGTTGGTTCTCCGCCGCCATCTATATCGGCCTGGCCCTCGTGCTCTTCGTGGTCTACCCAGTGCTGCTGCAGACCCATGGACTAAACCCGATCCGCTATTTCCAGAGCGCCTGGCCGGCGATCCAGCTGGCCTTTGTGTCTCGCTCCTCGATCGGCACCTTGCCGCTGACCGAACGCGTTACCGAGCAGAACCTGGGCGTGCCGCGTGAATACGCAGCCTTTGCCGTGCCCTTGGGCGCGACCACCAAGATGGACGGCTGCGCCGCGATCTACCCGGCCATTTCGGCGATATTCGTGGCCCAGTTTTTCGGCATCCAACTTAGCCTGCAGGAATACCTGCTGATCATCTTCGTATCGGTCATCGGCTCGGCTGCAACGGCCGGTCTGACCGGCGCCACGGTTATGCTCACCCTGACCCTGTCGACCCTCGGTCTGCCGCTCGAAGGCGTTGGCCTGCTCCTGGCAGTGGACCCGATTCTCGACATGGGCCGCACGGCAGTGAACGTTGCCGGTCAGGCTCTCGTGCCGACCATTGTGGCCAAGCGCGAAGGCATTCTTGACCAAGCCGTCTACAATCGCGGCGAGAGCATCGAGGCTCTCGATGTGCAGGATGCCGTGCCGGCGCAATAAACTGCTGACACGGCTTGTCAGCACCGAACTCTAGCAGCAGGGGCGGAGATTGTTCCGCCCCTTTTCTGTTCTGGAGATATCCGATGATTGACCATGTTGGTTTGCGCACCCAACAGTTCGAGGCCATGCTCGCCTTCTATCAGGCAGCTATGGCTCCGCTCGGCTACAAGATCATGATGCAGTTTGGGAACAATGCTGGGCTAGGCCGTGAACAGCCTGACCTCTGGATTGGCGAAGCCGGCGATCAGCCGACCAGCAAGATCCATATTGCTTTCGCAGCTGATAACAGGGCTGCCGTGGACAGCGCCTATGCTGCCGCAATTGCCCATGGAGCCACCGACAATGGCGGGCCGGACCTGCGACCGCACTACACGCCGACTTACTACGCCGCCTTCGTCATCGATCCCGATGGCAATAATCTGGAGTTCGTCTGCCATCAGGGTTGAAGCCTGCATGCCAGCCACGAGCGATGGGGTAGGCGACTACCCCACCAGCTTTAGGACTGGCTTGGCCTTGCGCACTTTCCTCTCGCCAGGGATACGCGGCACGTAGCTGGCCATGACGCGCTCGATGATCGAGATGGCTTTCTCCGTGCCGTTTTCGTCGTGAAGGTGTTCGGCGATCTGGCCGGCGTTGCGGCGATATTCCATGTTGGTCGTAAGATCGGCCAAGGCGCCTGCCAGGATTTCCGATGTCAGTTTGCGCAATCGGACCGGCTTAGGCCCGCAACCAAGCTCGAATACGCGATGACCCCAGTAGGGCTGATCGACGGTTTGCGGGACGACAAAGGTCGGCCGGCCAAGGTGGAGCCCGGCAGAAGTCGTGCCGGCGCCACCATGATGAACGACGGCTGAAACATACTTGAACAGCTTGTCGTGCGGCGCCTTCTCGATCGCGAAAATCGTGTCTGGCAGATCATGCGGATTGATGCCACCCCACCCCCGTGCGACTACGGCGCGGCCGCCCCACATGCTCACGGCTTCCTTGAGGATCCTGGTGTTGCGCTCGGCGCCGAACGGCATGGAGCCGAACCCGATATAAACCGGCGCCTCACCTTCCGACAGGAACTGCTGGAAGGCCGGCGACGGCTGCCAATCGGTGCGGTCCTTGAGCTGCCAGTATCCGGTCACGATTGCACTCTTGGGCCAATCGCGCGGGCGAGGGGAGACCACCGAAGAATAAGCATAAAGCGTGGTGAGCGAGGTGCCGTCCGTATTGCGGAAGAAGCCGCCCTTCTTGCGCGCATCGAGCCCCATGAGTTCCCGCCGCAGCTTATTGCGCGGCAGGTTGTAATAGATCTGCTGCACCGTCATGGCGGTATAGGTCAGCTTGTTGAACGCGGGGCCGAAATCGGCGCCATAGTACATGCAGAGCGGGAACTCGCTGGTGGAGTTCAGCGGCTGCAGGGCCACCATGATCGCCGGAATATGCAGTGCCTCGGCAATGTCGATTCCGAAGCTCGTATTCATGTTGAGAATCAGCATGTCGGCGCCCTGGCACATGTTCCAGGCGTGCCGCGCCGCCGTATCAACGATTTGCTGGCCTTGCCGCAGGAGGGAAGGGCCATTGATGAGCATGGATTGGCTCATCGCATTTTCGAACCGTTGCTGGGTCAGAAACCCCTGGATGGATGGACCGAGCGTATGAAACTCGATCCCGTAACCCTCGACCATGCCTTGGAATTCTTCCGATGCACCCAGCACCACGGAGTAACCGCGATCCTTAAGAGCAATGGCCAGAGCCAGATAGGGTTGAACGTCGCCTTGCGTGCCGATCGTAACGAGGGCAATGCGCTTCAAAGTTTAAACCTCACTTACGCCGCTCTGGTCACCGAAGGTTGGCGTCCTTCGAACCATTTACAATACCACAGCTTGGTTTTATGAACGGCCTAATCGTTTGCTGGTTTCCTTACAAAATACGCTTCTGAAGGGCAAGAGACATGCCATCGCTGTACACACTTGCATGGGTTGGAGCTTCGCTCGCCGGCAATTTTGTGTCTGCTGGTGCCTTGGCGGTTGCGCGGGCAAACGCCCGCTAGCTCTTCCCAAACGCCCTTGCAGGGCCGGGAAGAGCCGAACATCGATAGGGCGCCACTCTCACGGCGCTTAACCCGTTCACAACCATAATTCCGCGATAATCGACGCTTCAAAGAGGGGCGTGGCGCTTCAGAGTCGGCGCGTCGCGGTTTCAGATCAGGTCCTCCGAGGGACCGTTGAGGATAACATGAGCGAAGAATTCCATCGCATCCGCCGCCTGCCGCCCTATGTTTTTGCCCATATCGACCCGATCAAGGCCAAGGCCCGTGCCGAAGGTGTCGACATCATCGACCTGGGCATGGGCAATCCGGACATGCCGACCCCAGCCCATATTGTTGAAAAGCTGCAGGAAACCGTCAAGGATCCGCGCACCCACCGCTATTCGACGTCCCGCGGCATTCCCGGCTTGCGCAAGGCCCAGGCGAGCTATTACGGCCGCCGCTTTGGCGTGAAGCTGAACCCCGACACTCAGGTTGTGGCGACCCTTGGCTCCAAGGAAGGCTTTGCCAACATGGCTTCGGCCATCACGGCGCCGGGCGACGTGGTGCTGGTGCCAAACCCGACTTACCCAATCCACTCGTTTGGCTTCATCATGTCGGGCGGCGTTGTCCGCTCCATGCCAGCTGACCCGAACGAAGATTTCATGCGCTCGCTTGATCGTGCCGTTCGGCACTCGATCCCCAAGCCGATCGCGCTGGTCCTCAACTACCCGGCCAACCCGACCGCCTACACGGCCGATCTCGATTTCTACACCGAGGTCGTCAAGTATTGTAAGCAGCACGACATCTTCATCCTGTCGGATCTGGCTTACTCCGAAATCTACTTCGACGAGGATGCGCCGCCGCCATCCGTGCTGCAGGTGCCCGGCGCTATCGACATCTCAGTCGAATTCACCTCCATGTCCAAGACCTATTCGATGCCTGGCTGGCGCGTCGGCTTTGCCGTAGGCAATGAACGGCTGATTGCCGCCTTGGCGCGCGTCAAGTCGTACCTCGACTATGGTGCATTCACCCCCATTCAGGTTGCGGCAACTGCTGCACTTAACGGCCGCGACGATGTGATCGAGGAAGTGCGCAAAATCTACAAGTTCCGCCGCGACGTCATGGTGGAAAGCTTTGCCCGCTCGGGTTGGGAAATCCCAGTGCCTAAGGCTACGATGTTTGCCTGGGCGCCTATCCCGGCGCAGTTTGCGCACCTGGGCTCGCTCGAGTTTGCCAAGCTCCTGATCAAGGAAACCGGCGTGGGCGTTGCCCCAGGCGTAGGCTTTGGCGAGTATGGCGATCAGTACATCCGCCTGGCTTTCGTCGAGAACGAACAGCGCATCCGTCAGGCGGCGCGCAACATCAAGAAGCTGCTCGGCTCCAAGAATGGGGCCGGCAATGTGGTGCCGCTGGCGGGGTAGCCACCAGACGTATTACGCCCGCGGTGTCATCCCGGCTCAAGGCCGGGGTGACACCGTGGGTGCGAAACGATGGTGCCAGGGCACTTAGTTCTTCCCCTTGACCGAAATCTCTGGCTTGGCGGAAGTGGTCACGGCATTCGCCATGCCATCCAGCGTTCCCCCGGCGAGACCGAGTTCGCTCATTAAGGCATCGATCAGCGGCGCCTGGCTACGATAGCGCAGGGCAGCCGCGACGGCCTGGTCGGCTAGTCCGCTTCCATTGCCGCTCGCGCCGTCCGGCGAGCCGCCCTGGGTAGAACCATTGATCCCATCCACATGCAGGATCTTGATGCCGTCGATGTTCTGCATCGGCTTGACGCTTTCGGCGATAATCGCGGGCAGGGCCTCGATCAGCCGCATGCGGACCTGCATGGCGATCTGCTCGGGTGAGAGCGTATTGCTCGCCTCGTTGACCGAACGTTTGCCCTCCGCCTCGACCTGGTAGGTTGCGGCCATGGCGTCGGCCTTGAGCTTTTCGGCGTCTGCCGCGCCCTTAGCGCTCAACCGTAGTTTTTCTGCCTCTGCCTCGGCAGCAATACGCAAAGCTTCCGCTCGGTCCACCGCAGCGGTCTTTTCGGCCTCCGCTGCGACAGTCACCGAAATGGCTTGTTGCTCCGCCGCCTTGCGGGCCTCGATCAGCTGAATGGCCTTCTCGCGCTCGGCTACGGCAGTTTGGCGTGAGGTCGTCACTTCTTCGGCAGCCCGGGCCGCTAGGGCGCGAGCTTCGTCGGCCGCTGCGTCGGCGACAGACTTTTCCTTGCTCTTGACGGCAATGGCGATGTCGCGCGCCTGCTCGGCCAAGGCGATCTGCTTGGCCTTTTCCACTGCGGCCGCTTCCACGGCGAGGGCTGTCGCGATCTCCCGCTCTTTCACGATCTGCCCGGCCGCGATGTCGGCCTGTCGCACCTGCTGCGACGCCACGATGCGCGCTTCTTCGGCCTGGCGTTCCCGCTCGGATTGCTGCTGCTTGATCAGGGCGGATTGCTCGGCCATGCGCACCTGGATTTCACGTTCCTGCTCGAGACGGGCGAATTCCTTGTCGCGGGCGATCTGGAACTTCTGCGCTTCAGCCTCAAGGTTCTTGCGCTCGATCAAGACCTGCGTTTCCTGCTCGATGTCGTTGCGTGTCTTGCGCCGCTCCTCGATGGCCTGGGTGAGCTTGAGCAAGCCTTCGGCATCGAATGCGTTGTCGGGATTGAAGAACTCGCGATTGGTTTGGTCGAGCCCGGTAAGCGAGACCGACTCCAGTTCGAGTCCGTTCTTGAGAATGTCCTCGCTAACCGCCGCTTGCACTTTCTGCACGAAGTTGACGCGCTGCTCGTGCAGCTCTTCCATCGCCATTTCGGCGGCAACGGCGCGCAGGGCGTCGACAAACTTGCCTTCCACCAGCTCCTTGAGGGCTGCCGGCTCCATGGTGCGCCGGCCAAGCGTCTGGGCCGCATTGGCGATCGATTCGACCACGGGCTGCACCCGCACATAAAATTCCGCCTGAACGTCCACGCGCATGCGATCCTTGGTGATCAAGGCCTGGTCGGCCGCCCGGCGCACTTCGAGCCGCAAGGTGTTCATGTTGACGGGGATCTGCTCGTGCAAAACCGGGAACACCAGGGCACCACCATTCATGATGACCTTTTGCCCGCCAAAGCCGGTGCGCACAAAGCTCACCTCCTTGGACGAGCGGCGGTAAAGGCGAGCGACCACCAGGCCGATGGCAAAGAGCGCCACCAGCACGACGCCGATCATGGTGAGAATGTCGATAAGGGATTGAGACACGATGCTGAACTCCTCGATAGATGGCGGCGCAGTCTGGGTCGTTGGTGCAGCAGGTTCAGGGGGAACCTTGATCTTGCTCGCCATCAGGCGATCGGCTTGAGCTTGCTGATGGCGCGGAAAACCGATCCTTCCTGCCGGATGATGACGACCTGTGATCCTTCGGGCATGCTGGCTTCTCCCTCTTCAGGCTCGACAAGCAGGTAGTGGGTCTTGCCATGGATATCGGTGAGCTTGGCTTCGGCCGGCCGTCCTTGGGCGGCAATGCCCCGGAATACAGTAGCGACCCTGCCGACAAATGCGGCCGTGCTGACTGCGTCGGTTTCTTCGCGGGGGATGACGCGGGCCAGTGCCGAACCGGCATGCCGGGTGATCAGGGCCGCTCCTGCCAGTGCCGGTAGGCTGGCCAGCCATGGATGGAGCATGAAGCCAAGGGAGCGCCGCAATGCTTCCTGGAGGGCGAAGCCGCAGAGGCCGAAACTCGTTGCCAGAAGAAGGAGGACGACAAGGGCGGGAAGTTTGCCAAAGCTGAGCCAACTCAGCATGTGGCTCAAGGAGCCGAGTTGGTCCACGCCGGCATCGGCATCAAAGTCGGGCAGGGCGGTTTCGAGGGCAGACGATGGTTGCGCCCCGATCAGCAGCCCTGCGACTTCAAGCAGGGCTATGGCCAGCGTAACGCCAAGCGCCACGGCAAACGGAGCTGTCTCGCCTGCAAAGAAATCCATCGGCGAGCCCTCCCGACCGTCGATAGCGCTTCAGCCACCCCGCTGCCGCTTGCGCGCACTATTGTTCGGGTTGGGCTCTTGGTCAAGTTAGGCTAGTCGTTGTGGGCGCAAGCGCCCGATGATCCTAGCTGATCAAGGTGCCCCAGGCGGGATTCCACTCGACGTCATCCTGGAGGTCAACGACCACCCGCAAGGCTCCAAGGTGTTCCCGAAGGAACTGCGCATAAGGCAGGGCATGGCTAGCTGCGTCAGGATCAGATGCGGTGGGATTGAACGGGCGCAGGCCGGGCTCGGGAAGGCCCAGCTCACCACGCAAGCGAGGCCATCTCTAAGCTTGAAGACTGCAACAAGGATGACGTTTTCATTTTTGAGCGGGCCGTCGGCAAGATGATATTCGGGCAAGTCACATACTCTATAGTCCGCAACTAGTTACGTCAGCTGAGGAAGAAAGTTTCACGCGGCTGTGACCGAAGCGGCGTGGCAATCACCTCTCCCCCTCACTGTGGCAAAAAAGCAAGGTTCCATCACGACAAGAAGATTTCGCGATTTTGTTAATGGTGAAACGGTGGGGCACTGCTAGATTCTTCGGAACGCAACGCCGAGTACCGGCCCCCGAACATCACTGGAGAGCAATAGTGCCCTTGCGCTGGCAGGAAGTGGCTATGCCACTGTTCATCATCATCGCCCTTCTTGTGCTCAAGCACGTGCCATTGACCCAGAACCTGCCGCTCGCCCGCGCCGCCGGTGTGGTGGCCTTCGCCTATGCTGCTTTCCTCGCGCTTCGCCTGGTTCAGGACGAAGAAGCGGTGACGTTCGCCGGCTGGTCCGAACTGCGTCCCTCGCTAGTTGAATATTTTGCGTGCTACGGGGCAGCGGCCCTTTCGGTCGTGCTGATGTCCGCGGTGATTTTCATTGGCGGCACCAAGCATGTTGAACCGGCGCAGATGATCGCGACCTTCACGGCATCGCTGCTGCTCGGGGCTGGCGCCCTGGGCATTGGGCTCGGCGGCTTGTTCACCAAGGTGCGCTGGAACAACACGGTTTTGGAACACAAGACTGCTTTCGGTCGCGAGACAAAGCTCGCCTGGTCGGATGTGCGTTCGGTGCGGCCCAACTGGCGCGGCATCACCATTGCCACCCATGACGCCCAGCGCGTCACCTTCTCCCAGTTTCACTCCGGCGCCGCCCAGCTGGCCATCCACGCCACCAACCGCGCCCGCCGGAATGCCGAAACGTCGACCAAGGCGTTTGCGAGCCTCTGAGGGTGATTGGCGGGGCGTGTGGGTTGCGAGGGCTGCGGCTTTGCAGGGAGTTCTGACTACCCCACGCCGTCACCCTCGGCTTGACCCGAGGGCTCTGCACCTTGGTGACGCTTGGAAGTACAGTCCCCTCGGGTCAAGCCCAAGGGTGACGTTTCGGGTATAGGCAAGATGTTGCCGTGCAATCGGTGTCATCCCGGGTCGAGCCCGGGATGACATCGAGTGTGTTGCGCCCCTCGTGCCCACGCCCATAACAACCACAAATGCCGCTCATCACGGCAATTCGTTTGAGCCCGTTTCCGCGCTCGGATAATCTGCCGCCATGAACAAGCCCGTCGCCCTCCGCATTGCCCGATCCGTTTGCCCGCATGATTGCCCATCGGCCTGCGCGCTGAACGTCGAGATCATCGACGATAGCACCATCGGACGGGTGCGTGGCGCCAAGGATGACCCCTACACCGCCGGCGTGATCTGCGAGAAGGTCGCGCGCTATGCCGAGCGCATCCACCATCCCGAGCGCCTGACCCATCCTTTGCGCCGCTCGGGGCCCAAAGGCAGCGGTTTGTTCACACGCATCACCTGGGACGAAGCGCTGGATGAAATCGCCGCGCGCTTCCGGCAGATCGAGGCCGATCATGGCGCCGAAGCCATCTGGCCGTACTTTTATGCCGGCACGATGGGCCATGTTCAACGCGACGGCATCGAGCGGCTCCGCGCCGCCAAGGGCTATTCCCGGCAGTACGACACGATCTGCACCGGAACGTCCTGGCCGGGCTATATCGCCGGTACGGGCATGCTGGGCGGGGTCAATCCCGAACAGATGGCGGAGAGTGACTGCGTGGTGATCTGGGGCACTAACGCCGTCCATACCCAGGTCAATGTGATGACCCACGCCATGCGCGCCCGCAAGGAGCGCGGGGCCAAGATCGTGGTCGTCGACATCTACGAGACCGCGACCATGGCCCAGGCCGACCTCGGGCTTGTTCTGCGGCCCGGCACGGATGGTGCGCTGGCCACGGCTGTGATGCATGTGCTGCTGCGAGATGGCCTGGCCGATCGCGCCTATATGGCGGAGTTTACCGATTTTGACAGCCAATTCGAAGCGCACTTGGCGGGCAAGACTCCCGAATGGGCCGCCGGGATCACCGGACTGACTGTGGAGCAGATTACGGCCTTCGCGCACCTTGTAGGATCGACACCGCGCTCCTATTTCCGCCTGGGCTACGGATTCACGCGCCAGCGCAATGGCGCGACGGCCATGCACGCTGCTCTCTGCATTCCCGCCATGACGGGGGCCTGGCAGCACCGGGGTGGGGGAGCGTTCCATTCCAACTCCGGCACCTGGCAGCTCGACAAATCGGCCATCACAGGTGCCCGGCTGCAAAAGGGTGATCCGCGTTGGCTCGACATGTCCGAAATCGGTGCTGTCCTCACCGGTGACAGCCGGGCCCTGAAGGGCGGCGGCCCGGTCAAGGCCTTGCTGATCCAGAACACCAATCCGGCCGCTGTCGCCCCCGACCAGACGCTGACGCGCCAGGGGTTCGAGCGAGAGGACCTCTTCACCGTGGTGCACGAGCAGTTCATGACCGAAACGGCTGAACTGGCCGATATCGTCCTGCCCGCCACCATGTTCCTCGAGCACAATGATTATTACACGCGGGGCGGGCACACGCGGGTGCTCTATGGTCCGGCCGTGATCAAGCGGCCGGGCGAGGCCTGGTCCAATCACGAACTGATCAATGCCTTGGCCATGCGACTAGGATTGGATGATCCGAGCTTTGCCATGCAGGATCGCGACATGGTGGCCGAAACCTTCCGCCGGTCCAATTATCCGGCGCTCGAGGAGGTGGAGAAAACCGGGTTTGTTGACCGTGATCGCCCCGATGCTGTGGCGCGCTTTGCCGATGGTTTCGCCTGGCCTGACAAGCGCTTCCGGTTTAAGCCCAACTGGCAGGATGTCGCCGACAAGAAGGGCTATCTCTGGACCTGCGAGCCCGGTGATATGCCGCGCTTTGCCGACCATTGGGCGATCACCGAAGACACGGACGCCGAGCACCCGTTCCGTCTGGCGACCAGTCCAGCGCGTGGTTTTCTCAATTCATCCTTCAACGAAACACCGGGCAGTCAGAAGCGCGAAGGCGTGCCATCGGTCTTCATTCATCCGGCAGATGCCGAGCGCCTGGGGATTGCGGAGGGTGATTTCGTCGCCGTGGGCAATCGGCGGGGGTCGGTCGAGCTGACGGCGCGCGTTCGCATGGGCCTGCCGACAGGCGTCCTCATTGCCGAGGGCCTGCACAAGAACAAGTCTCACCGGAACGGCCGTGGCATTAACACACTGACCAATTCCACACCGGCGCCCCCCTTTGGCGGCGCCGCCTTCCACGATGCAGCCGTATGGATCCGAAAGGCCGAAGTCTCGGCCTGAGCTCACGCGATTACCCATTCACCAGGCGTCACCCTCGGGCCTGACCCGAGGGCACTTGCCTCACAGGGTGACGATCAGGTTTGCTCCTGCTTTTCAGAGATAAGCACCCCAGAAAAAATACCCGGTCATAAAGACCCCGTAGATGATAACACCCAGCCGGATCCATCGCGCGGGGATCCGATGCGCATTCTTGGCCGCCAGATAGCCACCCACCACGACCCCGGCCAATGCAATCGAGCCGTGGAACCAGTCGATCGAGCCGTTGAGGGCGAAACGGACAACCGCGACAAGCGCCACCACAGCCGAGACATAAAGCTTCAGCCCGTTCATGGCATGAATGTCGCTCATCCCCGCCGTGGCGAGAAAGGCCAGCAGCAGGATGCCCAATCCTGCATTGAAGAACCCGCCGTAAATGCAAACAAGGGCCAGGAACGCCATCAGCAGCACGGAGCCAACAGCCTTCATCCCGCGCCGCCCGCCGCCGCGCCGGGCCACAAAGGCGTTGATCTGATTGCCGAAGGCAAACAACAGCACGGCGAACAGCATCAGCCAGGGCACCACCAGTGAGAATTGCTCGTCCGAGACCACCAGCAGCAGTTCCGCCCCGACATAGCCGAACACGGCAGCCATCAGGCCGTAGAGCACCAGCCGGTCCTTGTACTTGGCCATGGCGTGCCAATAGCCGAAGGCGCCGCTCGCATAGCCGGGCAGGGCGGCATAGGTGTTCGACGCATTGGCGATCACCGGCGGCACGCCCACAAAAAGAAGCGCTGGAAAGACGATGAACGAGCCGCCACCAGCCAGGGAATTAACAGCGCCACCGAGAAGGCCGGCAACCAATAGAAACAGCGCCTCGATCATCCAACTCCTCCAGCCGCAGTGTCTGCTGCGGTCATATCAGTGGTTTGGGCATAGCCTGCGAAGGCTCATGTGCCCAATGCATTTCGCTGATCGGCCTATCACTTCGGCTGATTGGCGCATTGACAAGCCCGCCGCCGCGGATCATACCGAGGCGAAGGTCGCTGACACCTGCCGCTCGCCGGAATGTTCCGATGGTGAAGTCAGTCCCCAGTCGAAGACACCTCCAAGGTTCATCTTTGCTAGGCGCGTCATGGCAATGCGAGCTCCCATGCACCAGGCGCCTCATGTAAATGAGAAACCTACGATGTCCTTTTCACTCGATATCCAATCCGTTCAAACGCTGAAGTCGGAGGCCAAGGCCCTGCGCGAGCAGCGTTCCGCTCAAGGCGAAAACCTCAGCCATGGCGCGGCACTCGAAGCCGTCGCCAAGTCACATGGCTTCCGCGACTGGAATACGGCGCGTGCCGCATTGCCAGACCGGGTCGCCGTGCCGTTCCAGGTGGGTCAACGCGTTCACGGGACTTATCTTGAGCAACCGTTCAAGGGCGTGTTGTTGGCGGTGCAGCTCTTGGGCGACGGGCAGCACTTCAAGATCACGGTCAATTTTGACGAGGCCGTCAACGTCACCCCGACCTTCATGTTCGCCGCCCTCCGGCAGCGTGTGGTAGCAACGATCGACCTCCACGGTGTCTCGCCTGCCATGCGTGGCAACGGCAAGCCGCAAATGATTGTTCGTCGTGGCTAAACAAGGAGGGCAGGGCGCATGCCTTGCCCTTCATCGTAAAATGCCGATATAGTGGTGGCGGTTTCCACGAAACGGACACGAACATGACCACTCAAACCAAGCCGATCGAAGCCTATTCCTTGCCGACACCTAACGGGCAGAAGGTTCACATCATGCTCGAAGAGCTTGGCGTGCCGTGGAACTACCATCGCATCGACATCGGCAAGGGTGACCAGTTCAAGCCCGAGTTCCTCGCTATTTCGCCCAACAACAAGATTCCGGCCATTGTCGATCCCGAAGGGCCGGGCGGCGAGCCCATCTCCATCTTTGAGTCGGGCGCGATCCTCAAATATCTCGGCATCAAGTTCGGCCAGTTCTATCCAACCGACGCGCGCGCCCAGGTCAAGGTCGATGAATGGCTGTTCTGGCAAGTCGGCGGCTTCGGTCCGATGCTCGGCCAGAACAACCACTTCAACGTTTATGCGCCGGAGAAAATCCCCTACGCGCAGAAGCGCTACACGGATGAAACCCACCGCCTTTTCCGCGTGCTCAACACGCAGCTCGAAGGCAAGGAGTACGTCACAGGCGAATATTCTATCGCCGATATTGCGTCGATCGGCTGGGCCCAGACTTGGGAGCGCTACGGTATTACTCGGGAAGAATACCCCAATGTTTTGGCTTGGATCGAGCGCCTCAACAGTCGTCCGGCCGTGGCGCGCGGCCTGGAATGGGGCAAGAATGTCCCATCAACCGATCTGAGCAAGGATAAGGACGCGCAGAAGATCCTCTTCAATCAGCGCTAGCTATTCCGAAGCAACCTGGGACTCGGGTTCGGGAATAACCCGGACCCAGTCTTCGCCGCGGCAGACAACGTTGAACAGCACGCAGCCATTGAGCCGGACGGTGTCGGGCCCGAGCATCTCGATATAGCCCGAATAGGTGTTCCCGTCCTGCGGGTTGTAGATGTCGCCGTCGAGCACATGCGGCTTATCGCTCGGCCGCAGGGTGAGGATCTGCAGCCCCAGCATGGGCCGGTTCCGCAGCTCCGGATCCTTGTTGCGCTGGTCCGTAAAGCTTTCCGGGGGCATGGCCTGAGCGGCCGCAAGCTCTTCCGCCGTGAGCCCTTCGGTCGGCACGACGATGTTGCTCAGCGTGCCGCAGAAGCCCTCAGGGCAGGCAGCGATCGTTACCTCGGAATTGAGCACCGTCCGCCAGGTGCCTTCGATCGGATGCAGGGGTGCAACCGCTGTTTCCTGGCTCCAGCTCGGCTGCATGCCAAGCGCGACAACGCTCAAGACCAGCCCGCTGCATAGTGCCGCCCGCGCATTCCAAGTTTTGCCCATGAGCCATTCTCCCGGCCAATGCTTCTGATTCGACACAACAACGGCGATGCGACATTCTCATGGCGATCTCCCCACAGAGGCAATTGATTTAGCTCAGGGAGACAGAATTATTCTGACTTGGCCGTTGGCACCTGCGTGCCTGCCCCAAAAACAGCTTGCCATCGCCACTCACCCCCGCTATCCACCCCGTGCCGGAGAGGTGGCCGAGTGGTCGAAGGCACGCCCCTGCTAAGGGCGCAGATGGTGATGAACTGTCTCGAGGGTTCGAATCCCTTCCTCTCCGCCATTCCCACAAAAAATTGTGGTATCTGCAGTGCAATGCTGTGCTGCTGCAGTGCAGATCCTCCTAAAGACCCACCAACAGGTCGGCTGTTGCGTATAAGTGAATGATCTTCGCTTTGAACTTTCATGCTCATGGCGACTCAGAATTCCTAAGTTGCAGCTCATGTGGTTTGATTCCGCTCCGTCAGCGGCAGCTTCGCACCCATCTCGGCCGTTCAAGTGAAGCTTGCATCAGCCCAAGAGCCGACATTGCGAGTTGGCTGGCTGCTGATGAGGGCTGGCTCGTTCATCTTCCATATCTACGAGCACCCGCCACACATGCGATGACCGCAACGGTGACCAGAAGCATGGCAGGCGTGACCGGCTCTCGCAGCAATGTCCATGCGAGGGCTAGTCCAAAGAATGGTTGGAGCAATTGAAGCTGGCTGACCGCAGCGATGCCGCCCTGCGCCAAGCCGCGATACCAGAACACGAAGCCGATCAGCATGCTGAACAAGGACACATAGGCAAGGCTCAGCCAGGCTGGAGCTGTGATGTTCGAGAGCGTCGGCGGCCAGTATAGAGCGGTCAGTATCCCCATGAGCGGCAGTGAGATCACCAGTGCCCATGAGATCACCTGCCAGCCGCCCAGGGTTCGGGACAGCTTGGCGCCTTCGGCATAGCCCAGACCACAAACGACGATGGCCGCCAGCATAAATGCGTCTCCGACAGGTGATGCGGTCATGCCTTGCGCGGCGGCAAAGCCCGCGACCAGCAAGCTTCCTAGAACCGAGAAGATCCAAAAGGCAGGCTTTGGTCGTTCACCGCCGCGTAACACCCCGAAAAGTGCCGTCGATAGTGGCAGCAAACCAATGAAGACGATGGAGTGAGCGGAGGTAGTGTGTTGTAGCGCCAGGGCGGTCAGCAGCGGGAACCCAACCAGGACGCCTATGGCCACAATAATCAGTGACAAAAGGTCCTGCCGCTGGGGTCGTGGCTCCCTGAAGGCCAACAGCAGGCTCAGGCCAAGCACGCCCGCAATAACCGCGCGAACGACCGTTAGGAACACCGGATCAAAAGCTTGCACCGCAATGCGCGTGGCCGGCAGCGAGCCGCTGAAGATAACGACCCCGATAAGGCCGTTGATCCAGCCGCTTGTTGAGCGATCCATGACCAACTCCTCAGGTGCTCATGAACGAGGAGCTATTCACTGAACAAACCAGTGGGAAAGCCATCCAAACTCGTCTGGTTCTTTTGGCGCCAGTAGTCCTCGATGCCATCAACGCCTTTGGCCTGAGCCCAAGCATCCATCTGCGGCCGCTCATCCTGGTACTCGAACAGGGGCACACCGTAGCCGCACGATGTCTGCACCAGATCGAAGTCAAGCATGATCATCTGGCGAGCGCCCAAGGGAGCGTGTCCCTCATAGTGCTCAGCGAGCAAGGAAGCGAACTCTGCACTGTTCCGATGAATGACTCGGCCTTGGCCATAGAGGCGCATGATGAGCGGCGGCCCGGCAACGGCACAAAACATGATCGTCAAACGAGGATTGATCCCGAGATGGGCCGCCGTTTCGTTTCCGCTGCCGTTCGGTCGAGATACATGACGGCATTATTGCCCAGCACCCGGAACATGTCGGTGCTCCGCGGTGACACGTTCACGTGACCCGTGGGTGCCGCAGATGCCGTGAAGAACATGTGCTGCTCTGCAATGAAGCGATGATGATGGGGCTCGAGATGAGAGAACTGCTTTGCCAACGCGAACACCTGTGCTTCCGATCGCTGGACCAAAGCCGTAGTGCGATAGGGAATGGAGGGCAAGCATTTGCACCAACGTCCGCCCAGATCTCACGCTACGTGACGTCCGCAGGATTAGCGACCGTCAAGGTAGCGGTCTAGCAGCAATGCGCCCCATTCAGGTCGTTCAGGTCACTGTAGCCCGTTACCAATAGCGGTCGTTCGCCATTGAACCAGACTAGTGCCCATGTTGGGGTGGTTAGCAGACTGACAGCTTTCATCCACGCAACTCGATGAGCAGTCGTTTGCACATTGCACCGCCTGCTCGGCGGCACTGCAATAGTCAGCTGGGAAGACAGAACATGATACCGCTACATGTTCGATGCCGCGGCTGCTGTCGCTTTCTAGCTGATTGCTGTCCTCGAGCTGATCGCACCTGAGACCAGATCAATGTGGAGGCACGGAGATACATACCAGCTCGCTATCTTCCTCGGCGATGACCTCGCCTGCGGTTTCTACCGGAACTTCAATAAGGTCCCCGGTGGTAGCCATCCAAGTATCCTGGCCTGATAGCAATCTGAGCCTGCCCCGGCTTAAGATCCAGATTTCGTCGTACGATGCAGGCAGGGGTGCTCTCTCTCCTTTTCCGAACCGCGCGAAATAGCAACTCCAGGGACGCGCCTCGTCCTTAGTGATCGCTGAAGCTAGCTTGATCGTAGTGCCGGGGAAGTTCTGCCAGTCCATGGAGCTGGCGTGAAATATTCGAGGTTTCGCAACGATCATCTGCTTTCCTCGATCCAGTGACTTGGACCAGCATCCAGTTGCCAAACTTGACGATCAGCTTCCACAATCTTACACGAACAGACAGAGAAACAATGATATCCGTTGTTCCGTGTGAGCCCCTGCCTCAAACCTGCAGTGGCACGATCTGCATATTGATCTTGCCGGGTTGACTGCCGCACGTCGCGGCAGTCTCCTGTCCACTCGAGGCAACAATCAATCCAAAAATCCGATGACCTCGGCGAGTCTACCGTCCGGATCCAGCTTTACCACATCAGTGCCTCCGGCAACCTTGTTGCCGCTGCTTGAAACAAGGTCCCAAGAAAAGCGGATCATATTGCCATGGCCGTCAGGTGTGCCTCGAAGAACAAAGCTGTGACCAGGAAACTGCCCTCGGGCAGCATCAATCATCAAGGATATACCTGACCGCGTTTCGCCATGCATAAGCGGATCGGCATAGCAAACGTCAGAAGACCAGTGCTGCTCGAGAGTTGCTAGCCGGCTTGTATGATTGGGATCATTCCACACGGCAAGATAATTGCGTGCAATGGCTTGCGGGTCGACTTGAGGGGCTTTCATTGTGCTGCTCCTTGTTGAACGAGGGTAAGCCTCGCCTCGGACGCGGCTTCAGTCGATTACCCCGCAGGTAATCGAGAACAGTTCTCTTAAGCGATAGGAATACAGCTTTACGGCAGGGACAGGATCCACTCATGGAGCAGGTTCGAGAGACAGCGGGAGATGTTCTCAGGGAGTGGCGACAAAGGAGGCGGCTGAGCCAACTCGATTTGGCGCTTGAAGCAGACGTATCGTCTCGTCACCTGAGCTTTGTCGAGAGTGGGCGATCACGTGCCAGCCGAGAGGTCCTGCTGCAATTAGGCAGGAGTCTCAGCATGCCACCAAGGGCGCAGAACCGGCTCTTGCTGGCGGGCGGCTATGCGCCGGCGTTCGCGGAGCACCCGGTCGGTTCGGGCACAGGGGAGCTTTTGCATGCCACCATATCGATCATAGAAGGGCACATGCCCTATCCCGCACTTGCTGTTGACCGTCACTGGAATCTTGTTCGGGCAAACGGTGCCCTTGCGCCGTTGCTCGCATCATGTTCCCCGGCCCTTCTTGCAGAACCTATCAATGTGCTGCGGCTGAGCCTGCACCAGGACGGTATGGCTCCGATGATTGTCAATCTGGCTGAGTGGCGCCACCACGTCCTTGAGCGCCTGCGACGACAACTTGATCATAGCCGGGATCAGCAGCTCGCCGATCTGCTCCGCGAACTTCACGCCTATCCTGTTCCACGATCACGAGAGGCGGAAGAACATGGGATTGTCATTCCGCTCCAGCTGCGGTTGAGAGACGATCGCGTACTGAGCCTCATCAGTGCCACAACCATCTTCGGCACGGCGACTGAACTGAACATGTCTGAGTTGATGATCGAGAGTTTCTTTCCAGCAGATGAGGCGACACGCAAATACTTTCTGGAGCAGTGATCAGCACTCGGTTGTGAGATGGAGCCTACTTGGACGGCGCTAAATGATGCTCCAATGGGCAGTTGCACATGCCCCGAACAAGCCGAGGAACGTAATCCTGATAAGTGGCTCTCGTTATCAAAGGACATACAATGACTGTTCCAAATGAGTATAGGCGCGCTTCAACAGAGTTTGACACCATTCTAGCAGACGTGGCCCGCGAAGCGAACCTGACGACAAGCCATCAGGCCTACACGACCCTTCAAGGTGTCCTGCTTGCGTTCCGCAAACGACTGTCGTTGGAAGAAGCTATCCAGTTTGCACAGGTGCTTCCACCTCTAGTGAGGGCGTTGTTCGTAGTGGACTGGGATCCAATGGCCCCGAAGAAGGCTGCTGGTGATCCAAGTGCCTGGGCCCGCGATGTGCAGGAATTGAGGATCAATCACAACATATCACCATCGTCCGCAGTGGAGAACGTGGCTGCCGTTCTAAGGCGCCATGTGGATACCGAGAGGTTAGAGGTATGTCTAGAAAGGCTGCCTCACTTTGCGAGGGTTTTCTGGGCCTCTCCTCTTTGAATGCCCTGTGACTGATCCAAAGTGCGGGTGCCGAGCGGCCTTAACGGAGTGGGTTCGGAGCGGCAGCTTTCAGCGGGCGAGACGCACAAGCGGACGCTTAGTTTTGCGCTGCCGATGCGATGAAAGGCCTTCACTGTGGCGCTTATTTGCCCGTCAGTCGAGTGCGAGATTGTTGAGCACCTTCAGAGCGCCATCCGTGAGCCTGTCAATACAGGCTGACAATTGTTCGGGGTCTTGCGCAGAGAGCAGTCCATTGACGTTCTCTTCGAGCCCTGGGGGCAAGTGAGGGAGCTTCGCAGCGAGCTGAACAAGCCTCTTCTCGCCAGGATGGGTGGCGCGGTTGGCAGCAAACAGGATGTCGAAATAGCTACCAAGAAATGCTGCGGTGCGGTGGTTCACTGAAACTTTGTCTGCACGTTTGGCTGCCTTGATGATTTGTCCGCCAAACGCTCCAAACGAGTCCCGCAGCAGGGGCAGGTTCTTGGCGATGATTGCCTCGGCCAGTGCCTCAGGATAGGGCTGCCGGGCGAAACCTTGTAGTGCCGCGAGCTCCCCCCGCCTATCGAACAGCACCCTGCAGTTGGAGAGGTTGTGCACGACACAGGTCGTGTACCCAATCGAGGCCTCATGTTCGAGAAGAACCCGCGAAAGGTCGGCGTGAGTACCTCTCAAAGTACGATACATCACGTCAATGTGGATGCCGCTTTCACGCTCGTCCCATTCATCGCCAGTCTCCCAGTACCAGTTGTCGATCTCCACGGGAGTGCCTCGTCGATGTGCCAGCTCAGAGCGTCGCTCGACCGGAACCGTCCCGTTTGAATAGACATAGAGGTCGATGTCTGAGGCATGGTCTTCCGAACCACTCGCGCGTGATCCTCCCAGTGCAACGGCCTCAACTTCGGCAATGGCGGCGAACTCTGCGGCAAGATCATCGGCAAGCATCTGGATAGCTCCTGAGGGAGAAGTCATGGGTAGGCGCATATCCGTACCATGACCCTCTGCAGAAGTGGCCCGACAAGGTAATCCGCTCGAAACGGGCGATGTCCAGCAGGTTGGTTGAGGGTGGAAAGGTGCCCCGACCTCAAAGATTCATAGCTTTTCCGAGATCAAGCGAAAGCCAAACACAGCAAGAGCAGTGCCGACCGCGCGTTCAATCCATTGTCCGGCACGATCATAAGCCGCGCGAGCTGGTGGTGTGGAGAGGAGTACGATGACGAGCCCATACCAAAGCACCTCAACGAAGAAGCCACCTGTCAGCAGAGCAAGTTTGGTCCATACCGACGATCCCACCGGCACTGTGACAGCATAAAGGCTTAGAAAGAAGGTGATGACTTTGGGATTGGCTAAATTGACAATGATCCCTGTGCGGAAACCATAGAGAGCAGTTTCGTGTGCTGAGCCTTGGCGTTCCGGGGAAGGCGAGTGTTTGGCACCCAGCCAAGCCTTGACGCCAAGATAGATCAAATAGCATCCACCGGCGATCTGAACGATGCTTGCGAGCCAGCCGATACGTATTAGCGCGATCGATAGTCCTGTGATGGTCAAAATGGCATAGAATGTAGCCGAGAGGGCGAGACCCAATGTTGCGCCAATGGCTGCGCTGCGGGATCCCGAAAGGGCTAGTCTAGAGATCAGCGCAAAGTTCGGGCCTGGGCTGGCCACTGCCAAGGCATAGAAACCCAGGGTGGTCGCGACAACTGCAATCTCCGAGCTCATAGGTCACCTCTAAACCTCAACGACAACGCACCCAGTGCTTGGGAGTGCCATGGCATGTGAAGTGGCTCCGCCTGTGAAGAGGACACAGACCTATCAACATCGCCTCTTCGGGGGTGGTTTACGGAACGGCAGCTAATGAATTCAGCAGTTGAGAAGCAGACGTCCTTAGAAGTAAATGGTAGGAGAGGACCGGAAAGATCAGGGCTTAGTGGCTAGCCAGATCACGTGGCGAGAGCCTCGCTTCTTACGGTTTGCTCTAACCCGCTCCTCTTCCACCTTGAAGCCTGCCCGCTTCAAGCGTTCAGTGAAGGTGCGATCAGGAGCAGACGCCCATACTGCCAAAACTCCACCAGGCCGCAAGGCGGCCTTTGCAGCCGCAAGCCCACCCATGCTGTACAGCGCATCATTGGTCTCGATGGTCAAACCATCAGGACCATTGTCGACGTCCAGCAAAATTACGTCGTAACTGCCTTTGCCAGTTCGTATGGTGTTGCGTACGTCATCGATCTGGATGTCGACGCGAGGATCGTCAAGGCACCCGTCAAAGATCGGCGCCATTGGCCCTCTAGCCCACGACAGGACTGCGGGCATCAATTCAGCGACAGTGATCCTTGCGGTCGCGGGCAATTCAGCAAGTGCCGCACGAAGCGTGAACCCCATACCCAGCCCACCGATCAGCATGTGCGCATGGGGACGATCGCTGATCCGCTCCCAGGACAAACTGGCCATTGCTTCTTCTGAACCGCTGAGCCGGCTGTTCATGAGGGCAATCGTGCCTAACATGATCGAGAACTCATCAGCGCGTTGGATCAGGCGGATATCCCCACGCCCATCAGGCAGTGGAACGGTGTCGATCAGAACCCAGTGGTTCAACCTAAGACTTTCATGAGTAAACAGAGCAGTTTGGATCTAGCCCGCAGGCCATCTTCCACCAACTCTTGAAGGACACGAGACTAGTTGAGTGACCAGCTCTTAGGAGTACTCTGCGTCTCGTGCAGATGGCATCAGAGAACTGGCTTGCGCTGAGAGAAAGGGGAAGATGCCAGCAGCTCGAAGCGGCCCGTCTGCACGAACAAGCTATCGTTTCCTCACAGCGATGCTGAACACGCTCTTCAAAGGTTCGCTTGTCGCTTTGCTGATGTCGCTTGGTGACAAGTCGACCTCATCAACAACACGCTGGATGCCTTCGAGCTGCGATTGCACCCGGTAGAAAAACGGACCCTTGTCATGCGGTAGGCATGACAAGATTTCGCATGGGCCGGAAAGCCGGTTGCTGTGTTTAGGCGCTGAGCGAAGCTCAACCATTTGGCCGGCTTTATAGAGGTGGGCCATAGCGTCTTTCTTCTGGCGGAGCGGGAATGTAAAGCGGCAGAGCCTGCTACGCATTGCAAGCGTGAACCTAGAAAAACCCGCCTAGGCATACGCCGGCGGGTTCTTGTCGTCCGAGAAACGAGAAATGTGTCTTGGACTTCTAAGCGTTACTTCTGCAGCATCAGGTTGATTGCAGACTCGCGACCGTCGCGGCCGGTCTCAACCTCGTAAGTCACCTTATCGTTGTCGTATAGCCCCGATACACCGGAGCGCTCCACAGCGGAGACGTGGACGAAATGGTCTTTGCCGCCATTGTCAGGGGTGATGAAACCAAAGCCTTTAGTGGCGTTGAAAAATTTGACGGTGCCGTTGATCGTGGCCATTTGAATATTCCTTAAGCTCGAAGCCGAAGCGAAGCGAGCGTTGCCCTATCGCGACATGCGAGAGGGACCATAGACGTTCGCAAAATGGATCAGTGAGCCAAGGACCGGAAATGACCGGCAGAGGCAGCCGACTTGGGCTGAAAACGCGTATGCATGCTTATTGCATCCAATAGTGGCGCTCGAAAGGCAGACAAGGAGCCAGTCCGCGGAAAACAAGATAGTTTGCTAAATGGGCGGAGAGTCGTCTTGATTGGCGAATTCACGATCGAAGGCGTCGTTGTGCAGGCGCCGGCGACATCGCTGCAATAGGATACCCATTACAAACACCGGCACGAGACTAGAGCCGAGCGCGACGGGGTACGACAGAACCTTAAGACTGTAGAACATACCAAAAATCACGATCATGAGGAGCGTCAAGCTTACGGCGACCAACCCGTAGGTAAATGCAGATCCTTCCGGACGACGAGCATACTTGTTGGCAGCAGCAGTTGCTTTAGCTCGTCTATGGGGCTCTGACAGTGCGGTGTCTCTGGAAATGGTGGAGGCAGGCTGGAAAGGCGTCTGGCGCATCATGCACCTAGGAAAAGCCTGTCCTAGCATCTTGTTGAGTGTCAGCAAGGAGGGCAGCTTCGATGTCCGCTGTCGTGACCGCAATAGCACTTGTTGTCCCACCATCCACTAGCATCAGCTGGCAGGACGTACGGTGCGCTTCCCACGATACATCTAGAGGAATTTGCTCGACCAACAGATCAAACGACCCAGGCGCATGAGCTTGTGGCATGTTGGGGAGCAGAAAAGGATGGCTGAATGTAATGCGCCGTGTTGTGATGATGTTTGTCATTGGCGCACGTCTTCAGTCTGGACGTT
>JAESFT010000302.1_pt1 | contig 38841 bp, 31 predicted proteins | sample 9269451 | NCBI WGS metagenome assembly JAESFT01 (sample SAMN14502557, study PRJNA617106) | algae metagenome | isolation source: Scytonema hyalinum WJT4-NPBG1 and co-occurring heterotrophs from well... | place: USA: Mojave Desert, Joshua Tree National Park, California | collected 2006-05-25
GGAGCCGAGTGTCGTGTCGCGGATCATCGGCTTTATCCTTTCGCCCCGGAGGCAGGACCACGGTAGAACAGCCCGCGGGAGGCGAGCACCGCCACCACGATGGCGAGCTGCACGAAGCCCATGATCATCGCGATCGCCGAGGCCATGGAGTAGTCGTATTCCTCGAAGGCCGCCGTGGCTGCGGCAATCGAGATGACGCGGGTCGGGCCTGCGGGCTCGCCGAGGAGGACCGCCGAGGGGAAGACCGAGAAGGCCTGCACGAAGGAGAGACAGAACGTGATGGCGAAGCCCGGCATCAGCAGCGGCAGATAGACATGTCGGAAGCGCTGCCACGCGCTGGCGCCGAGCGTCGCGGCCGCCTGCTCGAGGGCCGGATCGATGCCCGTCACATAGGACAGGGTCAGCAGGAACGTGAAGGGAAAACCCGTGATCACCAGCGAGGCGAAGACGCCCCAGTAATTGTGCACGAGCTTCAGAGGTTGCGAGATCAGCCCGATGGTCATGAGCGTGCGGTTGAACCAGCCCTGCGGCCCGAGATAATTCAACAGGCCTTCGGCCACGAGCACCGTGCCCAGCGTGATCGGCAGGACGAGGATCGTGGTCAGCAGGCGCTGATGGCGCATGAGGCGCACGCGGAACGCGATGGGAACGGCGAGCAGCAGGTTGATCAGCGTGACGGGAATGGCGAGCCAGAGCGTCTTGGCGATGGTCTCGTAGAGAAACGGGTCGGAGAAGAAGCGCCTGTAGTTGGCGAGCCAGTCGCCGCCGGCCTTCGGCTCGAAGGAGAGAACGAAACCGAACGCGAAGGGATAGACGAAGAGCAGCAGGCTGAAGATCGCCGCCGGGATGACGAGGAGCGTCACCGCGTCGAAGCCCCGGGCGGCCAGACGCTGGCGCAGGCTGGGGCCGTGCTCGACGGGGGCGGCTTGCGCAAGGGTGTCCATCAATGCCTCCCCTGGATCGGCTCCGCGAAGACGAGAACGCGCCCGTCGTCCGCCCGCAGGTGGACCTGGGATCCGGGCTCCACCGGCTGATGGGAGCGGAACACGAAATCGAGTCCGCCGGCCGAATGAGCGGTGCCGACGAATTCGCGGCCGCGATACTCGATGGTGTCGACGGTCACCGCGATGGCGTTCTGCCCCGCCTCCCCGACCATCAGGTCGTCCGGACGGATCGCCGCGTAAGCCGACGATCCTGCAGACAGGCTCTCGCGGGCGACGCCGCTGATCCGCGCGCCCTCCACGTCGAGAACGGCGCGGCCGCCTTCGCTGCCGACCACCCTGCCTCTCAGCTTGTTGCGGAAGCCCATGAAGTCGGCCACGTCGAGATGTCCCGGCGCCTCGTAAAGCTCCTTCGGCGTTCCCACCTGCCGGACCACGCCGTCGCGCAGCACCACGATGCGGTCGGCGAGCGACAGGGCCTCGTCCTGGTCGTGCGTCACGTAGATGGTCGTGGCGCCGAGCTCGTTGTGGATGCGGCGGATTTCGGCGCGCATCTCGAGGCGGAGCTTGGCGTCGAGATTCGACAAAGGCTCGTCCATCAGCACGAGCGGTGGCTCGATCACGATGGCACGGGCGATCGCCACGCGCTGCTGCTGGCCGCCGGAGAGCTGGCCCGGCAGCTTGTTCTCCTGGCCGTTCAGGCGGACGAGGTTGAGCGCCTCGTCGACCTTGCGGTCGATCTCGGCCTTGGGCCTGCCCCGCATCTTGAGCCCGAAGCCGATGTTCTGGCGCACGTTGAGATGGGGAAAGAGCGCGTAGTTCTGGAACACCATGCCGAACCCGCGCTCCTCGGGCCGCAGCGTGTCGACCCGGCTCTTGTCGAGCCAGATCGCTCCGCCCGTCACCGGAAGAAGACCCGCGATGCAGTTCAGCGTGGTCGACTTCCCGCAACCGGACGGTCCGAGCAGCGCGATGAACTCGCGCCGCCGGATGGTCAGGGAAACGTCGCGCAGGGCGTTGAGCGCCCCGAAATCGCGGCTCACGCGATCGAGCCGGACTTCGTCGAACTGGGAAAGGGCAATGGTCATCGCGGGTCCTTGCTGTCGTCTTACTTGCGCTTGCCGCCGCCGACCTGCTCGTCCCACAGGCGGAAGGCGACCACCATCTGCTCAGGCTGGAGCGGCAGTTCGATCGGGTTCTCGGCGATCCACTTCTCGTATTCGGGACGGCCGTATTCCTTGATGGCCGCCTGGCTCTCCGGCGGCGCCATGTCGAGGGTCACGCCCTTCACGGCCGGTCCCGGATAGAAATAGCCCTCGTCGTAGGTGTAGGCCTGCTGCTCCTTGGTGAGCAGGAAGTTCATGAGGTCGAGAAGCACCGCGACCTTCTCGTTCGCCAAGCCCTTGGGCACGCACATGTAGTGGGCGTCCGCCACCCAGTGGAAGCCCTTGAGCGCAGCCACCTTGGCCTCCTTCGGCACCACGCCGAGGACGCGCGGGTTGATGTCCCAGCCGGTGGTCGACACGGTCATGTCGCGCGATCCCTCGCCGAGCTCCTTCATCACCGCGCCGGTGCCGGACGGATAGTACTCGATGTTCTGCCCAAGCTCCCTGAGATAAGCCCAGGTCTTGTCCCAGCCCTTCGCCGGATCCTGCGGATTGCTGTCGCCGAGGATATAGGGCAGGCCCATGATGAAGGTGCGGCCCGGGCCGGAATTCGCCGGGCGCGCATAGAGGAAGCGTCCCGGATTGGCCTTGGTGTAGGCGAGCAGCTCCTCGGCCGTCGTCGGCACGGTCTTGACCTTGTCGGGCATGTATTCGAGCAGCGGGCCCGAGGGGTAATAGGTCACCACGACGCCCTGCCCTTTCGCCAGGCCCTGCATCTTGGCGGCGGCCGGGAGATAGATGTCGTCGAGCTTCGGCAGCGCGTTGGCATGGCCCGGGATCAGGTCGACCCAGAGCTTCTGCTCGATGCCGGCGGAGAGCGCATCGGTGCCGGTGAGCACGAGGTCGATGTCGACTCGGCCCGCATCCTGCTGCGCCTTGATCTTGCCGGCGAGTTCCGGCGCCGTCGCCTTGGTGAAGGTGATGCGCGAGACGAGATTGGGCTTGGCCTTGCGATAGTTCTCGATGGCCTTCTGGGTCAGCGCCAGGTTGCCTGCGACGTCGATGATGTTCAGCGTAACCGGGCTCGTGGGCAGGGTCGCCTGCGCGAAGCTCGGTCCACCGAGGGCTGCAGCGCCCGCGGCTCCGGCGACACTGCCGACGAAAGTCCGCCTGGTGATCAGGTTCGTCATGTCTTCCTCCCGTTCTGTGCGACATGGCTCATGCACGGCCATGTCCCGTGTCACAGCTTGTAGGCCTCTTTCGCGAGGCGATAGGCGAGATCGTAGGCCACCTCGTGGGCCTCGTCCTCATCGAGGCGGTGCGTCGTCACGAGGTTGGCGAGATAGGCGCATTCGACCCGGCGGGCTACGTCGTGCCGCGCGGGAATCGACAGATAGGCGCGCGTATCGTCGTTGAACCCGACCGTGTTGTAGAAGCCGGCGGTTTCCGTCGTGAGCTCACGGAAGCGCCGCATGCCTTCCGGCGAGTCGAAGAACCACCAGGCGGGACCGAGCTTCAAGGCCGGATAATGGCCGGCAAGCGGCGCGAGCTCGCGCGAATAGCTCGTCTCGTCGAGGGTGAACACGATGAGCGTGAAGTTCGTCTCGTTGCCGAAGCGGTCGAGCAGCGGCTTCAGGGCACGGACATAATCCGTCTGCAACGGAATGTCGGCGCCCATGTCGCGGCCGAAGCGGCGGAAGAGCGCATTGTTGTGGTTGCGGAAGGAGCCGGGATGGAGCTGCATCACCATTCCGTCCTCGACGCTCATCGCGGCCATCTCGGTCAGCATCTGGGCCCGGAACAGCTCGGCATCGTCCGGCCGCGCATCGCCCGTCGAGACGCGGCGGAACAACGCCTCGGCATTGGTCGGCGAGAGATTGGACGTGCGTGCGGTCGGATGGCCGTGATCGGTTGAGGTCGCGCCATACTCGCGGAAGAAGGCGCGCCGCATGCGATGAGCCTCCAGATAGCCGCTCCAGGTGGTCGTGTCGCAGCCGGTGATCTCACCAAAGCGCACGAGGTTCTCGCGAAAACCTTCGAATTCGGGATCGACGACCGGATCCGGACGATAGGCGGTCACCACCCGCCCCTTCCAGCCCGATTGCCGGATGGTCTCGTGATGCTTCAACGGATCGAGCGGGCTCTCGGTCGTGGCGATGGCCTCGATGCCGAAGCGCTCGAAGAGCGCGCGCGGGCGGAATTCCGGCGTGCGCAAGGCCGCGTCGATGCGGTCGTAATAGGCATCCGCATTCGCGGCCGACAGCCGCTCGGTAAAGCCGAACAGGGTCGCGAAGGTATGATCGAGCCACAGGCGCGTTGGGGTGCCGCGGAAGAGATGGTAGCGCGAGGCGAAGCGGCGCCAGATCGCCCGGGGGTCGCGCTCGACGGCGTTGCCGTCCTTCGTGGCGAGACCGAGGTCCTCCAGTCGCACGCCCTGGCTGTAGAGCATGCGGAACACATAATGATCGGGAATGACGAAGAGCGTCGCCGGATCCGGAAATAGCTCGTTCTCCGCATACCAGCGCGGATCCGTGTGCCCGTGTGGCGAGATGATCGGCAGATCCCGCACCGACTCATAGAGCCGGCGCGCCACTTCACGACTGGCGGGGTCGACAGGAAACAGCCGGTCCGGGTGGATCAGCATGGCGTACTCCCTCGGCACTTCGCCCGAAGCCGTTTCCACGGCCGGTCGCGAGCACCTCATTGGGCAAACCTTAAAACGATCCACGATCCTTTGCAATGGTCTACTAGTATGGTAGTGTGCCACTTATGACCAATAGACCAGCCCTTGCGAAGCTCGATCTCAGCCGCGAACCCATGGCCCGGCAGGTCACGCGCGCTCTTCGCCAGGCCATCGTCAGCATGAAGATCGCACCGGGCGAGATGCTGTCGGAGCAGGATCTGGCACAGCGATTCGGCGTCAGCCGCTCGCCGGTCCGCGAGGCCCTGATCAAGCTGAGCGAGGCCGGTCTCGTCCGGGTCCTGCCCCAGCGCGGGACTCAGGTGGTGAAGATCTCGCGGGCTGCCGTCGAGGACGCGCGCTTCATTCGCATGGCGGTCGAGTGCGCGGTCGTGCGCGAAGCGGCCCTGAAAGCCTCCCCGATGATCCTCGCGGAACTGAACGCGAGCCTGACCCGGCAGCGCCGCGTGCAGCGCTCGACCTCATCCGACGATTTCATGGCCCTCGATGAGGAATTTCACCGTCTGTTGGCGGAAGCCGCCGGCCGGCCGGCCGCGTGGCGCATGATCGAGGACGTCAAGCCGCAGATGGACCGGGTGCGCTATCTCGACGTGAAGCAGGCGACTCCGCGCCATCTCATCGTCGCGCAGCACGCCTTGATCGTCGATGCCATCAAGGCGTCCGATCCGATTGCAGCCGAAAAGGCCATGCATCAGCACCTTAGCGAGATCCTGCGTTCCTTGCCTGAGCTGGCTGCACGATATCCGGACCTCTTCGAGCCCGAGATAGACGTTCTGCCGGAGGTGCTCAGCGCGTGACGGCTATCGGAAAACAATTCAGAACCTCCGCCGACGTCCACGTTCGGCCCCACCTTTGAGAGGCAATCATGGAACAGACCTGGCGCTGGTTCGGCCCTGACGATGTCGTTCAATTGTCCCACATCCGCCAGACCGGCGCGACGGGCATCGTCACCGCCCTGCATCAGATCCCCTATGGGGTGATCTGGAGCGTCGAGGAGATCGAGAAGCGCAAAGCCATGATCGCGGCCGATCCTTCGCTCGGATTGCGGTGGAGCGTGGTCGAGAGTCTGCCGATCCATGAGCGCATCAAGATCGGCGAGGGCGATCTTTCGGTCCTGTTCGACAATTACCGGCAATCGATGCGCAACCTCGCGCAATGCGGCGTCACCACGATCTGCTACAATTTCATGCCGGTGGTCGACTGGACCCGCACGGAGCTGGCTTATCCCCTACCCGGCGGCGGCACAGCCCTGCGCTTCAACCTCCATGAATTCGCGGCCTTCGATTGCTTCATGCTGGAGCGTTCGGGCGCCGATGCGGGTTACGCACCGGATGTTCTGAGGCGCGCGAAGGAATGGCATCTCCGCTCATCGGAAGCCGACCGGCGCAAGCTCCTGTCCAACATCATGGCGGGTCTGCCGGGCGCCTATGACCGCTATGACGTCCCGGGCCTGCGCGCCATGCTCGAGCGCTACCGGGATATCGACGCCGCCGCCCTCCGCGAGAATCTCGCTCGCTTCCTGCGGGAGGTGATCCCGACAGCGGAGGAAGTCGGGATCCGGATGTGCATCCATCCCGACGATCCGCCCCGTCCGCTCATGGGACTGCCCCGCATCGTGTCCAACGCGGACGATCTCGCCTTCATCCTCGATGCGGTCGATTCGCCTGCCAACGGCCTCACGCTCTGCAGCGGCTCCCTCGGAGCGAATCCCGTCAACGACGTTCCGGCCATTGCGAAGCGCTTTTCAAGCCGGATCTGGTTTGCCCACCTGCGCAATGTCGCGAAGGAGCCGGACGGCTCCTTCATGGAAGCCGATCATCTCGGGGGCGACACGGACATGGTGGCTCTGGTCACGGTGCTGCTCGAAGAGCAGAAGCGCCGGAAGGATGCGGGTCACCCGCATTGGCGCATCCCCATGCGCCCGGACCACGGGCACGAATTGCTCGACGATGTCGGCAGGCCCACCCATCCGGGCTATCCCATCATCGGACGCATGCGAGGTCTTGCCGAGCTGCGCGGCGTGATGCAGGCCGTGTCGGCGCTGCGTGGTCTGCCGCTTTAGGGACTACTCCTCGTCGCATCCAGTCCGGAACGACACCTTCGACCTCATGGGCGGGCTTGTCCCGGCCATCCCGATCCTGTGAAGCGCTGCGCCTTTCCGATCGGGATCACCGGCACAAGGCCGGTGATGACAGGAACTGACAGCCGCTAGCGCGCGAACACCTACCCGAGCAGATTCCGTACCGTCCGCATGAACACGCGGGCTCCGATGCCGATCAGGTCGTCGGGGAAATCGTAGTCGGGATTGTGCAGGCTCGGATGGTTCCTGCCGGCCCCGAGGAAGAACATGGCCGCCGGCGCTCTCTGGCCGAAGCGGCCGAAATCCTCAGAAGCGCGCAGGGGCAGATTGCCCGTGTCGTGGGGCACCCCCTCTTCATCGAGGGCGCGGCGCAGATGGGCGACGGCCTCCGGTGCGTTCTCGCAATGCTGGAATATGTCGTCGTGCGAAATCTCGACGCTGAGTCCCTTGTTCCGCGCGGCGCTTAGCACGAGATGCTCGGCGCTCACGCACAGATCTTCCATGGCGGCGTCGGTCAGCGTGCGCAGGGTCGCCCAGATCTCGGCGCGCGCCGGAGCCACGCCGAAAGCAGGCTCGCCGATCTTCACATGGGTGACCGTCACCATGGCGAAATCATCGTCCATCGGGCCGCCTCGGCCAAGGGCCGTCAGCGTAGGCATCAGTTCGGCCACGACGGGCACAGGCGAGGTCCCGGTCTCCGGCATCGAGGCGTGAGCGGTCTTGCCGTTCAGGACGATGCGCATGCCCCGGGACGCGCAATTGACCGGTCCCTCCGCCAGCGCCACATGTCCGAACGGCAGGCCCGGGAGATTGTGGAGGGCGAAGGCGAAATCGGGCGAGATCTCACGGAATCGCGGATCGGCCACGACGGCAGCCGCGCCGGACCCGTCCTCCTCCGCCGGCTGGAACAGCAGGATGGCGCGTCCCCGCTGCGGGCGCTGACGGCCGAGAGCGCGTGCCAGACCCGCCAGGATGGCCATATGCCCGTCATGTCCGCACAGGTGTCCTTTGCCCGGAATGATGGAGCGATGGGGCGCATCGGAGATCTCCTCGATCGGCAAACCGTCGAGCTCCGCCCGGACCATGACGGTCGGCCCCGGCTCCTTGCCTTCGTAGATCGCCGCGATCCCATGGCCGCCGAGGCCGGTGATGATCCGGTCCGGGCCCGTGGCGGCCAGGAACGCCCGAACGTCCTGCGCCGTCTGACCTTCCTCCCTGGAGAGTTCAGGTGTGCGGTGGAGCTTGCGCCGAAATGCCACCAGATCGACCATGTCCTCGTTGGTCAAAACCATGGATCGCCTCCATGCCGGAGCATGACGGGAGCAGAACCGCTCGACCGACGACAGCCCGGCCTGTTTCGGCCCGACGTTATGGCCCGAAGAGACGGCCTTGATCAAGTGGTCGAAAAGTCGGTGTCGACGGATGGATCGGGCTTCCCATCGTCACTGGAGATCCCGGATTGCTGAGGTCGTCGGGTCACGTTAGGTTACGCCAGAAGCTCCCGGAAATTCCCGTCGATGTTCGCCTCATGAACCTGTTCGCCTTCGGTCTCGGCTATTCCGTCCGCCAGTTCCTCGGCCTGTACCGCGAGCGGTTCACAGAGATTGGCGGAACCGTGCGCTCGCCGGAGAAAGCCCGGGCGATGGCGTCCGAGGGCATCCGGGCCTATCGGTTCGACGGCACCGGCTACGATCCCGCCATTCTCGAGCGGGTCGCCCGCGCGGACGCGCTTCTCGTCTCCGTGCCTCCCGTGAGTGAGACGGACCCGGTGCTGGAGCATTTTGCCGAGGCGATCGCCTCGGCACCTCGTCTGCGCTGGCTCGGCTATCTGTCGACGGTGGGCGTCTATGGCGATGCGGACGGGGCCTGGGTGGACGAGACGACGCCGCCCAACCCGGCGACGCTCCGCTCCCGCCATCGCATCGCCGCCGAGCGGCAATGGCTCGCCCTCGGCGAGAGCGCTCCCTTCGCGGTGCAGATCTTCCGATTGGCCGGCATCTATGGCCCGGGTCGCAACGCCCTGGTGAAGATCGCGGACGGCACTGCCAAGCGCATCGTCAAGAAGGGGCAGGTGTTCAACCGGATCCACACGGCCGATATCGCTCAGGTGCTGATGGCGTCGATCGAACGCCCGAACCGGAATGCCATCTACAACGTCGCCGACGACGAGCCGGGCCCGCCGCAGGACGTCGTCGCCTATGCGGCCGGGCTGCTCGGACGTGAGCCTCCTCCCGAAGTGCCGTTCGAAGAGGCCGACCAGACGCCGATGGCGCGCTCGTTCTATTCGGACAACAAGCGCGTCCGGAACACGCGCATCAAGACGGAACTCGGCGTGAGGCTCCACTACCCCACCTACCGCGAAGGCCTGCAGGCCTTGCTCGAGGCCGGCGTAGGACTACGTGGGAGCGCTGACGTCGGCGGACCGCGATAATCGTCGGCCGAAGGCCATCACGAGCGGCTTCAGATGGTAACTGTCCTGCGGCATCGCGCCGACCGGCCAACCGGCTTTCTCGACAGCCTCCGCTGTCACCGGCCCGACAGCCGCGACCAAGATCCGCTGCATGGCGGCGTCGAGTTCTGCCGCCAGTGAGAACCGCCGGGCAACCTCCTGCAGCCGCCGCACCTGCGCGGTACTGGTGAAGGCGATCAGGTCGACGGTGCCGGACGCAAGGTCCCGGATGAAATCGAGGACCCGTTCGTCCTCTTCGTCCGACGCATAACGATAGGTAAGGACCGGATCGACCTGCGCGCCTGCCGCTTCGAGAAAGCCCGGAAGGGTCTCCTCGCCGCCCGGATAGAGCAGCACGCCGATGCACTTGCCCTCCACGCCGAGAGCAGACAGCGTCGACGTCAATCCGGCCGTCGTTGGCTCCTCGGCCATCATGTCCGGCGCGAGCCCGATCCCGCGCAGGACCTTCGCCGGCTTCGGGCCCCGCGCGACCTTGAAGGTTCGGCTCAAGGCGGAAATCACCTCCGCTTCCACGCCTCTCCGGCGCGCGAAGCCGAGAAGGCGGGACAGTCCCTCGCCCGTGTAGAGAACCACGATGTCATGCCGGCCTTCGATCAGCCTGTCGAGCCAGGCATCGACCAGCCCTGCGTCTTCCACGTCGTGGATCGACACGAGCGGGCAGCGAACGGCGACGGCGCCGTGCCGTTCGAGCATCCGCGTGAACAGATCGAGCTCCCGGCTTTCGGGCACGGCGATGCGGCGTCCTTCCAGCATGATCAGGCCGTCGCATCGAGCATGAGAGACCGTTCGAACCTCGAATCGAGGGTTTTGGCGGCGCGCTCGAACACGCGACCGATGCCGATGATGACGGGCTTCGTCGGATCGCGCCGCTCGCTGGCCGAGCCGAGATCCGCAACGGAGCCGGCCCAGCGCTCGTCGCCCCGCGACACGTTCGACACCATCACGGCCGGGAGGTTCGAGGCACATCCGGCTGCCATGAGGCGCTCGGCGATGGCCCCTGCCGTGCCGCCCGCCATGTAGAAGATCGTCGTGGTGTTCGGATCGGCCAGACCCCGCCAGTCCAGGTCAGCGGGAAGCTGACCGGTCTTCGCGCATCCGGTCACGAAGCGGACCGATTGAGCCAACTCGCGATGGGTGAGCGACGTGCCGAGCACAGACGCCAGGGCGATGCCGGCCGTGATGCCCGGCACCACGTCGACGGGGACGCCAGCGCGCTCCAAATGCTCGATCTCCTCGCCGGCGCGGCCGAAAATCATCGGATCGCCGGATTTCAGCCGCACCACATGCTTCCCCTGGAGGGCCAAGCGGGTCATCAGATCGTTGATGTCATCCTGTGCGCAGGAGGCGCGCCCTCCCCGCTTTCCCACCATCAGGCGCTTGGCCTCCCGGCGGGCGAGCTCCAGCACGTCTCCAGATACGAGATCGTCGAAGAGGATCACGTCGGCCGATTGCAGCGCCCGCATGGCCTTGAGGGTCAGCAGTTCCGCGTCGCCCGGTCCTGCGCCCACGAGAGTCACGCGCCCGACCCTCTGCGCCGGTTCGGATGCGATCTGCGCCAGCACAGTCTCGACGCTATCGCCGAGGGCCTCAGGCGGCCTGCCCTGGAAGGCGAAATCGGCGAAGCGCTCCCAGAAGGCGCGCCGCGCCATTCCTGGCGGCAGGTGGTGCATCACGCGCACGCGCAGATGCTTGGCGAAGGCAGCCCAGGAGGCGACGGAGGGATGCAGCAGCGTCTCGATCCTGCGGCGAAGCGCCTGCCCCAGAATCGGCGCCGCGCCGTCCGTCGAGATGCCGATCACCACGGGCGAGCGATTGACCACCGAGCCGAACTGGAAATCGCAGTGAGGGGGCTTGTCGACCACGTTGACCGGCACACCTGCCGCGCGGGCCGCGGCGGCAAAAGCCTCGGCCTGGCCCTCGTCTTCGAGATCGGCAACCGCGAGAGCGGCGTCTTTCAGAAGACCGGGCGACCAATCGGTTCGATGCAGCACAAGCGATCCGTCCGCCGCGCCCCGCGCGAGCAAAGCCTCCATCTCGCAGGACACATCCAGGGCATAAATGTCGACTCGGGCGCCCGCGGCGGCGAGCAACTCCGCCTTCCAGGCCGCGCCGGGCGACCCACCGGCCACGACCGCGCGCCGGTCCTTCAGATCGAAGAAGACCGGCAGCTTGGCCAGCCGGCCGAGCCGGCCCGGCTCCGCCTCAGACGGCTTTCTTAAGGGCTGCAGCATCGATCAACCTCCTGATTTCAACACGGCAGGAGCCGCAATTCGTGCCCGCGCGCAGAGCTTCACCGACGGCTTCCACGCTCGCGGCCCCTCTCTCGATGGCTCCCGCGATCTGATTTGCTCCCACCGAGAAGCAGGCGCAGACGATGGGACCGGGATCGGCCTGATCGGCGCCGGGCCGGCCGCTCAGCAGGCGCAAACGCTCGGTTCCGCGGATCTCGGGCGCGGACAGGTGTTCGACCGCCCAGGTCCGCGAGACGACCACCGGCTGCGGCGCGACGAAAAGCGCACCTAACAATCTTTCGCCCGAGAAGGTTGCGAGCCGGAAGCTCGCCTGGTCATGGTCGCTGTACGACAGCGTCTCCAGATCCTCGCCGCTGCCGATCAGACCGGCGGCATACTCGGCCCAATCCTCTACCGGCTCGGTGCCGGCAAGCTCGACGCGCCAGCCTCCCTCGGCCCGGGCGAGCGCCCAATAATCCGCCGGAATCGTTCCGGGCCTGTTGCGGAGCACGGCGAAACCGTACCAGGCGGCATCGACCGACTCGATGCGGGCGCTGGAGAACTTGAGGCCGGGCTGGCCGGAAATCGGGTCCACTGCAGGAAGAACCGCCGTACCGATGCGCCCCTGGGCCGTTTGCTGGTCCGTCCAGTGCATGGGAACGAAGATGCTGCCCTTCTGCTGCCGTTCCGTGACGAGAGCACGGACGACGGCGGTTCCCTGCGCGCCGACGATGCGCACCAGGGTGGCGGGTGCAATTCCGGCGTCTTCGGCATCGTCGGGATGGATCTCGCAGAAGCTCTCCGCGTAATGGCTCATCAGGCGCGGCGTCTTCGCCGTGCGCGTCATGGTGTGCCACTGATCGCGGATGCGGCCCGTGTTGAGGATCAGCGGGAAATCCGGCACGACCTCCTGCCGCGCGACCGGCGTCGCAACGAACCGCCCTCGCCTGTCGGGCGTGTAGAAGCCGCCCTCCGCGAAGAACCGTGTCGCCATGTTGTCCATTGTCTCGCCTTGCCGGCGCGGCCATTGGAACGGCGCAAGCGCATCATAGGCGCTCTCGCTCAATCCGACACAGGCCGAGATATCGAAATCGCGCGTTCCGTCGTTGACGAGGCCCGACAAGGCGGCATGCTCGCGGAAGATCTCGGCCGGCGACTGGTAGTCGAAAGCCTCGGCGAAGCCCATGCGGCCGGCAACGTCGCAGATGATGCGCCAGTCCGGTCGTGCCTCGCCAGGCGGTTTCAGGAAGGAACGCTGGCGCGAGATGCGGCGCTCGGAATTCGTCACAGTACCGCTCTTCTCCGCCCAGGCGGCGGCCGGGAGGAGCACGTGGGCATGGCGCGTCGTGTCGGTACGGGTGACGTCGCTCACCACGACGAACGGGCACACGCGAAGCGCGTCCTGCACGGCATCGGCATCCGGCAGGGAATCGGCCGGATTGGTGCCCATGATCCAGATCGCCTTGACCCGCCCGTCCCCGACTGCGCGAAAGAGGTCGACGGCCTTCAATCCAGGCTGTGTGGCGACGCCCGGACTGCTCCAGAAGGACCGGACCAGTTCCCGGTGGCTCGGGCTCGTGAGATCGAGATGCGCGGCCAGCATGTTCGCCAGCCCGCCGACCTCGCGCCCGCCCATGGCATTGGGCTGACCTGTGAGCGAGAACGGTCCTGCGCCCGGCCGTCCAATACGGCCGGTGAACAGGTGGCAGTTGATGATGGCGTTCACCTTGTCGGTGCCCACCACCGACTGGTTCACGCCCTGGGAATAGGCCGTCACGACACGCTCGGACCGGCTCCAGAGCGTGTAGAACTCGCGAAGCTGCTCGGCCGGGAGGCGTGTTGCATCCCGAGCCCCCGGAAATCCGCAACCTCGCGCTGCCCTCAAAGCTTCGTCCAAACCCGACGTGTGACGCTCCACATAGTCGTGGTTACGCAGGTCCATCCGGTCGAGATGATCGAGCAGGCCCGCAAACAAGGCGACATCGGAATTGGGGGCGATTGCCAGATGCAGGTCAGCAGCCTCGGCCGTTACCGTGCGCCGAGGATCCACGACGACGATCTTCGTGCCGCGACGCTGGCGCGCGGCCAGGAGCCGCTGGAACAGAACGGGATGGCACCAGGTCATGTTGGAGCCGACGAGAACGACCAGATCGGCCTCTTCGAGATCCTCATAAGTTCCTGGCACCGTATCCGATCCGAACGCCCGGATGTGGCCTGCCACCGACGAGGCCATGCAGAGGCGGGAATTCGTGTCGATGTTGGCAGCGCCGATAAAGCCCTTCATCAGCTTGTTGGCGACGTAGTAATCCTCCGTGAGCAGCTGGCCCGAGCCGTAGATGGCCACAGATTCAGGACCATGCTCGGCGATCGTCTCGGAGAAGCGCCGCGCCACCAGATCGAGAGCTTCGTCCCAGCCGGCGCGGTGACCGTCGACCTCAGGATAGAGCAGCCTGTCGTCGAGGCTCAGCGTCTCGCCCAGAGCCGATCCCTTCGAGCAGAGACGCCCGAAATTGGCCGGGTGCCGCTCGTCCCCCCTGATCGCGACGGCGCCGTCCTCCTGCGGCGTCGCGACGACACCGCAGCCGACGCCGCAATAGGGGCATGTGGTCCGGGTCGGGGTGCCGGTCGCCATGCCTCCTCCTCAGGCAGCTCGGGCCATCAGCGCCGAGGCGGCGAGCAGGATTCGCGAACCTTCGATCCGCACCGGGATTTTGTGGGCGCAGCCCTGGTCAGCTCCCTGCGCTTCGCCGCTTTCTAGGCTGATCACCCAGTTGTGCAGCGGGCACGTCACCGAATGGCCGTGCACGATGCCCTGTGACAGCGGCCCTCCTTTGTGCGGGCAGCGGTCTCGCAGCGCGAACAGCGTTCCGTCCGCGGCCTTGAACACGGCAATGTCACCGCTTGCCGCCTGCACGACCCGCGACCCGAGAACCGGCACGTCGTCGACAGCGCCCACATCGATCCACTCGCTCATTCCGCTGCCTCCGCCAGGGTGAAGTTGGCCATGGGCCTGAACTCGTGCGCGTCGCGGCCCGCGACACGCTCGGCCCAGGGATCGCTCTGCGCATTGCGCTGGGAGATAACGAAGCGGTCGTAGAGATCTCGGCGCTTCTCAAGATCATCGACCACGATCGCCCGGATCGAGTCCGCGCCGACCCGGTCGGCCCACTTGTACATGCGCTCGAGGTAGTGGCCCTGCTCACGATAGAGCTGCGTCAGGGCCGCAATCACCTCGATGCATTCATCCTCTCCCGACACCTTGCAGAGCACCTGGGTGCCCTTGATGTGGATTCCGGCCGCGCCGGCAAAGTGGATCTCGTACCCGGAATCGACGCAGACGACGCCCACATCCTTGCAGGTCGCTTCGGAGCAGTTCCGCGGGCATCCGGAGACGCCCATCTTCACCTTCGCCGGCGTCCAGGAGCCCCACATGAACTTCTCGATCCTGACCCCGAGGCCGGTGGAATCCTGCGTGCCGAAGCGGCACCACTCCTTGCCGACGCAGGTCTTCACCGTGCGCAAGCCCTTGGCATAGGCATGGCCCGAGACCATGCCGGCGTCGTTGAGATCGGCCCACACCGCCGGCAGATCCTCCTTGCGCACACCTAGCAGGTCGATGCGCTGGCCGCCGGTGACCTTCACGGTGGGGATGTTGTATTTCTCGGCAACGTCCGCGATGGCGCGCAGCTCGCGCGGGTTGGTCAGCCCGCCCCACATGCGCGGCACGACGGAATAGGTGCCGTCCTTCTGGATGTTGGCGTGGACGCGCTCGTTGATGAAGCGGGAACGGCCGTCGTCCTCGTATTCTTCCGGCCAATCGCACAGGAGATAGTAGTTCAAGGCCGGCCGGCACTTGGCACAGCCGCAGGATGTCTTCCATCCCAGCTCCTGCATCACGGCCGGGATCGATTTCAGCTCCGCCGCCCGGATGAGCCGCCGTACGTCGTCGTGTCCGAGATCGGTACAGCCGCACATGGGCTCGACCGCCGATTTCGCGAACTTGTCGCCGAGTGTCAGGGTCATCACCTGCTCGACCAAGCCGGTGCAGGTCCCGCAGGACGCGGAGGCCTTGGTGTGCGCTCTCACCTCGGCCAGCGAGCTCAAACCCTTGTCGTTGATCGTCTGAACGATCTTGCCCTTGCAGACGCCGTTGCAGCCGCAGATTTCCGCATCATCCGGCAAGGCTGCAACGGCCGCCATAGGGTCCAGGGGGGCGCCCCCGACATAGGACTGGCCGAAGATCAGGGTGTCGCGAAACTCGGAGACATCCGTCTCCTTGCGCAGCAGGTCGAAGAACCAGGATCCGTCTCCCGTCTCGCCGTAGAGAACGGCACCGACGATGCGGTTCTCCTTGAGCACGAGGCGCTTGTAGATTCCGCGGGCGGCATCGCGCAGGACGATGTCCTGCCGGTCCTTGGCCTCGCCGAAATCGCCGGCGGAGAACAGGTCGATTCCCGTGACCTTCAGCTTGGTGGCCGTGACGGAGCCGGAATAGGCGGCCGTCCCGTCGCCGGCGAGCTGCGCGGCGACCACCTTCGCCATCTCGTAGAGGGGTGCCACGAGACCGTAGCAGAGCCCGCGATGCTCGACGCATTCGCCGACCGAGAAGATATCGGGATCGCTCGTGCGCATGTCGTCGCCCACGAGCACGCCCCGGTTGGTATCGAGGCCCGCCTCCTTGGCCAGAACGGCATTGGGCCGGATGCCAACCGCCATGACGACGATGTCTGCTGGCAGCTCCGCACCGTCGTCCAGACGGACGCCGGTCACATGGGTCTCTCCGAGGATCGCGTGGGTATTGGCCTTGCATCGAACGGCGATGCCGCGATCCTCGAAGGCCTTCTGCAGCAGGTAGCCGGCAGACGGATCGAGCTGGCGCTCCATCAGGGTCGGCATGAGGTGGAGGACGGTCACCTCCATGCCTTGTGCCTTCAGGCCTGCGGCCGCTTCCAGTCCGAGCAGACCGCCGCCGATCACAATGGCGCGCCCGCCATTTTGAGCCGCTTCGAGCATCCTGTTGACGTCGTCGAGATCGCGATAGGTGACCACGCCCGGCAGGGTCGCGCCGGGGATCGGAACGACGAACGGCACCGATCCGGTAGCAACGAGGAGCTTGTCGTAATCCGCCGTTGTGCCGTCTGCCGCAATTACACGCTTGGCGGTGCGGTTGATCTCCACTACGGGCTTGCCGCGATGGAGCGTGATGCCGTGGGTCTCGTACCAGGCGTCGTCGTGGATCAGGATGTCTTCGTATGCCTTTTCGCCGGAGAGGACGGGCGAGAGCATGATGCGGTTGTAGTTCACACGCGGCTCGGCGCCGAAGATCGTGACCTCGTAGGCGCCGGGCGCGCGCTCGAACAGTTCCTCCAGGGCGCGGCCGGCGGCCATGCCGTTGCCGATGACGACCAGCTTCTTGGGCATCGTCACTCTCCTTACGCTGCGAGTGTCGGGGCCCGGTGACGTGCATAGAGGAACTCCAGCACGGCTGCTCGGGCTTCGTTGTAGGTGGGATTGCCCACCAGTTCGAGGCGTCTGCGAGGGCGCTCCAGATCGACCCTCAGATCCTCGCCGATCGTGGCCGCTGGCCCGTTCGTCATCATGACGATTCGATCGGAGAGCAGCACGGCTTCGTCGACGTCGTGCGTGATCATGATGATCGTGTTGCCGAGCCGGCTGTGGATTTCCATGACCTGGTCCTGGAGGTGGGCCCGGGTCAGCGCGTCCAGGGCACCGAAGGGCTCATCGAGCAGCAGGATCTTCGGCTCCATGGCAAGCGCCCGGGCGATGCCGACGCGCTGCTTCATGCCGCCGGAAATCTCGTGCGGCCGCTTGTTCTCGGCATGGACCATGTGGACCAGTTCGAGATTGTGCCGGACCCAGTCGCGGCGTTCCGCCTTCGACTTCTTGCCGCGGAAGACCTTGTTGACCGCAATCTCCACGTTCTCGCGCACGGTCAGCCAGGGCAGGAGCGAGTGGTTCTGAAACACTACCGCACGGTCCGGCCCCGGCCCGCTCACGGCCCTGCCCTCCAGGAGCACGCCGCCCTGGGTGGGCTCCAGCAGGCCCGCCACGATGTTGAGCACCGTGGACTTGCCGCAGCCAGAATGGCCGATGATCGAGACGTATTCGCCCTTTTCGATGGCGAGATTGACGTCCCGCAGCACTTCGGTGCTCGCGCCGGCACGCTGGAACGAGATGCCGACATGATCGATCTTGAGATAGGCCATGATGCCGTCCCCTTACTGCGCAGCGGTGCCGCGGGTGAGCAGATGGCCGATGGCCGCGATGGAGCGGTCGAGCAGGAAGCCGACCACGCCCACATAGACCAGGGCCACGATGATGTCGGAGATAAGCGAGGAGTTCCACGCGTCCCAGATGAAGAAGCCGATGCCGACGCCGCCGATCAGCATCTCGGCCGCCACGATGGCGAGCCACGACAGGCCGATGCCGATGCGAAGGCCGGTAAACATGTGCGGCACGGTGGCCGGCACCATGATGCGAGTGAAGAACTCGATGGGCGACAGGCGCAGGACCTTGGCGACGTTGCGATAATCCTGCGGGATGTTTCGGATGCCCACCGACGTGTTGATCAGGATCGGCCAGACGCTGGTGATGAAGATCACGAAGATGGCCGATGGCTGCCCGTCGCGGAACGCCGCCAGGGATAGCGGCAGCCAAGCGAGCGGCGGGATGGTGCGAAGGACCTGGAACACAGGGTCGAGTCCCCGCATGGCGAGCGTCGACTGGCCGAGCAGGACGCCGAAGCCAATGCCGACAATGGCTGCAAGCGCGTAGCCGTAGCCGACGCGGACCAGGGATGCGCTCACGTGCCAGAAGAGACCCTGGTCGATGCCGTTCCCGACCTTGAGGGGATTGACGATGATCTCCCAGCTTTCGTCGATGACCTTCAGCGGGCTGGGCAGCGCCGAGGTGGGGCTCGAGGCCAGCATCTGCCAGAGGACGAGCAGGAACGCGATGGTCAGAACCGGCGCCGCCAGCTGCCTGACGACGCCTGCGCCGATGCGAGCCAAGCGGGAGGGAACGCTGACCGGCTTCGGCGCCAGCGGATGCAGCGCGGCCGGCCCGACAGGAGGTGCTGCTTTCGGGTTCGGAAGAGCAACGATGCGGGCGGAGTGAACCATGAGCACGTTCTCCGATAGTTACGCGATGCGCTTGATGGGCAGGCTGGCGAGATAGGCTTGCGGATTCTCCGGATCGAAGACCTTGCCGTCGAAGAAGGTCTCCTTGCCGCGACTGTCGCTGGCCGGAATGTCGTTGGCGGCAATGCCGAGGGTCTTCGCCGCCTCGCGCCAGAGATCGGCGCGGTTGACCTTGTCGACAAGCGCCCTGGCATCGGTGTTCGTGTCGAACTTGCCCCAGCGCATGTTCTCGGCGATGAACCAGAGATCGTGCGACTTGAACGGGAAGGAGGCGTGATCGCGCCAGAACTTCATGATCCCGGGCGAGTCCTTCACCACTTTGCCGTCGTTGCCATAGTCGTATTCCCCCTTCTGGCGCGGCAGGATGTCGGCGACGGGCACGTTGAACCAGGCGCGGGTGCCGACGATCTTGCACATCTCCTCGCGGTTCTCGAGCTTGTCGCACCAGGCCTGCGCCTCCATTACGGCCATGAGCAGTGCCCGAGCGGCCTTCGGGTGCTTGTCCACCCATGCGGCGCGCAGACCGAGGGCTTTTTCCGGATGCCTGTTCCAGAGTTCGTATGTGTTGGCTGCGGTGTATCCGAGCTTCTGGCTGATGAGTTGCGCATTCCAGGGCTCGCCGACGCAGAAGGCGTCCATGGTGCCGACCTTCATGTTGGCGACCATCTGGGGCGGCGGCACCACGATGGTCGACACGTCCTTATCCGGATCGATGCCGCCAGCCGCGAGCCAGTAGCGGACCCAGAGATCGTGCGTGCCGCCCGGGAAGGTCATGGCGACCTTCGGGTCGCCGCCGGCCGCCCGCTTCTTCGCAAAGGCTTCCTTCAGAGGGGATGAATCGAGTCCAAGCTTCAAGCCGTTGTATTCGGAGGCAACCGAGATCGCCTGCGCGTCGAGGTTCAGGCGCGCCAGAATGTACATCGGGGTCGGCACGCCGCCTTGCGTCACCTTGCCGGTGGAAATCAAGTAGGGCATCGGCGTCAGGATATGGGCGCCATCGATACCGTTGGCTTCCGAACCCAGCACGAGATTGTCGCGGGTCGCGCCCCAGGAGGCCTGCTTGAGCACTTCCGCATCCGGCAGGCCATGCTTGGCGAAGAAGCCCTTTTCCTTGGCGATGATCAGAGCGGCCGCATCGGTAAGCGCGATGTAGCCGAGCTTGACCGTCCTCGTTTCAGGCTCCGCACTTTGAGCAAAAGCGCCGCCCGGAAAAGCAGCTTTCGCAGCGGTCAGCGTCAGGACGGCACTGGCACCGCGAAGCGCGTCTCGACGGGTGATCTTCGGTGTCTGCATCGTGCTTCCCCTGTTCCTGTCGTCAGCTTTCGCGGACGGGACCGACTGAAAGGTCGTCTTTGACGATCTGCCGGAAACCGCGAGGCTCGACCGGACGCAGATCGCCGTTGCCGGATCCTGCAGAGCCGGCCGAAACGCAAAAAACGCCGCGAGATGAACTGAAAGCCGCATAAGCGCGGGTACAGCTGATCCAGCGACGCCGTTGTCGGAAAACGCCCTTGTGAGGCATCTATGGCCCGTCATCATTGACCGGCCTATCATCGAGAGAGGTCCTGACGTCCTTGTCCGACCCGTCTCTCACTTAGAAAAGGTACAGAGTGCCCACTTTGTGCTCAAGGCCATAATTTGTGCAGTGCGCCTTTGTTGTGTGCGGTGCAATGCCTATTCTGCGACCGCGGGATTGGCCGAGCTCCGGATGTCGAAGCCTTTGACATAGCCGGGAATGTCGTCGGACATGAAGCTGCGGCCATCGATGAACTTCTCCGTCTCTGCTCCCTCGATCCTGCTGTCGATCGGCGGTACGGCCGTGCCCGTACGCCCGAGCACGGCCCGGTACATGTCGGGACGATAGGCTGCCCGAACCCGAGACAACCCTGCTTCGTCGTAGGAAACCTGTCCCCATCGGATCATCTGGCTGTAGATCCACAGGGCTTGGCTGATCCAGGGAAAGTTCGCGTGCTGATCGTGGAAGGCCATGTAGTTCCTGACCTCCCGCGTTCTACCGTCGGGGTCGACCGTAAGTTTCCCCGATAGCAGACGAAGGATCATTTCGGAGGGGACGCCCACATAGGCGAGATCCGACATCATGCTCGCTAAGTCGCTATGGTTCTGCTCGTCGTCACACCAGCGCGCGGCGGCATCGAGCGCCACGATGAGGCGTGACAGGGTCTCGGGATTCTCCTCCGCCCATTCGGGACTGACGCCCAGCACCTTTTCCGGAGCAGAGGGCCAGATGTCGGCCTTGGTCGCCACCATGCGCCCGATGCCCTTCTCCACTGCGATCATGTTCCAAGGAGCATTGACGCAGAACCCATCGATCGCCTGTGCCGTCATGGCGTCGACCGTGAGCGGAGGCGGGACGATCGTCATGGTCACGTCGGTATCGGGATTGATCCCGGCGGCGGCGAGCCAGAACCGGAACTCGTAATTGTGGGATGAGAAGGGATAGGTCATGGCAAAGACGAGGGGCTTCCTGCCGGACCGACGCCGTTGCTCGACCACCTGCTTCAAGGCCAAGCCGTTGCCCAGCGCATTCTCCGAACCGTCGAGACCGACCAGAGCCCGCATCTCGCGATAGAGTTCCACCGAAAGCGTGATTGCATTGCCGCCGCGCCCGAGGGCGAAGGGTGTGAAGCAGGGATAAGGATTGGACCCAAGATGCAGCTGGGACGCAATCGGCATCGGGCCCAGCATGTGGGCCACGTCGAACTGGCGAAACGCCAGCCGGTCGCGGATATTGGACCAAGAGACGTCCTTGATCAGCTCCAGGCGGATGCCTTCGCGGCGGGCAAAGCCCTGCTCGGCGGCAGCCACCAGAACGGCCATGTCGAGGAGAGGAATGAACCCGACGCGAACCAGACGTTCGGGGATCGGCCCCCCCTTCGTCTTCGAGGAAGTGTCATTGACCGATCCGTCCTGCTGCATGGGACCGCTCCCCGCCTTTTCCAAATCCCACACGCGCTTATTTCTCCAGAAGGGACGCTGCCGTCACGACGCTCTGGGCGATGTCGACGAGCTTCCGTTTCTCGTTCATGGCGGTCTGCCGGAGAAGCCCGTAGGCCTCCTCCTCCGAGAGTTGCCTGGTTTTCATCAGAATGCCCTTGGCGCGCTCAATAACCTTGCGGGACGCCAATTCGCTGCGCGCCTCCAGCAGTTCGCGCTGCAGGCGGTCGAAGGCGTTGAAGCGGCTCACCGCCATGTCCACGATGGGTTTCACCCGCTCCTTGCGCAGCCCATCGACCACGTAGGCCGACACGCCGGCCTCAACGGCCGCTTGGATCATCGACCCGTCGGAGCGATCCACGAACATCGCCACTGGGCGCGACACCAGTTTCGAGACTTGGAACATCTGCTCCAGGACGTCGCGGCTGGGGTTCTCGATGCCGATGATAATGACGTCCGGATCGATGGTGCTCAGACGCCGGAGCATGTTGGTCATCGTTTCGATGACCTCGACATCAACGATTCCGGCCTCCCGCAATCCATCAACGAGAATGGCCGCCCTGATGCTGTTTTCCTCGATGATCGCCACGCGAAGAGGCCGCTGACCGGATTGTATGTCTATGGTCAAGTGTCTCGAAGCCCTCGCTGCGCACCGGGATTCAGGTACCGGGCCGTTCAAGCAAGTTTTGGGCCAACGCTCTCCGCCTAGCTCCGAAGCGGCAATGACAACGGCCGATGAGCAAACTTTGTGCACGTCTGCCGCGATTCTCGGAGCGGGATCCGCAGGCCCGCGCCCATGTGGCGCCGGAAGCGGCACGATCGACTAAGGAACCATCACCGAACCAGTTGCAAATTGGTTCAGGATCGGATTAGCCTTGTTTCGTCCAAGGGCCGCTCCGCGTAACAAGGCTGCGCAGTTGACGGCCCAAAGGCAAGATTGGTTCGCACGGAGCTGGATGCCATGTCCAACGCCGATCTGTTCACGGACAGCTCGAACTTTGCCCTCGAGCGATTGAGAACTCTCCTGGATGACAGTTCTCCCGAGGGAGACAGGCGGCTTCCGCCCGAGCGCGTGCTGGCGGCGCAGATCGGCATCGGCAGGCGCGCCCTGCGGCGAGCGCTCGAGGTTCTGGAGGCCGAGGGGCGGATCTGGCGCCACCAGGGCAAAGGGACCTTCCTAGGCCCCCGGCCGACCCATACGCCGACCAATTTGGAAGAACTGGCAAAGCGTACCCACCCGCTTGAGGTAATGGACGTACGCCTGGAGATCGAGCCCGCCCTGGCCCGGCTCGCTGCCATGCGGGCCACGAATGGCGACATCGAACGCCTCCTTCGGCTCGCTGAGAAGACGGCCTCCAGTTCGGATGCAGACGGTCGCGAGCTCTGGGACAGCGCCTTGCACCGCACCATCGCTGAAGCCGCCGGGAACTCGCTTCTTCTGGCCATCTTCGACATGGTCGATCGCATCCGGCAGGATACGACCTGGCAGATCCTGCGAGAACGGGCTCGTTCGAGCGAACGTCAGAAGCGCTATATCGAGCAGCACCGCCGCGTGATCGCAGCCATTGCCCAGCGCGAAGCCCACGCGGCAGAGCAGGCGATGCGCGAGCATCTCGAACTGGTGCGGGACGGCCTCCTGAAGGTGATGACGACCCCCCTGCCCGATCGCATCGACGGGCAGATTCCGACACTCCCCGCGACAGCTAAGAACAAGGATAAAATTCGCCATGGGACATGAAGCGGTCCGAGATACAACCGCACAGGTTCACACACCGGGCAATGCTGCCCTTGCCGCCGAGCCGCCGTTGCTCACAGTCCAGGGCCTTTCCGTGCGTTTCGATGGCGCGCCGAAGGGCGTGAATGTGGTCGATGACGTCTCCTTCTCCGTGAGCAAGGGCAAGACCCTGTGCATCGTAGGCGAATCCGGCTGCGGCAAGAGCGTGACCTCGCTCGCCCTCATGGGCCTTCTGCCCACGCCGCCCGCGAGGATCGTTGCCGGCTCAGCCCAGTTCGACGGCCAGGACCTCCTGACCCTCTCCGAACGCGAGAGGGCGGATCTGCGCGGCGACAGGATGGCGATGATCTTCCAGGAGCCTATGACGTCGCTCAACCCTGCCTTCACCATCGGCGACCAGATCGCCGAGGGAATCGTCCGCCACCGCGGGGTCTCCAACGCTGAGGCCATGGAGCGGGCGCTCGACATGCTGAAGAAGGTCCGCATCCCGGCGCCCGAGAAGCGCCTGCGCGCCTATCCACACGAGATGTCGGGCGGCATGCGTCAGCGCGTCATGATCGCCATGGCGCTCGCCAACGACCCGCAGCTCCTGATCGCCGACGAGCCCACCACGGCTCTCGACGTTACCATCCAAGCCCAGATCCTCACTCTCATCCGGCGCCTCCAGGAGGAGACCGGCACCGCGATGATCCTCATCACCCATGACCTCGGCGTAGTGGCGGAGGTCGCGGACGAAGTCGCCGTGATGTATGCGGGCAAGGTCGTCGAAAGCGGCCCTGTCCAGGCGATCTTCGATGATCCGCAGCACCCCTACACCATCGGCCTCATGGGCTCGGTCCCATCCCTCGGACGTCGCCAGGGCCGGCTCGCCACCATTCGCGGCACGGTGCCTCCGGCAGAGCTGATGCCCAAGGGCTGCCGCTTCACGCCACGCTGCCCGTTCTCGGACACCCATTGCGCGAACGATCCTCCGCCGCTTGCGGAGATCAAACCGGACCACCGGGCGCGATGCTGGTATGCCCCTCTCGAACTTCACCGTGGAGCCGCTTGATGAGCGTGGTGAACGACAACGACATCATCCTCGAAGGTGTTGGCCTCAAGAAGCACTTCGGCAGCGGCGGCCTGCTCTCCCGGCCGACCGTCGTGCGAGCTGTCGACGGCGTCTCGCTGGGCATTCGGCGCGGCGAGACCTTCGCCATCGTGGGCGAATCCGGTTGTGGCAAATCCACTCTGGGCCGCCTGCTGCTGCGATTGATCGAAGCGACCGATGGCGATGTGCGCTACGAAGGGCGCTCGATCCTGAAGCTCGACAAGAGCGAACTGCGTAAGCTGAGGCGCGAGCTGCAAATCATCTTCCAGGATCCCTATGCCTCGCTCAACCCACGGATGAACGTGGGCGATATCATCGCGGAGCCGATCTGGCTGCATAATCTCGCTGCCGGCCGGGAGAAGCGGGAGCGTGTGGCGGATCTCATGCGCACGGTCGGACTCCTGCCGACCCATGCCGACCGCTACCCGCACGAGTTCTCTGGCGGCCAGCGCCAGCGCATCGGCATTGCCCGGGCCCTCGCGGGCGATCCGAAGCTGATCGTCGGCGACGAACCGGTTTCGGCTCTCGACGTGTCGATCCAGGCGCAGATCATCAACCTGCTCGAGGACCTGAAGGGCCGCTTCGGCCTGACACTCGTCATCGTGGCGCATGATTTGGCCGTCATCCGCCATATGAGCGACCGGGTCGCCGTAATGTATCTGGGCGAAATCGTTGAGCTGTCGGACACCGATGCGCTCTTCGACAATCCGCTGCATCCTTATACGCAAGCGCTCCTCGCCGCGATTCCCGTCCCGAGCCCGACGAACCGGCAGCCCAAGGCGCTGCTCCAGGGCGACGTGCCGAGCCCCGCCGCGCCGCCCTCGGGCTGCCGTTTTCATACCCGGTGCCCCCATGCCCGCGCCGTCTGCAAGGAACAGCACCCTGCTCTCGAAGCCGCGCCGGACGGGCGGCAGGTGGCCTGCCATTTCTGGCGCGAAATCCAGGGAGCGGGGGCTGGCTCCATCAGCGCACCGCCCCCGAGCGCGGCGCTGACGAAGCGCTTGGCGCTCTACAGAACTTGGCGTGAACGGCAGGATAAGCCCGTCACGACGAGCCCTTGAACTCAGAGGATGACATCCAGAGGACGATTGGAGGACGAAGGAATGAAAAAGAGACTGCTCTTGGCCTTGGCTGCCGGGCTCATGATGAGCACCGCGGCTTCCGCACAGACCTTGCGCATCGGCCTGAACGAGGATCCCGATGTGCTCGATCCGCATCGCGCACGCACCTTCGTCGGGCGTATCGTGTTCACGTCGCTGTGCAACAAGCTCGTCGACATCACGCCCGATCTAAAATTCACGCCCGAACTCGCTACCGAGTGGAGCTGGAGCGATGATGGCAAGTCGCTCACCTTCAAGCTGCGTCCGGGCGTCAAGTTCCACGACGGCGAGCCTCTGAATGCTGCTGCCGTGAAGGCCAATATCGACCGTGCCCGCACCCTTCCGGATTCCCTGCGTAAGAGCGAACTAACCTCGGTGGACAATGTCGAGGCCGTCGATGACCTGACCGTGAAGGTCAATCTCTCGCGCCCGGACGCGACCCTGCTCTCGCAGCTCTCGGACCGTGCTGGCATGATCCTGTCGCCGAAGGCCTTTGCGTCTGCGGAATTCGGCCAGAAACCGGTCTGCTCGGGCCCCTACAAGTTCGTCGAGCGCGTGCAGAACGACCGCATCGTGCTGGAGAAGTTCGCCGATCACTGGGACGCCAAGAATTTCAACTTCGAGCGCATCGTGTTCCAGCCCATTCCGGACACGACTGTGCGTCTCGCCAACCTGCGCTCCGGCAATCTCGATCTGATCGAGCGGCTTGCGCCGAGCGACGTTCCGGCGGCAAAAGGCGATTCCAACCTGGTCTTCGCCCCGGTCTCCGGCATCGGCTACCAAGGCCTGACCATCAACACGAACAACGGCGAGCGCGCCAAAGGCCCCCTCGGCCGGGACAAGCGGGTCCGTCAGGCCTTCGAGCTGTCGATCGATCGCAACGTGATCAACGAGGTCGTCGGGGCGGGCATCTATCCGCCGGCCGGCCAGCCATTCCCGCAGGCCAGCCCCTACAACAATCCGAAGTTCGGCCCCACGACACGCGACGTGGCCAAGGCGAAGCAGCTCCTGAAGGAAGCGGGCGTCGACCGGGTGAAGTTCGAATTGACCTTCGGCACCAGCACGACGACCCAGCAGATCGCCGAGATCATCCAGGCGATGGCTGCGGAGGCCGGCTTCGATATCTCGCTGCGCCCGACCGAGTTCGCGGCCATGCAGAAGGAGGCACAGGCCGGCAATTTCGACGTGAATGTGATCGGCTGGTCCGGCCGCGTCGATCCCGACGGCAACATTCACGCCTTCGTCACCTGCAAGGGCGCCCTGAATGACGGCCGCTACTGCAATGAGCAGGTGGACAAACTCCTGAACGATGCCCGCGTCACCAACGACGAGGCGAAGCGCAAGCAGCTCTACGATGCCGCGCAGGAGATCCTGAAGCAGGATCTGCCGATCATCTACACCTACTACCAGCCTTGGCCCTTCGTTCACTCGAAGAAGCTTCAGAACTTCAAACCCTATCCAGACGGGATGATCCGCCTGAAGGGTGTCAAGCTCGCTTCCTAAGACGAACCAAGTCAGCGTGTCCGGTCTAACAATCGGGCACGCCCCTGCCCTTTCTTGCTACAGGTTTCACGAGCTGATGCTGCGCTACATCGGACGACGAATACTGATTGCCATCCCGACGCTGATCATCGTGTCGATCCTGGTCTTCGCCCTGCAGAAGCTTCTGCCCGGCGATCCCGTGCTGACCATGGCAGGCGAAGAACGTGATCCGCAGGTGCTTGCCTATCTGCGCGAGAAGTACCGCCTGGACGATCCAATCCCGGTTCAGTACTTCGCCTGGATCGGATCAGCGCTCACCGGCAATCTCGGAATCTCGCTGCGCACGGACATCCCCGTTCTCGAGCTTATCCTCAGCAAGCTGCCCGTGACGCTCGAACTGGCGATCATGGCCATGATCGTGGCGCTCGCCATCGGGATCCCCACCGGCATCATCTCCGCCGTGAAGAAGGGAACGACGGTCGACTACACGGCCAACGTCATCGCCCTGTCCGGGCTCTCGATTCCCAATTTCTGGCTCGGGATCATGCTCATCATGCTGGTCTCGGTCCGCTGGCAGCTCCTCCCCGCCTCCGGCTATGTGCCGCCGACCGAGGATCTCTGGCTCAATATCAAGACCATGCTTATGCCTGCCTTCGTGCTCGGCACCGGGTTGGCCGCGAGCCTGATGCGTCACACCCGCAGCGCCATGCTCGGCGTGATGCGCTCCGATTACATCCGCACGGCCCGCGCCAAGGGACTCCTGTCGCGAAAGGTCATTCTGAAGCATGCCTTGCGCAATGCACTTGTGCCCATCGTGACCCTCTCCACCCTGCTCTTCGGCGAGCTCCTGGCCGGCGCCGTGCTCACGGAGCAGATCTTCACCATCCCGGGCTTCGGCAAGCTCATCGTCGATGCGGTGTTCAACCGGGACTACGCCGTGGTGCAGGGCGTCGTCCTCTGCACGGCGGTGGGCTTCATCTTCATGAACCTCCTCGCAGATGTCCTGTACGTTCTCGTCAATCCCCGCCTGAGGCACGCCACATGACCGCCACAGCCGTTATCGCCGACGAGGTCGCACTGCCGAAGAAACGCAGCCGCGTCCTTGCCAAGTTCCTGAAGAACAAGAGCGCTGTGCTCGGCGGCGCCATCGTGCTGTTCTTCGTGCTCGTTGCCCTCGTCGGGCCATACTTCGCGCCTTATGACCCGATCAAGCCGAGCTTCACGAGCATTCGCAAGGCGCCGTCCGCCCTGTTCTGGTTCGGCACCGACGAACTCGGGCGAGACCTCCTCTCCCGCATGCTCTGGGGCGCTCGCGCTTCCATCATGGCCGGCGTGGTTTCCGTCACCATCGCCATCGTCCTCGGCGTGCCGTTCGGGCTTGTCGCAGGTTATTTCGGCGGCTGGATCGACGCCGCGATCTCCCGCGCCACCGACGCCATGCTGGCGATCCCGTTCCTCATCTTCGCCATTGCGCTGGCAGCGTTTCTCGGCCCCAGCCTCACCAATGCCATGATCGCCATTGGCCTGTCGGCCATGCCGATCTTCATCCGCCTGACCCGTGGCCAAGTGCTGACCGTGAAAGCTGAGGATTACGTAGAAGGAGCGCGCGCCATCGGTCTCCCCGATTTCTGGATCCTAGTGCGTTATGTTCTGCCGAACGTCCTGCCGCCGATCCTGGTCCAGGGCACGCTCACCATCGCGACGGCCATCATCGCGGAGGCGAGCCTGTCGTTCCTCGGTCTTGGCCAGCAACCTCCCAATCCATCCTGGGGCTCGATGCTCAACACCGCCAAGAACTTCATGGATCAAGCTCCTTGGATGTCAATCTTCCCAGGGACCGCGATCTTCCTGATCGTGCTCGGCTTCAACCTGCTCGGCGACGGCCTGCGCGACGCGCTCGATCCCCGCGAACAATAAGATCTACGCCAACTCCGGATAAGACATATGTTTACGACCCGCCCAGAGATCCTCGGCACCTTCGGCATCGTCACCTCCACCCACTGGCTCGCGTCCGCGGCGGGCATGGCGATGCTCGAGAAGGGCGGCAACGCCTTCGACGCCTGTGTTGCCTCCGCTTTCGTGCTGCAGGTCGTTGAGCCGCATCTTGTGGGACCCTCCGGCGAAGTGCCGGCGGTATTCTACTCCGCCAGGACCAAGAAAATCGAAGTGCTCTGCGGCCAGGGTACGGCCCCGAAAGGTGCCACCATCGCTCACTACAGGAACGAAGGCCTCAAGCTCATTCCCGGGAACGGCCTGCTCGCCACTGTCGTGCCCGGCGCCTTCGATGCCTGGATGCTGCTGCTGCGCGACCACGGCCTCCTGTCGCTGAGAGACGTGCTTGAGCCTGCCATCTACTACGCCGAACAGGGTCACCCTCTGCTGCCGCGGGTGTCGGACACCATCAAGGGCTTGAAGGAATTCTTCCAGACGGAATGGCCGACCTCCGCAGCCGTCTTTCTGCCCGGCGGCGAGGTACCCAAGCCGCGGCAGCTCTTCCGCAACCCGCAGCTCGCCGACACCTGGAAACGGATCATCCGCGAGGGCGAAGCCAAGGGAAGCGACCGCGAGGCTCAGATCGAAGCAGCCCGCAATGCCTTCTACAAGGGCTTTGTGGCCGAGGCCATCGACGCCTTCGTGCGCAAGACGGAAGCGATGGATCAGAGCGGCTCGCGCCATCGCGGCGTGCTCACCGCCGATGATATGGCTCACTGGCAGGCATCCTATGACGTGCCGCAGACCTACGAGTACCATAACTACCGCGTGAACAAGATCCGGCCCTGGGGGCAAGGTCCCGTCTTCCTGCAGACTTTGGCGCTGCTGAAGGGCTTCGACCTCGCCGCCATGGGCCCGACCAGCGCCGAGTTCATCCACACGGTTGTCGAGTCCATGAAGCTGGCCTTCGCCGACCGCGAGGCCTATTACGGTGATCCGGATTTCGTCGACGTGCCGATCCAGACGCTGCTCTCGGATGCCTATAACGACGAGCGCCGCAAGGTCATCACCGACAAGGCCTCCCTGGAGCTGCGGCCGGGCCGCGTCGAAGGCTATGAGGCCCAGGTGGAGCATGCGCTCAAGGCACTGCGGGAGTTGTCCACCACAGACAAGAAGGTGTCGGGCGGCGAGCCGACGTTGCAGTCCATGCACTCCGCTCGCCGTGGCGACACGGTGCATATCGACGTGGTGGATCGTTTCGGCAACATGATCGCCGCCATGCCTTCGGGCGGTTGGCTGCAATCCTCGCCGGTCATTCCGGAACTCGGCTTCATGCTCAATTCCCGTGCCCAGATGTTCTGGCTCGAAGAAGGCCTGCCGGCGAGCCTCGCTCCGGGCAAGCGGCCGCGTACGACGCTCACCCCGACTCTCGCGGAGAAGGATGGCGAACCTTACATGGTCTTCGGCTCGCCGGGTGGCGACCAGCAGGAGCAGTGGCAGCTTTTGCTGTTCCTGCGCCATGCCCATCATGGCCTGAATCTGCAGGAGGCCATCGACCAGCCCATGTCGCACACGGCGCATTTCCCCTCCTCCTTCTATCCGCGCGAGCAGAAGCCCGGCCATCTCATGGCCGAGGAGACCTATGGCGCCGAGGTTCTCGACGATCTGCGGGCACGCGGCCATGAGGTGGAGGTGGCGCCTGCCTGGACGGTCGGACGCCTGGTGGCAGCGAGCCGCGACAAGGACGGATTGCTGCACGGTGCCGCCACGCCGCGCCTTATGCAAGCCTATGCAGTCGGACGCTGAGGGGGAGAGGACATGACCTGGTCGATCATCGCCAAGGATCCCGAGACCGGCGCCTTCGGTGTTGCCGTCACGACCAAGTTCTTCGCCGTGGGAGCGCTCTGCCCCCATGGCACCGCACGGATCGGGGCTCTCGCCACGCAGGCGCTCGTCAACCCGCTCTACGGCACGGACGGCATCAGGCTCCTGGCCGAGGGAAGAAGCGCCGAGGAGATCGTCGCGATCCTCACGGCCCAGGATCCTGGCCGTGGCTCCCGGCAGCTCCATGTGATTGATCGCGACGGCCGCGCAGCAGCCCATACAGGACAAGACTGCATCGACTGGTGCGGTCATCTCATGGATGAGGGCGTCTCTGTGGCCGGCAACATGCTGGCAGGTCCAGTGGTCATTGAAGCCACGCTCGAAACCTACAAGCGGCGCATGAACCTGCCCTTCGCGGACCGCCTCATGACGGCGCTGGACGCAGGTCAAGCTCAGGGCGGCGACAAGCGCGGCAAGCAATCTGCAGCCCTCAAGATCTGGCGCGACGAGCCCTATCCGATGCTCGACCTGCGCGTGGACGACCATCCGGAACCATTGGACGAGCTGCGCCGGCTCTATGGTGTCGCCCACGAACGTTTCCTCGCTTTCATGGACGCCATGGCCACTCGGACCAATCCCGGCGGGATCACGGACCGGTCCTGGATCGACCAGAGGGCGCGTGAGTACCAGGAGCGGCATGCAGCAAGCACCTCCCTGTAGGGCAGCTCTGCAAGGGCCTCACTTGCAGCTGGATCGAAAAAATCCTACGGCAATCTCTTCCCCCTGAGATGGAACTTCCGATGTTTGGTATCCCACTGATCGACTTGGCATGGCTCGTGGTTGCACTCCTGGCGGCTGGTGCGATCACCGGCCTGCTAGCCGGTGTGTTCGGGGTCGGCGGCGGGGCCGTCGCCGTGCCGATCCTCTACGAACTCTTCCGGATTCTGGAAGTGCCTGAGGAGGTGCGCATGCCGCTCTGCGTCGGCACCTCGCTCGCCATCATCATTCCGACCTCGATCCGCTCCTTCAATGCCCACAAGGCCAAGGGTGCCGTCGATATGACCATCCTGCGGGTCTGGGCTGTACCGGTCGTGCTCGGGGTCGTCGTCGGCAGCATCATCGCCCGCTACGCCCCGGCCGATCTGTTCAAGGCCGTGTTCGTGGTCGTCGCTGGAATTTCGGCCATCCGCCTGCTCTTCGGCAAGGACACCTGGCGCTTCGGCCTCGACATGCCGGCTAAACCCATCATGGTGATCTACGGTTGGATCATCGGTATTCTCTCCGCGCTCATGGGCATAGGCGGCGGTCAGCTCTCCAACCTGTTCATGACCTTCTACAACCGCCCGATCCACCAGGCAGTGGCGACCTCTTCGGGCCTTGGCATCCTGATCTCGATCCCGGGCGCCATCGGCTACATCTACGCCGGCTGGCCGCATATGGCAGACTATCCTACCGTAACGGCGTTCCAGCCGCCGCTTGCGTTGGGCTACGTGTCACTCCTGGGCTTCGTTCTGTTCATCCCCACCAGCACCTGGATGGCTCCGATCGGCGCACGCTTGGCGCATAGGCTTTCGAAGCGCAGGCTCGAGGTGGCATTCGGCATTTTCCTCCTGCTTGTCTGCGCCCGCTTCGCAGCGAGCCTCCTCACATAAGCCACAGTAGACCTCCAGCCTAGCGCTCCGGATCGAAGATCAAGCAATGACTGGAACAACGGCAGGGCCTCTCCATGCCTACCTCGTCGGAGTCGGACGCGATGGCCGAGGACGTCTAGCGGCCGATGCGCTCGCTTTTTCCGACGAACGGCTGGAAGAGGTGCATGACTATATCCAGTGGCTCTTTCCGTTGCAGACCCGTAGCGGCGCCCAGCCCGGTGCCCCTGTTCTGACGCCGGCGGAAATGGACGTGATCAGGATGGATCGCAACGCACAGAACACTCTCGGGAAGGCCGCCGAACGGATGCTCCTGTTCTACCAGAACACTCAGTGGTGGCTTTCGTCTTTTGACCACAATCACCTGCGCATCACGCGGATCATTCATAGCCTGAAGCTTCTCGTGAGCCCGGAGGAGGCCCGGCGCTTTCACTATGCGATCCTCGCCATCAACGAAGCCGCAGGATCTCCCGTCAATGCACGAAGCCTGCAGTTCTGGACGGACGCGGCGGGCAGCTGATCCGGTCAGGCAAACTGCGCCTCGTTCAGCCGCCTATAGATTCCGCCGAGGGCCAGAAGCTCAGTGTGGTCACCCTGTTCCACGATCACGCCATGATCGATCACCGCGATCCGGTCTGCATTCACGATAGTGGCGAGACGGTGGGCTATCACCAAAGTCGTGCGCCCGATCGACAGTTCGGCCAAAGCCTGCTGAATCGCCCGCTCAGTTTGCGTATCGAGGGCGGATGTGGCCTCGTCGAGGATCAGGATCGGCGGGTTCTTGAGGAAGATGCGCGCGATGGCGAGGCGCTGTTTCTGGCCTCCCGACAGCTTGACGCCCCGCTCTCCGATAATCGTACTTAGGCCAGCAGGCAGGGAGGCGATTACCTCGTCGAGCCGGGCCCTGCGGGCAGCCTCCAGGATCTCGGCCTCGCTCGCGTCAAGTCGGCCATAGGCGATGTTTTCGCGGATCGTGCCCGCAAACAGGAATACATCCTGCTGTACGATGCCGATCTGGCTACGAAGGGAGCGCAGCGTCATGTCCCGAATGTCGATTCCGTCGATGGTGATCGCGCCGTCATCGACCTCGTAGAAGCGGGGCAGCAACGAACAGATCGTCGTTTTACCGGCTCCCGACGGACCGACGAAGGCGATGGTCTCGCCAGCCCTGATGCTCAGGTTGAGCCCGTTAAGAATCCTGCGTTCGGGAGCATAGCCGAACCGGACGTTGCGGTACTGTATGTCGCCGTTGAGCCCGCTCACAACTCGCGCGCCGGGACGATCGGCAATGTCCGGACGCGTATCGAGGAAGGCGACGTAACGTTTGAACCCGGCAATGCCCTTGGGGTAGGTCTCAATGACGGAATTGATCTTCTCGATCGGGCGGAAGAAGACGCCGACGAGCAGCAGGAAGCCGACGAAGCCACCGGCGCTGAGTTCGCCCTGAAGCACCAGGTAACTGCCCGCGACCATGACAACCATCTGGATGAGGCGCATGCTCAGGTAGCTGAGCGAGGTCGAAGCGGCCATGATCTTATAGGCTTCAAGCTTCGTCTTGCGATAGCTCTGGTTGTCGACGGCGAACAGGCGTCGTTCGTGGTCTTCATTGGCGAAGGCTTGAACCACACGAATACCGCCGACATTTTCCTCGATCCGCGCGTTGAAGTCTCCGACGCGGCCGTAGAGGACTTGCCAGTTCCGCGTCATCCGGCCACCGTAGCGGGTCGTGAGCCAGGCGGTGAGCGGCACCACGAGCGCCGTGATGATAGCGAGCTTCACGTTGACGGTGAACATGAGGATAAACGCGCCCACAAGAGTCATCAGGGCGATGAAAAGGTCCTCCGGCCCATGGTGGGCGACCTCGCCGATTTCTTCCAAGTCCTTGGTAAGCCGAGCCACGAGATGCCCCGTCTTCTGGTTGTCGAAGAATCCGAAGGAGAGCTTCTGGAGATGATCGAACGCCTTACGCCGCATCTCGGTCTCGATGTTGATACCGAGCATGTGCCCCCAATAAGTCACTGTGGCCATGAGGCCGGCATTGAGGACGTAGACGGCCAGCAGCAACGCCGAGGCCAAGGCAATGAGTCCCCACTGACCGGTTGGGAGCAGGGTGTCGATGAACAGCTTGACGGCAATCGGGAAGCCGAGCTCAAGCAGGCCCGAGGCTACTGCGCAGGAGAAGTCCAGCACGAAGAGGCCGCGATGAGGCCGATAATACGCGAAGAAGCGTTTCAGCAGGGGTTGCATGACAGCACTAGGTACTGCCGGCGGCTGAGGAGAGCAAGCGGGAGCTTGGAGACGCGGTCACCGAACAAAACTGACAGGCTGGCCGGTTACAGGATGGGGAATGACATCCATGGCGATACCGAAGATGGCCTGCAGCTGGTGCGGCGTCATGATCTCGTCGGGCGCGCCGCGGGCGATGAGCCGTCCCATCTGCAAAGCCAGAATTTCGTCGCAGAAACGGGCGGCCATATTGATGTCGTGCAGCACGATGACCACCCCAAGGCCGCGCTCGCGAGAGAGGCGCTGCACCAGCGCCAGTACTTCCACTTGGTGGGTGACGTCGAGCGCCGAAATCGGCTCGTCGAGCAGCAGGAAATGAGCATCTTGCGCCACGAGCATTGCCAGCCAAGCCCGCTGGCGCTCGCCGCCGGAGAGCGTATCGACGAGGCGGTCGGCAAAGGGCTCGATATCGGTAAGGGCCATGGCTTCCCGCACTTTTTCGCGGTCATCCGGTCCGAAACGGCCGAGGGGGCCATGCCATGGGTAACGGCCTAACGCCACGAGTTCCTTGACGAGCATGCCCGAGGCCGGCGGCGTCTGCTGCGGTAAATAGGCGACCCGCCTCGCGAACGGCCGATCCCCCCAGTCAGCCAGCACCCTGCGTTCAAAGGCAATAACCCCACTGGATGCCGGCTGCTGGCGGGCTAGGAGCTTGATCAGCGTCGACTTGCCCGACCCGTTGTGACCGATCAATCCGATCACGCGCTGTCCGGACAGGGTCAGCGTGAGAGGATGGAGCAAGGTTCGCCCCGGGATCGAAAAGCTCACATCCGTCAGCTCGAACAACGGATCATCGCCGTTAGACTTTGGAATAGAAGCCTTGGACATGGATCTCGACATGGCCGTGCGGACGCCGCCGTGAAATGCCGCCCCACCCGTCACCACTTGTAGCTCGCCTTCAGTGTCGCGACGCGACCGGCGCCGTAGTTGCAGGTGTACTGCGTATCGCAGGACGAGACATACTCGTTGTCGAAGAGGTTGTTGACATTGAGCGCCACCGTGAAGTTGTCGCGGGTATAGCGGATGCCGGCATCGAACACGGTCGCGGCAGGCACCTTCAGGGTATTCTCGTTGTCCACATAGGAGAAGCCGACATAGCGGACGCCTGCGCCGAAGCCGAGGCCCCTAAGCGCTCCATCCTGGATGGTGTAATCCAACCAGCCCGACGCGAGAACCTCTGGCACAACGTTGGGACGGTTTCCGATCAGCGCAGTGTTCGGATCGTCGGTTATTTCGATGTCGTAGGCCGTAAACGCGGCAATCGCCTTTAAGCTTTCCGTGATATTGGCCTGCGCCTCAACTTCGAAGCCGCGGGAGCGAACCTCACCCAATTGAGCCTCGAAGAAAAGGTGCTCAGGATCGGACGTCAGAACATTCTGGCGGGTGAGGTCGAACAAGGAGGCGGTAATGAGACCGTCAAAGAAGGTTGGCTTGTATTTGACGCCGACTTCATATTGCCGGCCCGTCTCCGGTTCAAATCCTTGACCGAAGAAGTCCGATCCGATGACTGGATTGAATGAGCGCGACACGGCGACATAGGGCGTCATCCCATTGGCGAACTCATAACCCAGTCCCAGACGGCCGCTGAACTCACCGGCCTCCTCGCTGAAGTTGGCAGCGCCGACCTTGTCGGTGCTCTTCGTGGACACGTGATCGTAGCGCCCGTTCAGGGTCGCGATCCAGCCGCCATAGCGAATCTGATCCTGCACATAGAATCCGATCTGGTTCATGGTCAAGTCTTGATCGAGATAAGGAACCGTCGGCCCCTGCGGCACGCCGTAGACCGGGTTGATCGGGCTGATCGGCGTTCCACCGCCGGACGCCTGGATGTGATCGATGTTGTAGTACTTGTAGTCTAGCCCGAGCAGGAGGGTGTGGTTCAGTGGTCCCGTCGCAAACTTCGCCTCGGCTTGATTGTCGATAGACAGCGTATTCACCACCGTGTGGTGATCGAACCCGATGCGATAGAGCAGATAGCTGGGCGCAGCGGGCACCGCTACAGGAAAACCGGTCGCGGGGTCGAGATAGCCGTAGGGATAGGGACCGCGCTCCTTCGAATCCGTATGTGCGTAGCGGAAGTTCTGCCGAAGCGTCCAAACATCGTTGACAGCATGCTCGAACTCGTAGCTGATCATCGCCTGATCGCGGCGGTAGAGATCGATTTCGGGTTCGTTGTAGTAGAACCGGCGCGAAATGCGGCCGAAGGGAGCAGGAACCACTGTGCCGATATACGGCAGGAAGCCGCCCGTATGCGACAAATCCATGTGCTGGTAGGATGCGAGCACGGTCAGCTCTGTACCCGCATTGGGCCTGAATGTGAGAGCCGGCGCAATGACGCCGCGGAAATCCTCGGCCTCCCTCGTTTCCCAACCGCCACCTGACATCTTGCCGGTCAGGCGATAGGACCAGATCTTGTCGAGCGCCCCGCCGAAATCGAAGGCGGCGTATCCATTGCCCCAGGAGTTGATGCCCGTCTCGACATAGCGCAACGGCTCGGTCGTTGGCCGCTTGCTTACCAGATTGACGATGCCGCCGGTTGCCGCGCCGCCATAGAGAGCGGAAGCCGGTCCCTTGAGTACCTCGATGCGCTCCAGAATGAACGGATCGATGTAGAAGCCGCCGAAACCATATTGATAAAGTGGGAGATTGTTGAGAAAGACGCCCGTCTGCCCAGCGTCGAAGCCGCGGATGTAAAACCAGTCCGTGTCGGAATCCTCGCCGAAGGGTTGTGCGAAAACACCAGCTGTGTAGCGCAGAGCCTCGTCGACCTTTTGGGCTTGGCGGTCCTCGATCTGCTCGCGGCCGATCACCGAAACCGACTGCGGGATTTCCTCGATAGGCGTGTCGGTCTTGGAACCCGTTGCGGTGCGATTGGGGACATAGCCGTTCACCGGCCCAGTTGCGCTGCCGCCCTGCCCCTCAACGGTGACCGTCTCAAGAGCGATCTCACCGGAGGCAGGCTGCGCCTGAGCCATGGAGTCCCCGCTCGATGCCACCATCACAGCAAGTGCGGCCAGGCTCACTCCCATACTCAACACATAGCGACGCTTCATACATGCCCCCACGGCTTTCGATCGCACGGAGGCTCAGTTTGGCCTCACACGCATGCGCAATCGGCGGATTGTTGGTCAGGGCCACTGACTATGGTTTCCGTTGGGTTCAAGCAAGAGCTATGTTTTAAAACTACTCTAAACAGCAGTTTGTAATAGTTTTAATCTGCATGTATAATCTTCAAAACTGCTATAAACTACACTCTATCTTTTTTAGCCCAAGGGTTGGCTCTAGGAGCTGTGGGCCTCAAAACGCAGTCGGGCAAGCGGCCCGGCGTTCCTGCGAGATGCCGCCCTAACGACAATCACAATTGCGGTATTAAACAATGAGGATTTTGGAAAAGTTCTAAGTTACTGTAGCAACTGCGATTTTGTTAGAAATCTGTTGACGCAAACGCATCTACGGTTCATCAACCGCCTTCTAAGGCACGACGGATTTGGATCTCCGCGGTGCGAATGATGGATATCTGCGAGAGCTGATTGATCCCCGAGAAGAGATGTTGGCAGAAAAGCATTCATCTTAGAAGTAGAAGCATAGCGTGTATTAACTATAGCAACCCGAAGGATCACCTCCTGGTGCGCCGAATGCCAATGCCGCCTTCCTCAGCACGAAGTGCATTCGCGTTGACCCGACGCAGCATCCTTGGAGGCATCCTCGGCTCAACCATGTTCAGCACAGGCAGGGCTAGCTCCCACGAGCGGATTGCCGTTGTCGACTGGGCCATGTTTGAAACGTTGCTTGCCCTGGGGATCGTGCCTGTCGCGGCAACCGAGCTTGTGCAGTTTCGGAAGATTGCCATCGAGCCGGATGTGCCTCCGCAGGTCGCCGATCTCGGCCTTCGCGGCTCGCCGAATTTCGAGATGCTGCGCCTGTCAGATCCCGATCTGATCATCAGCTCACGTTGGTTCACATGGGTGCAGGACAGCCTGGAACAGATTGCTCCCGTTGTATCCTACTCGGTCTATGAGCCGGGCCGCCCTCCCTATGCACCGGCAGAGCAAATTACCATGGCTCTGGGCGAACGGATCGGACGCATTGCGCGGGCACG
>JAESFT010000303.1_pt1 | contig 38745 bp, 31 predicted proteins | sample 9269451 | NCBI WGS metagenome assembly JAESFT01 (sample SAMN14502557, study PRJNA617106) | algae metagenome | isolation source: Scytonema hyalinum WJT4-NPBG1 and co-occurring heterotrophs from well... | place: USA: Mojave Desert, Joshua Tree National Park, California | collected 2006-05-25
GTCAATGATAGCATAGACAGCAATTGTTTCATTTAACATAATTCCCCTCCGTTTTTCTTACTGGAGGGGATTTTATTATCTTTGCGATCGCCTTCTCAAATAACTAGCAACTTGGGTTAATAGTTAAAACAGTCAATAGTCAACAATTACTATAGGCTGTTGACTATTGACTGTTTTAACTATTACCAATTGACTAAACAGTCGCTTTCGCCTTAGACCAAACGCCATTTTCATCTTCATCATATTGCTGATGAACTGCCTCCCAGGCAGCTTGTTCAGCCTTTGTTTGGTCATTTGTCTCAGTTAATGCAGTATTATAGCGCTCAATAAATGTGCGCTGAGCTTCAACAGAAAGATGAGAGCGAATCTCAGGAGACAAATCCTCTGGGCTGTTGCAGCCACTGGTACAAGCACGAGGCAGCGTCTGCTCACTTGTGTGAACTTCTTCGCCACCAGCACTTTCTATCAGCAATTGGTATTCTCCAGCGCGATCGCCAGGAACTTCTGCCATCACCAAGAACTCACCAGCCTGCAAGCGAGTTTGGTAAACTGCGGCTTTGTCTTCTGGCATTCCCAATGTGGTCAGAACAGATACCAAACCAGCCCCTGCGCTGCCGGCGATCGCTCCACTTGCCGCTCCTAGCAGCACTGCACCAATCGGACCTGCTGCTACAATCGGACCAACAAAAGGAATAAACAGTACGCCTACACCTGTGAGTAAGCTAAGGAAGGAGCCGAACAAGGAACCAAAGATTGCCCCGCTTCTCAAACCTCCGAGAATCACATCCCTCTTACTAATAAAGCCAGCAATTCGAGTTTCTGACTGGAAGTTTCTGCCCAATACCGAGATATGATCCCTGGAAACACCCCGGTCTAGTAAACGCCGAATCACATCATCAACTTGCTTCTGTTCTTTAAAAACAGCTGAGATGGTACGTTCTGCTGTATATGTTTCAGGCACTTTAAAGACTCCTTGAATTTTGCTTTTCCAGTCGGCAGACTGAGGGGGGTAGATGCGGTAGATGCACGAAACCTCGGTCTGCCATTGTCAACTCAGACGCTATGCTTTGGGTTAAATCTGCTGCTGGCTACACGCCTACAGGGGTTTTGGTTTCTGCTATCTGGTTAGAACCGTCTGCTTGCAGTGACTGCCCTTCAATAAATGAGCGCAGCATCCAAGCCATCTGCTCATGCCCTTCCATCAGTCCTGTCAGGAAGTCAGAGGTTCCCTGATCGTGGAACTGCTCACCAGTCTGATCCACATGATCACGCAGGTTCCGAATAACTTGCTCGTGGTCATCTACCAGTCGAGACACCATCCCAGTTGCTGTGGGAACGTTACCAGCTTCTTCCTTGAGAGTCGCAATTTTGAGAAATCCTTCCAATGTACCAACTGGGTAACCGCCCAAGGCACGAACCCGCTCAGCTACGGCATCGATAGTTTCAGTCAGTGCTTGGTAATGCTCTTCCCAAATTTGGTGCAGGCTGCGGAACTGAGGTCCGACAACATCCCAGTGGAACTTTTTCGTTTTCACCAACAGTACATAGGCGTCTGCCAAATCTTGATTCAACAGATTAATCACACCTTGACGTTGTTCTTCCGTCAAACCAATGTTTATCTTGCGCATTACTTTAAATCCCTCAGCGAGCTTCTTTACTAACCTTCACAAATTCCATCCCCTACAATCATCAACCAAAGGAAGGATTGTGTTTTTTTCATCAAGAGGAAAAATCAGACTTTTCTCATTAAATAGAAATAGACATCTTGACTACGCAATCAAGATGTCTACTAAACGGTGATAGCTATGCAAACTGCTCAAAACGCTAGAACATTGAGCAATAATTTATTTGTCACACCCACTTTCAAAACACACTGTCGCTAAAAACCATGAAATGCAGGTTACTTGTTACCTGTGAGTTTACCCAACGCGTTCTTAACTTGATCTTCTACTGTCTTTGCTTGTGCAGAATTCTCAGGACGCTTCATCTTCTCAATATCAGCAGCTCCCTGAACCGAGTTAAGTCCCTCGTTTGCTCTCTGTTGTGTCTCTTCCAATCCTGGAGGTGCTTCTGTAGATAGTTTGTCTGTTTCTTTCTGAATTCCAGTTAGCTGTGTAACCTCATCTTCAGGATTGCTTGTTGTGCTACCGATCGTCGCAGCCGCGGGCAAAGCATAAGAGAAAATCAGTAAGGCACAAGTAAATGCCACAATGATAAAACGCACTGGACGCAACATAGATAAATCAAAACCAATATTCTTCATTTAAACTCCTCCAAAAATTAGGCTATCCAAAAGTCACGCCTGGTTACACCCCTTGGCTGACAAGCATCATAAATACTGTCTGTTGTGAATCTTGGATACACTCTAGCTTACCCAATTTGGTATCTCTCGAGAAAGTTTTGAGCAGTGGTTGCAAAACAATCTTAACTTTCAACACAGAAGCCTATGCTTTAATTTTGTCAATCTGAGTGTTAAAATATAGCTGCGCTTCTATTTTTACTTGCTTGATTGCTGCTGCCAATGAGATTTCGTTAAGGGTCAGGCTAATCTTCTTTCTACTTTGAATACACAGACATATGAATCGACCTGTAGACTGAAACTTTTTTTCTGTACTGCTATACAGAATCAATCCACAGGTAGATAAATTTTGTGCAATTTTGGCAGGTTAAGCAATAGTGACTAATTGCATTAACTATGTAGTTATTACTAATATGGTAAACAATCTTAACATATGAATTTCATATGTAAATTTTTTCTTTTTTAACAACAAATAGTAGATAGAACCCCTAACTATCTAATAGCTACCTCCGGCTATACCCGGCTATATAGTATTTTTATATCCTTCTACCCATAAGCTAATTCTTTTAGCGTGACTCCACACGCTCAATATGCTTTTCATGGGACAAATTAGCGAGGTATTCGTCTGGTATAATGGTATAATCTTTAGTTCGCCAAGTATCTACATCAACTCTGGCGATGGCACGAAGTACCCGCATAATAGCGATGGCACGGAGTGCCCGCATAATAGCGATCGCGCTATGCATCGTCTAACCTTGCTTCTCGCACAATCATAAGAATGTGTGTTTATGATCACGGGTGCAGGAGTTGCACCTGCTGATGTGAGGCTTATGAAACATCCAATCGCTTTTAGCTTTCAGCAACTAGGCTGAAAGCTAAAAGCTGATCATTCGCTCATCACAGAGGCTTTGTGTTGAGCTTCTTGCCAAAGTTTGTAAAGGAAGAACTCAGTGGCTTCACTGATCGCCGTGACAAAGACACCCTCAGCATCCTGAAAACCATTTGATAGCCAACAACCCCGGAGAGTGACTTCCACGCATTCGTGATCACAACCGCACAGAGCAATGATTTCACTGTCTTCTTTTTTAACAAGAGTCTTAAGCATTTCTACTCCTGGCAAATGAACAGGAAGCAAAAAGGAAGCAGTACTGGGTTCAACGCATAGACATTGACCGACTCGCACTGCCAAAATCACTCGCGCTTGCACCCATTCTTCCAGCGATTGAGCTAAACATTCTAAACAAAAGCTCGTTTCGGTGTATGTTAATTTCAGCATTCCTTATGCTCTCCTGTTATTCCAGGTTTGCTTGCACATTCTGCTTTGGATGTCCAAGTCTAGTGGCTCAGCCTTATTTGCCACTAACAGTACAATCGCCCGCTTAATATTAACTCGGCACAGTGGCAAGTAATTTTGAAAAAACACCACCACAGATTGCTCTAAAACTTGCATCGCGCTTGTCACAGCTTGACTCCTTATAAACAAACCCCCGCTTCTTGTTTGCTGGAAGCGGGGGTTAGAATTTGACCTTTAAGTCTTCTGCTTCTATATCGGTACACCATCCTGTTGTGTGTACCTCCCGCTTCGTTGTTCTAGTTTTGGTACTGCATTCAGTACACCAATGCTGGCTGATCGAGAATCATGATTACCCTGTGTGAGTTGCCCCATAAATAAATACTCCACTCCCACAGCGGCTGATTTCCAACTAAATCGGCAGTTGGCAACACGCAAGGAAGTAGAGATGGGGTAAACGGATTTCACAGAAAATTTCACCTATTGAACATTCCTTTAAACATACTACACTTGTATTACTATCCTGTCCATACTTTAAGGAGAAAAAGTCATGCATACAATAGCTCGCACACCAACCACCGACATGGAAGTCACCAGCATCCGCCTAGAACGGGAATTGAAAGATAAACTCAAAGAACTCGCTGGGAATCAGGGATATCAAGCTCTGATTCGAGACATCCTCTGGAATTACGTCCAGCAAAAATCAGGTGAGTGGAAACCCCGATTTTCGCGAGCCGATATTCGCGCTAGCATAGCCGCAACAGCACAACAAGAAGAACGCTGTGTACTGACAGGTCAACTCATTGCACCGAAACAACCTATGTTACTAGGACTTACAAGAAATGGCGATATGGTTCCTCTAAGTGTCGAGAGTTTAGCTGCTTAAACTTTTGTTCAATTGAATGCAGCCTAGTTGCGCCATGTAATATTGCAACTGGGCTGCATTCATTTTTGGCTCTATTTTTATGATAAGTAAATTTAATAAGACAAATAATCGCTTATCGACTGATCAAATTGTAAGATTGTTAACCCTAATAGATCTGGATGCCTTCCAGACGACTAATGCTGTTTCGGCAGCAGGAGATCCAACAACACTTGACAAATGAAAACCTAAATATGAGAAAAAAGTAAAATATTGTAAAGAATATGAGTCAGAGAATAACGCCTAAGAAAATTTTTGGCTGTTTGGGGGAGTTGACCATAAAGGATCTGTGAAGCCTTACCCTGACAGTATTTTCTTTTAGCTAGTTTAACTGATTCTCACTTATTCAACAGAAGGATAACGTGAAAGAAATATTACTTTTTTTATTTTTTTCTGTCAGTGTTAACGCGGATAAAATTTATGGGATTCTAGCTTTAATTCCAGAGAAATTACGGTTTATGTATAAAGGCAGACAGGATATCCTATCTCAAGGTGAGTAAGTCATTGAAGGCGAAGAACACCCAAGCATTCTTTGGCTACAGCAACTTAAATAGATAGATTTTTAATATTATTTCTCTAGAGAGAAATATGTTCTTTAAGATACGAAGCATTTCATCATCTCGATTGGTCATCTCAAATAGAAAGGGGCTATAACAGGTGAGAGATAGTTTTAAGAAAAGATTTACGGATCATCAGGGTGCAGTAGCACAAGCTTTGGGTGAGATATGCCGAGAGGTTGCTTACGAAGAAAATGAGGTCAATATTCAAGAGTGTGCCAAGAATGAACAAGCCTTTATTGCCGTCAAAGCGCCTAGATGAAGTAGATCGACAAAAACAATACCCGCATGGAGCTCTGATGCAGCATCAGGAAGAACCTGCCTACCACTTAGTACAAAAAATTAATAAAATCATCGCCAGTAGCTCAACTCCAAAAAGGATGCTGCAAGATATTGCCAAAGTACTAGGAGTTGCCTTTAAAGTAGATTGGTGTAGCTTAGTGACAGTATCAGGTGAAGTTTCCAGCGAGGCAATTACGGCTAATTGGTCTGTCCAAGAGAATTTAGAGTTGTCTGACTCAGATGAAATGTTCTCAATCCAGCAGCAATTAGACTTACCAGTGATGGAATGCGCTTGTGAAACATTGACTATTGAGGATATTTCAACAATTCAAAAAAGTTTAGCAATTGGGCGTCAATGTTTGCCACTGACTATAAAGGCAAAGGCTGTTTTGGCAATCCCGACTCGGTTTGGTGGTAAAAATAACGGCGTCATTGGTTTAATCAAATCCCAGCCATACAATTGGAGTGAATCCGAAAAAAAACTGTTAAATGCAGTAGAACCGTGTTGCGCGATCGCATTTTCTCAAGTCGCACAAGCACAGCAGATTGCTGACCAAAATCAGTACGTGCAAACTTATGTCCAGCATCAAAGCTTGATCAAGCAACTCACTGTACTTAGTCGTAGCAACCTGGAATTAAATCAAATGCTTCAGTTAGCGCTTGCTTCCACAGCTGAAGCTCTGCAAGCGGATCGTGGTTTGCTCATACTACTAAAATATACTGATCCGTTGTTTAGAACTCGAGCAAAAAAACAAATTCCCAAAGCAAAAGCGACGGTTGTAGGAAAATGGTATAAAGAAACAGAAATTGCCCTGACTCATCAGTCAGATACTTCAGAGACTTCCTTTTTTCTTGCCGACTGTAGTTTATCCCAGCGTGCCTTTTTAGACTCTGGAAAACCTTTAATCATCAATAACGATACAGATTTACAAGATACTTTAACAGTAGCCCCAGTATTTGCACTAGAAGCGCTGCCTGCAGTGCTATTAATGCCCTTAGAAATTCAAGGCAAAGTGTTGGGATTTCTAGTGTTACAGCAAGCAGTTGCTCGCAATTGGCAATCAACAGAACTTAATATAGTGCAAATGGTCTGTGCTCAACTTAGCAACGCCATAATTCAAACACAAACATTGCGGCAAGTACAAACGTTGGTAGATGAACGCACAGCACAACTGCAACGCAGTTTGGAAGTCCAAGCAAAACTTTACGAAGTTAAGCGCCAACAAACAGAACAGTTGCAAAAGCTTAACGATTTGAAGGATGAATTTTTAAGCAATATGAGCGATCGCTTACGCCATCCACTCACAAGGATGCGTTTGGCTATCCGTAACTTACGTCAATTCGGGCAATTAAACGAGCGTCAAGTTAAATACGCCGACATGATAGAGCAAGATTGCACCGATGAAATTAATTTGATTAATGATTTACTGACGCTGCAGGAATTGGAAACTCATCACGAACGCCCGCAGTTAGAAACGACCGATTTAAGTGCGAAAATTCATGATTTAGCAGCCGCTTTTGACACTAAACTCGCAGACAAAGGCATAAGCCTTTCCCTAGATTTACCAGATTCGCCGCTCACACTGGAAACCGAAGTAGAAAGTTTTGACCGTATTCTGCAAGAGTTATTAACAAATGCTAGCAAATACTCGCAACATGACAGTATTGTGCATTTGCAAGCGACTCATCAGGTCAATCAACAAGTTGATCAAGTTATCATTAAAATGATCAATATCGGAGATGGCATCTCAGAAGAAGAAGCCACTTACATATTTGATAGGTTCCGTCGGGGTAAAGGCAGATGGACTCCAGGAACGGGCTTGGGACTTGCGCTCGTCAAGTCTTTAGTGCAACATCTAAATGGGGCAATTGCAGTGGAGAGTACACCCATTGAGGATTCCAGCTTAAGCAAAATCTGCTTTACCTTGACACTGCCCCAATTTTCCACTGAAAGTGACTCATATTCCCAAAGTGACTAAAGAACACAACATCCAACAGGAACTGGATTTATCAGCCATCGGCGACGACACCGATCTCGATTTGAATTCGGCTGCTGATACAGATGATTTACAAGCTGTAGAAGTCCAAATCGAGAAAATAGCAGAACGACAGCGACAAATCACTGCTATGCTCCAAATTCCCCAACCAGTAGAACAAGTCTGGAAAGTACTCACAGATTATGAAGCTTTAGTTGACTTCGTCCCCAACTTAACGAAAAGCCGCCTCCTTGAGCATCCTCAAGGAGGTATTCGTTTAGAACAAGTGGGATCTGGGCGCTTTGTTGGCTTGAACTTTTGTGCGCGTGTCGTTCTCGACTTAGAAGAATACTTCCCCAAGGAAATTAATTTCCGTATGGTAGAAGGAGATTTTAAAGACTTTTCTGGTAGCTGGCTACTACAGCCTGATTCCCTTGATCACCAGAAAGCAACTCATCTGTGCTACACTGTCAAGGTTTGGCCGAAACGTACTATGCCAGTCGGTATCATTGAGCGTCGTCTGAGTAACGATATGCGGTTGAACCTTCTTGCAATTCGGCAAAGGGCGTCAGAATAATGAAGAAAGAAGAGAAAATAATGAAGAAAGAAGAGATAAACTTTATAGCGTCTATCTTCCCTCTTCTTTCTTTACTCTTCTTTTTTCGTTTTTAAGTACCCCCAGGGGAATTCGAATCCCCGTTACCTCCGTGAAAGGGAGGTGTCCTAGGCCTCTAGACGATGGGGGCGCAAGGTTCACACTTATATAAATCTACCGATTTTCGTCGCTGATGTCAACAGCTTCCAAAAAAAAATTCTGAGCTTGTTCAGAAATTGGGAGATTCCAACTGCCTGTAAGCAAAAATGCCTAAAAATGAGGAGGGAAAACTGAGATTTGAGAGTTTAGAATGGCTCCATACTCCTCATTTGGGGTTTCTTTGCAAGGTAGCTTCGTCTTTTACTGACAGGCGATGCCGCTTGCGGCGCTGGGCTTTGCCCAATCGTCACTGCTGTTTCACAAAAAACAAAAAAATGCTGTAGTATATCAAACTAAGTATCAAAAAAAGCTCGACTTAGTAAAGGACAGTGGGTGTCATGTTGCACCCAGTAGAGTTAATATTTACTATCCTTTACAAAAGATTTTGAAATATATCACTCAAAATCTATCGCATGGAAGCATCTTTTGAAATCACCCTGCAGATTGTGATTACTGTCTTTGCAGGCATTACCGCTCAAGTGCTGGCTGCATACCTTCGGGTACCCAGCATCGTGTTTTTGTTGATGTTTGGCATCCTGCTTGGCTCTGATGGCATTGGGGTCTTGCACCCCCATATGCTAGGCATTGGGCTGGAAGTTATCGTCGCTTTGGCGACAGCAATCATTTTGTTTGAAGGCGGGCTCAACCTGGATCTGCAAGAGTTAGGCAAAGTTTCGACGAGCCTGCAATTGCTCGTCACCCTGGGAACCATGGTCACGCTGCTTGGGGGCAGTATGGCGGCTCACTGGCTAGGTGAATTCCCTTGGCCTATTGCTTTTCTTTTCGCTTCCTTAGTTGTGGTGACAGGACCAACCGTTGTCAGTCCTCTACTCAAACAAATTAATGTGGATCGACAAGTCGCAACGCTTTTGGAAGGGGAAGGCGTTCTGATTGACCCAGTGGGAGCTATCCTCGCCGTCGTGGTGCTGAACACGATATTAAACAACCACACCGACTTTATCACGGCAATGAGCAGTCTCATACTGCGCCTTGGCATCGGTGGCGTGATTGGTGCAGCAGGTGCCTGGCTGATGTCCTTAATTAGCAAACGTGCCAATTTTCTATCGTTTGAGGTGAAAAACCTGGTCGTCTTAGCGGGGTTGTGGGGTTTATTTGCCTTATCGCAGATGGTTCGCAGTGAGTCGGGACTGATGGCAGTTGTCGTTGCAGGAGTCGTTTTTGGTGCTTCCTCGGTGCCGGAAGAACGATTGTTGCGGCGTTTCAAAGGTCAACTGACGATTCTCAGCATTTCGGTGCTATTCATTTTGCTAGCTGCTGACCTATCTATTGCCAGTGTATTTGCCTTGGGTTGGGGCGGCGTATTCACGGTCCTGGTATTGATGTTTGTCGTTCGCCCGATTAATATCGTTTTGTGTACCTGGAACAGTGATCTTAACTGGCGACAGAAATTATTTTTAAGCTGGGTTTCCCCAAGGGGAATCGTTTCTGCCTCGGTTGCTTCTTTATTTGCGATTTTACTAACGCAGCGCGGGGTCAACGGTGGAGAAGCGATCAAAGCCTTGGTATTTCTCACAATTATTATGACCGTGGTTTGCCAAGGGCTAACGGCTGGCTGGGTTGCCAACTGGTTGCAAATTACCTCAAAAGACGCCATTGGGGCGGTAATTGTGGGTTGTAATCCGTTGAGTTTATTGATTGCCCGATTGTTTCAAGAACGGGAAGAACCAGTGGTCATGATTGACACTGATCCGCAACGTTGTGAACAAGCCGAAGCGCAAAATCTCAGGGTGATAGCCAGCAGCGCCTTGGATACTGGTGTCTTGGAAGAAGCCGGACTTGCCTCAATGGGAACTTTTCTCGCAATGACGAGTAATGGTGAGGTCAATTTTGTCTTGGCACAACGTGCAAAAGAAGAGTTTAACCCGCCGCGTGTCCTAGCAGTTTTCCCGCGCGATCCACAAGCAACCACCTCTACCAATGAAAATAAGGTTAACCAGGCTTTGATTCCAGACTTAGCAATAAAGACTTGGAATGAGTACATCAACGACGGACGGGTGAAGTTAGGGACAACTACGCTCAATGAATCTGATTTTGACCTTCAACAGGCGCATATGCAGGCATTGATTAAAGCTGGCGAGTTGATACCGCTCTTGGTAGAACGAGACGAACATCTTCAGGTTATGCCCGCAGCCGAGGAGTGGGAAGTTGGCGATCGCATTATCTACCTATTACACGACCCCAGATCACACCTTTTAAAACGCTTGTCGGGTGCAAGAGCATCAGTTCCCCTCTCTCTAGAAAAATTACCGGAGGTCGAAGAAATACCGTTGGCAATATCTCAACTTTCCACCAGCGATGCTCCCGCACCTTAAATTCGTTATCCTTCATTCAATTGTTGCTGTAGCTTACCAGTTTCCGGTATCGCTCCTTCTGCATACATTTTTTTGATTTGCTTTTCTTGCCACAGCACACTCAATAAATGCACCACAGCTAGAACTAAGGCAGCAACCGAGACGATATAACTGTGTATTGTGTAAAGGTGCTGGATAGTTACGGTGCTAATCGCTCCACCGCCAGTCAAGATGTCTCGCAACACAGAACCGATAAAAGGAATAGCTTCTATGGTTCCCAGTTCGATGCTAAAACGCCAAAACCCTTCTTGATCCCACGAGAGGATCATCGCTGTCCAACCCAAGCCAATGGCACTTAGGGTGAACAAAATTCCACTTATCCAAGCAGTCAGCCAACTCTTGCGAAATTGTCTGCTGACAAACATGATTACAATTTGGATCAGGGCAATGGCAACAACTCCGTTACCAGCAATCTGGTGTGCTTTGTGGAACAACCAGCCGTATGGCACTTCCGTATCAATCATTCTCAATGACTGGTAAGCTCTCCCTGCTGCTGCTTCGTAGTAAAAGGACAACAAAATTCCAGTAGTCGCACCAATTAACGTCAGGGTGATAATAACTACCGATAATATCGTCGTTATCCGCCGCAGAACCACATCTGACTGAGTGTTGTGCATAACCGAGCGCTCCTTTTAACTCATTATTTACTTTTATTACGAGTTTAACTAAGAATTATTAAGAATAGTTATTTTCTGAGGAGAACTTAAAATTCAGTAGTTAGCAATATTTTATACCAAATACTGCACCCAAGCTTGTAATGGTTCTGGTGAACCGTACCAGATTGGAGAACTTCTGGGCGAATGCTTGACTCCTTCAATAACAATATTGGACGCCCCCTCAAGATGAGCAGCTTCAATGGGTGTAATTCCATCACCCCAAGTGTTACCGTTTCCGCAGGTTAACTGATAGCTACTGTAAGCGAGCCAACTCCCCCGCCGCCTTTGCCCAAAGATAGTTTTTCCGGCAACACAAACGTAGCGAACATTTGTGTAAAATGCTCCAGGATAGTTTTGATTCACAAAATCCAAATTCCAGCGCGTCCAACGTTCTTGGCTGATATGAGGTGTACCCAAAGTGATCACAGTCGCAACCAGAGGGTGAGCTTGCCATACAGATGATGTGACTTCACCGCGTCCTGAATAAGGCTTTTCTCCCAGGTAGATGCGAGAAAGCCAACCTCCTGCTGAGTGACCAATCAAGTTAATTTGAGACGCATTGCATTGTACCAATATCTGCTTAACTGTATGATCAAGTTGCCGCAAAATAGGCGTCACAGTTCCACCAAGAGTGGGTATCCAGTCACGCCGTCGTAGTGGTACCGTGACCGTAGGAAAACCCAACTGTTGCAAGGATTTTTCTAGTGGAAGGTAGGCGATGGCGCTTTCTAGATATCCAGGCAAAATAACTGTTGGTAATGGCATTTTTGATTTTGGATAAGGGTATTGTGAAATTTGTCATGATCTGCAGGATATGCCAGTATTGAGACAAAGCTCGCAACAAGCTGCACAGCTTTGGCAATGTTGAGTGATCACCAGACATAACAACACTTCCATTTAGATAGAAGTCAAAGTGCAATTTATACCGGAAGATTCCTCGCTGCGCACGGCGGCATCGGTCTTGAGATTACCTTTGATAATCAGACAGTAACTGCCAGTATGACCTGCAATTTATATAATCACAGAAGTAGAAACAGTGTTAGACTGGGCTGATGAGTGCGAAGTATGAAAGTCAGTTTAGAATATGAGTAAGTTTGGCAGTTGTTTCAGCGCGCGGAATGCCAGAAAAGAGTTAGATTGCGGAAGTAACCCTACCAGAGATGCTTGTCTAGTCAGACTTAAGCCATTGGCAGAACTTGAAATTATCTTTCGTTTCACTTTTGATTTTTGAAAGTTATCACAAGCTAAATAATAAAAAATGATGATTTTGGAAGCATAGCGATACTCAAGTGCAACTGTTTAGTAGAATACCCGTCATTGGTGAAAAATATAACAAGTCTAAAAATTGGTATTCTTCCTGTTTCCAATTCCTGAGAGGAAGCTATTATTTGTAGAGGGGCGCTTCCGTTCTACTATTTATCTCAAAGATAAAATGACTAGATAACTGCAACCGAGCCGAGTGAACGATAAACAGCTATGTCCTACGTCTCCCTTCTGAAAAATATACCAGAATTCTTAAGCCAGCCTACTGGAATAGCAGCTATAGCATCTCTTGGGATTCACAGTGCGATCGCGTTCGTCCTGCCAATGGTGCCAATGGATTCCAAAGCCAAACAAGAACCATCATCAAAAAGCAGCGTTGGACTTGTTGAATTAAGTCAGGCTGAAAAAAGCCGTCTGCCACAACCTGGCACACCACAACTATCCTTACAACCCTTACAACCCCCAACACCGGTATTACCACAAGTTCCACCGATGAACTTGGCTAATCAATCAATTCCACCATTGCCGCCTATACCAGCATCACCAAGTTCTACCGATCTCATATTACCCCCGCTTCCGAAAACAAATAACGTAGGCATTGCTTCCTTGCCAAAAAGTCAGTCTTTGCCAATTCTTTCTAAGAGAGATTTGCAACCTGCTCCATCCTTAAGTACGAAAGTCAGACCGTTTACGCCTTATGTAGAAAAGGTAAAATTAGGGGAACCCAAGCCGCTGGAGTCTTCGAGAATTCCTTACAATGTGCCTCCAGTGCAAGCAGCTAACATACCTCAGGAACAGGAACTGGTTAACACCTATGCTCCTGTTTCTTCTGGACAGATGCCTGTTGCATCTTCGGCTGAGGGTGTCGCTCAACAAACCACTGAGGCTGGTACACAAACTACTGAGGCTGGGGGTGTTGCTCAGAATCAGCAGCTCGTAACGCCTGTTGTCCAACCTCCACAAGTTGGAGACAATAGCATAGCTTTAAGAGGGCAGAACTTACCCCAATTGCCGCAAGGTTCCAATTTCCAAGCACCTAAGTTGCCATCACTCGTGCCTCAGTCACCTTCACTTGTAACTGAGCAGTTGGCGTCAAAACCTAAGACTTTTGTGGAGCGTTTCACTGAAGCTAAAAACCAATATCCTAACCTAGAAACAAAACAACCCGTAGCTGCAATAGTTAATACTAAAGCGGCACAAGAAGGCAACGTTCAAGGTGATTTAGTTGTCAATGGTCAAGGTCAAGTTGAATCTATTAACTTCGAGAATAACTCGGTTCCATCTGACCTGAAAACAGAAGTTAGGGAATATTTCAGGGAATATTTCCAAAACAATCCTGCTCAGGCAAATGGCAAACCTAAGTTTTACCCATTTAACATTTCGTTCAAGTCTAATAGCAGCAACATTTCTAAAACTCCTGCACCAGAACTGTCAACCTTATCTCGAGTCAATCAAACACAATCAATCACTAAAGCACAACAAAGCCTGATTCTACGTTTACGCTCAGGTGAGGGCAATTCTCAACCATCCAAAGAACCACAAAAAATTAACCTAACTCAAGGTTCGCGTCCAGTTGAGGTCAATTCTCAACCATCCAAAGAACCACAAAAAGTTAACCTAACTCAAGGTTCGCGTCCGGTTGAGGTCAATTCTCAACCATCTAAAGAACCAGAAAAAGTCAACCTAAGTCGGCGTTTGCGTCCAGTGGAGGTCAATTCACTACCATCTCCACAAAAAGTCAACCTAACTCAGCCTTCTGCTTCATCGTCAGTCAATCAACAAGTATCGCAAAGCAATCAGACTGCGTCTGCGCTGCAACCTGATCGAGAACAACAAACATCACGCCAACAGGTGGTTGTCAGACAGACGACGTCTTCTTCACAAAACGATAAAGAACAACAAACATCACGCCAACAGGTGGTTGTCAGACAAAGTACGTCCGAATCGCCAACTAAAGAAGAACAAACTTCTCAGCAGGAAGTCAGTAGCAATCAGCCTTCTGCTTCTGTTGAAACAAGTAAAAAATTACTACAACAGTTACGTCAAATCAGAGACAAAAGACAGGGCAGCAATCAAGAAAAATAAAAAAACTTGGATGAGCAATTGGGGAGCATCCCAATTTTTCAAAAATAGAATTGTCATTCTGTAAGCGCAAGCGCACACTACGTGTTGGCACAAGCCTCCTCCGGACTTACAAAGCAGCGTGCGCGTCAGCGCATACGGAACGTAGTGGACTGAAGAATCTCGAACTGCTGAATCTCACCAGATGGTTCATTCCGCTGTCGCTGCATTCAGCATGACAATAAATTTAAACATTTGGGATGATCCCAGCAATTGAGAATGTTTTTGTAGTACGTGCTTACTATCAAGGAATAGCTGAATCTAAAATTCTTTGACTTGCTTCCCAAGAAAAAAAACCCTCTGGGGTTCCAGAGGGTTTTCTTTTTCTCTTGGCAAACTTTTTAGCTATCTTGCCAGTTTTGTTCCGCTTTCTGGAAAACGTAAGCAGCGACTTCTTGAATCTCCTGTTCGTTTAACTTACTCTTGTATGAGGGCATAGCATTTTTACCATTTTGCACCTGGTAGATAATCGCTTGAATCGAATCTGCATCATAATTCTCCAGGTACTTTGATAAAGCTTCCTTTTTCAAAGTTTTTTCAGCAATCAGGATGTTACCACCACCTATGTGACAAGAAGCGCAGTTAGCGTTAAAGATTTTGGCACCATTCGATACTTCGGCTGCAAATGCTAAATCAAGAAATGTAAATTGGAACAGGGCGATCGCCAAGAAAACGACAGATAAAACTATTCTCAAGGGGTTCTCCTTACAACTAGCCTGCAGCCACTTAAAAAACCGTCTTCAGTAACTATTGTAAGACTGCTAGAAGCCCTAAAAGAACTACTTTTTTATACAGTTGCCATCCTAAATGCTATTACCTTATGATCCTTCAAACTTCCTGTAGCTAACGCGACAATTTCTTTATTGAGATCCATATTTTCTCAAAATTAGCGGTGACGACTTTATCCTCCTGCGTTGCGACTAACATCTACACAAGAGGATAAAACTTCTCACCGCCAATGACTCCTTATATTCACTATCCTCAGATTCGAGGATGTGACATTGGAGCATATTTCGCGTGCTGAGCTTTTGGAAACCCAGCTTGTGTCAACCGATATCTCTAGCTTTCAGTAGACTCAACAATGACTCGACCAATCATACCAGCACCACGGTGAGGTTCGCAGTAGAAAGTGTATTCACCTGGAGCCACGTCTGCTGGGAAAGTGGTTGTGGTTTTTTGACCGGGACTCATCAGCAACTGCTTATGAGACAGAGATTTGGCTAGATCCGTGCTCTTTGCGGGGTTTTTAGCGCCATCAAACACAACATTGTGGGGAGGAACTTTGTTGTTCACCCATTCAATTGTGTCGCCTGGATGAATTGTCAACTTATTTGGTTGAAACGCCAGCGCTCCTTTATCACTACCCATTTTTACAGTATATGTCTCAGCCGCAGCACTGGGGCTGAAAACTGCAAAGCTGCTAACAACTAAAAAAATTGTTAACAATCCTAAACCAAAGCGCCGTAAACTTGACGCAACCAATTTCATAGCGTTCTCCTAACAGCAGGTTTTATCTTCACTTATTCATTTTAAATAAAATTTAGCCTAAATATGACAATATGTCGTAGATGCAATTTTTTTTTCAACAATGGCGAGCCATAGTATAGTTAAAGTGAGTGTAAGCAATCACTACTTGACTCAGATACACAAAAATGTATACTGCTGAATAGAGAAAAAGAGAACCAGTAAGAAAATATATTTTTCTTCTTACTTAAGGAGTACTTAATGACTTTTCAAAAATCTTGAGTTCTGTAATTACGAGCCTTTGGCGCTGTTGTCAGAACAAAAGCAGCTAAGCTTTCCATATGCTGTTGCAATAATAAACAAAGCAGCTATCTGAAAAAAAATAGAAATTTCTTCGCTTCTATCATACGTTATAAGTTGTCGCATCAAACCAACCCATGCATTAAAATTATTTCCCGGATTAGCACCTTTGAGTGTTGTCAAAGACAGCGAAGAATGCCAAGGAAAAAATAGGTAATCTTAACCAGGAAGAAAGTAGTCACTAGTCTTTAGTGCCTATTTAAAAGCTCTAATGACTAATGACTAATGACTAGTAACTAATGACTAAATCATCAAATCGACTTTAGTAGTAAATTTTACCGCCACCCCATTTTTGACCGATAATCTTCGGTTGCAGGAGAATATGACCGGCGATCGCCTCCAAGTCATCATCGGTGAGATTTCTCATTTCTGTGAAAATATCTGCACTCTTGATGCTGGGATGTAATTCTGCAATCTCCTCTTCCCCGTCGTATGTAGTGGGGTTTTTGAGGTAGTCTACCAATCCTTCGATGTTGTTACGGTTTGGTGTAGCTAGGGCGAGTGATTCTGGATCGAGTCCTACGTTTTGGTTTGTCTTGGTGACGCCCCCAGCATGACACTGGGCGCAAGCGTAGTTAAATAAGCGTTTGCCTTCCTTAACTTGTTTGAGGCTAAGGACAACGGTCTCACCATTCTCATTTAATGGTACCGCGCGGGTAGCTTCATCCAGTTCCACTGCAGTTGCGCTACCGACTATAAATTGAAACGTCAGCAAAACAGTAACCGCAAAAATGCCAAACAATTTTCTAAACATTTTTCCCCTTAACAATTTTGACGCTCAACACAGCTAAGATAACGATGCTCAATCTCATTCGTGCTTATGGCTAATTATTCTTTGTCATTATCCATTCGCACTAAGCAAGACACCTCTTAGGTCACTTCGGTTTCCCCAACTGAGTTACTAGTATCTTCCTTTGTGTGTTTCAGACACAATTTGGGAAATAATTGCCTTTGCATCCTCTAAAGCCAAACGGGTCTTAGGGTTTTTATAGGCAATTAAGAGTTTGTCACATATAGACAGCACCTTTTCCACAGGAACACTGTAGTCAGTCGCTATCTCAGCAATTGACAGATCCGCAAAACCCATAACGCTTCAGGTAGAGATTGAGCTGCTGTAATACCAATATCACGTCAGGAGTGCAATTTGTTCCCCAAAGTAAGGGTGTCGGGGAATAGAAGTGAATCAATTCAAAATGTAAAATGACAGATTAAAAATTGTTTTTTTCATGTTGACTTTTGAACGTTTTTACACATTTAGACTCTGACATACCTTCGCCAACAGAAACTTTTGACGCTTGTTAAACTGAAAACGTCGGGAAAATGTGACTTATGCTACCCACCATCTTTGTAGAAGGCAAACTTTTAGGACGCACCAAACCTCTATTTACTGATTGGCGCATTCCTCTCCCGCCCGAGTTATCATGCGATGGAAACCGTCTGACACTTCGGGAGTTGCTTAAGCGAATTGTACTGGAAGAGGTAGAAGCTTTTCGCACACGTCAAGAGCAGCAACGATTAACCCGCGTACTAACGAAATCAGAAATTCAACAAGGAGTTGATCTGGGGAAAGTGGACATGGGAGGACGTGACTTACAGCAACAAGCCGAACCACAAGCAGCTGTAGACAACGCTTTGCAAAGTTTTGAAGATGGCTTTTATTTCGTTTTCATTGACGACGAACAGCAGCAGGACTTAGATGGGGAAGTATACCTGAAACCTAACAGTCACGTTACTTTTTTGCGTTTAGTGCCACTGGTGGGAGGGTAAAATGTTGAATCCAGAACAGGCAAATGCACAGCTTCAAGCTATCCGTATTCAGGATTGGAAAGAACAGCGAGTCAAGAGCATTGCCAATTTACCACAAGCACTGCGTCCGGTTGGATGGGGAATTTTAGGACGCGATCGCGATGGTCAGCCCTTCACGGATTACCAAGCCGGATATAATGCTGAATATGCAGCCTTCAAACAGCTTGATGACTTGAGTGCTGAGTCAAGACAAACTTTATTTGCCACGCTTTTTCCTCAGATCGCCACTCATGTCGAACAAGCATGGCAGTTGATCATTCGCCTTCCCTATCAGTCTAGCTATGCTCGTCGAGCTTTCCGTGCCCCAAACACACCAAAAATTACACAGTCAAGACGCGGTGATTGGCTACGGAGTCTGCTTTATGTTCTGGAAGGTTATGAACAAGACCTCAGGTGGTTTGCTGCTTGGAGTGCTTACTTGGGGTCTTATGTAGGGGATACACTGGGAATTTTGTTTGCAGCGGCTATTGATGCAGGCGGTGAACTGGGAGAGGAAATTTTTGAAATTCTTTTAGCTTCCGCGCGGGGAGAACATGAAATTGGGGCGATGGGACGCCACGTCACACGAAGTTTACTTGTCGCTTCCCGTCCTGATGGTTGGGCGTTTGTGGAAAATCTCTTGTTGGCTGCACAGCGTCAGGAAGGTTTAAGACAAACTATTCTGGAAACGATTGATGAGGCGCATCCGGAAGCTTTTCGGCGGATGTTGCGACTGATTGTAGACCATGATTTGACTCGGTTTAGTGCGGTGGTTCGCGCTGTGGATGTCTGGTTTGGTTTTGGTTGGGAGTCGGTGAATAACCGTGTTGTGAAGGAGGTGTTGGGAGAGGTTTTGCAGTTTTTGGAGTATCCGGAGGTGCGGGAGGAGGTTTTGGGGAGAAATGAACAACACAGGCGCAGCGGAAAGTCTGAGCGGAGGTTTCCTCCGTTAGCGTCAGCTCCTCGCGGAGCGAGGCTCAGAACTTTCCAAGACAGAGAACGCAGAGAGAATGAAGATGCTCAACGGGTTTATTTGGCATTATGGACGTTGGCGTTTGAGGATGCTGTTGCTGCGATTGCTGTGATAGCGCGGTTTCTTGAGCATCCTGATGTTGAGTATCGTTTTGTTGCGGTTCGTCTGCTTGCTCAATTGGGACTGGTTGAAGCACAAGTCACGCTGTTACCTGCTTTGGAGGATGAGGATTTGCGGGTTGTCACTTGTGCTTTGATGGTGGTGCAAGGTGGTGCTGATAAGATATTACAAGAAACTGATTTATTTGAAAGGTTAGAAAGAATTCTGCCACGTTTCCCGAAGCAGGTAACAACTCTACAGCCTTTGGTTTGGGATTGGATCAGGCTCGAGGCGCAACAACAAACAGTTGCAAATGCTTTGGTGGGTAATTTAGGCGATCGCTCCCCCAAGCGCCTGATTCCCTATTTGTCTTTTCTTGATGCAACTAACCGCAGTTATGTGGCGACAAAGCTGGCTGAGGTGAAGCCGTGGGATGATGAAATCCGCAATATTTTGTTTTCGTTGGTGGGTGATGCTAGCAGTTGGGTACGGGAACGAGTCTTGCAGGCTTTAGCGACTTGCACGATTACAGCATATGAAGCCACGCAATTTGAGCGGTTGTTAAGCCGTAAGTCGGGAGATTTGCGGCGGGGTATCCTGCAATTGTTGATCAATCAGTTGGATGAGGAGGCTATAGCTTCAGCTCAAAGATTACTTGCTGCTGGCGACGCAAATCAACGGGTTGCGGGGCTGGAACTGCTGCGCCAGATGATGATTAAAGAGCGTGCTGTTAGTCGATGTCAAGCCTGTGTCCAAGAATACCAGTTGCAGCCCAAAAAGCGTACTTCAGCAGAAACGGAGTTATTAGAAGTCGTTTTAAATACTAACAGCGCCGTGCCTACCCTAGAGGATGCACTGGGGCTTATTGACTTGAAGCAACTGACCCCACGCATACCTCCCCAAGTCCAAAAACCGCGTTTCTTCGTGACTCCACCAGCGATCGCTTGCCTCAAGTCTCTCGACGACCTGATCCACGAACACCGCCAGATGGTTGTGACTATTGAAACTTGGCAGGGAAGTAGGGAGGAACTACTGGGGAATGTTGGTTGGAATTTTCCTGCACCCGATGGCAAAAAACTTTTAGAAGAAGATGTCACCAGCTTACCTTTACGGGAATTGTGGGAAACTTGGTGGAGTGAACGACCAAAAGAACTACGTGATGCTGATAATTTAGAACTTTTGCGAATCTTGCCAGGCTTATGGGGTTCTTTTGGCTACGAAGACTACGCATTTCAGGAGATGTTATGGTGGCAAGAAGTCTTGAAGACTGTCTATGTTGACAGCGAAGTATGCGCCCAACTGCGCTATGCGGATATTATTTCTAAAGTTTGCCAATGGTTAATGCGGCTATTTCCACAAGCAGAAGCCGTAAATTTCTTACTTGATGCTGTAGCAACGAGCTTCACGTTAATTCCGGAAAGCGAATTCACGCAAGTTCACCAAAATCCTCATAATGACTGGCGAAATAGCGATGCGCTGTTCCGCTGGCTGAATCTAGCCAAGTATCATCAGTCTCTATGTCCCGAACAGTGGAATGATACTGATCAACTACGCCTGTGGCAACTGCTACACTGGCTGGATCAACCTTCACCCCAAGTGTTGCGTAAAAGACCGAAACTACAAGAAGTTTTGCAGGCTTTTCGCCTTGGTGCAGCAACCGTTGCTGACTTAATAGACCAACTTTTGACGACTCCATCGCCGCTAGAGTACAGTTTTGAAGACTTGCGACGGGTGATTGCTCGCAAACTGCCTGCTGATTTAGCAGCATATCCTATTTTGAAACAAGTGGGCGATCGCTGTCGTCAACGCATTATTGAAGTAGAACTCAAACGCGGTGACTTACCGACTGCTGCATCTCATCCCGCCCTAGCGTTGCGTTCCGTAGAGGGAGTTCATACCCTTGTGCGACTACTGCAAGCATTCGGCAAACAGACGTTTGTTCGGGGCTACACTTACGACAACCTCAGTAAAGCTAATATACTAAGTCACCTGATTCGCGTTAGTTTCCCTTTAGAGTTTGATACGCCGCAGGAGTTTGCCCAACAGGTGAAAGCGGCGAAAATTCCTATAGAAAAACTGATTGAGTTAGCATTCTACGCACCGCAGTGGGTGAATTATGTCGAAACGGCTTTGCACTGGTCAAGTTTTGCGGAAGCTGTATGGTGGTTTCATGCCCATACTAAAGATAACAACTGGCACGTTGACCAGGAAATCCGCGAAACATCGACGGCGCAGGTCAGCGAACGCACACCACTTTCTGGGCAAAATCTCGTAGATGGTGCAGTGGATGTCGATTGGTTTGCCCGGATTTACAAAGCACTTGGTAAAGAAAAATGGCAAAAACTTGACAAAGCAGCAAAATATGGATCAGGTGGTGGAGGGCATAAACGGGCGCAGTTGTTTGCGAATGCTATGTTGGGAAGTCTTGAAAAAGCGGCTTTGGTGACGAGCATTACCTCAAAGCGGCATCAAGACTCGCTGCGATCGCTAGGATTGTTACCACTGGCAAAAGGCAAGAAGCGCAACAGCGACCTTTTGGAACGCTACAAAATTATACAAGAATTCTTGCGTACCAGTCGTAAATTTGGTTCCCAGAAGCAGGCGAGTGAGAAATTAGCGGCGAGTATTGCGATGGAAAATCTCGCCCGTACTGCTGGCTATCCTGACCCACAGCGTTTAGAGTGGGCAATGGAAGCTCAAGCTGTAGCGGATTTAGCAGCTAGTCCGATCACAGTTGCCCTTGATGAGGTGAGTGTCTCTCTGGCAATCACGGACAAGGGGGAAGCGCAAATTACAGTCACAAAACAGGGAAAACCCTTAAAGTCTGTTCCCGCCAAAGCCAAGAAAGACCCAAAAATTGTGGATCTACAAGCCCGCAAGCAGGAGATTACTAGGCAAGCCTCCCGGATGCGGTTGTCTTTAGAACAAGCAATGTGTCGAGGGGATGCTTTTACGAAGGAAGAATTGCAGCAACTATCTAGCCATCCTGTACTTGCACCCATGCTGACACAGTTAATCTTTATTGGGGAGGAAGAGGGAGAGGTTGGTTATCCAGTGCAGCAAGGACAATCATTGCAATTGCATAATGGTAATATTTTCCCAATTGCATCTGCTCATCTGCGGATTGCCCATTCCTACGATTTATTACAAACTCAGGAATGGCATCTTTGGCAGCAAGAGTGCTTTAACAAGGAACGCACTCAACCCTTCAAGCAAGTTTTCCGGGAATTATACGTCCTCACATCAGCAGAAAAAGCGGAAGGGACAATTTCACGGCGTTATGCAGGACATCAGGTCAACCCAAGACAAGCATTGGCGTTATTCGGTGGGCGGGGATGGGTGACACACCCAGAAGAAGGTGTGCGGCGCACGTTCCACGAACTGGGAATTGCTGCTTGGGTGACGTTTGTCAATGGGTTTTACACCCCAACGGAAGTCGAAGGATTAACTCTAGAGGGTGTTCGCTTCTCCAAGCGAGGCGAGTGGAAACCGTTACCAGTGGAGGAAATTCCTGCGCGCATTTTCAGTGAAGTGATGCGCGACTTAGATTTAGTCGTGAGTGTCGCCCATCAGGGAGGAGTTGATCCAGAAGCGAGTGCTTCAACTGTGGAGATGCGGACATCTTTGATTCGGGAAACTTGCCGTTTGTTGAAACTGACCAATGTCAAACTTCAAACTTCCCACGCACTTATAGAAGGACATCTTGGCAGTTACTCAGTGCATCTGGGTAGTGCAGTGGTGCATCGCCAACCAGGAGGGGCGTTGTGTATTGTTCCCGTACATTCACAGCACAGAGGACGGCTATTTTTACCCTTTGCCGATGATGATCCTAAAACCGCTGAAGTGGTTTCTAAAGTGTTATTGTTGGCACGGGATAAGGAAATTCAAGACCCAACGATTCTCTCACAAATTTTTGCTTAAGTGAACAACAAGATTCCCGACTTCTTCAAGAATAGGACTTACGCAAGAACTCTCTGAAACTCTTATCTCTTCGTGTCCTTTGCGTCCTTTGCGGTTCGTTTCTTCATGATTTTGCGTAAGTCCTGAAGAAGTCGGGAATCTAAACCTTTAGACACTCAACTGTACCTGCGTTATACCCTGGCGCAGTTCATACTGTCGCTTCAACCAAAACTGCTGAATTATTTTACGAAGTAAAGGAGCAAGTTGAATCAACAGCCAACGCATCAGTGCATTTTTTCGCAGTTGTTCGCCTTGTGCGGCTTCCTCTGCCTGGAGTTGCTGAATGCGGATAATTTCTGGTTCACGTTCCGCTTGAATACGCGATAGTGCCGTGTCAATCTCTTCGTGTCCAGCGCCTGCGTGAAACAGGGGTACAAGATGATTAGCGGCGACAATCACATCACGCAATGCGACATTAATTCCTTGGGCGCGGACGGGAGACATTGGGTGTGCAGCATCACCGAGAAGCAACAATCCTGGTGCGTGCCAGCATGGACAACGACCAACCACAACTGATAGCTTAATCGGAGTTTCGATGGTGTCTGCATGGCTACGGAAATGCTCTGCCATCCATGAGGGGGATAGCGATGCAAAAAGTTCTGGCCAGTTCGCTTGCTTCCAGTCGGTTTTGTCGTCTGCGAACATCGCCCAAGCCAGATGTAATTTCCCTTCCTCTGCCCCATGAAAGATGCTAAATACGTGACCATCATTAACGATCGAACAAAATACATTGTCTGCTGCAAATCTGGGACTGGCAGCAAGTTTGAACCAGAGAACATCCACATTATTTGGCAGGAATACCAATTGTAATCCTGCCCGTTGTCGTACAACCGAATTCCGGCCGTCTGTACCAATCACAAGTTGAGCGGAAATTTCGCGTCCATCGCCCAGTTTCACACCTGCAACTCGATTATTGATCCACAATAAATCCTTTACAACAACACCTTGTATAAATTCAAATCCAGGGTAAGCTTGAGCTTCCTTAATCATTGCTTCAAGCAACGGCGGTTGCGACACCAGTGTACAGGGTTGAGCCGCCCCCATTGGCTCTTCAACTCGAAACAACTGCTTTCCATCAAAAATGAACTCCCATGCATCGAACTGTCGATGAGGAATACGTTCCAGTATCGCGGATAATCCCATTTGCTCAAGTGCATCCAACCCACTCGGCATTAACGCTTCGCCGCGAAACACTCGATGAAAATCCTTCGCCGCCTCAATCAATGTCACTGCGATACCGCGTTTTACAAGAAGTAAGGCAAGTGCTGCACCAGTCGGTCCTGCACCCACAATTAAAATCTGCGTCATAACATTCCCCCTGTATTTATTAAACAAGACTGCACTCGTCAAGGCTTATGAAAAAAAACCACAGATGAACACAGATGCACACAGATAAATCATCGGTGTTTATCGGTGTAGCCTACGGCACGGCTTACGCCTACATCTGTGGTTCCAAATATCTTTCAACCGGAATGAGTGCAAGAGTTCTACTGAATTGTTCCTAAATTGTCATTTGACAGCGGTTTTGTGTAAGGTGGGCATTGCTCACCAATATCTCTAATGTTTATTACATGGGATTTTATGAGCAATGCCCAGCCTACGATTTGTGGTTTAATCTTTGAAAAGCGCTCTAAATCTTGAATTACTTAACCCTTCCCCCCTGTAAACGTCACACTTTCAATAAAATACCGATTAAAAAATGCGTAAATAGCCAAAGCTGGTAATGTAAACACCATAGAAGCCGCCATAATATAGTTCCAATAACTAATAAGTTGACCTTTAAAAGTATTCAATCCCAAAGGAAGAGTAAACATTTCTGGATCAAATAAAATAACTATAGGTAGCAAGAAATTATTCCAACTCCCCATAAACACAAAAACTGCCTGTGCTGCTAGTGCTGGTTTTGCTAAAGGTAGAACAATATGCCGGAAAATGCCCCAGGTATTTAATCCATCCAATTGAGCCGCTTCTTCTAATTCCTTGGGAAAATTCACGAAAAACTGCCGCATCATGAAAATGAAAGTGGCATTAACCATGCTAGGGACAATCATTCCTTGATAAGAATTTAGCCAGCCTAAAGCTTTCAAAATTAAAAATGTAGGAATGAGCGTTATTTGTGCAGGTACTGCCAACACTGCCAAAATGAGAAAGAACCAGAAGCGCTTACCTCTAAATTGCAGCCTTGCCAAGGCATAACCTGCCATTGAATTGAACAACAAGTTTAGTAGAGTGACGGTGATAGCTATAAATACACTATTGAACAGCCAGCGGAGAAACAATGGTTCTTGGAAAAAAATTTGTTTGTAGTTGTCGAGAGTAAAGCTTTTGGGGAAGAAATTAGGTTCTCCGCTGACAATTTCAGAAAGCGGTTTAAATGACGCTGAAAGCGCCCACAAAAAGGGAATGAGGGTGATAACTGCATAGAATGTTAACAGAATGTATAGCAGTGTCTTCCAACTTGAGAATAGACGTGTCATCATTTGAATAGTATGTTTGCCCAAGGTTAGGTTTCTCCTCACCATCACCCAGCTTCAAAGGATAAGAACTCATGAGTTAGTGTGTTCAACGACATAAACACACCTTAAATATTTTTGCTCATGATTTCTCTGACCCAAGCCCGAAAAGCTCTCATAGTCTTGTTTCTACCCACAGTTTTGCACTGTTGAAGATATTCAGGAATGACTTGCAGGAGGGGGAAATTAGGAAAGGTTGGGCTAGAGGTAGACTCAATATATTTACCGTTTTGCAAAACATTAATTTGTAGTTTGCCTTTTTGAAAGCCCCACAATTCGGGTACTGCTAATGCTTCATAGATACTAGGGTGGGTGCGGGAAGCCACATCAATTTCTAACGCTAAATCTGGGGGTGGATCTACTGTTAAGTCAAGTCTGTCTATGCCTCGAACGGCTGCTTCATTTTGGATATAAAAACAGTTGTCAGGTTCGATGCCTTTGTTCATTAATTGATTTTTAAAAGTTGTAGAACCTAAAGGCAAAAATTCAATATCTAGTTCTTCAAGGAGAATTTCCACAAAGTTAGTAATAAAGACTTTATTAATTTCATGTTCAGGTAGTGGTGTCATGATTTCCAGCATTCCATTTTCATAGGCTACCCTGGCGGCACGATGTTCTCCTAATTCTTCTAGAATGGCTTCAAATTCTTGCCAACTCACATCTCTTAACAGTACTTTCTGTCCTGGTGGGACTTCTAATCGCTTCAGTTCCAATAACATTTTTGTCTCCATTAGAAATAAATAGTTTAGGCTAGGAACCTTGTATTAAATTTTTTCGCCTCCAAAAAATCGGCGTTGAACTACAGTGACAACAATAATAACTGCTGCAAGCAAAAAGGCGATCGCCGCCGCATAACCCATCTGCAAGTTACGAAACACAGCTTGATATATCAGTAAAACTACGGTAAGCGTGGCGTTGTTTGGTCCGCCAGTGCCGTTAGAAAAAATGTAAGATTGGTCAAACAGTTGAAAAGTACCAATCACTCCCATCGTTATCACAAAGAAGGTCACAGGTCTGAGCATGGGAATCGTAATATGAATAAATTGCTGCCAGCTATTTGCGCCATCCAACTCTGCTGCTTCGTAGAGAGAACGGGGAATGTCCTGCAACGCCGCCAGGTAAATCACCATATAAAACGGTGCAGTTGACCAAATATTCATGATCATGATGCCTTTAAGCGCAACTGCTGGATCTCCCAACCAGTTGTAAGTAGGTAGCCCTACAAAAGCGAGAAAATCATTAAGCAACCCATTGGTGTTGTAAATCCACATGAAAATCAGCGTCAAAACGGCTGAAGAGGTGACTGTCGGCAAAAAGTAAAGGATACGCCACCAGTTTTTCCCGCGAATGCCGGAGTTTAAAGTTACTGCCAGAATTAAAGCTAGAACTGTTTGACTTGGCACCACAATGGCAACGTATTGTGCCGTATTTCTTAAAGCAATCCAAACCCGTTCATCTTCAACTAGTCGCGTGAAGTTGCGAAAGCCAATAAATTGGTACTCAATACTGCCAAGAAGTTGAACTTTGTGCAGAGAAAGAAAAACAGCCCAGAGAATGGGTAGCACCACAAACATACCCAACACCAAAATGGTTGGCATCATAAATAGATACCCAGCCAAGTCTTCTGTTATGTTTGACTTGGCGTTTCTCCGTCGCCTTCTAGCTTCAATCACAAATGCACCTCCGAACTTATCCTGCACCAACATAGCTGTAGCGATCGCTGCTGCATGATTATTTCTCGTAACTCCTGAGAGGAATGCGATTCTAAGAAGTTTGATGAGCAGTTTGAACTTTGACTATATGCAAACTTGTCTCATTTTGAATAATTCTTGATTTGGTTTCATCATTATTAATAATTGAAAAGACAAACATAGTATTATTTAAGGAATCGTTAATGATGTTTAAGTTCTATTTTTTTAGTAAAAATAACTAAGAACTCTGGATTTAAAACAGTAATAATTTTATTTTTTTAAGAAAAATGTTTGAACAAAAAATAGGTTATCTTATAATCATATAAATGCCTTTTGATGCCAAATTTTAAATAAGTCTTAACAAAAAGAATAGCAAAAGAAACGTCAAGGTAATCAAAAGATTTCTCATTGTAATTGAGTAGTAATATTTTATAGGCTTTTGCATAAATGCACAATTTATCAAATCAAGAATACTTGATTCTTGATTTCTAATTATTTATGTCTTTTCTGAAGAAATCAGCTTTTAGCTTTGCAGCTCTTACTTTTTGTTTTGCTGTTGTTCTTGAAACAAAACCAGCTGCTGCTACGACGGTTAGTGTAATTGCTGAGGGTCTTGATAACGTCAGAGGTCTTAGCTTTGGTCCTGACGGTAGTCTCTACGTCACACAAGCAGGTGTGGGAGGAGACCAGCTATGTAGTGCATCATTTACTTTCCCAGGCCAGCAAGCTTGTATTGGTCCGAGTGGTGCTGTAACAAGAATTAAGGACGGTAAGCAAGAGCGTGTTCTCACAAATTTGCCGTCTTACGCATTATCACCCACTAGCAATCAGGGAATTGGCGCTAATGACATCCAATTTGATGCAGCTGGAAATCCTTACCTTCTCATTGGTCTTTCTGCTGGTGTAAATTACAACAATACACCCTTAAATTCTCCGAATTTTGGAGAGCTATATAAAGTTGACTTTAACACCGGTGCGTTGACAAGTATTGCCGATATTTCCAGCTATGAATTCGCCAAGGATCCGACTGTGCTTTTACCTAATGGTGCGGTAGGTAGCAATCCTTACTCTTTTACAATTGACGGTGATACTGCTTATATTGCAAATGCAAATAGGAACGAGGTTTTAAGTGTAAACCTTGATGGTAGTAATTTAAAGACACTTGTTGAGTTTCCCGATCAAACCCTCACTACTCCCACGCAAGAGATTAAATATCAAGCAGTACCCACAGGTGTCGCAATTGGTCCGGATCAGGCTTTATATGTCAGCCAGTTAACAGGTGTTCCGATCCCAGAAGGTAAAGCAAATATCTTTCGTGTTGGAGAAGATGGTAAAGCAACAGTTTATGCTGATGGCTTTACGCAACTGACTGACTTGGCTTTCGATACTGAAGGCAATTTATATGCCTTACAATTTGCCAATGAGGCATTTTATAAGGGGAATTTGGATGGTTCACTGATCCAAATAGCTCCTGATGGAACTCGTAGAACTCTCGTGAGTGGTAATGGACTAGAGTCGGCTACTGCTCTGACTATAGGTCCTGATGGTGCAGTTTATGTTTCCAGTAAAGGCGATCGCCCGGTCGTTGGACAAGTCCTGAGAATTGATCCAAAAGCAATTCCTGAATCAAGTTCTGCATTGGGCGTACTAGCGTTTGGTGCTTTAGGAGCGGGTTCGTTTCTGACGCGCAAACGCAGATAGAGGTTGGTCAACTGCGGACAATGCCCACTCAACAAGCGCCATATTTAAAAAATAAGCCTCTGTATGAGGTTGGTACGTATTGCCATCCTTACTGTAGATGTTTTTTTTCAGCCAGTTAAAAAGCGACCTATAATTCTGGCACCTGATTGCCGTATGCGTTTATCTCTACTTTCTAAATCAGCTATAAGCTTTGCAGCTTTTACTTTTTGTTTTGCTGCTGTTCTTGAAACAAAACCAGCTGCTGCTACGACGGTTAGTGTCGTTGCTGACGGTCTTGATAACGTCAGGGGTCTTAGCTTTGGTCCTGACGGTAGTCTCTACATCACAGAAGCAGGTGTAGGGGGAGATCAGCTATGCGCTCCATCCATAAATGTGCCAAACCAGATTGACTGTATTGGAACAAGTGGTGCTGTGGCGAGAATTAAGGATGGTAAGCAAGAGCGTGTTCTCACAGGTTTGCCGTCTCGGGCATTATCACCCACTAATGTTCAGGGGATTGGTGCTAACGACATCCAATTTGATGCAGCTGGAAATCCTTATCTTCTAATTGGTCTTGCTGCTAATGTAAATTACAACAATACACCTTTAAATTCTCCGAATTTTGGAGAGCTATATAAAGTTGACTTTAACACCGGTGCGTTGACAAGTATTGCGGATATTTCCAGCTATGAAATCGCCACAAATCCCAGTGGAATTTTCCCTAATGGTGACGTAGCTAGCAATCCCTATTCTTTTACAATTGGGGGTGATACTGCTTATATCGCAAATGCAGCCGGGAACGACGTGTTAAGTGTAAAACTTGATGGCAGTAATTTGACGAAAGTCATTGCGCTTCCTGGACAAACTATAACTAATCCCGTCCCGCCAAGTGCTGATGCGCCGCCCAATCAAGTGCAAGAAATTGAAGTTGCATCAGTACCCACAGGTGTTGCGATTGGTCCTGATCAGGCTTTATATATCAGCCAATTAACAGGTGTTCCTTTCCCAGAAGGTAAAGCAAGTATCTTTCGTGTTGGATCTGATGGGAAGACAACAGTCTACGCTGATGGCTTTACGCAACTCACTGACTTGACTTTCGATACTGAAGGCAATTTGTATGCCTTACAGTATGCCAATCAGTCATATTTGAAGGGAAATTTCGATGCTTCACTGATCCAAATAGCTCCTGATGGGACTCGTACAACTCTTGTTAGTGGTAATGGACTAGAGTCGGCTACTGCTCTGACTATAGGTCCTGATGGTGCAGTTTATGTTTCCAGTAAAGGCGATCGCCCTGGAATTGGACAAGTCCTGAGGATTGATCCAAAAGCAAAAGTTCCGGAATCAAGTTCTGCATTGGGCGTACTAGGGTTTGGTGCTTTAGGAGCGGGTTCGTTTCTGGCACGTAAACGCAGATAAAGTTGGGTAAACTGCGGAACATAACTACTTGTGTATCAATTCAGTTACAGTTCAACTAGGCTTGATTAAAATAAAACTGAAAGAAATGTCAAGCCTATCAAAAGATTATTCATTGCATTCGGCATTCAGCATTCTATACGCTGTTACTAAAAATACATATCTAAACACAATTTTCACACTCAAACAATAAGCCTCTGTATGAGGTTGGTACGCATTACCATCCTTACGGTAGATGTTTTTTTCAGTCAGTTAAAAAGCGACCTATAATTCTGACGCCTGATTGCCGTATGCGTTTCTCTCTACTTTCTAAATCAGCTTTTAGCTTTGCAGCTCTTACTTTTTGTTTTGCTGCTATTTTTGGAACAAAACCAGCAACAGCTGCATCGTTTAGTGTTGTTGCTGACGGTCTTGATAATGTACGAGGTCTGAACTTTGGTCCTGATGGTAGTCTCTACATCACAGAGTCAGGTGTAGGAGGAGATGGGCGATGCATTCCTGGACCTAGTTTGGAAGGTCTTAACTCATGTGCTGGTACAACTGGTGCGGTGACCAGAGTTAAGGATGGTAAACAAGAGCGTATACTGACAGGATTGCCGTCTATAGCATTAAGACCTGTTGGTGCTACAGGTGAAGGTCCTCAGGATATCCAATTTGATGCAGCAGGAAATCCTTATCTTCTGATTGGATACGGTGGAAATCCTACCATCCGCGATTTTCCTGAAAATGCTCCAGGTTGGGGACAACTCTACAAAGTAGACTTCAACACGGGTTCGTTGACAAGTCTTGCCGATTTTGCAAGATATGAATTGGCTAATAATGCTGATGGGGAAGGTGTGCTTGACGTCAGCGGTGAAATAGCTAGCAACCCCTATGCTCTTGCAATAAAAGGTAATACTGCGTATGTTGTTGATGCTGCTGCAAACAACGTGTTAACTGTAGGACTTGATGGCAGTAACTTGACTTCGTTTGTTGTGCTTCCCAAGCAAACAATAACGAACCCAGTCTTCCCAACTCCAGGACCAGGACAGGTGCTACCACCGGAAGCGCCGCCACTTGATCAAATACCAGATGAAGTTGAAATTGAATCAGTACCCACAGGTGCCGCATTTGGTCCTGATGGCGCTTTGTACGTCAGCGAGTTCACGGGTTTTCCTTTCCCTGTAGGTGAAGCGCGGATCTTTCGAGTTGGATCTGATGGTGAAGTCACAGTCTACGCTGATGGCTTTACCCAACTCTCTGATTTAGAATTCGATGCCCAAGGCAATTTGTATGCCTTACAATACTCCAATGCACCCCAATGGTTGGGCGTTGCAGATGCATCTCTGATCCAAATCGCCCCTGATGGCACTCGTACAACTCTTTTAAGTGGGAATGGTTTGGAGTCTGCTACTGCCTTGACAGTTGCTCCTGATGGTGCAGTTTATGTTTCCAGTAAAGGCGATCGCCCGGTCGTTGGGCAAGTCCTGCGGGTTGATCCAAAAGCTAAAGTCCCTGAACCAAGTGCTGTAATAGGCACAGTGGCATTTGCTAGTTTAGGACTTGTTAGCTTTCTGCAGCGCAAGCGGAAACACGTAATGGTCAATAATTGATAAATCTGCTCGTATCGTGTTTCCTCGTTGGTCTAAAAACACAAGGAGGAAACACTCAAGGGAGTTTTTAGATGAAAAATGCTTTCTAATCTATTCTCTTTTCCAAATATTGACCAATCATCAACTGTTCGCCAGCACGAGAGATAATAGATTGGCGCGTGCGGTATTTGCTGCCAATCAGCTTTAACTCTTCCTCAAACACTGAACCGTTGTATTCAGTCCGCAAACACAATGTTTTGGGGTTGGGGAAGTGATACTCCGCGGTGACAGGTTTGGTTGTGGCAAAACCGCGATCGCGATACAAAATATTTCCTAAAGCACCAAATAGTGTTGAACCTTTAGACTCCTTCCTTCCCGTTACAGTATTCTCACTTTCCCAAGTCACTTCAGCGCCACAGACCAAACTGACTGTATCAGATAGACCGTGCATTTGAGCTAGCTTTTGCAATTCATCGCATCCGGCTGTCAAAAACCGAATGGTAATCATACTCACCATTTCCTTGGTTTCTCCATCCGGTAGTGTATAGTAGCGCCGTTCCGAACGCCACTTACCGACTGATTCTTGAAAAAACTCCGCCAGTAGAGATTCGTCAGCAACTTGTGTCAGTTTGAGCGGTGATGTCACTGGTATCCTTCCTCACGTAAAGGGAATTTGTCATCGGCTCTGAGACTAGCTACACTATCTGTGTCCCAAATACCAGATATCGTTACTTTTCTTAAGATTATCTTTATTTTACGAGAATTGCTGATATTTTTGCTACAAGACTACAAGCAAGCATTTTTATTTTTTTGACAACTATCTAAAGTAAGAAAGCAAGACTGAAAAATTTGGTTTTTCCAAATTATGAAATATTGCAGTTGTGGGAACCAATAGACAGAAAGACTCGTCTTTATACATAAACCTTGCTTCCGCAGACATGATTTCTTGTCTTGCTGACTACCGATTAGTAAGCTAGCTTCTGCGTGTCTACGTCTGTAAAGTTGCCCTTGCAAACGACATGAGATAGCTGACCCTGAGGCAGAGTCAAGGAAAATTAAAAAATAGTTATAATAACTTCAACAAAAATTGCACCACTTTACGTAAAAATCGCTTTGTCCGGCAAAACTGCAGGAGGTAAAAAGGGCATTTGTCCTCTTTATGTATGAATTGTATTAACGTTTACTTAGGATGCTAAGTTTTAGAGAATCGAATTATTGTCTTAACCCAAAACTGCCCTAACAGGAGCGTGAGTAGGTGGTTTTGGAAGGAAATCAGCAGCTTAAAGTACCACATAGCAAAAGGCAGAAAAACAGCGATTGTTTTTTGAAACAGCTAACAATGACCTCCAAAAAAATGCAAGTTAATAGGATTTTGATTGCTTCTGTACTCGGCGTAGGACTACTGACAGGGGGTTGCGGTTCACTTCCGAAGGAATCAGCTGAAGCTCAATCACAGCGCCCTGGCGGTAACCAAAAAGGAAGCGGTGCAACACCCGTGGATGCAGCAGTTGCCCGTACTGGCGTGTTGCGACAAGACCCAGAATATACAGGTAGTACCACACCATTCCGTACCGTATCGCTGCGATCGCAAGTGGAAGGGCGGCTTTTGGCGTTGAATGTGGATGTGGGAGATGCTGTTAAGCAAGGACAAATCATTGCACAGTTGGATGATGCTCTCTTAAGAACAGCGCAAAATCAAGCAGAAGCAGAATTAGCAGCTCTCAAGTCAGAAGTCGCAAGGACAAACGCTCAGATAAGCAATGCTCGTGCCCAGGTAGGTAGCGCACGAGCAGAACTAGAGCAAGCACAAGCAGACGCACAAAGGCAGCAGAAACTCTTGAAAGAAGGGGCGATCGCACAACAAGCAGCCGAACAAGCACGCACCGAAGCCCGAACAGCTGCCCAAGCACTCCGCGCTGCACAAGAGACAGTGCGTACAGAACAGCAAGCCCTAGCAGCCGCGCAAGGTAGAGTCGTCGCCCAACAAGCCGTAGTTGCAGAAGCCAAAGAGCGCCGTTCCTATGCAAGGCTCACATCTCCAATTACTGGGGCAGTTTTAGAAAAAGTGACAGAACCAGGAAATCTTCTCCAACCAGGTAATGAAGTCTTAAAACTTGGTGACTTTAGCCGTGTCAAAGTCGTGGTTGAAGTTTCGGAATTAGAACTGGCAAAAGTGCGGGTAGGGCAATCTGTAAAAGTGCGCTTAGATGCCTTCCCTAACCAAACATACACTGGGCAAGTGACACGCATTTCTCCAGCCGCTAATACAAGAGATCGCTTGGTGCCAGTTGAGGTCGTCATTGCCAACAGTGACGGTAAAATTGGCAGCGGTTTATTAGCGCGAGTCAAATATGAAACCGAGACACAACCGCGAGTCATTATACCTGAGATAGCGCTTCAGGGGGAAGGGACAAGGGGACAAGGGGACAAGGGGACAAGGGGACAAGGGGACAAATCATCTTCCTCATCTTCCTCATCTTCCTCATCTCCCCAATCCCCAACCTCCAATCGTCAAGGGACGGTATTTGTTGTAACCCAAGCAGGTGATAAAGCAACGGTGACAGCGAGAGCCGTAACGCTTGGAGAAAAGGCTAATGGCAACGTAGAAGTTTTATCTGGCTTGCAACCAGGAGAAAGATTTGTGACTCGTAGTGGCAAACCATTGAAAAATGGTGACACTGTGGGGCTTTCAATTCTTTCAGAAAAACAATCGTAGGGCATTACCTACTATACCGAGATCAGAATACTTAGGACTCAGCACTTAGTTAGTATTATGCAGCAGGTAAACCAGGTAAACCAAAGTAGCGGATTTAGTATCAGCGCTGTTTCCATCCGCCAGCACATTGGTACACTCATGCTTACGCTGGCAGTCATTGTCTTGGGTGTGTTTTTTATCATAAAACTACCAGTAGATTTGCTGCCATCAATTACCTATCCTCGTATTGGGGCACGTATAGAAGCACCTGGAATTTCTCCTGAAGTTGGGGTTGATGAAATCACCAGACCACTGGAAGAAGCTTTTGCTGCCACAGAAGGTGTGATTCAGGTATATTCTCAAACTCGTGAGGGACAGGTAAGCATAGATTTATTCTTCCAACCAGGAGGAAACATCGACCAAGCCCTCAACGATGCCACAGCAGCGTTTAACAGAGCAAGAGGCACTTTACCAGATACTATTGAAGAACCGCGCTTATTCAAAGTAGACCCTTCGCAATTACCTGTTTACGAATTTGCCTTAACTTCACCCTCGTTGAAAGGCGTTGACTTGCGTGTATTTGCGGAAGAAGAACTCGCGCGTGAACTCAGTGTGGTAGCTGGGGTTGCAGGGGTAGATGTATCAGGAGGCGTTCAAGAAGAAGTCAGGGTAAATGTTGATTTAGACCGCCTGCAAGCATTGGGTGTTGGTTTAACTGATGTACTTGATGAACTAAGAAACCGCAACCAAGATATTTCCGGCGGTCGGATTTATGGTCAAAATTCTGAACCCTTAACGCGTACTGTCGGACGCTTCCAGAAAGCCGAAGAAATCAGAAACCTTTTATTTGAAGTCTCCTCATCCCCCTCATCCTCCTCATCTTCCTCATCTTCCTCATCTTCCTCATCCTCCTCATCCTCCTCATCCCCCTCATCCTCCTCATCTTCTCCCACTCCCAGCCGACGCGTTTACCTGCGAGATTTTGCCGAGGTGATTGATGGGTCAGAAGAACAGCGAGTGTTCGTTACACTTAACAGCGACGAAGCGGTAAAAGTCAGTATCCAAAAGCAACCGGATGCCAACACAATTAACGTTGTGGATGGAGTCAAAAACCGACTGGAACAACTGAGGCAGTCTGGTTTAATTCAAGAGGGAACTGTCATAACACCCACCTTGGATGAGTCGCGATTTATCCGCAATTCTATATCCAACGTTACCAGTTCTGGTTTAATTGGGGCAGGGCTTGCAGCAGTAGCAGTCTTACTCTTCCTTGGTTCCCTACGTCAAACTTTTATTATCGTCTTCTCCATCCCCCTCGCCACACTTGCTGCCATCATCTTCATGGGGTTATTTGGCTTATCTATCAACGTTTTTAGCTTGGGTGGTTTGGCGCTAGGCGTGGGTATCGTCGTCGATAACTCCATCGTGATGTTGGAGAATATTGCCGAGGGTGCTGGTGTGACTCCAGGTAAGAGTGCAAAAACTCGCCTGAACAAGGAGCAACTTATTGACAAAGCCGAACAAAGTAGTCGAGAAGTAGAATCAGCATTAGTTGCTTCTACCAGTACAAACTTAGTAGCAGTATTGCCCTTTTTGCTTATCGGCGGCTTTATTTCACTGCTGTTCAATGAGTTAATTTTGACAATTAGCTTTTCCGTAGCTGCTTCCATCTTAATTGCGGTAACCGTTGTGCCAATGATGACTTCTCGAATGTTGGCATGGCGTTGGTCAAGTCGCCTGACTGAGTTTTGGCTGCTACGAGAGTTTAATCGCCTTTTTGAGGCTTCTACCAGAGGATATAGTGGTTTTTTAGGTAAGGTATTGCGTTATCGGTTGTTAGTGATTGGGCTTGCCATTCTCCTTTTTGGTGGTAGCAGTTTGTGGATGGCTCCTCAAATTCCTCAAGAAATCCTACCTCGAATTAACACCGGACAAGCTAACTTATCTGCCCAATTTCCTCCCGGTACACCTTTAGAAACAAACCGTAAGGTCATGGCTGCGGTTGATGAGATTCTCGTTAACCAGCCAGAAACTGAGTATGTTTTCTCTACATCTGGAGGTTCTCTGTTTGGTAATAATACCAGCGAAAACCCCCTGCGAAGTTCTAGCACCATCACCTTAAAACCAGGTACGGATGTAGAAGCATATACAGAACGAGTGACTGGCGAGTTTAACAAGCTGAACTTAGCCGGAATTCGCCTGCGCTTAAGTCCCGGTCAAGTACGGGGTTTGATTCTCTCCAACTCTCCCGTGCGCGGTGCTGAAGTTGATGTGATTTTGCAAGGAAATGACGCTGAAACGCTACAACAAGCAGGGCGTCAAGTGTTAGCAGCAATGGAAGAACGAGTCACCTCAGCCAGATTTCGTCCTGATGCAGACCCCCGTCAACCAGAAATTCAGATTCGTCCTGACTGGGAGCGAGTTGCTGCTGTAGGGTTGACGACTCAAGAGATTGGGGACACAATTGCGACTGCTATTGAGGGAAGTATACCTACTCAGTTGCAACGCGGCAACCGTTTGGTAGATGTACGGGTGCAATTAAATAAACAAGCCGTGCAATCCGCTTCCCAACTGGCAAGGATACCTTTATTTGTTACAAATAATCGTCAAGTGCGTCTCAGCGATGTAGCTGATATTGTGGAAGGTCAAGCACCTGGAGAAATTCAGCGCATTAACCAACGCCAGGTTTTCATTATTGCAGGCAATTTAACTGAGGGAGCTAGTCTCAGTCAGGCATTAGAACAGGTAAATGGCGTATTGAACAGTTTAGATTTACCTGAAGGCGTTAGCGTGTTGCCCAGTTCAGCGACAGAATCTAATCAGCAGTTGCAAGATTCTCTCAAATTGTTAGGGGGATTAGCAGCCTTTCTCGTGTTTGTGGTTATGGCAGTACAGTACAACTCACTGGTCGATCCGTTGGTGATTATGTTTACGATACCGCTAGCATTAGCTGGGGGTATTTTCGGACTTTACATCACCAAAACCGCGATCGGCGCAACAGTGATAGTCGGTGCAGTATTGCTGGTAGGTATTGTGGTCAACAACGCCATCATTATGGTGGAACTAGCAAATCAAATTCGGGAACAAGAAGGAGTTGACCGTCAGACTGCCATTTTGAAAGCAGCACCGCAACGCCTGCGTCCTGTATTGATGACAACTATTACGACTGTTTTAGGTATGTTCCCCTTGGCGCTGGGAATTGGTGAAGGTTCAGAGTTCCTTCAACCTTTAGGTGTTGTGGTGTTTTCAGGTCTATCGTTAGCAACAGTGCTGACGTTGTTTATCATTCCCTGTTTTTACACTCTGCTGCACGGTTTGCTGGATTTCAAATGGGCAAAGCTGATGTTAAATAAGGTGGATAAGTTGAGAAAATGGTGAACATCGCCTTCTCCCAAGGCGAAAAATTTCTTGTTCTACTGTTTCTACTGTTATCACAACTATCACAACTATAGCGGTTCTCATTTGAATCACATATAGAACCACAAAAATGTAGAGACGTAGCATGCTACGTCTCTACAGTTGTGTATTGAACCCAACCGAGAAACGCTATATATGGTCTTCCTCGTCTAGTTTAATGAATCCTTATTCTCGTTCCCATGCTCAGCATGGGAATGCACTACGCGAGGCTCTGCCTCAAGCTATGCATTCCCTGCCTCTAGCAAGGAACGAGAAACCTGCCTCTAGCAAGGGTTTTCAGCTTAAGTTGACACGTATGAGGCTAGCCGTGCCCCTACCGGACTGCTTCTTGTATTCTATGCAAATGAGAATCGCTAAATACAACGCCGCCATACCAAGGTGTGAGTAAAACTTAGGGTGCGCTTGTAAATCAAAACTACTAGTTCACCTTTATTAATTATGATGGTTGTATAAGTTCGTAGTAAGGACTTTAGTCCACGACTATTTGAGCGATAGCAGCGCTAATACCAATTTAATGTGAAGCTGCATATAATAGAGAAGTTGCAAATTGCATAAGTTTAAGTACTCATGGGCCGCTCATTCAAGGTTGAGATAACAGAAAGCGAAGAGGAATTGAAAAAACGGCTAC
>JAESFT010000304.1_pt1 | contig 38606 bp, 35 predicted proteins | sample 9269451 | NCBI WGS metagenome assembly JAESFT01 (sample SAMN14502557, study PRJNA617106) | algae metagenome | isolation source: Scytonema hyalinum WJT4-NPBG1 and co-occurring heterotrophs from well... | place: USA: Mojave Desert, Joshua Tree National Park, California | collected 2006-05-25
GACGACCGCTTCGCCCTTGGCGCGCACGGCGCTGCCGAAAGCCTGGCCGATCTGCTGCGCCACCGACGCGTCAAGCGTCTTGCCGATGATGCCGCGGATGTCGTATGCCTTGAAGATGGTGGGAGATAGTGTCAGCACGTTATCAGTGAGAGTAAGGCGAAAAGCGTTCAATAAAACGGGCCGGTTTGTCCGGCCCCGAAATTCTTGAGGTTTGGAACATCCCTGCAGGCTCCCTCCTCCTCGCGGAGAGAAGGAGCCGTCTGAGGATGATCAGGATGCGCCGATCAGCTTGGTGGTCGGTTCGGTGCGGCCCTGGCCATAGGTATAGCCGTAGCCGTAGCGGCCCGGACGCACCTTCAGGTCGTTGAACAGCACGCCCTTGGCGGACAGGCCTGCCTGTGCCAGACGCTTCATCGACTCGTTGATCTCGCCCGGCGTGGTCACGCCTGCGCGGGTCATGATGTAGATGGCGCCGACATGAGCACCGATGATCATGGTGTCGGCCACCGCGAGAATCGGCGGCGCATCGATCAGTACCAAGTCGTAGCTGGACGAAAGTTGCTGCAGATAGCTGCCCAGGCTCGGGCGCAGCAGCAGTTCGGCCGGGCTCTGCGGCAATGTGCCGGTCGAAATGAAGTCCATGTTGTCGATCACGTTGCGATGGATGACCTGGTCGAGACGGCGGGCGCCGGCGATGGCATCCGACAAGCCGTCCTGGCGGCCGAAGCCGAAGTACAGGTGCAGCAGGCCGTTGCGCAGGTCGGCATCGACCAGCAATACCTTCTTGCCGGTGGCCGCCATGATGGCCGCCAGGTTTGCCGACACGAAGGACTTGCCCATGCCGGGTGTTGCACCGGTGATCATCACGATGTTGTTCTTGAACTGCGGCAGCGAATACTGCAGCGCCGTGCGGAAGTTGCGCAGACTTTCCACCGCGGCATCGGCCGACGACACGCTGGCGAGCAGCGGCACCTTCTGATGCTTGGCGTTGACCTGCTGATACAGCTCCTTCTGGCGCTTGCTGTGCGGGATGGTGGCGAACACCGGCAGACCAGTGACTTTCTCGAGCTGCTCAGGCGTATCGATACCACCGTAGAGCGATTTGCGGAAGAACGCGATCAGCACGCCGAGGAACAGGCCGGCCAGCAACGACATGGCGAGAATCATCGGGCGATTCGGCTTGATCGGACGCTCTGGCGTCATTGCCTGATCGATCAGACGCACGTTGCTGACCTTGCCGACCGCGGCGAGGCGCAATTGCTGGGCTGTATTGACCAGCGCGGTGTACAGCTCGGTATTGACCTTCACTTCACGCTGCAAACGCACCAGGTTTTGCTCGATCATCGGCAGCGACTTGATGTGGTCGTTCATTGCGTTGATCTGGCCGTTGGTTTCCTTGATCTGGGTATCGATGCCCTGCACCAGCGGATGATCGTTGGTGTAGCGTGTCAGCAGCTCCAGCTTCTTCTGCTGCAGTTCCATCTTGCGCAGCTTGGCGGCGGACGATTGCTGCAGGCTGAGCTTGGATTCTTCCGACAGGTCGACGGTACCGTTGGTGTTGCGGAACGCGTTGTATTTGGCTTCGGCCTGCTCCACCTGTGCCTTCAATTCAGGCAGCTGCTTGTTCAGGTAGGCGAGCGATTTTTCCGCTTCCTCGGTCTTGCGGGAGGCGTTCTGCTTCACGTACTCCTTGCCCACTTCATTGAGTACGCCGCTTGCCCAGCGCGGATCGGATCCACGCAGCGACACGCCGATCACGCCGGAGAGTTTGCCGCCCTGTTCGACGACGCTCATTGAGCGCTGCACGCCCTCGATCGTCGCCAGGCGCGAAGTACGGGTCAGGTTGAATTGCGCACCCGGACGTCCCTCGAGCTGATCGACGCGCAGTTCGAAGCTTCCCTTCGGTGTTTCGAACAGCAGCATCTCGCCGACCTTGCCGCGCAACTCGATCTGCTCTTCCTTCTGGCTCAGAAGGAACTGGCCATTACCTTGCGCGGTCACAGTGAACGGTTCGTTTTGCAGCGCCTCGGGAACGTTGAACACCCCGACGTTGATCTTTTCTTGGCCCCAGACATAGCCGCCGTAGCCGAACAGGCCCGGTGTCGACAGACCTTTGTTGTAGCCGGCAAGCCAGGAACCGATCATCGGGAAGTGCTTTGGTCCGGCGTTGATGTAAAGCCGCAGGTTATCGACCGCGCGGGATACGACGAGGCGCGACTGCAGAAGCTCCATCTCGGCCATCGCCGATGTCTTGACATCGAACATCGAATTGACGTCGCCGATGATGTTCTTCGCTTCCTTCTGTCCTTCTTCCTCGACGTGGATCAGGAGGTTCGCCTCATACACCGGCTTGGTGCTGAAGGCGTAGATTGCACCGAGCAAAGTGAGAATGAAGGCGATGCCGGCGATCAGCCAGCGACTCTCCCATATCACGTCGAAGTAGGTCGCCAGTTCGACTTCATCACCGGCCTGGCTTGGCTGGCCGGCGGGGCCGGGCAACTGGGGTATGGATTGATTCATCATAGGAATTTTTGGGTGAAGTTAATCTCTGCCTCGAAAGGCATTAGCCTGAGCGAATAGTCGCCATGTCCTTGGTGCATACCGCGCCGGCAACAGGTTGTGCGCCGGCGCGCCTGGTGCATTCCGTCAGCCCGGCATTACCTTGCCGGTCCGATGGTTCCCGCAGCACCGACGGCTGATGACAGTGCGCCTGGCAGGATCAGGCTGATGGTGCGGTGCCAGTTCGCCAGCGGCGTAGCGGCCACATACACGACATCCTTCGGATAAAGTTCGAAGCCTTCCGCCATCGCCAGTGCGCCGGGCGCCTTGCCGTCGAGCTGATAGACGATCTGGTCGGTGCCGGCGCGGCGCACGACATAGATCTGGCTGCCGTCGCCGCTCAGCGGATTGACGCCGCCGGATTCACCCAATGCCTCATTGAGCGAGAGCCGTCCGTTGTACATCGGCAGTGCCCTTGGCTGGACGACTTCGCCTGACACGAATACCTTGCTTTCATCGCGCGACCTTACGCGCACCACGTCGCCGTCGGCGAGCATGATGGACGCCGGGTTGACGCCGCGCTGAACCAGCTGCGGCAGGTTGATGTGATAATTGGTGCCGCCGCGGTTCACCACCACCTGGCTCTGATCACCCGTGGGCAACACGCCGCCCGCGCGGTTGATCGCCTCCAGCAGCGTCATCGGAATGTCGTTGATTGCCTGCAGGCCGGGTGACTTCACCTCGCCATCGACATATACCCGCTTGCTGCGGTAGGACTGGATGCGAAGCGTCACCTTCGGGTCCTTGAGATATTTACCCAGTTTGGTACGCAAGGCATTGCGCGCCTGATCCTGTGTCATGCCCTCGACCTTCAGCTCGCCGGCATACGGGAACTGGATCATGCCGTCCTGGTCGACGATAAAGCCGGCCGGCGGCGCGGTCGTGGCTGCGGTGGAGGCATCGGAACCCAGGCCGATCGGTCCGGCGCCGCCGGAGGTCGAGCTATTGGAAAGTTCGGGATGATCCCAGACGACGATGGAGAGCACGTCGCCTGCGGCGATCGTATAAGGCGCGGGTTTGCCGAGCAGCTTGCTGATATCCTGGGTCACCTGCTTTTCACGAATCTCCCGCTCCGCTTTCACAAGCTGCGGCGTGATCGGTTTCAAGGTCGCGTTGGTCAATGCGCCCTCGCCGCCTTGCGCAGAGCCTGAAGAACTGCTCCCCTGCGTATTCAAATGCATGCCGGGAGACATGGACGAGCATGCAGCGAATAGCGGCACCGCGGCCACCACGCCCCATTTTTTCAGGGATGCTTTGAAATTGAAGCCCATAAGATTACCCCATCTGATATATACACATCTGTCGTGCCGAAGCGCGACATTTGCAATGATTAATAAGCTGTCGGTCGTCACCGAACCGACGGATTTCATCGGTACATGCAACGCCATCCAGTCGGCACAACCTGCATGAGCAGCGCAAAAAAACCGTTCATCCTTGCCACTGCATCACTCGCCGAATTGCCCTTAGTCACAGCATCAAATTATCTTCCGTACAACTCTACGTAAGCGCCTCATGCCTGTTTTGACCGGTATCAACGAGCACCGAGATAGAACCGGGACATGGAACTTGGCGTTGTTCAGCTATGACAAGCATGCAAAAAGACAAGATTTGCCGCTCATGCGTGCATCGTCATCGACGTCTTTTATGCACCGCACGGAAACAAGATAGTGAGAAATGCAACGAAAGACCTTGCGCAAAAGCACGCAGAGGCAGGGTTGGGTTTGTTATTTATTAAATATGTTTCGCTGCGGCAGGCAGCGCGGATGAGGCGGGAAAGTACCGGGACTGCTCGATTATATGCAGTCCCGGTACGTCGTTATTGATGCCGTTGGAGGAGGACGTTCAACCTTCGCGCAAGGTTTGCAGCGGCGGCTTGCTGAGCACGCTGCGCAGTCCGACGGCGCCGCCGATGAAGGCGCACGTCGCGCCCACCAGCAAGCCGGTCAGCCATACCACCGGCGTAAAGCTCCATTCGAAGTTGAATACGAATTTCGCCAGGGCCCAGCCGACCGCCGCGGCACCGGATGCCGCCAGCGCTCCTGCCAACCCGCCCACCAGTGCGAACTCTATCCATTGCGACCGGGACAGCTGGCGACGTGTTGCGCCGAGTGCGCGCAACAGTCCGGCTTCACGCGTGCGTTCATCCTGCGAGCCCGCCAGCGCCGCATACAGCACGAGCACGCCTGATGCGAGCGTGAACAGGAAGAGAAACTCGACAGCGGTGACGACCTGGTCTACTACTGCCTGAACCTGCCGGATCACGCTGCCGACGTCCACGACCGTCAGGTTCGGAAAATCGCGCGCGAGTTCGTTGACGAGGCCGGCCTTTGCTTCCGGAAGGTGGAACGCGGTGATCAGCGTCTGCGGCATGCCGGCCATGGATCGGGGATCGAGGATGACGAAGAAGTTGACCCGCATCGAACCCCAATCCAGCTTGCGCAGGCTGGTAATGGTCGACTCCACCATCTGGCCGCCGATGTTGAATTGCAGCGTATCGCCCAGCTTCAGATTGAGCGTCTTCGCCAGCCCCTCTTCCACCGATGCCTCCGGCTTGCCGCCGGTCCTGGCATCGCCGAACCAGTGTCCGGCGACGATCCGGTTCTGCGTTGGAATGGTGTTCATCGCCGACAGATTGAATTCCCGGTCGACGAGGCGGCGCGCGCGATCCTCGGTGTACGAATCTTCGTTCACCGGCTTGCCATTCACCTGCGTGAGCCGCCCGCGAATCATCGGATACAGTGCCGCGCCGGTCACGCCGTTGCGCGCCAGGCGTGATTCGATTTCCGCTTTCTGATCAGGCTGGATATTGATCACGAAGCGGTTGGGCGCATCGGGCGGGGTCGAGTCGCGCCACGCATTCACCAGATCCCCGCGTATCACGGTCAGCAGCAGCAAGGCCATCAAGCCGAGCGCAAGCGCGACAACCTGGATCACGGTTGCGCCGCTGCGGCGCTGCAAGGCGGTGACCGCGAAGCGCCAGCTTGGATAAGGAAGCGTGCCGCGCAGCGAACGCAGCGCACGGACGCCGAGCCAGGCCACCAGCGCAAACAGCAGCAAGCCGCCAAGGAAGCCGGCGGCCGTCAGGAAGCCAAGCTTCGGATCGCCGGCCTGCCATAGCAGCAAGGACAGGAAGGCAAACAGGCCAAGCGCATACGTCGCCAGGGTAACCGGCTGCGGCGCATCCTGCTCGCGCCGGATGACACGGTTGTGCGGCACGTTGCGCAGTTGCAGGATAGGCGGCAATGCGAAGCCGATTAGTAGCAGCAGGCCGATCGCCACGCCCTGCACTGCCGGCAGCAGGGTCGCCGGTGGCAGGTCGGTCGCCACCAGCTTGCCTATCCATTCGAGCAGCACGAAGTGCGCGGCATAGCCGAGCAATGCCCCCAGCAGGCTGCCGACGATGCCAACGATAAGGAATTCCACCAGATAGATAAGCGTGACCTGGTTTTGCGTCAGGCCGAGGCAGCGCAGCATCGCGCAGGCATCGATATGCCGCAGCATGAACCGGCGCGCGGCCATGGCGACCGCCACCGCCGCGAGCATCGCCGACAGAAGGCCGACCAGGGAAAGGAACTGCTCGGCGCGATCGAGGGTTGCGCGCATTTCCGGTCGTCCCGACTCCAGCGATTCGACCCGCACGCCCCTGGGCTTGTCACGCTCCATCACCTGCTGCAACCAGCTGCGATATGCCGTCACCGTCTCGGGCGCTCCCGCAATCAGCAAGCGATAGGTGACCCGCGAGCCACTTTGGACAAGGCCGGTCCCGGCCAGGTCCGTCATTGACAACATCACCCGCGGCGCAAAGTTGACAAAGGCCGCGCCCCGGTCAGGCTCCACTGAAATAACTTCGGTGATGGCAAACGCCTTGTCACCGAGTTGAAGGTTGTCGCCGACGGCGATGTTGAGTGCGGTCAGGATGTTGCTGTCCACCCAGACCGTTCCGGGCGCGGGAATATCGCGGGTTTCCCTCTGGCCGCCGGACTGGGTTGCCAGTTTTAGCGAACCCCGCAATGGATAATCCGGCGTGACCGCCTTCAGTGCCGCGAGTTGCGACCGTGCCCGGTCACCTTCTCCTGCCAGCGCCATGCTGGGAAAAACGACGGTCTCAGCCAGTTTCAGGCCGCGCCGCTGAGCCTCGGCGCGCCATGCCGCGTTGACGGGCTGATCGGCATTGATGACCAAATCGGCGCCGAGCAACTGGTTCGCGTCACGATTCAGCCCGGCACGCATGCGATCGACGAAGAAGCCGACCGAGGACAATGCCGCGACCGCGATGATCAATGCCACCAGTAGAAAACGCAGCTCGCCCGCGCGCCAGTCGCGGCGGGTCATACGGAACGCCTGAAGAATCATGGTATTGCCTTGTGCCTATCGAGAATGCCTGCATGGGAATGAATGACGGAGCGGATACCGGGCGAAAGTCTGAACCTTGGCCAGCGTCTGCGTACGCACCGCCGCAAAAACAGCAGTATTGCAGACATCGGCCGCTTGTGCCCGGCGTGTCGGGCCCTGATAACCGCGGCACCATGGCAAACCATGCGTCAGGAAAGATTGTCCGGTGGTCTACCGGTGTTTACCGGGTTTCCGGATAACGACCGCCGCAGTCTTACGCCGGATGACAGCCGGCATGATGCGGCGGGCAATGTGCAAAAGTCAGATTCGCAGGCGATTGAACAGCCATTGCAGTCCGCGCCACAGCTTCGGCAACAGCCAGATTGCCATGATGAAGAAAATCGCCAGGAAGACAAACAGCACCCAGGGATAGTAGAACGCTGCCAATAATCCACCGGCGACCGCCGCGTCTTCCGAAAACGAGGCGGCCCAGTTGCTGAACGGTTCAGGTGATGTGTTGATCAAGGCGCGGCTGCCGGCCTTGGTCGCATGGGCACCGGCCGCGAAGGTTCCGCCCAGGATGGCGGCGACCGCTGTCAATGTCGGATCCATTTCCCCCAGCGCCGCCGCCCCGAGCAATGCGCCGGCAGGGATGCGGATGAACGTATGCAGGGCGTCCCATACCGAATCTACGCCGGGCACCTTGTCAGCAAGAAACTCGATCGCCGTCAGTATGCCGGTCGTGGCAACCACCCACGGCGAGGCCAGCACCTGCAGCGACTGCGGCAGTTCTATCCACCCCATCTGGCCGAACCAGCCGGCGATGAAGAGCGTCATGTACAGGCGCAGACCGCTGGCCCACGACATGCCGCCTGCCATTGCCGCTGCGGACAGTGCCTCCATGGCGTCAGGTTTCCTTTGCGAAGAATTCATCCACCTCGTCGAGGTAGCGCTGCTTTGTTGCCTCGTCGAGGAAGGATGCGGCGAAGCTGTTGCGCGTCAGTTGCTGCGCGTGGGCCGGCTGCAGCGCCAGGGCATCGAAGGTCTGGATGAAATTGTCGTTGATATAGCCGCCGAAGTAGGCCGGGTCGTCGGAGTTGACGGTAACGACCAGCCCTGCATCGAGCAGTTCGCGGATGTTGTGATCGTGGATTCGGTCGAATACCCGCAGTTTGATATTGGACAGCGGGCAAACCGTCAGCGCGATCCTGTCGCGTGCCAGCCGCTGGGTCAATGCCGGATCTTCAAGACAACGCACTCCGTGGTCGATCCGCTCCACCTTCAGCAGGTCAAGCGCGGTCTCGATGTACGCCGGCGGCCCCTCCTCGCCCGCGTGCGCCACCAGCCGCATGCCGAGCTCCTTGCAACGGGCGAATATCCGGGCGAATTTTTCAGGCGGATGGCCGCGCTCCGAGGAATCAAGCCCGACGCCGATGAACATGTCGCGATAATGCATCGCTTCTTCCAGCGTCTCGAATGCGGCTTCCTCGGACAAATGGCGCAGGAAGCACATGATCAGTGCGCCGCTCATGCCCCATTGCGCCTGCGCCTGTTCCAGCGCCCGGTGTATGCCGTGGATCACGAACGCGAACGGGACGCCGCGATCGGTATGGGTTTGCGGATCGAAGAAAATTTCCGCATGACGCACGTTATCCGCATGTGCCCGCTCCAGGTAGGCCCATGTCATGTCGAAAAAGTCCTGCTCGGTCAGCAGGACGCTTGCTCCCGCATAGTAGATGTCTAGAAAGGACTGCAGGTCGGTGAATGCGTAGGCGCGCCGCAGTTCATCCACCGATGCGTAGGCGAGTTTCACGTTATTCCGTTCGGCCAGTGCGAAAATAAGCTCCGGCTCGAGCGAACCCTCGATATGGATATGCAGTTCCGCCTTGGGCATCTTGCGCAGCAGATCATGCCGCACCGTGCTCGGGTTACCCGCGCTGCTGCTGGTATTGCTGTTGCTGCCGGTATCGCTCATCATGCTCCCTCTGCTGTCTGGTCATGTAATGCCTGGCCAGGACTGCACGCAATGGAGCAGCCGGTCCCGGGCGTTGCCATGATTGTAGGCCAGAACATCGGCGGGGGCTCCACTGCATCATTACAGGGTAGCGCCCCTGGAAGCTGAACCGCCGGCGGCATTGGCATGGGTTTTCTCATACATTTCCTGGCAGGGCATGCAGCGCTCAGCGGTCGGCTGCGCTTCCAGGCGCTCGTAGGGAATGGCCGTATCGCAATCGATGCAATCGCCGTACGTCTTATCCTCCATGCGCTGCAGGGCCGCCTCGATTGCCCGCATTTCGGTGACGTCGCGTGTCAACGCGGCATTCTGAAGATCGACTGTCAGATCGGCGAAGGAGGCATCGCCCGGATCGGCAAGTTCGCTGGCGACATCGCTGAAGCTGTCCCTGTCGCGGACCTCCTCGTGCATTTCACCCTGCAGCGCCTGGGCGCGGTCATCCAGCATCTGTTTCAGGTTGGAAATTTGCTCTTGCGTCAGCTCAGACATAGTACATCCTTGAAAAAATCGAATTCATAAAAAGTAGAGAAGAACCACGTTCGGCATTGCGCTTCAACGCACGTCGCTTTGCCGGTACCGCCATAACGCGAACAGGGCAAGGCCGGTGCCGACGAACAGGACCATCGCTGGCTTCGGGTTCATCGCGGCCTGCGTGTACAGGCTCGATTCGAAGACATGTCCCGGCTGCCCCTTGCGCTGCATGAGATCGCTGCCAGGTGCATGCAGGCTGTTACGATCGCGATCCTGCGCAGGCACATCGGTTCTTTGCTGCTGGAACATGAACCGCTTCATGATCGTATCCATCAGTCGCGGCGCGTAGTGCGCACTGGATGAAATCAGCTTGGCGGCGCCGCCGACGAAGAGATCGCGCTTCGGATGTTCGGCGGCATAAAGAATCGCATCCGCCGCAAGTTCGGGCGCATAGATCGGCGCCGGCAGGCGCGGTTCGACATCCAGGTAATTCTTCGCATGCTCGACGAACATGGTGTCGATGGCTGCCGGCTTGATCAGTGTTACCGATACCGGCGCGCCCTCGGCCTGCAATTCCATCCTCAATGAATCGGTGAACCCTTTTACTGCATGCTTGGATGCCGAATAGGCGCCTTGCAGCGGCAGTGCGCGGTCCGATACTTCGCTGCCGAGATTGATCAGGGCGCCGCCACGGTTCCGCAAATGCTCAACAGCAACCAGCGAACCATGCACCACGCCCCAGAAATTGGTCTGGAACAGGCGCCGCTGGTCTGCCAGGGATACATCTTCGTTGCGTCCGAAAATCGAGATGCCCGCATTGTTGATCCAGGTATCGAATCTGCCAAAACGTTCGATGGCGACCTGGGCGATCTTGCGCACATCCTGTTCGACGCCCACATCGGCAACCACGTGCGCAACCTGGGTACCCTGCTTGCCCAATTCTTCCACGAGACGCAGCAGGGCATCTTCGTTCCGCGCCGCCAATACCAGGGTCGCACCACGCTTGGCGGCCCGCCGTGCGGTGGTCAGGCCGATACCGCTGGTTGCGCCGGTGATAACAATCACTTGTGTCGAGAGTTTCTTTAATCGAATTTTCATTGGAACCCCTTTCAGCAGGGCTGCAGCGAAATTCGTGCCTGACAAGAAGTTGCGATTTGCTTCGTTTCTTCGCATTAAAAATAGGCCTCTCTCCCGGGCCGCTGCAATTTTTACCGTCGGCATGCGCGAATTTGCAAGCCCTTGGTCATCACGGCTTACGCACTGCACCATGCCGGCAAACCGCCTCATAACGGCCTACAATGACCGGCATGTGCGGACGATTTTCTCTTCATCATCAACCCGATGCCTTGCAGGACTGGTACAAGGCGCCCATGCCGGAGTACGTTCAGCATTTCAACATCGCGCCGACCGCCTCCATCGTGGTCGTGCGCAGCGACGCCGGCAGCCGCGCAGGAACACGCATGCGCTGGGGCTTCATCCCGTCATGGGCCAAGGACCCGGCGGCGCTGCCGATGCTGCATAACGCCCGAGGCGAGACGGTCGCTGAAAAGCCGATGTTCCGGCGGGCATTGCGCAAGCGCCGCTGCCTGATTCCCGCTTCCGGTTTTTATGAATGGAAAGCCGTACTGGGACAGAAGTCGAAACAGCCGTTTTACGTGTCGCTCAAGGATGACTCCCCCATGTCGTTTGCGGGGCTATGGGAATGCGGCAGAACGGTGGAAGGCGAACTGCTGGAAACCTGCACCATCATCACCACATCCGCCAATGACATGCTGGCACCGATCCATCATCGGATGCCTGCTCTGATCGATCCGGCGGATTGGGATCTGTGGCTTGATACCGAGATCGAGGATGTCGCCCTGCCCGCTTCCCTGCTTAGACCGTTCGATGCGGAACGCATGCAGGTATGGGGCGTTTCCCACGCGGTCAACCGCGTGGCGAATGACGAACCGAAACTGCTTCTGCCCATCGCGGAATTCGTCGAGCCGGAATACGTTCCCGGCAAGCCGGCTCCGGCCGCCCCTGTCAAAACAAGCCTCGGCTTATAGCATCCAATACCTGTTATGCCTTGCCTGTTTGCAGGCGGAACACGATTTCGTCTTCCACTTCACGCAGGCAGCCTTTCCCGAAATTTGCGTGCGTCGATCGCCGGAATGATGCGATGACTGAGGTACGCATTGGGGCTGTCGGAACCGAACATGAATTTCACGCGGACATTTGCCACGACGCACCTCCTTAATGCTGCGGCTACTGGCCTTGAGGCGTTGATCGGCAACCGGGCGCGGATCGAATGTTCAGAAACGCTCAGACCAGGGACGCAAATCCATTTCGTGCGTCCACGCGCTGCGTTGTTGCTCATGCAGCTGCCAGTAGGTATCCGCGATGGCTTCGATGGGTAGCAGCCCCTCCGGCCCTTTCTGGTTCTGCCGGCCGGGAAACGCCGACAGCAGGCGACCCCCTTCGATGCCGCAGTCGATGACGATGTGCGCAACATGAATGCCCTTCGGTCCCAGCTCCCGCGCCATGCTTTGCGCAGTCGCGCGGAGACCGGCCTTTTCGGGCGGCGGCAAAAGCCGCAAAGCACGCACTTCCGCGTAGTGAGCCGGTTGCACCGGTGAAAAGGATTGTGCCCCGGCCCCGCGGCACCATGCGCCGCGCGCTTCCCTGCCGGTCAGGAATCCGCCCAGGCAGTGTTCGCGCCACAGCATTTCGAAATCGCCGGCGTCGAGCTCCAGGAATGCATCGCGCCGGTTGCTGCCGGCATTGTGCAGCACCAGTTCGAGAAGCCCTTGCTCCTCGGTGGCGGCGACGAAGCGTGCAGCATCGGATTCATTTGCGCCGTCGCCGGTAACCGCCTGTGCCGAGCCACCCGCGGCGCGGATATCAGCTGCGACTTTCTCGACCTTTTCTGTGTACGACCCGCGACGACGACATGCAGGCCCTCCTGCGCGAATCTCCGTGCAGCGGCGGCAACCAGACCGCGCGAGGCGCCGGCGCCGACAATCAATGCCGTCTTTTTCTGTGTCACTACGATCTCCCCCGAGGATGAATGCCGGTCAGGCGAGTGCCTGTTCAACGAAATGAAGGCGATCCTGCCCCCAGTACATGTCGGATCCGACGAAGAAAGTCGGTGCGCCGAAGACACCGCGGGAAACGGCTTCTTCCGTATTCTTTTTCAACGCCTGCTTTACCTTGTCGTCGGCGATCAGTTCCATGTACAGCGCGGGCGAAATGCCGCCAGCCTCAAGGACTGCCGTCAGCTCTTCCAAGTTGCCGAGGTTGCGCGGATGCTCGAACATCGCGCTGAAGATGGTCGACAGGTAATGATGAAATTCCTCCTCGCTGCGCATCTGCATGCCTGTCGCCCCGCGCATCAATTGAAGCGTATTGATCGGGAAATGCGGATTGTTTTTGAACGGTACGTCGAAGTGTCTTGCCCATCGTTCGAGATCGATAGCCAAATAGGAGGCTTTTACCGGTATGCCTGCGGGACTGCTGTTTCCGGCGGCCTGAAAGACGGCGCCCAGAAGCATCGGGCGCCATACAATTTCCGCCCCTTTGGCACGGGTGATTTTCGGCAGTTGATGATAAGCGAGGTAGCTGTACGGGCTGCCGACATCAAAAAAGAATTCAACCTGCTTCATATGTCCTCCTATCTCAATTATCGATGCCGGAAAATTGCATGCAGGTTCGCGCGCCGGATTGCGCGAATCGTCACCAGCGCTCCATCCAGGGCCGCAGGTCGAGCTCATGCGTCCAGGCGTCACGCGGCTGCGTATGCAAATGCCAGTAATTCTCCGCGATGTGGTCCGGATTCAGGATGCCGTCCTGGTCCTTGAGTGCGTAACGCTCGGGAAATGTATCGCGGATGAATGCGGTATCGATGGCGCCGTCGACCACCACGTGCGCGACATGGATGTTCTTCGGCCCCAGCTCCCGTGCCATGCTTTGCGCCAGGGCTCTCAGGGCGTGCTTGGCGCCGGCGAAGGCGGCAAAGTTCGCCGAACCACGCAGTCCGGCGGTAGCGCCCGTAAAGATGATGGTGCCGCGTCCCCGGCTCACCATGCGCTTGGCGACTTCGCGGCCAACGAGAAAGCCGCTGAAACATGCCATTTCCCAGATCTTGAAATACTTGCGCGCCGTTTCCTCAAGTATGCTGCTCGGGACGTTAGCGCCAATGTTGAAGACCATGACTTCGATGGGCGCGATGTCGCGTTCGATGTCATCCACCAGCTTGATGACCTCGTCCTCCTTGCGGGCATCCGAGCCGAAGCCGTAGGCCTGGCCGCCGGACGCGTGGATTTCATCGATCAGAGGTTGAAGCTTTTCGGCGTCCCGTCTCGTCGCGCAGGCGATCATGCCTCCCCTTGCGAAGCGTTTTGCGATCGCACCGCCGGTCGAGTCGCCGGCGCCAATGATCAATGCAGCCTGTTTGTTAGTGTCGGTCATCATGCCTGTTGGTCTCCGCGCTTAAATAACGATCGTTACGGTAACGAACGTTATGTTAACATCCGCATGGTGTCAAGCATTTTCAAGTGAAGGTACGCATGCGGTACAAACCGGGTCATAAAGAGGAAAAGCGCAAGGAGCTGCTCAAGGCCAGCGGTGCAGTGGTCAAGGCAAACGGCTTCGCGGCGACAGGCGTGGACGCACTGATGCAAGCCGCCGGCGTGACCAGCGGCGCCTTTTACAGTCACTTCTCATCCAAAACGGAGCTGCTGAAAGCGTTGATCGAAAGCGAGCTGCTGACAAGCAGGGAAATGTGGGCCGGTAATCCTCATGAGACCGCGGAAGACTGGCTGTCGTTCGAACTCGACCGCTATCTAAGCCCCGGCCATGCCAAGCATCCCGAAGCAGGTTGCATACTGCCTTCCCTTGCAGCGGAAATCAGCCGGGCGGACGATTCGGTTCGCGAGCTGTTTGAAAAGGAATTGCTCAAAGGCCAGCAAGTGCTGGCACAACGTCTCGGCAGCGATGAACTTGCGTGGTCGTTTCTCTGCCAGCTCGTCGGCGCCATTCTCCTGGCCCGGACGATGCCGGGAGAAGCGATGCAGCGCAGCATCATTGAAGCCAGCAAGCATTTCCTGAAGGATGCGATTGCACGTCTATCCGATAAGTCCGATGAAGCATTGCCTGTGCGGCGCAAGCGAAATTTGCGCCGCACCACTGCGAGCAAATAGCGCCAGCTTGCCTCGGAGCTTAAATTTCCGAGACGCTGCTCCACGGTAGTCGATGAATTCGTTCTCCATGGACGAAACATCCTTATCCGCCTCACCAACGCAACAATGCGCAGTCAGACTTGTCGAAGCCGCACATGCTTTTCCGGCGGCTTCAACAGCCGTCGACGGATGGCGAATCTTCTTTTTCGAGGAGGAAACATGCCCTTCCAGAAAAACCAGTTTGGTGTCCCGCAATACCCGCAATCGGATGCGCGCCGGCTTTTCGTGCTGCTTTCAGCGATTGATTTGCTGGAACGTCCGACGGTGTCGGCACTGTCGGACCTGACAGGAATCGACAAGGAGTCGATCGACGACGAGGTGCTCAAACTCAGGGATCAGTTCGGCGTGGACCTGCATAAACTCGGCGAGGTCTATCGCATCGACTCCTGGGGCGACCTGCTGAAGAAGAACGCGGTCAAAAAATATCTGAAGGATGGAGGCTGACCGGACTCGCGGATTTTCCGCATCCGGTCTGGAACAAGGTCAGACCTGCTCCGACAGTCCGGGTCGCACCAGTCCGGCGGGAGTACGGCGATTGAACAGCTTCTCCGCCAGTTGGCCGTTATTGAGGCGATCCTGTACGCGGACATTGGCGGCAACATGAGCCATGAACCCATCGAGCTTTTTCCATGCATCAAGCTGATCAATGTCCTTGGAATGGGTCCAAAGATGGAATACCCGATTGTGCTTGCAAGCATGGTCGAACAGCGCATACATGCGGTCCATCCAATCGTCATGCCGCATCGCCAGCATCAGGCCGTCACGCCGCTGGGACCAGTTTCCTGATGCAATGAAATTGCGGAGATAGACGCTTCTTGAATGCGGATAGAACTGGATGGTGGTAGGGATCTGAAAGATATCGTTGCCGGCATCGAAGCGCAGGTTCATCGTTGTCCTGGCATAGTGAAAACCGCAGGCTTTCACCGCGTCCACATCCCGCTTGCCATATTTTCCGCCTGGATAACAGAAGCCGGTGATCGGTCTGCCCAATAGGTTTTCCAGGTGCCGCTTGCCTTCCACGATCTGGAAATGCGCTTCGCGATCCCCCAGGTTCTTTAGCCGGCAATGATCATAGGTATGCGCCCCTATTTCGAACTGGCTTCCGACTTCGCGCATCTGTGCGTCGGACATGACCGGAAAAGTATCGCCCTCCGAATTCCTGATCGGTATGTAAAACGTGCCGTTGATGCCATGCTTGCTCAGCAATTCCGCCATTCGCAAATCCGACGGATTGCCGTCGTCAATGGAATAGGTAAATAAAAGCCCCATCATCGAATCCTTTTAACCTGCGTGGCACGCGCCAAGTACGCACAGTCTGCGGCACCCGCATTCGGCGGCAGCCGAAACTGGCGGTCCGCCGTGTGCATGCATGGAGCGGTACGCAGCAATTGCAGTGATTTATCGCGAAACAGACACCTTGGTCCTGCCAGTCTCCACCGCCGGCACCGATGCGCGGCACGCGTCGAGCAATCCGGCTGCGGCATTCTCAAAGGAATACTCGCCGACCTGGGCAAGGCTCTTCTCGGAAAATTTCCGCCATATATCCGGTTGCTGCAACAGGATGGCGGCACGCTGCGCCCACGCTTCGGCCTCCATATTGCAGACGAAACCATTCAGGCCGTCGCGGACAAGCTCACCGGCCACCCCGGCATGCGGCGAAACGATTATCGGAAGACCGGCAGCACAGGCTTCGTTGGCCACGACGCCCCACACATCGGCGAGGGTCGGAAACAGGAAGACCTTTGCGGAACGGTACAGATCGGGCAGTTCACGCTGTGCCGCGAAACCGTGAAACACGGCTTCCACGAGCTGCAGATGCATTGCCGCGGCTTTCTTGATCGCGTCTTCCTGGCTGCCGGAACCCACGAACAGGATCTTTACCTTGCGGCCTATCTTCCTGGCAGTCGCAAGTGCGGTCTCCAGAGCGAACAATGGCCCCTTGGCGGCTTCGATGCGGCCGCAGAAAATGAAGTCGAATGTCTTCGGCTGGTTCGACTGCTGCGGTTTGAACAGTTCGTTATCAATGCACAAATGAGATATGAAGCAACGGTCGGGCGAAATACCGTAGCTTTCGTATAAACGACGGCCGCCGACACTGGCGGATATGAATGCGGTGGACTTCGCGAACACCACGCGCCGCACGATCCTGTGCACATGGCTCAGCGCCTGTTCGGAAAGATCCGTGCCGTCGGTGAGCGGTACATGGGCGATTCCACGGGCAGCGGCATAGCCGAAAGCATAGAGCTGTGTTGGATAAAACCCGTCGGTAACAATAACGTCCGGCGCCAGCCGCTTGAGAGTCGGCACGACATCGAAATTGTTGTGAATGTAGCGGCCGCGCAGCTGAATGATCCGTTCCTTAAGAAACGTGTGCTGAAAATCCATCGGTGGTAAATCCCAGTGCCGATAGGGTTCCCGTTCCGCGCAGAAAACCGCGTGAAAGTCTACGCCGGGCATTTTCCCGACACGTTCAAATACCGGTATGCGGTATGGAGGTGGATTATTGGTAACGAGGGCGATTCTTAACATTGTTGTGATCTCAGCGACTGGATGAGGACAATGAATCATGCAGCGCGGATTCGGCTCGGGTGTTGACGGTACTCAACGCGTTATGCGCTACCGCCAAATTTTTTATCAAACGAGCTTTATGACCAGGGTATGGCGATACTTTTGGACCCAGAATGCTTGGCTGGGAGGGGGTTACTCACAGATATTGTGATTAACCCTGTGAACAAGCAGAAACTTTTAATCTAGTTCTTTGATTTAAAACAGAATATTTGTTCTGCTCAAAACCAGTGCGAATGCCGGCGTGAACGCACCGGCCAAAGAAGCAAAAAAAAAAGGAGGAACGCCCGAAAGCATTCCCCCTTTTTAGTTCGTTCCCAACGTCGCCCGCGCTTGCGATTGCGCGGCACGCACGCGAAGGTTACAGATCAGCGGCGGACGGCCTCTTCATCTGGCAGGACGTCGGCTGGGAAGCCACGAAGGATTCAATCTTCTGATTGGTCTTCCAGCCGTAGCCGGTATTTTCCTGGTCATACTTCACATCCTTGCCATTCACCTTTGTCCAGGTCGTGATGTAGATCGGCTGCTGCATCTGGTGGTCAGACTTGCGCATCTCCATATCACCGCCCAGGCCTTTCATTTTCATGCCTTCCAGCGCAAACGCAACCTTCACCGGGTCGGTCGACTTGCTCTCCTTGATCGCCTTGGACAGGAAGTGCACCACCGAATGCGTCTGTGTCGTGTAAAAGTCGTCCTTGTACTTTTTCTTGAAGCCTTCGACGATTTCCTTGCCGGCAAACGTTTCGTTATTGACGTTCCAGTTACCGACCGACTTGACCCGATCGGCACCTGCCGCGCCCATTGCGGTCGGCACGCCGGTGGTTGCACCGTAATACGTATAGAAATCAGCCTTCAGATCGGAATCCCTTGCGGCCTTGATCAGCAAAGCCAAATCGCTTCCCCAGTTTCCGGTCAGCACCGTGTCTGCGCCCGAAGCCTTGATCTTTGCGACGTAAGGCGAGAAATCCTTCACGAGAGCGATTGGATGCAAATCGTCGCCCACGATTTCGATATCCGGGCGCTTGCGTGCAAGGTACTCTTTCGCCGCGCGCGTGAACTGATGGCCATGCGCATAATTCTGGCCAATGATGTACACCTTCTTGACCGACTGGTCCTTCGCCAGATAAGTGGTCAATGCTTCCATCTTCATGTCCGAATTGGCGTCGAAGCGGAAATGCCAGAAGCTGCACTTGCTGTTGGTCAGGTCAGGATCGATCGCGGAGTTGTTGAAGTACACGATCTCCTTGCCCGGATTGCGTTCGTTATGCTTGTTGATCGCATCGACCAACGCCAACGCCACGCCAGAGCCGTTGCCCTGCGCGATGTAGCGGATACCCTGGTTGATGACGTTCTTCAACTGGTTCAGCGATTCCTGCGGACTGCCCTTGTTGTCGAATGCAACGAACTCGATCGTGTGATTGCCGGCGAGTTTCTGCTTGTTCGCCAGTTCAGCATTGTATTGATAGCTGTTGAACAGGTTCTGGCCGATGGGCGCAAACGCACCCGACATGGTATCGATATAGGCCACCTTGACTACATCGGCCAGTGCGTTCGGCGCAGCAAGCGCAACAGCCAAAGGTAGTGCCGATGTCAGCATTCTGATTGTTTTGTTCATGGTGTCTCCTCCAAGTTGATTTTCAAGCGGCGTATGAATATTTCCGTAGCGCGCCGCGCCGCTTCAGTCTTTTATACGGGCGTCCGACGATATAACTTTAGAGTCGGATCGAGATAAAATTTCTCTCAGTTCATCAAGCGCCCTTGCGGCCCGATGATGCCGATCTGTACGAATGACGATCCTTCGCGCCGGCCATTCGAAAAGTCGTAGCTCAGGCCCCCAATATCGGTCTTGTGGATTTGATGAAGCGCGGCCGCCATCTCTTCCCGGGTCGGAACACCCTTGATTTTCTTCAGCGCTTCCACCACTACCCGCGCCGCAAGAAATCCTTCCAGGTGGAGATTGTTAATCCTCACTTCCGGTATCTGCTGAAGGTCCATCGCGGCACGGAAATCCTTCATGATTTGCAGTGCGCTGCTGGTGGGATATGTCACCTGGGTCAGCATGAGTCCCCGGCTTGCTTCCGCACCGAGAATATCGACGATTGCGGCATGCGAGGTGGTTGAAAAACTGGTGACGGGAAGCGCCGGGCGCAGCGTGCGGATTTCCTTGTAAAACTGCGCGACCAGCGGCGTGACGCCATAGACCAGGACCTGTTGCAACGATTGATCCGCAGCCACCTTGCGCGCGATGTCGGGAATATCCTTCAACCCGGCGGGAACGGGATAACGCGCGACGAGAGTAGCTCCGCTTTTCTCGGCAGCGCGCTCGATCTGTGCCAGCGCTTCACGGCCGGAGCCGTCGTCGGAATACACCGCGACCATCCGCTTGCGGCCAATCGTTGCGGACACATTCACGATCTTGTCAGCCTCTGCGGCGATGCCGGCAATCAGGAAGTAATGATTCTTGCTTTGCAGGCCGCGTACGGTGGACGATCCATCGCGGGGACCTACAAGCGGTATATTGGCTTTGGACAACACGCCCGATTGAATCAAAGCGGCGTTTTGCAACGTGCCTGCAGTATTGAGCAGCGCCACCGGCGAATGGGCCGCAATCAGTTCCTGTGTTTTGGCAACGGTAAGCTTGGGATCGAAGGAATCGTCCTGCACCTCGAATCGAATTCGATAACCGTTGACCCCGCCGTTTTCATTTATGTAATCAAAACAGGCGCTGGCACCTTCGGCGAGCGGTTTGCCCAGGGTGGCAAACGGGCCGTTCAGCGGCACTACCGATCCGATCACCACTTCCTTCGGGGCGGAAAACACTTGCGCAGATATGCACATGGCGAACGACATGGCCAACAAACGGCGAGGTAACGCGGACAACACACTCATGGACTGGTCTCCTCCATCCTGATATTCGAAATCTTTGACGCTTGTTGATAGCCGGCACGGCTAGCGCGTTCTTAAAAAGTGGTCAAGGCAAGCTTTCGTGATTCACGGCAGAGCGATGCGATTGATCCCGTTTTCTCGGGCCTAACGCATGTTTTGCCCTCCATGAATTGAACGACATTCAATTAAAACAATGAAGCCATCGTATGAAACTAATTTCCATGCGTCAAGACATTTTCCCGATTCTTCATCTGGAACAACACGGACAGGGCTTGGCGGAAACCACTATGCGAAACACCATAGTTTGTCTTACAACATGCGACATCCAAACCGCCAATCAAAGACAAACCTTTGCCCCACGTCAAATCTCGATGGGCATCACCGCATAAAGTGTCTACAGGCACTAAATTTGGTGCGACCAAGGAAAAGCAAATGACACGACCCGAATCGCTTTTTGAAGCAGCTAGTTACGATCTCAACAAATTTCGCGAGCGTCGGATGGCCGAACGCCGTGCCACGCCTCGAAACACGGCCGACCGGCGCGCTGCCCGAGCGCCGGCACAGGACGACAAAGCCGCAGGACAATTCAGTACTGGACAAAACCAGGGAAGCGCGCAAGACGGCCAATAAGAGCGGCAGACTTAATCCTGCCCGGGAACACATGCCGTCTCGCGCTTGGGACGGCTGATCGAACCGTTCCAGTTTTTCAGTAGCCGAAATGCGGTGAAATGAAGGCCGGTATGATCGGCGCGAAAAGGGGAACGGTATGTGGGTAGAACGATGCAACAATCAACGCTGTCGGCGCCCGTATCAGGTCAATGAATTTGATAACGAATGCAAAGGCCAACCTCAGCCTGTCGATATCATCTGTCCACATTGCGGATGCAGCGAAGTGCGCTGGAGTGAATGTGTGTTCCTGACCCATGCCCTGTCGTCTGAACAAGAGCTGGAGATCAACCAGCGCCAGGGCTATATCGGCGCATTCAAGAAGCGCGCATCGAAGTATCCGGCTGTCGCATCGCGGTAACAAACTTGGTACATATCAAGCACATCGTCAGGCCTGCTGCACATAAGTTGTCCACCTTAACCATTCTCAAGCCACAGCCGTTGTGAGACGTTACATTGAAAACTTGATTACTTGCTCGATGGTGCCTTATGAACACTGCTCAGAATCTGGCGAAATATTTGTCAGCCTTGGCGGTTATGGTTTTTTGCAGCGCCCTGATACTTTTCATTCCAGGGCCCCAGTCCCCTCTTCCCGACACAACTGCCTCCACCACGCCCCCGGAAACGCCGGAGGCCCCTAGCAAAATCGACGTGCCAGTCAAACACAAACCGGTGGAAGCCATCCCGGTAAGTGGATAGAGGCAGGGGATCCTCGTTTTTAGCAATCCAGTATTTTTGGATGTGTCCGCAGCATTCTTGCGAGGACCGCGTCACCGATCACAGGTCTTGGCACATTTTCCTAGCCCGGCACGCTGCTCCCGGGCTCGCTTTATCCATGCCGTAATGATTGTGCAGCCGGTTTGCGAATCACATTCTGACATTCATTGAATTCATGAATCGTTGCGAGTCGTCAAAGCAATTTTTCCTTGATGCATCATCCTAGGCTTTTCCAACAGGAGATGACATGGAAATTTTGTTGGCGGCATTAAATGACGACTGGGTGACGCAGTTTTACATGGTGTGCACAGCAGTTGCAACGTTCTGGTTTGTCGGCGCAACCCGGATATAAAAGCGACCTGTTTTGCTTGTCTTTGCGGAAGAACGCTGCGGGCTGAAGGCGCGCATAAAAAAACCCAGCGCAATTTGGCTGGGTTTGGAAATCTGGTGCTGGAATGTTTGCATACCGCCAGCCCCGGTACAAACAGCTATTTCTCTTGAGACAGGCTCACTCGGAAAAGCTCGAATACAGACATGTTATCGAATTTTCATCGTCTGACTTTGATGTATCACAAACCTGAGGTGCTGCCCCAGAGCTCAATAAAAAAATCCCACAGCATGGGGATGCTGTAGGACAAGCTCTGTGAAGGAAAAATATGCCGTGAGTAACAGTGATATGCGGTTACTCACGGGTAATCTTAACCGTCGAATCTTAGGCCAAACTTAAATCCTGCAAATCGGAGCAGAACCCATGAGAATCGGCATCGCGATGCCATGCAATGAACCTCTGAGTACACCAGACCTTGAAGCAAAATCGACGACAAAACAGACAATTATTGGCTGTTTCGCTGCTACATCCCTAGTCGTTGCATCGTAGGTATATGCTTCACCAGTTTCTTCAATTGATGAAATGCTGGAAGCCGTTAAAGCCCGCAACGAGAAAGCCTTCCTTCAAACCAAAGGTGCAATCGAGAGAGAAGAAAAGCCGACCAGCGGCGATGCCGAGAAAGCCAAATCACTCTACGAACAAGGCATGTCTGCGTGCAAAAGCCAGAATTTCCTGACGGCTGTTGACCTGCTAACCAAAGCCGGTGCTGCTGATCCAGCCCATAGCCGTGGAGCCACCTATCTTGGAAGGGCTCAGCTAAAGACAAACGATGACGGATGCTTACCGCATGCGTGCAGACCACCGCTTCCTCGATCCAGTCATACGACAAATGCTGGCCCAGTCGCCTCCAGTCAGGGGACTCCAGGCCATCAGCAAGGAAATGAAGGGCGTCGTCGAACATCGCGCCGGAGGTTAACAGCGATGCGGAATGTTTACAACCGAAAAATAAAAAATGCCGTTCAGGCTTAACTGAACGGCATTACAGCTAGTGGCTGCCTTTTTCGCTATTGAATTCCAGTCTGCAGGTCTGGCAATCATTGAGTTGATTACGGCCGATGGGGATTTCAAGACGCGATGTACCGGCTGGCTAAATCCCATTGCATCAATCGGCAAAACAAAAAAGCCGTTATCGGAAATGTGATAACGGCTGTCTTCGCTTCAATGCTTAAATTGTCGGCACTACTGTGGGTAGACCAGCTGCAATTCCTCTAAGCCCGCATGGCTGCCGGTTTCTTGGCGGAAGGTGTGAGATTCGAACTCACGGAGGACTCGCATCCTCGCCGGTTTTCAAGACCGGTGCATTCAACCGCTCTGCCAACCTTCCGTAGCCGGAATTATACCGAAGTCGCCCCTGATTGCCGAATGATGAATGGCAAATAAACGGTTAATCGCGTAAAAACAATTGCTGCAGGTCGTTCAGGAAGCGCCGGCCGAGTTCAGTCGGCCGAATCATCCGGTGATCACGATACAGCAATCCCTTCTGTTCGGCTTCGTCGAGTGCCTGGCCGATTGCATTGATCGTCATGCCGGTGCGCTCGGCAAACAGGTTGACTTCGAAACCGTCGTTCAGACGCAGCGCGTTTAGCATGAATTCGAATCCAAGCTCGCTTCGTTCGATTTCGAATTCTTCCTGTACCGGCGATCCCTTTGCCATATTTTCCAGATAGGCTTTTGGTTGCTTGTAGCGCATCTGCCTGATGATCCGATGCGGAAAAGACAGTTTGGAATGTGCTCCGGCACCAATACCGAGATAATCCCCGAATTGCCAGTAGTTCAGATTGTGCCGCGCCTGACGGCCGGCCTGCGCGTATGCGGAAACTTCATAGTGTGCATACCCGGCGCTGCTGGTCCGATGCTGGATCATGTCCTGCATTTCCGCGCTCATGTCGTCATCCGGTACAGCGGGAGGATACTTGGCGAAGTACGTGTTCGGCTCCAGTGTCAGGTGATAGAGCGACAGATGCGGTGGCGCAAACCCGATTGCTGTTGCGACGTCCTCCGCCGCCTCATCCAATGTTTGGGAAGGCAACGCATACATCAGGTCGAGATTGAAGTTATCAAAGGCGGCATGAGCAATGTCGACTGCCCTTCTGGCTTCATCGCCATCATGGATGCGGCCGAGTGCCTGCAAATGACGCGGATTGAAGCTCTGGATACCGATCGAAAGGCGGTTGATGCCACTGGCGCGATACGAGCGGAATTTCTCCATTTCGAACGTGCCCGGATTGGCCTCCATCGTGATTTCGGCGCGGCCGTCCAGTGGCAACAAAGTCCGTATATCGGAAAGCAAGCGGTCCACTCCGGCTGCCGACATCAGGCTAGGCGTACCGCCGCCGATAAAAATCGTGTAGATCTTTCTTCCCCAGATCAGCGGCAATGCGGCCTCAAGGTCGCTGCGTAACGCGTCCAGGTATTCCTTCTCCGGAAAACCGTCCCTGGCTTCGTGGGAATTGAAATCGCAATAAGGACATTTTCGTACGCACCAAGGAAAATGCACATACAGCGACAATGGCGGCAGCGCCGTCAGATGCAGTGTGCCTGGCCCCAGGAATGCCGTCGCGGCATCGACAGGAGCCGGTGCGGTTTTGGTAGTTGTACCGGAATTGACCGGCTTGATGGGTATCATCGCAATTTCTCCACCAGCACGCGCAGTGCCTGTCCGCGGTGCGACATTCGGTTCTTTTCCTGCGCGGATAATTCCGCCGCCGTCTTTTGCAATGAAGGAAGCCAGAAATGCGGGTCATAGCCGAAACCGCCCTGCCCGCGTGGCTCGGCGACGATGTCGCCGTCCCAGCGCCCTTCCGCAATGACAGGCTGCGGATCATCGGCATGCCGCACCAGGACAAGCACACAATAATAGTAGGCCGATTTGTCGGCCTGTGCTGCCAGTTCCTCGATCAGCTTTCGATTATTGCGCAGGTCGGACCTGGGTTCGCCGGCGAATCGCGCCGACAATACGCCGGGCGCTCCGCCAAGCGCATTGGCGCAGACACCGGAATCGTCAGCCAGCGCCGGGAGACCGGTCAACCGTGATGCGTGTCGTGCTTTCGCGAGCGCGTTCTCGACGAAGGTTGGATGCGGCTCCTCCGCCTCGGGCACATTAAACTCGCCCTGCGTACGAAGGTTGAAACCGAGCGGGCCCAGCAGTTCGCCGAACTCCTTCAGTTTGCCGGCATTATTCGATGCAAGGACGATGGTGCGGTTCATGATGTCAGTTTGCTCCGGCATGAACCGGTGCAGATATTCGCGGTGTGTCAGGACAGCCCAAGCGCCTTCTTTTGCTGCACGATCAGCTCACCGATACCTTTCTGCGCAAGGTCGAGAAGCGTGTTCATGGTAGCGCGATCGAAGGCAGCGCCTTCGGCCGTACCCTGCACTTCGACGAAGTGGCCGCCGTCGGTCATGACGACATTCATATCGGTATCGCAGTCCGAATCCTCAATATAGTCGAGATCCAGTACCGGCCTGCCGCCATGCACGCCGACCGAGACCGCGGCAACGAAATGCCTGACCGGCATTGCCGTGATGACGCCACGGTTCAGCAAGCCGGCAAACGCATCATGGGCTGCCACCATTGCACCGGTAATCGCCGCAGTGCGGGTTCCGCCGTCGGCTTGCAGGACATCGCAATCGAGTTGAAGGGTTCGTTCACCGAAGGCATCCAGATCGAACGCGGCGCGCAATGAGCGGCCGATCAATCGCTGAATTTCCTGAGTGCGCCCGGATTGCTTTCCCTTGGCTGCCTCGCGGTCCATGCGGGTGTGGGTGGACCGCGGCAGCATACCGTATTCCGCAGTCATCCACCCCTGCCCTTTTCCCTTCAGGAATCCCGGCACTTTTTCTTCGATGCTTGCTGTGCAAAGCACACGCGTGTCACCGAACTCGATCAGGACGGAGCCCTCGGCATGCTTGGTGTATTGACGGTTAATGCGGACGTTCCGCAATGCATCTGCGGCTCGTCCGCTAGGACGATTTTCAAGCGACATGGAATTGCCTAATTTTTAGATGTGAGGCGGGAAGACTTCTCGATTGCGCCACGGATTTCCTCGATCGCCTTTTCAATGTCGGAATCGTTGAATACGTCGGCTTGTTCCAGATCCGCATGACGCGGCGCCTGGATCGTCGTGGTGACGCTTCCCACCGGTAGTGTATGAGTGGTGATAGTGCTGTTTGGATCCTGCAGGTTATGCCCGCCTTCCCACATAAGGGCCAGTGCGGTGACATTGTCACTCGCCTTGCCGGCGATGCCGGTGGCGGTCGCGAGCAGTTCAGGCACAGCCCTGACCACCGTGTTGTTCTGCAGGCGCTGAGCCAGTACATGGTCAGGCAATACGGACCACAAACCGTCGGAACACAACAGTATCACGTCGCCCGCCTGCAGGCTGGAACGGCGCGACAGTTCCACGATCGGCATATTGGGCGCACCGAGACAATTAAACAGCTTGTTTCGGTCCGGATGGGTATCCCGTTCCGACGGATCGACCTTACCCTGCGCAATCAGCGTCTCGATGCGGGAATGGTCCCTTGTGCGGGCCAGTATCTGGCCCTGCCGCATCCAGTACAACCGTGAATCGCCGCAATGCGCCCAGAAAGCGTTTCCATGCTGAATCAGGCAGGCGACGATCGTTGTGCGCGGCGTCTCAGGCAGATTATTGATGGCCCGATAGCGATGAATCTCGCGATGCGCGGCGAAAAAACTGTCCTCGAGGAACCGCTCCGGTTTCTTTATGTATGGATTGGCATTCTGCTGGAACAGGGATCCTACGGTCTGCAAAGCGATGGTGGCGGCCATTTCACCCTGGATATGCCCGCCCATGCCGTCCGCAAGAAGCAGCAGCAGCGCGTCGCGCGTGAAGCTGTATCCCATGCGGTCCTGGTTGTTCTTGCGGCCACCGATATGGCTTTCCTGATATACAGAGAATCGCATGAGCGTGTCCGGTTACTTTGTATGTTCCTGGATGGTGGTGCCGATAGCTGCCGAGTTGCGGCCGAGATTGGCAAACAACCCCTTCAACCTGGTCGAGACTTTTTCCAGGATGTCCGCTTCCTTTTTTTCCGATATCGGTTCCCGCAGCGCCTTCTGCAACGCGAATACGCTCTGCGGGCGCTCCAGAGGATCGACGCGCAAACTCCATCGAATCACCTGGATCAATTCGCGCGAATACATGCTTTCCAGCTTGCGGAAGTGATCGTCCATCTTGTCATTGGTCTTGCGCTGATCCGCTGGCTGCGGCGGTGCGCCGACCATGCACGCGAACATCGACGCGCCTATGCTGTAAATATCGGTCCAGGGACCAAGATTGCCGTTCTTTACGTAGAGCTCCGGCGGCGCAAAGCCCGGCGTGTACATCGGATACAGCTTCGGCATATCCGTTTTCAGCGTCTGGCGCGCGGCCCCGAAATCCAGCAGAATCGGTGTGCCGTCCATGCGGAGGTAAATATTGGCCGGCTTCAGGTCGAGATGCAGCAGCTTGTTGGTATGCACCTCGCGCAGGCCGTTCATCACCTGATTGAACATCTTGCGAATGAAGCGCTCCGACACCAGCGGACGTTCGCCCTTGTCACGGCGGCGCAGGATATGGTCCTGCAGCGAGCGCCCCGACTCGTAGGCCATCACCATGTACACGGTGTCATTGGCACGGAAAAAGTTGATCACACTGACAACATTGGGATGTGAAATACGGGCCAGCGCTCTCCCTTCCTCGAAGAAGCACTTCAGGCCGATCCGGAATACGGGAAGATTTTCCGCGGAGATCGCCGGCACCAGCTCGCCCGGCTGGCGCAACGCCAGCGAACTCGGAAGATACTCCTTGATCGCAACGGCATTGCCGTCTTCATCATAGGCAAGGTAGACAATACTGAACCCGCCTGACGCAATCTTCTTTACAATGCGATATCCAGCTATTTCAAGCCCATCCGGTAACGGAGCGTTGTTTTGCGCGGCCATAGTGTCCTAATGATTCACATTCGGTTTCACATGCAAGTTTCACATGCAGAGATTACCTGCGATTGTGTTGACAAATCCCTGTTTTGTAAAGAAGAAGGCTGAATTTTGACTATATCGAGCATGACCGGATACGCGGTCGTCACACGCGAAACAACAGCGGGCACGCTGACAATCGAAATCAAGAGCGTCAATTCCCGCTTCCTTGATCTGCAATTCCGCATCAATGATGAGATGCGTGCCTTCGAACCAGCGTTGCGCGAAGCCATCATGGGCCGGATCGGACGCGGCAAGGTCGAGTGCCGCTTGAGCTTCGGGCGCAAGGCGGCAAGCGGGACTTCGCAGGCTCTGAACATCCCGCTGCTGCAAATACTGTCCAGGCTGCAGGACGACATTCGCGAACAATTTCATGACGCGCAGCCGCTCTCCGTGCATGAGCTGTTGCGCTGGCCTGGCATGCTCGAGGAAGCCGACTCAAACCAGGAGTCGCTGCAGAGTGACGTTGCTGCCACGATGGCCGACGCAGTCGATGCGTTCGTCGAATCACGCAACCGTGAGGGCGCGGCATTGCAGGCGATGCTGCTGTCGCGTGTCGACGACATGGACGCCATTGTCAAACGAATCACACCCATGGTGCCGCAGGCGATTTCGCAGTTCCAGCAGAAGGCGACGGAACGCATGCAGGAAGCGCTTGGACTTGCCATTCAAAACGGCGCAGCGACCACGTCCACCTTGTCGCGCGAAGAGGCGCTGGAACGCATCAGGCAGGAGGTCACGCTGTACGGCATCCGCATCGACGTCGCGGAAGAGTTGTCCCGCCTGTCCGCGCACCTGGCGGAAACCCGCCATATCCTTGCGAAAGGCGGCCCTGTCGGCAAGCGGCTGGATTTCATGATGCAGGAGCTGAACCGGGAAGCCAACACGGTTGGCTCCAAGGCAGCCCTGAAGGAACTGTCGGATGCATCGATGTCAATGAAACTGCTGATTGAGCAGATGCGGGAACAAGTTCAGAATCTTGAATAATTTCCCCATTCAATAATTGCCCAACCTCTTCGCCGAGCCTCTTCATGTCAGATTTACATTCTTCCTCCGGCAGCCTGTTCATGGTCGTTGCGCCATCCGGCGCTGGAAAGTCGACGCTGGTCAACGCCCTGCTCGCCCAGGAGCCGTCAATCAAACTATCGATTTCCTACACGACCCGCGCTCCTCGCCCGAAAGAGCAGCATGGGCGCGAGTATTACTTCACGTCCGTAAGAGATTTTCTGACAAGACGGGAATCCGGGGAATTTTTGGAATCCGCCGAAGTCCACGGTAATTACTACGGTACATCACGCCTGATGATTTCGGACCAGATGAGGGCCGGCACCGATGTGTTGCTGGAAATCGACTGGCAAGGCGCCCAGCAGGTCAAGAAGCAATTTCCCGATGCGGTCGGGATTTTCATCCTGCCGCCATCCATCGCCGTCCTGGAAGAGCGCCTGAACAAGCGCGGACAGGACGATCCGTCGGTCATCACCCGTCGAATTCTGGCTGCCGGAGGGGAGATCGCACACGCGCCCGAGTTTGAATATGTTATTATTAATCAAGAGTTTGCGACCGCTTTAGCCGAATTGACAGCCGTTGTAAAAGCCAGCCGTTGTCGGTATGCGCGGCAAGCTGCACGAAACACATCCCTGTTCGCCCAACTGGGCTTGCACGGCACATTGACTTAATCCACCAGGAGCATGAATGGCCCGCGTCACTATTGAAGATTGCTTGCAAGAAATCCCTAACCGCTTTCAGCTTACGCTCGCTGCGACTTACCGCGCCCGTCAACTGCTGCAGGGGCATACGCCGAAGCTGGAAGCCAAGGACAAGCCGACCGTCATAGCGCTGCGCGAGATCGCGGCCGGAAAAGTCGGGATTGAAATGCTGAAGAAAGTCCCGAGTTAAATTCCACAACCATGAAGCGGCTGATATCCTCAGTTTATGAACCTGACACCCACAGATTCAACCTTATCAGTTGCTCTACCTAACCGGGCGGCATCCGACCGCTCGGCCAACAGAAATACCGACCCCAACGGTGCCGATCCGAATGGTGCTGTTGCCGGCGTCGCATCCGTCACCCAACTCAATGCAAAGCTCGCCGAATACCTGACTCCTTCTGAATTGAAGAAGGTGAAGGAAGCGTATCGCTTTTCCGACGAAATGCATCTCGGCCAGATGCGTAAATCCGGAGAGCCGTACATCTCGCATCCGATTGCCGTCGCCGAAATTTGCGCGGACTGGAAACTGGATGCGCAGGCAATCATGGCTGCGCTGCTGCACGACGTGATGGAGGATCAGGACGTCAAGAAGGAAGAACTGATCGAACGTTTCGGTGCGCCGGTGGCGACACTGGTCGACGGACTGTCGAAGCTCGACAAGATCGAATTCCAGAGCCAGATCGAGATCCAGGCTGAAAACTTCCGCAAGATGCTTCTGGCTATGGCGCGGGACGTGCGCGTCATCCTGGTCAAGCTGGCCGACCGCCTGCACAACATGCGCACGCTCGGCTTCATGTCGCCGGAAAAGAAGCGGCGCATTGCGCGCGAGACGATGGAAGTGTATGTGCCGATCGCCCATCGGCTCGGCCTGAACAACATATATCGCGAACTGCAGGACCTGGCGTTTTCCCATCTGTACCCGGTGCGCTACAAGACGCTGTCCAAAGCCGTCAAGGCGGCGCGCGGAAACCGGCGCGAAGTCGTCAGCAAGATTCTTGATTCCGTAAAAAACACGCTGGCGGCAGCAGGTGTCCAGGCACAGGTCTACGGCCGCGAAAAAACTCTGTTCGGCATCTATCGCAAGATGCGCAACAAGCACTTGTCCTTTTCGCAGGTGCTGGATGTCTACGGATTCCGGGTTGTGGTCGACAGCTTTGCCAACTGCTATGTCGCATTAGGCACGCTGCATGCGCTTTACAAGCCGATGCCCGGCAAATTCAAAGACTACATCGCCATTCCGAAGCTCAATGGCTACCAGTCGCTGCACACCACACTCATCGGCCCCTACGGCACGCCGGTGGAGTTCCAGATCCGCACGCAGGAAATGCACCGCGTCGCCGAATCGGGCGTGGCGGCGCATTGGCTGTACAAAAACGAAGATGCCAGCCTTTCGGACCTGCAGCAGCGTACGCACGCGTGGCTGCAATCCCTGCTCGATATCCAGAAGCAGACCGGCGATTCGGCTGAATTCCTGGAACATGTGAAGGTCGACCTGTTTCCGGACTCGGTCTATGTGTTCACACCGAAATCCAAAATCATCGCCCTGCCCCGTGGCGCCACGGTGCTGGATTTTGCCTACACCATCCATACGGATATCGGCGACCAGTCGGTTGCAGCCAAGGTGAATCACGAGCCGGCTGCCTTGCGGACCGAACTGCGCAACGGGGACATCGTGGAGATCGTCACTGCGCCCCATTCACGCCCCAGTCCGAACTGGCTTACCTTCGTTCGTACAGGCAAGGCGCGGTCTGCGATCCGGCATCACCTGCGTACGGCAAATTTGTCCGAATCGACCGAACTTGGCCGCCGTCTTCTGGCACAGGCGTTGACCGCACTGGCAATCGAGCCGGACCTTGACCCGGGCCTGGTGGAGAGACTGCTGAACGAGTCGAGCGCCAAATCGCTCGATGAACTGCACGCCGATATCGGTGTCGGCAAGCGCATGGCGATGCTTGTGGCAAGGCATATCGCCGGATTGTTGGAAGGGGCCCATGATGGCGGGGCCGTCAACGACAATGCCGAGCGTACACCGAGACTGGATCCGGTCATCATCACCGGGACGGAAGGGGTGTCGGTGCAGCTGGCACCGTGCTGCCAACCCATTCCCGGTGATGCCATCATGGGCCAACTACGGCGCGATCAGGGTCTGATGGTGCATGCCATCGATTGCGATACCGCCAAACGCCAGCGCTCCAAGGAACCTGACCGGTGGATAGAACTTGCATGGGGAAGTGATTTGCCCCGCCGCTTCGACTGTCGCATCAAAATACTGGTGCATAACGAGAAAGGCGTTCTTGCCCGCATCGCAGCCGAAATCGGCGAATCGGATGCCAATATTACCCATGTCGGCATGGACAATGACCAGGATCACTCTCTGACCCAGCTGCGATTCACGATCCAGGTGGAAGACCGCGTACATCTTGCGCGCCTGATGCGCAATATCCGGCGCATTCCCCAGGTTGCCCGCATTCTGCGCGAACGCGGATAATGCATTGACGCGTTCGTTCAGTGTGCCTGCATTTGCTTGTGCATGCGACGCAATCCCATCCACACACCCGCAGCAATCAAGGGCAGCAAGACGCCGGTCGCCATGTCCGGATTCACCGGCCATCCGGCTGCCTTGGCGGCCTTGCCTGCATAGTTGAACAGGCCCGCCAGATAATACGAAATAGCCACGACCGATAGCCCTTCCACGGCTTGCTGCAACCGCAGCTGCTGCGCGGCACGGATGTTCATGGATTGCAGGATCTGCTTGTTCTGCTGCTCCTGAACGATGCCGACCCGGGTACGCAGCAAGTCGTTGGTATGCGCTATCCGCCCTGCCAGGGCCTCCTGCCGACGGGCGATGGAATCGCAGGTATTCATTGCCGGCGTCAGGCGGCGCTCCATGAATTCCTCCACCGTGGGGATGCCTTCGATTCGGCTTTCGCGCAATTCCTCGATGCGCGCATGCACCAGGCGTACATATGCCTGGGAAGCAGAGAAGCGGTAGCTGTTGTCGAGCGAGAGCTTTTCGATCCTCGCGGCCAGGCCGGTAATTGTTCGAAGCAGTCGTTGCTCTCCGTCGGCATCCGCCGCTGCGGTCCCGACGCCTGCGCCACCGGCCGTATCCGTATCCACCATCGCAGCGGTGAGCCTTGCCAGGTCGGCTTCGATTGCATTCAAAACCGGCGTCGCATGTTGGGCGTGCGGTAGTCCCATCAGCGCCATCATGCGATAGGTTTCGATTTCGAGAACCCGCTGGACCAACCGTCCAGCCTGTTGTTCCTGCAGTCCGACGTCACGGATGACGAAACGGCTAAATCCGTCCGACTGGATAAGAAAATCGGTCCATACTTCGCCGCCCTGAAGCACTCGGCTGCCGACCAGCAGATTCCCTTCCAATATGCGGCGCAGTTGGAGAATGAACGCTTCCGCAGGACCCGGCGTACGGTCGAGCAGAACATGGGCTGCGACCATAACCTGCCCTTTCAGCGCCAGCATCCAAGCCTCGGGCACATGAAACAACGGCGCCCTCGCGAAGCCATCGGCGAGCGACAAACCGTCATCGATACGTTCCGCAAATGTGTAGGTGGCGAACTCGGTATGGCATTCCCATTTCAGGCGGAAGCGGCCAAAGTCGTGGAAAAAGTATTTGGCATCCGCGCCGGGAAGCCGACACGCCGAAATGCATGCACAAGGCTGCCAGGGTCGCATGCTGGTCGGCTGCAGGAAGATGCTGCCCTGCGCTGTCACGGGCGTACACCGCCAGGTGACTGATGCATTCAGGAGCGTCCAGCCGCAAAAAAGGACGTGAGTGCACTTCTGCTGCCAGAGGCACCCGCAGTGGATGATTGAGACTTGAATACGTTATCGGCATGGAGTTATCGCGTTCGGAAGCAAATGCCCACGGCATTGTGTGCCGTATTTGTGACCGCGATTTTACATGACGCCGAAATCTGCCAGCCCGGAACCGGCCATGCGCCGCATGGCACGGCCGGCTCAGGGCGCGGGGTAGCGCACCTCGAGGATCGTCAATTCGTCCATGCCGGAAGGCGTCTTCAGCGGAACGGAATCGCCTTCGCGCGCCTTGGTCAGCGCGCGCGCAACCGGCGAAATCCAGCTGATCTTGCCATTCAGCGGATCCAGTTCGTCGATGCCGACGATCGTCACGGTATGCTGCTCGCCCCGCTGGTTTTCATAGGTGACCGTAGCCCCGAAAAAAACCTGGTCGCTGCCGTGATGCACGCTCGGGTCGACCACTTCTGCGATGTCGAGGCGCTTGGTGAGAAAACGGATGCGGCGGTCGATCTCGCGCAAGCGGCGTTTGCCGTAGATGTAATCGCCATTCTCGGAGCGGTCACCATTCGATGCCGCCCATGAAACGATCTTCACGACTTCCGGGCGATCGAAATCGATCAGTTGAAACAATTCATCCTTGATGCGCTTGTGACCCGCCGGCGTCATGTAATTTTTCGTGCCGGCCGGGATCGCCGGCAACCCGACATCAAGGTCATCATCGTCGTCGTTCTCGGATTCTTTGACAAATGCTTTGTTCATGGGAGATCGAAACTCTATGCAAGGCTAGCCGGCCGTGCCGGCAATGCTATCGCTCCACTCGAAAGCGGCTATCTGAAGGGCGTTGAAATCTTCAACGGGCAAATCCAGCTTCTGCAGCAATTCCGCGACCTGCGGCCCCGACTCCTTGATGTGCTCGATACACTGAACCAGTTGCAGCATGTCGCCGTAAGGCCCGGTGCGCGACAACAACGCCTGGCTTACTTCGTCCACTACCGAAATTTGCTCGAGGATTTTCTCCATCGGCAGACCAAACAAGGTGTCCATGAGGGACATGATGCCGACGGTGAACGCGGTATCGGCCTTGTTGCGGTTGCCAGGATAGAGATGTTGGGCCATCAGTTCCAGTAATTTCCCGCGGGTAGTGGCGAGCACCAGCAAGGGGGAGTTGACGCTGCCCGATTTACCCGGGTTGGCATAAAGAAGGATTTGCAGCCATCGCTGCAATTGCCGCCGACCCAATACCAGCAGCGCCTGCCCCAGGGAATCGATACGCTGGGTCACCCCTGCTGCCGGTGTGTTGACCAGCCGCAGGAGCGTCAGACCGAGAGAGGCATCCTGCTTGATCGTCCGTTCGATTTCCGCCGTATCGGCATCGGAAACGATCAATGCAATCAACTGCATGATCGCCAGTTGAGATGGCGATAATTTTTTGCCCGTAAGCACCACCGGTTTGGCGAAGTAATAGCCTTGAAAATAATCGAAGCCAAGGTCTAGACACTGCTGGAACTGCTCGACATTCTCCACTTTCTCAGCCAGCAGCTTCTTTTTCGCAGTTTTGAATTGCGTCGCCAGCCTGACCAGATCGGCGCTTTCCATGTTGACGATATCGACCTTGATGATCTCGACCAGGGGCAGCAGTTGCTGCACATCGTTTGAGTCGGCAATCACATCGTCGAGCGCGAAAACATACCCTTCCTTTGCCAGTTCGGCTACCCGGTTGATGAGGGCAGGCGTCACCTTCACGGTTTCGAGTATTTCGAGAACGATCTTGTCCTTGGGCAGGAACAGAATGATGTCGCTTAACAACACGGCGGCGTCGACATTCACAAATCCGCGTGAAGTCCCGATGACGTTTTCCATGCCCAGCTCAGACGCATGTGCAATCACCGATGCAGTAGCGGCAAGGTCGTCCGTCACGTTGGCAGGCCCCGCCGCCGCGCTTCGGAACAGCAACTCGTAGGCGGCCAGACTCTGATCACGATTCAATATCGGCTGTCGCGCAAGAAAAAATTCTTTGACACGGTGGGTGTGCAGCGAGGGGTCGAAAGCAGGTTCCGCCATCAGCAATGGATGTTCCGGTTTGTTGAGCCGCTGAACCGTCCGGATTCGGACGGCATTGTTTAAATCAATCGATGTCTGCCGGCATTAGCAAAGCCGGCACGTATTGTCCGTTCGATCACATTTCGCGGATTTGGTTGTGTACAAAATGGCATTTCGATGAGCCATATAAAAGTTGCCGTATTACAATATTTCATCTCATGCAGAGAGTCAATTCATACACGGCGCTTGCCCGTAAAAACCGCCATGGTCTCGCCGCTTTCGAGCGTAAAACCAGCGCCGTCATCCACGCCAAGGACTGATACCAGGTAAGGCATGATTTCCTTCAGCATCGGTTCCAGCGTGTAGGGTGGATTAATGATGAACATGCCGCTGCTGTGCAGCCCGAAACCATCGGGGGACGGCGTACTGATCGACAGCGTGACATTCAACCAGCCATTGGCGGGCAGTCGCTTCAACTTATCCGGAAGCTGGCGAGACTCCATGCGTTGCAATACCGGATACCACACCGCATAAGTACCGGTGCTGAAACGCGTGAGTGCATCGGCGAGCGTGTCCTTCACGCTGCGATAGTCCATCTTGTTTTCATACGGCGGATCGATGAGCACCAGGCCACGACGCGACGGCGGAGGAAGCAATGCCTTGAGCCCGGTAAAGCCGTCCCCGACCTGCACTATCACCCGCTTGCCACGCACTGTCGGACGTTGTCCCTGCGCTGCAGCATGGGCTTCCAGCTTGCGAAAGTTTTCTTCCAAGATCCTGCTGTCGCTTGGATGCAGTTCGAACAGCCTCAGCCGGTCCTGCTCGCGCAAGGTCCTGTCCGCGCAATAAGGCGAACCGGGGTAGTAACGCATCTTCCCGCTTGGATTGAGCGATTTGACCAGCTGCACATACTCCGCCACGGGTGCCGGCATATCCTTGCGGCTCCACAGGCGGGCGATGCCGGTTTCGTATTCGGCATTCTTGGCGGCATAGCCGGTATCCAGCGCATACACACCCGCGCCGGCATGGGTGTCGATATACATGCACGGCGTTTCTTTTTGCGCCAGGTAACGCATCAACTGAATGGTGACGACATGCTTGAGCACATCGGCATGATTGCCCGCATGGAAGGCGTGGCGGTAACTGAGCATGGAGGGCTAACGTGAAGAGGAATGGAAGGAAGCGCGCATTGTAACAACAGTCCTATTTTTCCATCGCCGAATGTTCGGCGTGACAAACACAATCGCTCCTGCTGGCCGCCCGCTCGAGGTTTTGCAGGATGCCGCATTGGCGTGCATCGAGATGATCCCGGCATGCATTGCGCAGCGTCTGGAGTTGCTTCTGCAACTTCTGGAGCGTCTCGATCTGGGCCTCGGTCTGCAGGAGGTGACGGTCCAGCATGGCATCGATCTGGTCGCAGGCCATTTCCGGATTCGCCTGAAAGCGTTGCAGGGTGCGCACATCGTCGAGCGACATGCCCAGGGACCGGCAATGACGGATGAACTGGAGACGCTCCGCATCGGCTTCACTGTACTGGCGATAGTTGCCGTCGGATCTCGGTGGCGTGGGAAGCAGGTGCTCCCGTTCGTAATAACGGATCGTTTCGACTTCGCAACCGGTGTGCTTTGACAATTCGCCGATTTTCATGATTCCTCCTTCAGGACGCTTGACTCTATAGTAGCTACAGGGTCTTAAATAGGCAATCATCACCAGGAGATTGCCATGTCCGACCATTGCTGCGCCAGTTCGTGCGCCCCCGCCGCCGCCCAGGATCCACGTTATCGCCGCGTACTGTGGATCGCCCTGTTCGTCAACATCGCGATGTTCGCGGTGGAATTGGTCGGGGGCGCACATTCCGGCTCCACTTCCCTGCTCGCCGATGCCGTCGATTTCTTCGGCGATGCGGCGAATTACGCACTGTCACTTGCTGTGCTCTCGATGGGCATGCTGTGGCGCAGCCGTGCCGCCCTCGTCAAGGGGCTTTGCATGGGCGGGTTCGGCATTTTCGTGCTGGCACGCACCGCCTGGAGCATTGCCGCAGGCACAACGCCCGAAGCATTCACCATGGGCGGCATCGCGCTGCTGGCGCTCGCTGCGAACCTCGGCGTCGCGCTACTGCTGTATGCATACCGCAGCGGCGATGCCAACATGCGCTCGGTGTGGCTTTGCACCCGCAACGACGCCATCGGAAACGCAGCGGTCATGCTGGCCGCGCTCGGCGTGTTCGGGACCGGCAGCGGCTGGCCCGATTGGGCGGTGGCCGCTCTCATGGGTGCGCTTGCCCTGAGCGCTTCGGTGAGCGTGGTGCGCGCTGCCCGGATGGAATTGGCTGCGGCGACGCCGGCGGTTGCCGTTCGCCGCCACGCCGGCCATGAACACTGATTACAAATCGACCTCGGGAGAAAAACATGGAACGCTGGCTGCTTCTCGGCTTCTTTATCGTCTATTTTTCATTGACCTTCGCCTGGCGCTCGTGGAGAGTCTGGCGCCAGACGGGCATCAACCCTTATGTGCTGCCCAGCGGGGACAGCCTTCAAGGTTTCTGTGCAAAGGCATTTCGTCTCGTGTTGTGCGCTACTGCGGTCTACGCGGCTGCCCAGGCCCTGATGCCGGGCATCGACGGCGTAATGGGCGAGATCAAACTGCTTGCAGCACCGCTCGCACGCCAGTTCGGCTGGGCTCTGCTGCTTATCTCACTGGTGCTGGTCAGTGTCGCACAAATACAAATGGGCACCTCATGGCGGATCGGCATCGATACGCAGCGGGATACCGGCCTGGTGTCCGGCGGGTTGTTTTCCTTTTCGCGCAATCCGATCTTCCTGGGCATGCGCATTAGCCTGCTTGGACTGTTGCTCGTCAGACCCAATGGATTGACGCTGGCACTCCTGACGACGGCCGATCTGCTGATGCAGTTGCAAGTCAGGCAGGAGGAGGAATTTCTTCTGCAACGACACGGCGCCGCATACGTCGATTACTGCGCGCGCACACCGCGATGGTTATAAAAAAAGCCGCACCTTCTGGTGCGGCTTTTTTGTTCTGCCATGTCAGTCGGGTAAACCGGTAAAGGTGCCCGCCGAATATCAGTGGAACTGCTCTTCTTCAGTCGAACCGGTCAGGGCTTTCACGGACGATGTACCGCCCTGGATCACGGTGGTCACTTCGTCGAAGTAGCCTGCGCCGACTTCCTGCTGGTGCGACACGAATGTGTAGCCCTTTTCGCGTGCTGCAAATTCCGGCTCCTGCACCATGTTGACGTAGTGCTTCATGCCTTCGCCGCGAG